>Ga0114946_10000412_pt1 | contig 28176 bp, 35 predicted proteins | sample WalLakDeSediment_FD_88676 | JGI IMG/M metagenome (GOLD analysis project Ga0114946, IMG submission 88676) | Lake sediment microbial communities from Walker lake, Nevada to study Microbial Dark Matter (Phase II) - Walker Lake 11/02/13 Deep Sediment | ecosystem: Environmental > Aquatic >... | reverse complement strand
GGGAAGTCCTGCTGCTACCCGGTTCTGCCTGAATACCGTCCCGCAGTACTCGACGATGTCGTAGGTCGTGGAGGTCAGGTGGAGGGTGTTGGGGTGAGGAGTCATGGCGGGGAGGATGGGAGGGCTTGGTCGGGAACGATGGGTGACGGTGAGCATGGGAGGGGGGTGGATCGCGGATTGCCCGGGATCGCCCGGGATTGCCCGGGATCGCCGGGGATGGCCCGGCCCCCAGCAGGCGGGTGAGGCGGTCGGCGAGGGCTGTGGACGGGTCGGGGGCGTGAGGGTAGGGGACGGCACCCTTGCTGGGGCAGGGGGTGGACGGGGTGAGGCGGGCCGTAGGCCCGGGGGTCGTAACGGGCCCGGGGGGCGGTCCCCCCCCCCCCGGGGGGTGGCGGGCGTGTGGGACCCGGTCCCCGGGGGTGGGATAAGCCACCTTCCTGGGGGGGGCGGGCCGTAGGCCCGGGCCGCAGGCCCGGGGGTCGTAGCGGCCGTTACCTAACGATCCTAATGACCTCGCCGTGGGGCATGGCGTCGCTGGGCTGGCCGCCGGGGGAGATAGCCCGGTGATGGGGATGCGCGTATAACTGGTACCGTATAGTTGATAGCTTATATAGTTGATGGCGAAATGGTGTGTATATGTTCGGCCAAGGTGTAATAAATTGGTATGCTTTGTGTACTATACTTTACGATTAGATATATTTTGCCTCCTATCCGGCTTTCAACTTGGAGCGTCTTTGGTCCCCTAACGGGGACGGCCGGGAACCGGGGCTTCGCCCCGAACCCCGGGGGACCGTATCGGATGTGATAGGATGCCCGCGGAGTACCCGACCCGCCCGTTCGTGGACTATCTTAACTACGCCTTACTGGTTAAAGAGATGCACGAAAAGGGTATACACGTTTTCCGAGTAGTTTCTCCCTTAGGTTTTTCTACGCACCGTTATGCATTCCGTACGGGAAGTCGGGCTACTGATAGTGTAGTCTGTACGATAGAAAGGCAGGAGTTAATAGAAATGCTAAGCGAGGGGGATTATGACTCCCTGGCTACTTACGTGGGCATTAATGCCTGTTTCGAGCTATGACCGTTAACGAGCATTCTATTATACGGAGGGCCCTGTCTCCCCATAACCTGGCTATGGTAAGAGAATATCGCGATAGAGTTCCTGTAAGCGGCAAATACAGGTTCATCGATGTCGATAGGAATCTTACTTTGAATTCGTATAAGACGGTATGTTTTATGGACGAGTCCGTTATCCTAGAACTGATAGAGTTGGGGGGCATCCAGTCCCTGCTGTCTTACATCCAGATTGAGAGGTATTTCGGACAATGACGGATACTACGGCCTATCGGGTTGCCGAGCGATACGGACTGGATATCACGGAGACTCTTGGCGGTCTCTGGTTCTACACGGTCGAACCGCGTCCGTGTAAGCATGGCCTGCATTTTAAACGGACCTTCCTGCTCGCGATTGAGACGGCCTACGCCGACGATCTGGTCGAGGAACGAGTCCTCACCGCACTTCTTACCCGGGCATTTCCTTAGAACCGCTCAGCGTCAGCCGGAATTTTCTGTATGTATACGATACTGAGAGTAGTCAGCAAACTAAAATCAGGAGTGGTCCAAAATCTTCCGTTAGGTAATTTATATATTTTTCCGTCACATTTTACGTATCCGGAGGGCAAAGTAACACTGTTAATATTTAAATTTCCATTTCCGTATAACAAGACAGTCCCTACTGGCACAGCATCAATCGCTTTCTCCAGTCCCTTGATAAATTTGTTATCGGGACTGAATGATGGCACCTCTACGCTGTCAATCGGATCAGTTACCTCGTACAGGCGGATTGGGCCGTTAACGTTTACTCGACCTTTCTTATCAATATATACTGACAGAGACTGGGACGGGACGAATTTCTCGGAGATCGGTATATCGCTAAGTCTAGCGAGGCCATGGGCAAATCTCCTCCCCGACAGAGCTAGAGGGTCGGTGAAGAGTGAGGGGTTATCAGTCATGCTTCCATAGCCAGTCTGGCAGAACGTCGCCGATACGGCTGTCAATAAACCTGAGGGTCTTCCTGCCGACCCGTATGGCCACGGGCTTTACGATCACCTCGGCAAACATGACTCCGGCAAAAGCTGAGACGGCAGTGTGGATATCGTTGGGCGAAATCATGCTAGACTGGGAGATAAAGTCTGACTACAGTGCTTTCAACGATAACCGGTCTGCTCGAGGCGCATGGGACGGGTCGATTCTGGGAGATTCTGTCGGCCGGCTGGATATCCGAGCACGTCCGGCCGGGCGAATTGGCCGTAGGGGGGGAGCTGGAGAAGCTGTTCGGGGACAAGGAGCCGGAGAGAATCCTCAGGTTCTCGGAAAACTCTATAAAGGATGGCGTATACCTCAAGGTAGGGGGAGGGAGGGGGTATTGGAGGTTTGAAGGGATAGAGATTGGTACGGAGAAGCGGCCGGGAGTCATTCGCCGGGCGTTGATGGGGGCGGTAGTGGGGGCGGTTTGGATCGAGAGGGAAGAGGTTTAGCACTGTTTCTTCCGCAAAGCGGGGGGGGGGGCCTTCGTGTATTTTGAGGCAAAATTCACCATAAATCTGACCCCTAAGCGTATTTTCACAAATTCCCTGGGGGGGCCTTCGTGTAGTTTCGGGGGGCCTTCGTGTAGTTTCGGGGGCCTTCGTGTAGTTTTGGGGGCCTTCGTGTAGTTTTGAGATCCCTTGCGCTGCAAGGGTTGTCACAAAAGCACAAATACACGAAGGGGTAGAAAAGTGTGTTAAATCCCTGAAACCTCTTGCGCTGCAACCGATCCAGGCGAAGGGGGGCCTTCGTGTAGTTTTAAAATTTTCCATAAATTACACGAAGGGGTCAAACCCCCTGCGCTGCAGTGGATCTCAGGTTTTGTGAAAAAAAATTTTCCATAAAAACGGCAATATTTTCCATAAAAACGACCAAATTTTCCATAAATAAAACTACACGAAGGCCTCCGAAAATACAGTTAGGCCCCCCCTCCTCCCGGGGTGTTTTTTCCCCCGATCGGGGGGTCTGGAAAAACCGCCATCTGAAACCCCTTGCGCTGCAAGGGATCTCGATTCGGCCAAAACGAAATTCTCGGCAATTCCATGTAAATTCTTGGAGTAATATTTTCCACATATTTTTGTTTTTTACTATCTTTTTTCCTCCAACAAAGAGAGAATATATGTGTTTCTTTTAATCTCCATTTCTCAGAGTTTTGCCGATCGGCCTTTTGGACGTGCTGCCACCTCCTCGCGATACGCCCCCTCGCCGCGCTACAGTGACCAGGTCTCGGCCGAGATCCGCAGGCGCCTGCGGTTAAGGGGAAATCAGGCCCCTATACGTTGAAGCAGAGGGGCTAAGGGCCGACCTTTAGTTAAACGCGGTGATTCCGCACCCCACTGCTTAAACAACACAGGAATCTTATGATAAGATGTGGGAGTAGCTAAATTCCCCCCCCCATGTCCCACGATTATCCGCTCCATTCTCCCGACATTGTCGACAGCCCGGAGGGCCGTGCCTATCTGGCCAGGGTTGTCAGCGAGCCGATTCCAGCCAACCTCATGACCGATGAGGAGCTACGAATGGCCGTAAAAGCTCAGCAACAGTTCCTTGCCAAACTCGCCGAAGTCGCCAAGGGAAAGGAAGAGACACTGGCAGTACAGGCACGTACTGTCGAAGTCATGCGTGAGGATACCGGCCTCCTGCGGGAGGAAAAGAGCAAGCTCGAGCTCTTACGGGTGATGGCTGATCACCAAAGCAATCAGCAGGACCGAGAGCTCCAGGCCAAGCAGATCGATACGTCCAAGGACATTTTTAAAACCGCCTGTGATACCATCCTAGCCTACAGCAATAACCATAAGGGTGAAGCGTACACCCATATGGCCGTAAAGAGTATCTCTCAGTCCGCAGCCAAAATCGCCCAGTCAGGATCCCAAGGTTTCGCGACTCTGCCGGAATTCGCTCCTCCCCCCGACCTGGAAGCCCGAGTGTCCCGAGCCCTAGAGCAAGGGATGCGTTGGAACTCTAATAATCTCCGGCCGTCCAGACCCGCTACCGTTTTCCGTAAACTGGCGGAGTGGGAAAAGGACTATGAAAACGGCAGGTCCTTTGCCGATCTGAATTACATCGCTGAGAAGAATTACAGGTTCATTGAGTCGACCTATAGCCGGCCGTTCATAGCCGGCCTCTGTACGGCCCTAGAAGGGGCCTCTGGCACCCCCCCGGCTAGCACGTACCTCACAACCCGTTTCAAGGCTGCTACAGAGGCGTACAGGGGGCAGTCTGTGACCGTTACAGTGATAGAACCTGATGCCATATCTTCTGAGGACTATGCTAAGGCCCTGAGTGAAGAGATTTACGGATATACCGATGCTGACGTCGTAACGATATTGGTCGATCGAATCAAACGGCACGGGGGCGTCCACAAACTGACCCCCGAGCTAATCCGGAAAACCTGTACGGTGAAAAGGCTACCCACGTTTATCGAGTGGGATTCGAGCCATGTCACGGATATGGAAAGATTCGGTGCGCTGAGGGAGGGCTTTTACGACCACCTGTATGAAAGGTTTGTCCGAGAAGATTGACTACTCGGACCGTATCGAGAACAGCCCCCGGGCCTGCGGCCCGGGACGGCGCTAGCTTTTTGAGATGCCCTTCAGCAGTTCTTCTGACTCTTCTCCCGAAAGATCGAAAAGGCTCTTCACCACTTTCGCAAACTTCTCCCTGGGAATAATCCCTGTCGGTTGGGGTAAAGATACTGGTTTGTTACAGTCAGCTACGTACACCGACGGATCACAATCCAAACCACACTGGAATTCTACGACGTTCAGGGTTGGGAATACGTCGAGATTACTCCACCGGTAAAGCAGTTTCTCCCCATTCGCGAATCTCTCCTCATTGAGGCGGTTGATCCGGTCGACTGCTTTTGACTCCGGGCTCCCTCCACCGCTCTTCGCGTACCACTCCTGCCAGATGATGCCAGACGTCACGTAGAATATGAACGCCTCGTCATCCTGAATCGCAAGGAGCTTATCGCACATCTCGTTCATTCCGGTAAGAACGTTAATCTTCTTGAACTTAATATCCGGAGAGAATGGGCCGTAATCCTTGTCAAACCCGACCTTCCTGATATCAGCGTACAGAGCCTCAATGTCCACGCTGGGAAGTGGGATGCCTTCCACATGCCTAGCGCGGATCATTAACCAGATAAGTTCTGCCAAGTAGTAACTGTGATTATCGTTATTCGGCCTCGACGTGCTCCGGTACCACTGGTGTCTTTTCCTATCTAGCTGTGTCTTTACGTGACAGCAGATCATATCGTAGTGTAAGACGTCTCGGTACAACTGAGCAAAGAGCTTGAGATGCCCGTCGGTCTCAAACTTTTTCTCCTTCCTAATCTCCTTAGTTATGTCCCGAATATTCATGGCGGAGTTAGCGATCATGAACTTGAACAGCAGTTCGTAGTGAAAAGCTGAGCCGGCAATAGCGTTATCCACGAACTTGGATATAAACCCAACATACGCCCCTTTAGACGTCATTCTCCCCCGCTGTTTACCGCTAGAGTCCAGAGCCTGGTCCAGAGAAACCGTGTCGATAATCCCGTTACTGTGGAGAAACAGGAGACATGAGAGCTCAAAGTTACCCGCGTAGCTCTTGGCGATCCGCACAACGTTATTCCGGACAGCAACGTCCCGCATCTCACGATTAAATTCAGCCGCTGTAAGCCAGCCAGTAATGTCCTGAAGGATTTTCCATCCCCGCAGGTTTGGCGAGGTCAGCATGGCCCGGAGCAGGTTGGTCCGGTTCCCGTTCGTATTCTTGATCGATCCGATCACCTGGTTCTTACAGAACTCTTGCGGATCCTCGTACGCATCGGACAGCTTTTTGACAAACTTGTCCTCGTTAAAGATCTTTAAAAGCTCGAAGGACGGATTGGCCAGAACCTCTTTGATATAGAGACGAGCCGCAATCCGCATCGTCTCCGAATCGCAATTCGGATTCGACGCCACCGCCTTCCTGATCCGTGTCGACTTCGTAGCGTCCCACACCTCCCTCAGGGACTTCTGGTCCGAGTCGGGGTCCGTTGCCTGCTTGTACAGCAGGGTCAAATCAGTACTGCTCATTTCCGGCCTCCACGGCGCCGTGTCGATGTGGTCGCTACGCGCTCGGTGATGTCGCACCACAGCTCATTGCTGCACTCTACACTACAGCAGAACTCGGCGGCGTAAAGGGACTTGTACTGGGTTCGCTTACCGCATACCCCGCAGCGACCCGTCTGCTTCTGGCGGTAGTAGGTGTCGTCGTGACAGTAGACGTAAGGCTCTTCGGGACCGAAGTATTGCCGTTTGGGGCGGACGTACCCGCCACTGTTGTTGGCCATGAGCCAAGATCGATGTAGAACGTAAATAATCCTAGCACAGATTTTCGTCCCTGTGTGACATCGACTTCCTGATCTCCGCTTCCCGTTTAACGACGTTCTTTAATTCGCGGCGGGCCATTACCTGGAGAGCGGAGATCGTATCGGACAGAGACTTCTTACCCAACAGCTCTTTCCACTCCAGCAGCTCGTCGTAATTCTCCCCCTTGATCTTGATTGTCCGGTAGGTCCCGGGCGCGGAAACGGGCCTCTCGGGCACAGGAGGCTCCATCCGGCCAGCAATTTCTTCCAGTTTCGAGACGGGATCCACGGGAACGTGTGTAAAGTAAATGTAGTGACACCTTAGCAGTCCTTTGAAAAAGCAAAAGCGCTACCCGGAAATCTACGTCGAGGCGGACTGGCTCACGACCCGTGACGATCTGATCTACAAAGTGATCAAGATTGACGAGACGACCTACAAGGTCATCCTAGAGCACCCGGTCCTGGGCAAGACCGTAGAACTCTACGAGCTCGATCCGAACGACAATACCCTTTGCCTGAAGAGCGTTTTCCCCGTCGAGATGCAGGACGGCGAGGAGGAGATGGAGATAGTAAAAGACTACTACAATAACTTTCTGCTAGAGGGTCAAGAGACCTACATAGAGTACTATAACAAGGACGTAGGATATTTCCTGCTGTCCAGGAATATCGGGGTGTACGGGGTAGGCGACACCGAAATAGAGTAAGGGCTATGACAATCGAAAATAACCGCGTTACCAGTGTCTCCCTGGTCACCGAGCTGGTCTCGGATTTCCTGTCCTACTCGACTTCTATATACAACCGGGCATTGCCGGATATCGTCGACGGGCTTAAAATCGCCCAACGCCGGTCCCTACTCGGACTCAAAGACCTGTCCTTAACCAGCAAATCCCCCTACTGCAAGGTGTCACGGCTGGAGGGGCACGTCTTGGGCAAGTATCACCCGCAAGGTGGATGTTCGGGGACCGTAATCAACATGGGTCAGCAGTCGGCCATGCGCTACGTGCTTACGGATATCCACGGAAACGCGGGCGGTAGTATCCAAACCGGACCGGCTATCGGCCAGTTGATTAGCGAGGATGCCCCAGCCGCCTCCAGGTACCTCGAGGTCCGGGCAACACCGCTCTGTGAGTCGCTATACCTGTCTCAGATCGATAGGGGGCTGGGGTTGTGGCGTCAGAACTATGACGACACCACGACCGAGCCGGTCCGGATCGTCCCCGCTCTGCCCGCTCTGCTCCTGACCGGAGCCCAGGGCATCGCATCGGGCTACGCGTGCTATCACGTCCCCTACTCCGTCAAAGACGTGGTCTCGGTGACTTCTGCCTGGATACGGAACCGGTCACTCTCGGATAAGCAGATTGTCTCGAAGTTCTCCGAGCCCCCCGAGCCGCCACAGGGAGGACGGGTCGAAAAGTCCCCGGGCCTTTCCGAGATCATCCTGCATGGCCGGGGTCAATTCACCGTTTACGGGGAGTGGGAAGTTGACGACTCGATGCCGTGGCGGAAAAAGTCGGTCCGGCCGGGCATCGTGATCACCCGTCTCGCCCACGGTTCGTCGGAAAAGTTTCTTGAGAAGGTGCGAGATCTCGCCGATACGGATAGGCTGCCTGGCCTCATCGATGCCGCGGATCACTCGAGCCGGGACGGGATACGAATCGTCCTGGTAGCCAAGACCGTCCCCGAGCGTGATGAGATCCTCGCCACGCTGGTGGCGGCTACGGGCCTAAAGCATCAATACAATGTGAATTGTACGGCTGTAGGGTTGGACGGAATGCCCAGGACCGTGGGTGTCCGAGACGTCATTGAGGCCTGGTATGGGGAGCGGGTCTCATACCTGACGCAGCGGTACACGGCGGAGAAGGCATCTCTCGAGAGTGAGAGCGAAAAACTTACCGGGTTAGTAACGATTCTGGACGAAGTCGGCAGGTTTGTGGATATTGTGAAAAAGTCATCTGACAAGGTGACCGCGGTAGCCGCCATCTCAAAGCGGTGGAAACTCACCGAACCCGTGGCACGCTATCTCCTAACCATTCCGATCAGCACGCTGATCCGGACTGAAGGGGAGAAGGTACGGCTCGAGCTGGAGAAGATTAGGGGAGATATCGCTTCCCTCGAGCCGCTATGCTCCACCGGCGGCGATTTAGATACCCATATCCTATCTCAAATCGCCTCTCAGAGGGGCCTACAAGGCCCAGGAAGGTGCCTCTGGATGACTGTAGGTGTCCCGGTGGCCAAAGCGGTAAATAAGCCTATCCCCGTGAAGGAAAAAATTATAACCGAGGGCAGAGGGTTGGGCATGTCGGTACGATCCGTAAATCAGTGGATTTCGGATAATATCGGCAAGGGCAGTATAGCGACGAAATGGGATCTGTACAAGGAGGAATATGAGCACCGGGTGTCAATGACAACGAGAGCGGGTAAACAACGACGGAAGGAACGTCTTCTCGCTCTTCGGGCCGACGCGGAGTCTCGGGGACTACCGACTCGCGGCAGGTACGGGTGGAAATCTTTTATGGCCGGACACGAATCTGCGCGGATTGACCGAATCGTGCTAGACTTAGAGGCGTGGATTGAACAACATGCCAAACCCAGTAAAACTGCAACTGACACCCGAGCAACTAGCCCTCGCTCACGCCGAGGCGGAAAGACGTCAAACGGTTAACGAGGCAAAGAGGCTTTCCGGACGGAACCGAGCCCCGGCATTGGGTGAAAAGGCCCTAGCCATGCACAGGCTCGGAGCGGTAGGTGAGGTGGCCGCCGCTGTCCATTTAGGACTCGAGGCGTACCTGTTCTCCGAGCAACTTGCCGTGAGAGGAAGCGCAGATCTGCCCGGAGACATTGAGGTAAAAACCCGCAGCAGGCACAAGTACGACTTGATCGTACAGAAGGGGGAGAGACCGGATAAAAAACTGATCCTGGTGACCGTGGAGGGCGACAGTACACTTCTCCACGGCTGGTGTATGGCCGGTGACGTGATGCGGGAGGAGTTCTGGGCCGATGTGGCCAGGAACGGCCGCGCCGCGTACTTTGTGCCGAAATCAGAACTTCGCCCCTTGACCGACCTGCTACCGTTGAAAGCGGGGTAAGCACAGAGAACAAATGACCGCGACGATTCTGTTTCTCGCACTCATCGTTTACGTGATCGCAATTGATCAGAACGTCGCGGACTACATATACCTCCAGTTGGTCCGGGTCCCATTAATCACCCTGCAGTCAAAAGCCCTCCAGCTCAAGCTGTATGTTTCGCTGAGGTGGGACATTTACATGATGCGGAGAGGAGTCGTGCCCAAGAAGTTTTATGACATGGCCTCTGAAATCCGCAACAGCCTCAACGACCCAGACTGAGCTAGAGTCGACCCCTTGGTACGAGTTCGGCTCGTATCTGGACTGCTGCAGGGCGCTCGGAATAGCCCCGAGTGTCGGGCGCTGGGCCGCGTACACACGGTACTACCGATCCGTGTTAGAGTCGGAGCAGAGTTGATCCCATCCCATGTTCCTCAACGATTTTGAACAAGACCTGCTCCAGTTCACTGGAGCTGTAAACTCGATGCTAGAGCGTTCTCTAGACGTCGTCGATCAGGCGGAGATCAAGTCAGCCGACTCGGACAGGCTTTCAAATCTGCTAATCGGCCTGAAGGAATACGTCTCCTGCTCTGAAAATGACCTTCGTGAGCGCCTTGAGGAGTTTATTAGGCAGGGTTATGCGACTGGGATGAGGGGGACTGTGGAAATCGACGAGAACGGGACGATTCAGTTCCCGGAATACGTTGTCAAGCTTCTGGGTTGGAAGCCGGGAGACGTTTTGTCCTGGGAAAACAATTCCAACGGGTCCGTAAGTGTCAGAAGTTTGGGTTAATAGCTTGGTTCAGGGCGTATCTTCGTCCGATACGATCGAAGACGGGAAAGCTGTGCTCGTTTCAACGGCCTGGGGACCCTCGGATCAGGGGTTTTATCGGGCCCGGTCGTGTTATTTACTGGTCAGGGAGAGGTTTCGAGCCGAGACGCTGGTAATTTACCCCGCGGTGGGAGATTTTCTGCCTATTTTTGGCTGTGAGTACATCGAATTGCCGCATAAACGGTTCGGGGCGGTCGATTTTCACCCCGTAAACGGCAATATCGCCCCGGTGGCTGACTATCTCAGCAACGAACCCGACCGAACGGTCGAAAAGTCCGCCCATTACGACTTGGATACCCATTTTTCCCCGAAACTCTGGCTGGAAAGGGGCTCGGATCGGGATATTTACGCGAGATTCCAGGAAAAAGCCAAAAAGTACGTCTCAACGTACCTGGGGATGTTGGCTGACCACTCCAGCGTCTCTGGAGACGGCCCTCACACCCACATTGGCTATAACAGCTACATGGCCGAGCACGACCCGGCCCATGGTATACTCAAGTCGTACTTCGGGCCCGAGTTCGCTCGTGACTACATTGAAAAATTCCTGTTCCCGTGTCCGGTTCGTTGTTAGTTCTTCATTTTCGAAGACTATTAAGCTAGAAATGCTTGACGAGTTTAAATGGTTGAGCGAAAATGCTCCGGATTCGTTAGCGATTCACATGTCTCCGAGTAACTGCAGGGAATTTGATGAGGAGGGGGTGTTTCTCAACGAGTTATGCATGGTCCGGATTACCAATCAGCAGGTTTATAAGATCCTGTCCCGCATCGACAAGTTGCTTTTGCATACGGAGAAGGGAATTGAGTCCAAACTGGGTAAGCTGTTTGAGCCTGAGACCCGGAGTAAGTCTGGCCGCTGGTCGGGACACGGGCCCGGGTCGGTAAAGATCTTTTCCCCCACACTTATGTGCTGGTACGATGGCCGTGACTGGAGAAAAATCGATCCGAAGACATGGTTCTGATCTGTCCGGGCCGAATGACCAAGACTCACGGCCAGTTCCTAGCCGATCACCCCACAGCGACTAAGTATAAATACTTAGGCGTCGACGTGGGGTCAGCCGACTTCCTGTACGAGTCAGAGTCTCCGGAACTCACTCTGTGTACGAATGAGAAATTTATCCTCGAGCTGCACAAGTTCCTCTCCATGCCCCGTTCGACCCGGATCGTCAGGGAGGTATGGGAACAAGAGTTTTTGTCCGGTACGGATATAGTTCGGTCTCGGGACATTCTTAGAGTCCACAACCACCGCAGCGTTTTGAGGCTTAAGGTCTTACGGGACTGGAAAGACGTGGCAAAATACTACTGTCTCCTGGCACAAGCCGGCTACTCATATCATTACGAGAAGAGGAAACTTGTTGTAGATCTGCTTAACCCCATAACACCCCCGTACGACCGTATCGACGAGTGGAGAAAGAGGACTGAGGGCAGGAGGATACGATATCGACCGAAGAGTATTTATTGCCTACCTACGTCCCTAATTGATACGGAGACAGCGATCTACATCCACCTGCCTCTGCAGTTCGGTCAGTACGGGTGCGGATATGCCTGGAGCAGGAGAAAACTGGCCTTCATGGTCTCCCAGCTAACCGAGCTGGCCGGCTTAGGCTACAAAATAGTGGTCAGTGCGGCGCATGGGAAATACGGCCGTGAAATGCCAATTGCCCGCAACCTTTTACCCCCACCGCTCTTCACCCCTTTCATATACTACGAGTTGAAAGCTAAAAGTAGGTATGGGTTCAACAACTCGAGTTCCGAGGTATTTTATTGTGCGAATTTCTGACGAACCTGCTATGGGACATCACGTCCTCCTGAATCTGTACGACTGCGATGAAAGTCGTCTGTCGGACCTAGCTGGTTTTGAAGGATTTGCTGATAGCCTGCTGCCAGGCTGTAATGCCCAAGTCCTTAATCGGCTCGGGCATCAGTTCAGCGGTATGGGGGACGGCTTCACGTCCCTGTATCTACTAACCACCTCGCACTTCTCGGTTCATAGCTGGCCGGAGTACTGCTCCGCCGCGGTAGACATTTTCACCTGCGGTGCGGTGGATACGGACGAGATCGTAAAGAAGATCGTGATGTACTTCCGGTCCTCTCGACACTCGCTGTCCGATGTGCTAAGGTGACGGGGTACTCAGCAAACTGCTCCATCCATGGCGAAGAAACCGTCCTTGACAAACGCTAGCGCTCTGAAGTTTGAGAGCAATCCGAAAAAGACCAGGCAAGGTCGTGGGATTAATACGAAGTTGAGTGCGACGAGCCGTAATGGCCGTAGAAAAAGGTACCGGGGTCAGGGCTGACGCCCGTTTTCTGCGGGATTAGCAATCTGGTTGAATGCACCGAACTCATAATTCGGCATAGGTGGGATCGTTCCCCACATCCCGCAGAGAAAAACCGATGGATGGCGGAATTGGCAGACACAGCGCACTCAAAATGCGCCGCCGAAAGGCATGAGAGTTCGAATCCCTCCGGGTTGGTTCGGGAGTCCTATAACACTTCCGGTAATATAGGATAAAGCAAGCTCGGTTAGCTACTTTTTCTGGTTCCCAACCCACTTGTCCGCTTAGCTCAGTCGAACAGAGCAACTGCCTTCTAAGCAGTCGGTCGGGGGTTTGAATCCCTCAGCGGACGCCAGCGGGTATAGTGTAGTGGTAACACGAGAGTTTTCCAAACTCTAATCAGGGGATCGTACCCCCTTTCCCGCTTTTTCTCTTACCTTCCTGAACATGTCCACCCAACCACCCGCCAACCTAAACGAAGAAGGCCTCTCCTGCTGGAAGAAGTACGGATCCAACAGCATGCTGATGTCCCGACACTTCGTGTCATTCGATGCTTGGATAGAGTATAAAGATAACAAAGAACTTTCCTGGGTAAAATCTCGACTCCTTGAGGGGGTTGATACCCCCGAGTCTATTGATCCTGTATTTTTACGTAACCTTTGTAGGGTTCTGAATAGAATCGAAGAAGACATATCTGAACTTGATCGCAGATTCCGGTGATAGCATAGGTAGGGGATATTACCCCCCCACCCGAATCGTGATGAAAGAACCTAGCCCCCAATCCGTAGAACTCTGGAACTCCCGTATCGCCCTTCTCGGCCTCGTAGCCGCTCTAGGCGCTTACGCCGTAACCGGTCAAATCATCCCAGGGATCTGGTGAAGCACTCACGCTTCTGTTGAAAGCTAGTTGATATGTTCAACTAACCAGGAAGCCTTGTGCCTCTTTTTAAGAACCGGAATCCGCAATACGAAGTGAGAGTTTCCCTGCTCGAGGAAAGACTTCAGGCCTATGACGAAGTCAGTAGGCAAATGCTTGCAAAGCTCGAGCAAGCAGTCGAAAAAATCTCTGAGTCTACCAGGGATATTTCGCAAATCCTTATCCGCCACGAGGAACGCATCGACCGTACAACCGAGGCAAGTAATGCCCTCATCCAGCTACTAAATAAGACAGAGCATGACGTCCGGGAAAAGATTCAGGACGAGTCTAAGGTCTTGTCAAGACGTATTAATGACATCTCCGAACACCTGGAGACGAACAGAAAATCGATCGAAGAGTTAAAAAAGACCCGGTGGGTATGGGTTGGCATTATTACCGCTACGTCATTTTTTGCCAGTCAGTTAAACATATTTGACAATATTCTTCAGAACAGGGATGGCTATAGGGACAGAAATACTATCGGGTATGTGAGGGGGAAATGAGAGGGAGTAGGATCGTCTGTGGTGACGGTCAAATCTACACCATTGTCCATACAATCGTTGACTTTATCGGGTTCTACGCCGTCTGGGTCGTTAAACGAGGTTCTAGCTACAGAGTTATCGACTCCCGACGTTGTCGGATTCTCCCCTAACACCATGCTTTCCACCGCTTACCGTCTAAGGCTAGAAACGATTTGTGGCAACATCACCAGCGGGTCTGAAGTTTCTCTCTCCGACATGGTCTGGGCAGAAAAATTAGCAAAAGCGAACAGAACGGCTGCGACGATGATGAGACAAGCGAGACGGAGAGCGGAGAATCCCGATATGCCCGAGGGAGGTCTAGACGACTTCCTGAATCAGCTTGATATCGGCGGTACGGGTCATGAGTCCAAGGGGATCCGCCGCTTCGAGACCGTAGATGAGATTGCCGATTTCTTCCGACGTGAGAACACTGACGATTGGCGACAGCGGGACTAGGTCGTGCTACTGTACGAACAGTCCATCGCTCTGACGTTTTGAAAATCTCTGTAAAATCCCTATGGGATCTGTTCTGTTTTCCCGTTCGTTTATCCGTTTCAGAAAAGTTCGCCCTGTACTGTAAGGAGAATCCGTGGGCACCGGAAGCGAGAATTTACGATCTGTGAGGGGACCTTACGCGTTTGTAGGAGACTTGCACGGGCGAGTAGGTCTACTCGATCTCATTCTGAGTCGTGATCCAAAACGCAAGTACCATTACGTGTTTATGGGCGATGTAATTCACCACAAACCGTTTTTTAAACATAACAAGAGAACTTCGCCAATCCGAATGCTCCGTGCCATATCCGATCTAATCGGGGAGGGACGCGCAACCCTCCTGCTAGGAAATAACGAAAACTACATACTCCGGAGTTTAATTCTGCCCGAGCAGGAGATTAAAAAGAAAGAGGTAAAGTATACATTAAAATGCCTTAAGGAGGTGAGTTTGGACGAAAGACTAAAATTCGTTAACATGATGTCTAACGCACCCCTCTCTCTCGAGCTGGAGGGGAAATTTCGTCTCGCTCACGCGTACTACCCCCACCCCGGGACCAATGTGTCTCGAGATACCTGCCTGCACGGCCCGGGTTATGTCTGGTTCAGAGACGACAATGTGTCCGACCGTCACAATCTCGATCCTGCTTACACCTACTTCTTCGGGCACTACGGACTCCCCTACTACCGGGAGAATATCCGCATCGTCGATGCGACGAGCCTCGAGGCGGCCGGAGTCTACTACTCAGACCGGGACGAGTTCATGGTATACTACTAAGGTGAAAGGTCTGTCCGCCTAATGTTTCAAAACTGCCTCGGTTACTCGGTCCTGCCCCCTGCGATGGCCCGAGCGGTCTTTGGAGACGCCGCAGTAGACGGTTATAAGCCGGATCTGTCCACGGTCCCCTCGATCACCGAGGAGATGGAGAGCTTTGGCGTGGAGTTCCCGATCAAGAATCCAGAGCAGTTAGTTGAGCTGCCGGAGTTCAAGTTGCCCCGCATCACCGGGAAGGACATTGCCGACCATTTCGACCGGATCGGTAAAGAAATCTTGTCAGAGAAAGTAGCTCTGCTGAAGGAGTTTGCGGATGTCGACCTAGTCGACCCACCGACCGAGACGGATATTGTCTACGAAACAGGCTGGACGAGGTACCGTCCGTTGCCGAACGGTAAATGGACTATCGAGAGTCTGGGGGACACGGGTCTGTCCGGCGTACCTATTGCCGTCTTCGACTGTGAGACCTTTGTCAAAGGGACGGAGTTCGGCCACCCCATCCTCGCCACCGTAGTCGGGCATGACGGCTCGTACTATGTCTGGATGCATGAATCGTTTGTCGATCCGGCCGTCCCATACACCCCGCAACTCGTCCCGCTTGGTACGAACAACACGCTCCTGATCGCCCATAACGTAGGGTTTGATAGGCAACGTACTCTGGAGTCTTACGACCTACGGCATGATCCGTTTCATCCGGATTCGCCTCACGGGAACTTATGGTTCGATACAATGTCCGCCCACATCAACGTTAGTGGTTTGGCATCGGATCAGAGGTTCTGGTACCAGTCATCCCAGACAACTCCCTCGTACAAGAAGGAGACTCCGCCGGCCTGGTCGGACAAGGGCTGCATGAACAACCTGATCGATGTGTATAACTTTCACTATATGCCCCTGGTACCACTAGAAAAAGAGACAAAAAAGACTCGTAATCTCTTCGTCGTTGCAGATTCGATGGAGGATTTTGTCCCTGATCGTGACAGGCTCGTAGCCTACGCCCTCAACGACGCGAAGATAACTTTCGAGCTGTACTCCGTCCTCGTCCTTAAATACCTGCAAGCCAATCCGTCTCTCACAACGCTATACGGGCATTTCGCACAGACCTCGTCGATTCTCCCTGTCACCCCGAGCTGGTACGGGTGGGTGGAGAATTGCGAAAAGGTCTGGGACGAATCGATCAGGAGGCAGGACGAACTCCTGAGCGAGTTGGCTCAACAGTTACTGGATGACTGGCGTAGCGACGATGTCGATACGGAGAACGATCCTTGGTTCAGTCAGCTTGACTGGGATGCGAATTACGCCCTGAAGAAAGATGGTAACCCTAAATCCCAGTGGTACGGGGTTCCGATGTGGTACAGGAAGAACGCTAAGTACGATAAAGAGACTAAGACGATTCGGCTTGAGCCTATTACGTCGAAAAGTCGTCTCAGCCACATCCTGCTCCGGCTTAAGTGGCGTGGTCAACCGATCACCTATGTCCCGGACAAGGGCTGGATGTTCAACAACCCCGAATCGGGTAAGCCGGAGAGGATTCATCACCCCAACGGCGAGGGAGTCAATGTCGGCGGGGTTCTGAGCAAAGACTACCTGCCCGAGTTTGAGTCGGGCGTTCTGTCTAGCGACTTGCCACAGGCCCAGGAGCTGATCCGCCTCGCGGTCAAAGTGTCCTACTGGACCTCGGTCCGGAGCCGTGTCAAGTCGCAATTAGCCCGACCCGCGAACGACGCTAATCTGACCGTCATCGTGCCCCAGACCGTCCCCCACAACACCGCGACAAATCGGGCCGGTGAGCATCTGTGGCTGACGGTTCCTGACCCCAAGCCGGACAAGATCGGGACTGAGGTGAAGACTAGGGTCCAGGTTACATCCCCTTACACTTTTATCTCGTCCGATTATGACGGCCAGGAATCCGTCGTAGCCAGCATTTTTGCCGATAGTTACTACCAGATAGCCGGTAGCACGCAGTTCGGGCATAGCGTTCTGGCCGGGTCTAAAGACGATGGTACAGACATGCATAGTATGACGGCTAAGGCGATCGGGATTTCCCGAACTATCGCCAAGAACTGTAATTATGGCATGCTTTATGGTTCTGGCGTAAAGACGTTGGCTACGACTATCCGTAAGGGGAATAAGTCCATTAGCGTCGACGAAGCCAAGAAGATGGGTAAGACCCTGATCGAGAAGAAGAAGGGCTGGAAAGCGTCGGATATCTCCTCCAATCTGGTTGGGGGGAGCGATTCGCACGCCTACAACGAAATGGCCCGCATCGCTAATAGTAACGTCCCCCTCAACCCGTTAAGCCGGACGAAGATGTCGACGGCTTTCCGGCCCGCCTCTGTCAAGAACGAGTTCTTTACGATGCGGAATAACTGGGTGATCCAGTCTACGGGCAGCGCGATGCTGCATGCGTTTCTCACCGCTATGGAGCATTTGACTCGTCGTTACGGTGTCAAGGACGTCCGCTTCTGCATGTCCGTTCACGACAGCGTGCTGTACATGTGTAAGGAGGACGACGCTGATCTCGTTTCCGCCCTGTACCAGGTCGCCCACCTCTGGTCATGGGCCTGGCTCCGGTTTAATTACGGTATCTGCGAGATGCCCCATGCCAACGCCTGGTTCAGTAGCATCGAGGTCGACAAGGTGTTTCGGAAGTCGGCGACGGCGAGCACGGTGACCGTATCACAGCCCGTTCCCGAGCCGGATGGCCGTGCCCATACGATCTCTAGCCTGGTTCCTGTGCTAGATTCGTTAAGCGATAACTGACTGAACGGCCTCCCATGGACTTTGAACGAACCCAGAGCGTATTGGCCGAATCGGTAATATGTTCTAGTATTTGTGATATGAGCGAAAAGTTAAACTTTACGTACTTGGAAGGGTTCTTGAAGTATGTCGATCCGGACGAGGAAAATTCGGACTTCGAGGACGTCTTCTCCTTCCTGTACGATGTGCTGACTACGGACGGGGAAATGTCTGGGCGCGAAGCCATCTCCCTGCTCTGTAATGCTGTAGACTCTTTAACGTAGGGTTTGAGTCACCGCTGGGACGACAATCCCGTCGGAATAGGTAGGATGGCTTAGGGACTTCAACCCCTTAGTCAGCCTACTTTTTTATGGCGTGCTCGTTCCGTGCTAAGATGGTCCCGGGCCGGTCTCGTACCGTCCTAATCGCCTGACTTTCTCGATACGTCGTTTTCGTCAGTCGTCTCGACATTATCCTAACGGGGGTAATGACTGGTACGGAGATTATTCCCCGTCCTAGTTACCCCGTTACCGAGTTACTGTCGCTGTCCCTTGCAACACTAACATGCGTAAAACTCTATCACTAGCATTTGTTACAGCTTTGGGTCTTCTCGCCCTATCACCTGCCGCTAACGCAGTAGGTAGCCGGGTCTGCGGAGGCGCAAGCTTTTACGGAAGGGGTGACGGATTTGCCTGGCAAACCACTGCTAGCGGAGTCCCTATGGACCCTAACGCTATGACCACGGCCCACCGTTCGCTGCCATTTGGTACCCGTATTCAGGTAACCAATAACAGTAATGGTAAGTCCGTGATCGTACGTGTCACTGACCGAGGACCGTTTGTCGGAGGTCGTGTAGTCGACTTGTCCTACGGGGCATTTTCAGCTATCGCGGCACCGTCGACCGGAGTAACGAATGTCTGTTATACGAGACTAAGCTGATAGTCGGGGGGAGGAGGGAGTCATTCTTCCTCCCCTTTCTCGTCTTCAGCCACAGCATGCTGCTTATTAACCGATCCGAGCAGGTACTTAACCTTCGCCATGTCCACCATCAGGTCCTCGACAAAGCTGAGTACGGCATACTCTTCGGCGTCATCGGCTTTCTTATGAAGGCTTTTCATCGAATCGCATAGGTCCTCGGCTACATCGTACAGTTCCTCGGTCAGTTCCTCGGGCGTAGACCACTCCAGCTCAGGTACGCTGTGATAGATTTTAGCCGGGATCTCTACGCCGTATCCGCGAGCCAATTCCGCCGTACCATCAATCTTTTCCTCTACGATTTCGTAGACACGTTCGAATAGCAGGTGGAAGCTATAGAACTGGGGTCCGTCTACATTAAGATGACTAAGATGTGCCGCGCCAGCGAAGTTTCGCTGTGCTGTGAGTAGTTCGATGAAAGCGGATTCCATGGGAGAGAAGGGGGAGAGGGAGGGGTGAGGAGAAAAGCGGCTAGGAGACCGGCCCTTCATTATAGACCTTGTTCAGGGCAACTCCGATCGGCTGATAGGCCGAAGTAGTCGGCAGTGTGTTAGGAACTGTGCCGACTGAATTGCGCCATAGGCCCATCTCGATATTCAGTTTAAACCAGTCGGGGTATTCAGTACCTGCTTTGATCCCTTCTCTCGTACACTTCCATACTTTGTTAAGAGTTCCTGAAATTACTTTGGAGTTATCGATACTCCCGTCCGGCCTGATCGCGCTGATCGGTACGAACGTGTATGTGGCGTCGCCACTTCCCTCCAGACCGGTACACTGGACGGATAGATTGTCCCCAATCAGCCTGCCACAACGACCGTCCTCGACGACGTAGGTTTGGGTCGTATCAGGTCCGAGAGTTCGACGCCACACCGCTAAGCCGGTCTGCCTACCATCCGGCGTGACGAGGCATTTCCGGACGGGCAGGAAATCGCCGATACTTACCGGATCGAACGCGGCACAGGGCTGGGAGTAGAATCGGCCGTCGGTAATCAGGACTTCGATAGAGTAGGTCTGCTCATAAATGAACTGAGACGCTTCCTTCGTGACCTGGACGAATCTTTCCGACTCGAGTTCAAAGCCGGTTTGGAACTCCAGACCGGGAAGTTCTGGCACCCAGCCCGTTACGGAGTCGGCCAACAGATCGAGGATAGGTAGGCAGAACGAATGTCCTTCGCGCTGAGCCTGCTTCTGGACCAGTGTCAGTGTGTAGTTAACTCGCCGTGTACGGACGGTGGGGATGTATGCTCCCTTGTTGGGGTTGTTAGTATTCGCGCTGGTAAACGAGACGATGATCATCGCCTGCTCTGCGACCCTGCCGGACTGGTCGAGTTCCTCGGCTAGACGCAGTACTACCGCGCTCTGCCCTAGGGTCGAGTGAATCCGTCGATGCAACATGTTTTCAATCTCGAGCAGCATGGCGAAATATACCGTCCAAAAAGCTTTCAACGCGGTGAAAGCTTTAAGAAGAAGGGGAATTTGACATGTCGACTGATCGGATTTTTTGGGAGAACACTCTGGACTCGAAGTGGCGCTGTTACGTCTTAATGCAGACGGACACGTACGGGTACCTGAGGATGGAGGATATCGCTACGGGCCAGAGGGTGCTTGACCGGGAAGTCCCGGTCTCACGCTACTTCCGGACCGACGACATCATCGGTTGGGGGAATATCTGCATGATCGAGGCTCGGAGACTCGAGCGGTGAAGGGCCTGGAACACCACGTCAAGCAGTTACTGAAGCGCATGATGCAGGCCCAGGAGGTGACGGATCGCGAGAGGGCACGGAAGATCTTGCGGAAAGCCGAAAAGCACAGGGAGAAGCTGGAACGGGCCGGGAAGTGCTATGATACTGAGTGACGGATGACAGCCCCGCTGCCGGTGCCGTCCCGCTCTTTCAGGGCGGTAAGGGGGCCCTTTCCTCGAGTGTGACCCAGCGTCGTACTTCCCGGGCCCTCAGGCAGTTGGCGTTGGATCGCGCCAGGTAGATAGCCTGGAGAACTAGGTTCGAATCCTAGAACTGCCCTTTACCCCTCCCCCTCCCGATAGTGACTTTACTACTCGTCATCCAGGTCTCCCTGGCCGTCTTCGGTATGTGCCTGGCCGTTTAAAAGAGGAAATGACAGCAGCAAGACGTCGCCGACAAAAGCTATGAGCCTCATCGAACCTCGCCTCTCCGAGCAGGTCCGGATCCTCGCCATGTCGTCTTCGTCTCGCTGGAGAGTTGGCTGTGTCCTGCTGAGAAGGGGCAGGGTGGTGGTCAGCACCACTAACGTCGAGGGCAAGACGCATCCCCGGCAATCCGAACTCGCCGGGAGGGTCGGACAGCCCTACCGCCGCTCCCTGCACGCCGAGCTCAGAGCGTTGCTGAAGGCCAGGGTAGAGGTCGATACGTTGGTCGTGGGACGTGTCAACAGCCGTAACGAACTATGCCTGTCTAAACCCTGCCCCGTGTGCCAGCTTGCCCTGCTCGAGGCGGGCATTACCGACGTCTATTACTCTATCGATGGGGGTGGGTGGGAGTCCCTCGGGCCTTAAAATTCTCCGCCAGACACGAAGTCCAGGAGCTCCCACAATCCCGTGGTGTAGTTATACGCCAGGATATCTCCGGGCTGCGGAGACCGGGTAAAGTTTACATCGGCGAGATCGCGAAGTTTCCTGGTCGCCTCGAGATTGATAATGTACTGACGAAGTTCGCTGGCCGTCTGCTTGTACGGAGTGGAGTCGGGAAATACTCCGAACGACGAAATAGTCAGCCCGAGAAGTCCGCTACTGTTATAGCTGCAGGCGCTACTGCTCGCGTTAGGTACGATGGTCAGGAGGCCAGAGCCGCCCGGCTGAGCAGGATTGAAGGGGTCGTAGCCGTAAGGTTGATTTAGGGACATGGTGGATTAGAAGCTATCGGCTTCCTGCAGGCCGCCGGTTGTGAAGTCCCCGTCACTGTCTTCAACGACAAGGACGTCTCCTTCGGCGGGTGTGGCAGCGTTTTGGGTGTCGGCGAACGAGGCGACGTCGCGAGTAGTTTCCAGGTCGTCGAACAGCTTATTGACTTCGAGAGCGCTGTCACCGATCAGGGTCACGTTATTGCGGTCGAGAGAGCCGCTGGGTTCACGGCTCGTCACGTTGTCGATAACGACGGCACCTTTCCGTTTGTACGGGTTCCAACGATTGTTCGTGGACCAACGCATCTCCCAGCGGGCCAGTGAGGTATCCGTAAGTGCCCGTTCCCTTTGCGTGTTAGACATTGTCATCGAACACGCACTACCCCAGTAGCGATAGGCCTCTTGCCACTTCAGGCCGGATGAGGGAGATGATTTGCTTGCCCAGAGCTCGAGTTGCTTCAGGGCGGCCTCTGCCGCGTCGATGACCTGTTGTCGAGGACGGAGGGTGTCGAGATACCAGCGAGCTATTGTGGCCTGTGTACGGCGGTATGAGCCGGCGATAAGCAGTTTTCCTTGCGGCGGGGCTGTCTCCGCGTAGTTGTTTACGAGTAAGGCGGCGTCGTTCAGGGCGACCTGAATTCGTTGATGGTTTATATTATTAGCTGTCGGATCTTCGAGCCGAGAGAGCTCGAGGGCTTCGTTAAATCCGAAAATTTCGATGAAATAGTCGACGGTGGCAGGCTCGCAGTTGTTGGCTACGCCAAAAGAGTCTGGGGGTGGTGTGTACGCCATTAAACCACGCTAAGCTTCTATAGAGCTTTCAACAGACTAAGTCCTCTGTTGAGCTTTTGTTTAGTTGATAGATATGTTAGAATGACTTGTGCCCTATTTCTAGGGGGGGGGAGGAGATGGCTACAGTAAAACTCGTGTGGTACACTTACGTGTCTTATGAAATCCCAGGGAGATTATATATTGGTTACAGGAAATGTCCCCTAAACGAAACGCCAGAGACTGACTCATATCTTGGATCGTACAGGGACAAATCCTTTAGACCCGTCGGTAAAGTTATTTTAGGTATTTATGACTCTAGAGAAGAAGCTTTAGAAGCTGAGATAGAGCTTCATAGGATTAATAATGTTGCAAAAAATCCCCTGTTTGCTAATAAATCCCGTCAAACTAGCACAGGTTTTTCTTATTACCGGTCGGGAAAAAAACTTACAGAGCATCATAGAAAAAACATTTCACAATCTGCATTAGGAGTTAATAACCATAATTACAAACCAAGACACTGGTATCATAATACTTATGGTGAATTTATAGGTTCTGTGGCAGATCTGGCAAGGGAGTTTCCAGATCAAAATCTCAGTCAGGGGAATTTAAGCCAGGTTGCTTTAGACAGGTTTTCTCATTATAAGGGGTGGAGACTCTTAGAGAATAAGGACGTACCCCTCAAACATCAAAGCAATGCGATTAAAAGTTGGTATCACTCTATTTATGGAGAATTTGAGGTATCTGCAGCTCAGCTAATTAAAAAATTTCTCAGTCAAAGGCTCAATAAGAGCCATTTAAGCCAAGTTGCAAAGAAAGAGAGACATCACCACAAAGGGTGGATGCTATTAGAGTATAAAGATGTCAATTGGAGCAAAATTAATATAAAATCACGTAGAGGCAAAGGACATGACTGGATTTCCCCTGAATACGGGATATTAAGAGATGTTTCTTGTGCGGAGCTAGCAAAAATGTTTCCTAATGACAAATTAAGCCAATCAAAATTAAGTGAAATGGTAAACAAAAAACGATTTTCACATAAAGGTTGGAGAATATTAAAATAATAATAAAAAAACCCGCCGTTTAACGGGCGGGTATGTGTCAATTAAGTAGCTATTCAGCTACCTACAGGGTTGTTAAAGATAAAACCAGCGCCTACGCGACCGGTTTCGCCCATGCCAACCAACTGGAATTCGCGCTCGACTAGCAGATCGCCGGTAAAAGTACGACGTTCCACGTTAAAGCGTTCGGGAGTTGCGATGGGATAGCCGGAAAGCGTATAAGTATACGCAAATGCCGGAGTACCGTAGTTAGCATCTAGTGCAGGAGTAAAACCATCAGTCGGGGAAGACGGATGATAGAACATAATAGCCGTGTTCTCGTAAATGTTCTCAAGAGCATTGGTCTCCTGATTCAGCTTGAGACGACGTGCAACACGGATCTCGTCGAGACCAAAGATCTCGGCAAGGCTCTTCTCGTTGATCAGGATACCGCGCTGCATGAAATCACGAATACGCTTGTTACGCTTGAGGGCGTTAAACGCGTCGGGAGAAATCACGAGCTTGTTCGGATAGCAACCGATCTGGCTACGCACCTGCTCCTTGGCTTCGTCCATTAGGACTTCAACGTCGGAAGTAGGGCTGTTGAACTGATCAGCGCCACCGTTGTAGGTAGCGAGGTCGAGTACGTTGCCAGCTTCGTACTGAGTGATGTCTTGCACTTTTTCAGAGACTTGGACTTCCCAGCTCTGAGCAAGACGGTTAGCCGCGTCCTTCGCAGCGTAAGCGCGGAGGTCGATAGCAGCAGCGCCATTCCTGGCTTCAGCGGCCACTTCTTCAGCAAGTTCCCAGCTAATCGCTTCTTGACGAAGCGCGAAGCTACGAGTTCCGAACTCGTTCTGGATCTTCTGAATGTTCGTACCAGGAGCACGCAGGAAGTTCTGTGCAGCAAAAGCCTCTTTCCCGAAGGTAAGAGTTCTGCCAGCACGCACACTCATGCTAACTGCTGGAGCGAAGAAAGTAGAAACTCCGTCTGAATTTTTATATCCTTGCGCGATTTGCGTTAGGATAGGGTCAATAACCCTAACTTGGTCGAGGTTCATCATAGTAAGTTACTCTCCTTATGCTCCAGCTTCGTTGCCAAGTTTCACGCGGATGAATTGACCAGCACCGGCGGTGCTGATAACATCAAGGGCGCGTCCTAGGACAACAGTATTACCAGCTTTGGCTCGGCCAGTGGCGCTAGATGACACGGAATCATCGATCGCAAAAGTAGCAGCGGGGTCTACTTCGACAATAGCGATACCAGTGGTAACGACACTTGCCAGGCCCTGGTACGGGAATACACCGGGCTTGAGTGGGGTGGTGGAAGGGTTGCTTAGGCCTTCATACAGACCGGGCCAGACATACGCAGTAGCGCCAGTGATGGCGGTTGCGGGGGCAGGGGACACGACAGCAGCGGTGTCACTGGTACGGGCAGTTACCCGGAACAGGGAAGCACCGATCTTGATCGTCATCCCGACGGTTAGTTCGGGATCGAAGTCAGTGCTGGTACCGGTTACGATACCGGCGGTATCGATTGCCAGGGTGCCGGTCAGAGCGGTGAGGGTGCTGTCGGTGACTTGATAACCTTTTTCGGTTAGTTCACCTTGGCCGTAAATCTTAAAGATATTGACGCCAGCGGCATAGCCGTCTAGCGCGGGGTAGGCGCCACTTCGCTTAACGAAGCGGCAGCGTTCGATGCCATTAGTGAGAGCGGTAGCGTCAGAAACGGTAACAGTCTCGACATACTGGTGATCGAACGACATATAACGAGGATCAGTCGCCATGTAGTTAAATCTCCGTAATATTCGGGGGTTGAATGATCTTGAATGTCGCAATGTAACCGGAACAGATAGGCTCAGCTATCTGCCGGGGAGCTTTCGCTCCCCGTTGTTACATGGATAGGACTACTAAGCTTTCAACAGGCTCAGTCTTCAATGACGAGTTTCAGGGCGGACATGTAGTCCGTGCCATGGGCCTCGGCGTATTCCACGGCTTTAGCGTGGATTTCGGCGTTGCGCTCGTCGTATACATAGCCGTCGGCGTTGGGGCGAGCGGCCTTAGGACGCTTAGGAGCGGTAGCGGGAGCCGCCACTTCGCTAAAGGTCACCATGGCGGGGAGTTTCTCGAGCACCGACTTCATAAAGTCGAACTGAGAAGCCTTCTTGCTCTCGCTGAAATTGACGTTATTCTTGGCGTTCAGGGTTTCCATGAACCGGGACAGGTCGGTGATGGGCACGACTTGCTCAGTGAGCTTGCCATCCTCGTAAAGACCTTCACAGAAGTCGGTGATCTCCTTCTGACGCATGAGACGACGCTGAGCGGCCAGCTCCTCCTCGAGTTGAGCGACTTTCTCCGCAAGCGGATCGACAACAGGTTCGGAGAAGGACTCGACTTTGTCATCGGATTCGGACTCCGAGTACCCCATCATGTCCGCGCCTTCGCCCATCTCACTACTCGCACCGGACTGGGCGAGCTGATAAAGAGCCATGATCAACTGCTCTTCGGTGTACTGACCGGCGAGTTCAGAGGCAATTTTCTCATCGTCGTCTTCGGATACGTCCTCGACGTCGGGAGCTTCGGCTTCAGGCGCTTCGGCTTCGGGCGCTTCTTCGCCACCCGGGCCTTCGCCGTCAGCGGGCATCGGGGCGCCTTCGCCGCCGTCTTCGTCACCCATCTCCTCGCCGTCGGGGCCTTCGACCATCTCCAGACGCTGGAGGGACGGATCGGCTTCACCAGGCATAGGAGCCTGGCCGTCGGCATACTCCATATCGTACGGAGCAGCGGGACCGGTGGTCTCCGGCTCGAAGCCAGAGTCATCGACCTGATCCGGCTCGGTGCCGGTCTTCATGCCGTTAATGTTGACGTTAATGGTCATACCCTTGCCGTCAGCGTGATCGACAACTTGCTGTTGGGGGGCTTCGGTTTTTCTTTTAGCCATAGTAGGAAAAGTTTCTTGGAACGAAATAGAAGACTCCCTTGGAGTAATTGTGATCGAGCCTTCGGGGATGGTTTCGGAAAAGGCGGTTAGGCCTTTTACCGCGGGTATGGACACAAGTCCAAGGTGACGTAGGGACAAATTGCCCGGAGTCGGGTTGGTATCTGCATCGGGTAAGTAAAATGAACTACTGACCTTCTTGAAAACACCATCGCGGAGAAGTTGCTCGGCTTTGGGGGTAAGTTCTACCTTCCCCCATAAAGCTTTACCCTTTCTCCAGACTTCGCGAACCCAGCCCAGAGCTGGAGTACTGTCGTCTTGCTCGTGACCGATGATCATCGGAGCCTCGTGACGACCCGGACTGTAGCTATTAACTACCTGGTCTAAGTCGTCTTCCGCGAAAACCATCTTCTGACCAGTCGAACTGATCTGAGGGCCTGCCCGGAACATCTCGATATAAACAACGCGTTTCGGCTGCTGTTCGGTAATCGGTTTGTCCGGGTTTAGGATGGTTTCCGGTTCTCTGCGAAGTCTACGGGACATGTCTTATTATCCTAGGTTCGTCGCGTCGAGGAAGGCGGTGAACCGCTCTTCGTTACGGCTGAACGAATCGGAAAGTAGAGCTACTTGACCGACAGGAGTCCGGACAATAGTCACTGCGAGCCGTTCTAGGGTCGGGCTAGTGGCCACATAGGCGTCCATACGTACCGTCCCTTGCTCGAGGAGGGTCGGAGTATTGTTCGAGTTGTCACACACGACGAGATATGCTTGCTCGGGACGATTGCCGAACAAAGCGCCTTGCCTGTAGAACTGGTTCAGGACCTGAGAAGCGATAAGCTTCACTCGGCTATAAACCGTACCGGCAGAGTCGATACTTTCGAACAGGATGTCGTCGAAACTCCGGTTCATCACGTCGATTAGGACGTTAAGAATTACCCGGGTATTAACGAATTTGAACAGCGGGCTGCTGGACAGGGTCCGTGAACCCCAGACAACGATGCCACGGTTCGGCAGGGACCGGATCGGGTTCAGGCCCAGGGCGTAGGTGACTTCCTGCTGCTGAGCGGTGATATTGAACTTGAGTCCGATCGCACCGCGCAGGGGGTAGCGAGAGCCGGCAGGAGGCTGCTGGAAACCCTCATTCACGTAGCGGCTGCACGCGATACCCGCGACGAACGGGCTGGCTGGTACAAACCGGTCATCGACATTCTTAATGTACGGAGCGTAGAACGCACCGTGACCAAAGAACACTCCGACAGTCCGTTTGATCAGGGCGAGTTCGTCCTGGGCTTGGGAGAGGTTTTCGATGTCACCACCGCAGTCGATGAGTGCGACGTGCTGGGTGTTGGTGATACCCTCAGTCGTGCCGAATCGGCCCTCGGCAGCGGCTACCAGGGTCTGGGTGATCTTCAGCCGCTCGGTAGAAGCCTCGGTCCGGGAAGCGAGGTCGGAATCGGCGGAGAAGGATAGTTCACTATAAGCCTCGGGTGCCATTAGGAACCCGGGGGAGTAGTACTCGCCGCTCATCCCCTTCTCGATCGCGTATACAAAGTCC
>Ga0114946_10000411_pt1 | contig 28185 bp, 21 predicted proteins | sample WalLakDeSediment_FD_88676 | JGI IMG/M metagenome (GOLD analysis project Ga0114946, IMG submission 88676) | Lake sediment microbial communities from Walker lake, Nevada to study Microbial Dark Matter (Phase II) - Walker Lake 11/02/13 Deep Sediment | ecosystem: Environmental > Aquatic >... | reverse complement strand
CGCTTCCAGGTAAATCACAGGGTCCTCTTCGGTGTCCGCGATTCGCTGCAGATCTTCCTCCAACTTCTTGGGTTCGACTCGAACCTCATTCAGATACAGTCGTTCATCCTTGTCCAATTTGATCACATGTTTATCGCCGACTTCTACTTTCTGGGATGTGGATTGCGGTAAATCGATCTCCACCCCGTGTTTCAACATGGGGGCCACGAGAATGAAACAAATCAGGATGACCATGGTTACATCGACCAGGTTGGTCACGTTCATCTCCGCCATTCGTGTGGCGTGGGATCGGTTGCTATTCCTCGTTCTGAGACCGGAATGTCTCATAAAGAGATCCTCCTAAGAGAAGTTCTTGTCCACATAGGAGATCAGGTCTGCTCCGAAAACATCCATATCTGTGATCATGGAGCGCACCTTGTTCAGAAGTGAATTGTAACCCACCAGAGCGGGGATAGCCACAGCAAGACCCGCCACGGTTGTTGTCAAGGCGACGGAGATCCCGGGCGCCACGGTGGAAATATCTGCCGAACCCTGGGAAGCCATGCTCCTGAAGGCCACCAGGATTCCCCATACCGTGCCAAACAGTCCGATGAAAGGACATACAGAGGATGTTGTGGCGAGAAAAGAGAGATCCTTCTCCAAACGATTGGCTTCTTCCAGGATCGACCTGTCCACGACTCTTTCCATGACCCCCAAGCGAAACGAAACCTTGGACGAGACTGGCTGATCCGGGTCTGGATCCTCGGTAGGGGTTGTTCTCTCCCAGGCCTGCAATTCGGAATAGAAGGCCTGGTAGAGCCTGGAGATGGGACTTCCCCTGTAGCGCTTGGACGCCGCATAGCCTTGAGAAGGGCGCGCCGTTTTCTTGCAGACCTCCAAAAACTTGTTGGATTCCCTGGAGATCTTTCGCAGAGAAAGCCACTTCGCGATCATCACGGTCCAGGAACTGATCGAGAAACAGAAGAGGACAAACAAGATGAATTGGCCGAGCGGATCGGATTCCATGACCGAGGAAATGAAACTGTTTCGAAACAGAATGCTGTCACGTAAACTCAGGGACAGGGACACAGGGTAAGGCTGCAGAAAAAGAGGGCTCATGCTGACTCCATTACAGGAAACGCTTCATTCCATGGTTGATTCGTTCGAGCAAGGATTTGTGTAAAGAAGAGGTGCTTGCGGCCAGAAGACCGAGACGGGCCTGATCAGGGTTTTCGATCAGAGGAAAACCCCGCAAAGATCTTCCCGCGGCGTCAGTCACCTTGCAGCCAGCCTCTTCAGCGATCAGATTTGCCGCTGCGATGTCGTAGGGAAACAATGTGATGACGCGTCCCTTTCCCGCCTTGAGAAAGGCCTCCTTGGCCTGCGGACATGCCTCCAGAAGTCTGGCGCCCAGGTCGATATGGGCATCCAGTTGTCCTGTCGCGATTCTCGTCAAAGAAAAGGCCGAACTGTTGAACAAGAAACAGCCTCCATCCAGCGCGGACTCGTCAATCAATTCCTCCAGGGCTTTCAGGACGAATCCCACAGGCCGTGCAACCAGTTCCAAAGAGAAAAAGAGTTGTTCGATCGTTTCCCGTCCGGAAGGGGCATGCCTTTCTTCCTTTCCGGTGTCTCGGTGAAACATTGCTGCTTTTCCACCTCGTACAGCATAATGCGCCAAAGGGTGTTTTAGTTCCTCGATCCAACCGAAAAGAACATCGCCCATCGTGGATCGCACGCCTTGTTCTGCCAAGGCCAGGGACAAGCAACAGGATTCGAATCCAGCCACAGCGGGTCGGGTTCCGTCCACCGGGTCCACGACCAACAGGCGTTTCCTTCCTCTGCCTATTTCCACGAGTCCCCGATCCTCGGAGTAACACAGGCCTTGATAACCGACCTGGTGCAGGGCCTCCTGCAAGGCTTGTTCAGCTACGGTATCCAATCGGAACGTGGTGTCGCCACTGGCGGCGATCCCATCCAGTTCTTTGCCTTGTCCCAAATGAGGCGCTATGGATTCCTTCATGCGAGATGCAACAAGGCACAGCATTTCCAACGGATCATTCGCAATCGACATGATGGTTCTCTGTGGTAGCGGTCCCACATCTCGTAGCCAAGAATATATCTTGATACCACCTGTATTCTATGTGGCTCCTGGCAGAGCGTCAATATCCTTCTTCAAAGGATATATCGGGAAAGCTCATCGTCGCCCAGAATTCCCTGCAGATGTTGATTTACATATTCCGAATCGATATGGGTTTCCTGGATGGTTCCATTAGGAGCATCGAAAGAGATCTCCTCGGTGAGTTTTTCCATGATGGTGTACAGCCGCCTCGCGCCGATGTCTTCCTGTCTCTCGTTCACTTCAAAGGCCATTCGAGCCACTTCCAGGATCCCGGAGGGTTCAAAGACGATCCGGACATTTTCTGTGGCGAAAAGAGCCTCATATTGTTTGGTCAATGCGTTCCGCGGTTGCGTGAGGATGAGCTGAAAATCATCTTGCGTGAGGCTGGAGACCTCTACCCGAATAGGAAAGCGTCCCTGCAGTTCAGGCATGAGATCCGAAGGCTTTGTGGAATGGAAGGCGCCAGCGGCGATGAATAGGATGTGATCGGTTCTCACAGGCCCGTACTTGGTTTGCACGGTCGTACCTTCCACGATGGGCAACAAATCCCTTTGAACCCCTTCCCTGGAGACATCTGGTCCTAGTCCCTTTTGTTCCGCCGCGATCTTGTCCAATTCGTCCAAAAAGACGATTCCCTCGTTTTCCACGCGATCTACCGCGGATCGCTTGGCCGCGTCCTCATCGATTCGTCGGGTCGCTTCTTCCTCTGTGAGGATCTTCAATCCTTCCTCCACGGTGACGGTTCTGCGTCGGGTGCGTTTCGGCAGGATTTGTCCCAGCATGTCCGCCATGCCTGGATTCAAATCCTCCAGGCCCTGAGGTCCCGCCAATACGCCCATGGGCACGGAACTCTCCTCGACTTCGATCTCCACGGTTCTGACATGAAGCGCACCTTCCCGGAGCTTCTCCCTGAGCCGGGACCGTGTGCTGCCGGGATCCTCCGATTCCTTTCGACTTCCCAGGGAACTAGGGGGAAGCAGAATGTCGAGCATACGATCCTCGGCCGCGCGAACGGCCTCCTCCTGTACTGCCTCCATTCTTTCCTTCTTTTCCAGCAGTACGGCCGTGTGTGTCAGATCACGAATCATGGACTCCACGTCTCTGCCGACATATCCCACCTCCGTGAATTTGGTGGCTTCTATTTTAATGAAAGGAGCGTGAGCCAGTTTGGAGAGCCGCCGGGCAATCTCTGTCTTCCCCACGCCGGTGGGACCGATCATGATGATGTTCTTCGGCGCGACCTCTTCGCGAAGATCCGAAGGCAACTGGATGCGGCGCCATCGATTGCGAAGGGCGATGGCCACGGCACGTTTGGCCGCGCTTTGGCCGATGATGTACTGATCGAGCTCGTGGACGATTTGTCTGGGGGTCAGATCGGACAAAGGTTCACCTCAGGTTAAGATGGATCATCCATTTCTTCCACAACGATATGGTCGTTGGTATAAACGCATATTTCTCCGGCGATTCTTAGCGAGATTTCCACGATCTGGGATGCGGAGAGATCGGTGTGAGAAACAAGAGCCTTGGCGGCTGCCAAGGCATAAGGTCCTCCGGATCCCAAGGCCAGTATACCGTCATCCGGTTCCAGAACATCACCGTTTCCTGATACCAGAAGCAGGTGTCCTTCGCCCGCCACGGCCAGTTGCGCCTCGAGGCGACGTAGCGTTCTTTCCGTTCGCCAGGACTTGGCCAATTCGATCGCTGCCCGTTTGACATTGCCTCCATGCTTGTCCAGTTTGGCTTCGAACGTCTCTAGGAGGGTTAGCCCATCCGCGGCGCCGCCCGCGAAGCCCGCCAGAACGCGGCCTTCGTGGATCCGCCGAACCTTGACCGCGCCATGCTTCAGCGCGGTGTGTCCCAGGGTGACTTGTCCATCTCCGCCCATCGCAGTCTTGCCTCGAAGACACACGGCGAGAACCGTGGTGCCATGAAGTTTTTGGGGAGAAAGTGACGGATGAGATCTCATAGCGATTGAAGTTCCACCACCTTCTGGTAGAACTGGCTCCTGGTTTTCAAGTCTTCATGGGAACCGATATCCAGCACCTTGCCCCGATCCATCACGATGATTTTGTCTGCCCTGAGAACCGTGGCGAGCCGGTGGGCGACCGTCAGGGTAGTTCTGCCTTCCATCAGGTTGGAAATGGCTTCTCGAACGATGACCTCGGATTCGGAGTCCAATTCGGACGTGGCCTCGTCCAGCAAGAGAATGGGGGCGTCCTTGAGCATGGCTCTGGCAATACAGATGCGCTGTCGCTGTCCTCCTGAAAGACTGGCGCCTCGTTCGCCCACTATGGTGTCATATCCCTGGGGCAGTTCCTCTATGAATTGTTCGGCATGAGCGGCTTTGGCGCATTGGATGACTTCTGCGAAAGAGGCCTGGGGGTTGCCATATAGAATGTTGTTTCTCACCGTATCATTAAAGAGGATGGACTCCTGGGTTACAATGGAAACCTGGTGTATGAGGGATTCCAAGGTGAAATCCCGAATATCGGTTCCGTCCAAGGCGATCACGCCGTCTTTCACGTCGTAGAAACGAAGAAGCAGGTTGAGGATGGTGGTCTTGCCCGCGCCGCTGGGTCCTACGATGGCTACGGCTTCTCCCGCCGAAACCGAGAAAGAAACGTTTTTGAGCACCATCTCGTTGCCATAGGCGAACCAGACGTTCTTGAATTCTACGCCTTCTCGGACCTCCGTGAGGGTTCGGGCGTACGGACTTTCCATGACCTCGTTTTTCATGTCCAGAATGGAGAATATGCGCTCGGAGGCGGACAAGGCCTGTTGAAATTTGGCATTGACCAGGCTGAGCTTCTTCAGGGGTTGAATCAAGCGGGAGATGACCGCGATGAAGTAGAGAAGGATCGGGAGATCCAGACGGCCTTGGACCACCTCGTTGATGGCGAACCAGATGAGCACGCAAGCTCCGAAAGAAGCGGCCAGGTCGGTGAGAGGGGACAAGACCGCCATGTTGCGATGGGTTTTGATCATGGCCCTGAAGACGCTCGTGTTTTCCTTGGAGAATTTGTCCACCTCGCGGTTTTCCATGGAAAAAGCCTTGACGATTCGGATCCCGGAGAAGGTTTCGATGATTACGCTGTTGAGATCTCCCATGCGTTCCTGGAAATGGGTTGCGATTTTCTTCAGCTTGCGACCGATCGTCTTGATGGGCCACAGGAACACGGGAAGAACCAGAAAAAGCAGACAGGACAGTTTCCAATTGGCGATGAACAAGGTGGTGGCGAAGATGATCACGCGAAGAGAATCCACGATCAGAACGCTGACTCCGTCGGACATCGCCCGTTCCACCAGGGGAACGTCAGCGGTCATTCGCGAGACCTGTTCGCCGGTGGTTCTTTTGTGGTAATAGGACATGGACAGCCTGACCAGGCGGGAAAAAACCTCGGATCGCAATTGCATGACTATGCTTTGGCCGATCCATGCCAGCAGATACTCCTGAAGAAAGTCGAACACCGCGTAACTGGTGGCCAAAAACAGAAGACACACGGTGATGACGAGCAGACCGTCCTTGACCGGGAGGGCCTTGTAGCGATCCCACGCGTCAACGAATTTCTGACCGGGACCGTTCCAAAAACCGGATGTGGGGATCTTGGAGGTCTCCAGGGAGGAGGGAAGGACCAAGGCCTCCGCGGTTTTGGGATTGGCATTTTCCATCAAATGCGTCAAAGGAATGATGATCGCGTGGCGTCCGGCGTCCAGGACGGCCAGGATCATCATGCAAGCCAGGGCTATCAGAAAACGCGTTCTGTATGGCCATGCATACGACAAAAGCCTTCTAAAATTGGATCGGCGAGCGTTCTTTTCCACGATCCCTCCCAGGCCTGCGCTTTTCGCGGCGATCCTGGTCGAGCCTATTGACGTTGGTTCGGCAGGTTGACGATCGTTTCGATCTGTCGTAGAAAGATCAGTTGGTTATTCCTTTGGCACTATAATATAGGGGATGATAGTATAAGCATCGTTTCCATGGGTGTCAAACGAGTGACCCGATCTTCGAGGGATGCTTTTTGCGGAGGTTATACCATGCGTGCCGCTGTTCTTGTGGATGCCAAACGGGTGGAATGGAGGGACCAGGCGGAGCCCCCCCTCGGAAAAAGAGAAGTTCGAATCAGGCCCAGGTTTGTGGGACTGTGTGGCACGGATGTACACGTGTATCGGGGCGAATTTGCCGGTCGAGTGAGCTATCCGACCATCCTGGGCCACGAGTTCTCCGGGATCGTGGAAGCGTGGGGCGAAGGCGCGGGAGATTGGGTGATGGGCCAGCCTGTGGTGGTGGATCCCATCGTCTGGTGCGATCGCTGCCCGGCGTGCCTCTCCGGACGGGTCAATGCCTGCAATCGACTGAAACTGTATGGAATTGATATGGATGGAGGTCTGGCGGAGAGTATCGTGGTACCTTGCAGTAAGGTGTTTCCCGTTCCGGAAGGACTCAGTTTGAGAGACGCCGCTATCATCGAGCTCATGGCCGTGGCTTGTCACGCGACCCGCAAGGTTCAGGTAGATCCCGGAGATGTAGTGGTCGTAGTCGGCGCCGGGCGTTTGGGATTGTGCTTGATCAGCGTGTTGGCTGCCAGCGCGGCGTCCGCGGTGATAGCCGTGGATCCTGTCCCCGAAAGACTTGAAAAGGCACTTTCCTTGGGAGCCACGCATACCATAGATCCGGGCAAGGAGGATCCTGCAGCTCGGGTGAGGGAGTGGACCGATGGGTATGGGGCAGACAAGGCCATTGAAGCGGTCGGCCACTTCCAGGAGATCCCGGGCGTTATGTCTCCTGTTCCTCTGTGTATGTCTTTGGTGAGAAACGCGGGAAGAGTGGTTGTGATGGGACAGGGGGGAGAGGCTCAGTCGGTGATGTGGAAGCCTTTCGTCTTCAAAGAGGCGGAAATCATCACATCCAGGGTGACGCAAGGGGAATTTCCAAGAGCTTTGAGCCTGGCTCATCTGAATCGGATCTCTCCTGGAAAGATCATCTCCAAGGTGTTTCCCTTTGCCCAGGTTCAAGAAGCGTTCCAGCTCTTGGATGAGGGCAGGTCGGAGATTTTCAAGATCGTTGTGGAGTTATAAACCTTTTGCAAACCTTCAGTGAACTCGATCTGGGGCTTACTCTTCTACGCTGGCCGCACAGCGGAAACCCAGATAAGGGTGTTGGAGTCCTTCGGTTCTGGGAGGAAGGGAATTCCGAGCAGAACACCTGAAGAGCGTGACCGTGCTGTGAATCCAGCATCCGCCTCGCACCGAGCGGTCCCCTTTTCCGTGTCGGTCCTCTCTTCCGTCCGTGGGATTATAGGGGTAGGGTCGATACAGACTGTTGACCCATTCCCACACGTTGCCCGCCATATCCATGCACCCTTCCGGGCTGACCCCGGTGGGGAAGCTGCCGACAGGTGCGGTCATTTCGAAGCCATCCTCCATACCCCACATGTTGCACCGATACTCGCCCTGCTCAAAAGGGGGCTCTTCCCCCCATGGATAGGTTTGCCCATGGAGGCCCCTGGCGGCTCGTTCCCATTCGGCTTCGGAAGGAAGTCTGTGGCCGCGCCATTCCGCGTAAGCGTGAGCATCTTCCCAACTGATTCCAACGACAGGCTGGGCAGGCAAAGAGAGACGATCGTCCTTCCAGCAGGCAGGGGGTCTGCGCCTGGTGGCTTCCACGAATTCCTTGTATTCTTCGTTCGTGACCTCGTGGATGTCCATGTAGAAACCGTCCAGGCGTACCAGATGCGGTTCCCTCTCGTCCCTTTCTCCATCCTCGGAACCCATGATGAACACGGAGGCAGGGATGTACACCATCCCGAGCGGGGTTCTCGAACGGCGTTGCCGAATGGTTTCCTCGTCCTCCAGGATCCTGGGTTGGCCTTCGGGAGGCTGGCTCGCTTGGGCAGGGAACAGTTGGCCGGCTAGGCCTCGAAGGGCGTGAGAACCTTCCTTTTCGAGCTCTTTCAGATCCAATTCCACGCGCGTTACGGCGCCCCACTGGGCGTCTTCCACGCGGACCAGTCTCACGGTCATGAGAACGCGATTCCTTTTTACCTTCTCCAGTCGTGTACTCAAAACTAGGGGGACCTCGATGGATTGTCCCAGGATCGTCAGGCAGGCCAGATCATCGCATGGATCAGGCAAGGAGATTCGTCGCAAGGAAAGTATACGCCGTGTGACATCGGGATTCATCACCGCGACTTCAGGCCAGGATTCCAGGGCGGACACCCATGCCTTCTGCACGGTCTCCGCCATGGCTTCCGTGATTCCTTCTTCCAGGAGAAACGGCGCCATGGCGGCCGCCTGCCTCGCCTCCGCGATCCTGGGGCTCAAGCAGACGAGAAGGATGCCTGCGACCCATGATGCGATTGCCTTTTTTTTCATGCATGCCTCGTTTCTGATCTGGGCCTGTCAAGACGCTTCACGTATTCCTCGCCCTGCTGAGTTCAAGCCCTCGATCAGATCGGGTTCACTGAATATGTATTAGTTGAGCCCGTTGTTCCTGAAGGTATCTTCTTTGCCTATAGTATGATATAGGTTGACTTTTTAATCCAGTTTGTGGAGATCGTCGCATGGGCACGAAAGCGCAACACAAGAGGGAATGTCCCCCGGAATGCGGGTCCAAATGCTGTACCTACTTTTCACTGGAGATCGACACACCCACCGGAAAGACGGATTTTGACAACATCCGCTGGTATCTCTTGCACGAAAAGGTCGCCGTGTATCTGGTGGAGAAGTGTTGGCATCTGCTGGTGTTGAATCCCTGCAGCGCCTTGGATCCTTTGGGACGGTGCGTCCGTTACCATGACAGGCCCCATCTGTGTCGAGAATACGGCAAGGATACCTGTGAATTTCACGAGCACGTCGAATTCGACGCCTTCTTCGAGACCCCGGAAGATCTGGATGCTTATCTGGAGAAGAAACGACTCAGGCGCAAAAAACCCGCTCCATCGCTTCGTCGATTCTCGAGATGAAATGGAACGTCAGGTCGCCACGAAGGTCCTCGGGTACGTCTCTGAGATCCCCTTGGTTCTTCTCAGGAAGGAGAATCTCTCGGATCCCGGCACGCTTCGCCGCGAGGATTTTTTCCTTGATTCCACCCACAGGCAGGACCAGTCCTCTGAGCGTGATTTCTCCTGTCATGGCGATATCCCCTCTGACGCAACGATCTGTCAAGAGAGATACGAGGGCGATCAGGATGGCCATTCCTGCCGAGGGACCGTCCTTGGGGATGGCGCCGGCAGGGACATGAATATGGATGTCATGCTTTTGGAAAAGATCCTCGGGAAGATCGAGAAGATGGGCCTGGGAACGAATGTAGCTCAGGGCCGCGCGAGCGGACTCTTTCATTACATCCCCGAGTTGCCCCGTGAGAATGAGCTCCCCTTTGCCAGGCATTTTACTGGCTTCGACGAAGAGAATCTCTCCTCCGGCCGGAGTCCATGCCAGACCGGTAGATACGCCGGGCAGTCGCGTTCGTTCCGCGACCTCTTCAAAGAATTTGCGAGGTCCCAGCAATGCGTCCAATTGCTCGGGGCGAACCTCTTCTTCAACCGTTTCCCCTTCCGCGACCCTACGTGCCACCTTCCTGCATAAAGCGCCGATGCATCGTTCCAGATTGCGAAGTCCCGCTTCCCTGGTGTATCCACCTATGATCTCCCTGATCGTCTCATCCGACAACTGGACCTTCGTGTCGTCCAATCCATTTTCCTCCCATTGCCTGGGAAGGAGAAAACGGTGCGCGATCTTGATCTTCTCTTCGGTCGTATATCCTGCAATCTCGATGACTTCCATGCGATCTCGCAAGGGGGCGGGGATGGTTTCCAGGATGTTGGCGGTCGTGATGAAGAGAACCTTGGACAGATTGAAGGCGACCTCCAAATAGTTGTCCGAGAAGGTATCGTTCTGTTCCGGGTCTAGCACTTCGAGCAGAGCGGAAGAAGGATCTCCCCTGAAATCCGAGCCGATCTTGTCGATCTCGTCCAGCATGAAAACAGGGTTGAGGGTGCCGACCCTTCTCAGGCCTTGGATGATGCGTCCAGGCAAAGCTCCCACATAGGTTCTCCTATGTCCCCGAATCTCGGCCTCGTCCCGAATGCCGCCCAAGGACAATCGCAAGAATTCCCGTCCCATGGACCGGGCGATGGATCTTCCGAGGGAGGTTTTGCCCACTCCTGGAGGGCCCACGAAGCAGAGAATCGGGCCCTTGGTGTCTCCTTTGAGCTTTCGAACCGCCAGGAACTCCAGGATACGCTCCTTGACGCGCTCCAGATCGAAATGGTCCTCATCCAGAACGCGGTGGGCTTCGAAAAGATCCAGTTTGTCTTCCGTGCTCTTGGCCCATGGCAGATCCGAGAGCCATTCAAGATAGGCCCTGATCACGCCGTATTCGGCCGAAGCCTGCGGCATACCTCGAAGGCGTTGTAATTGCCTGTCCGCCTCTTTCCATGCCTCCTCCGGGAGTTGTGCTTCCTCGATCTTTCGCCGGATCTCTTCCAGTTCCACGGATTGCAGATCACCTTCTCCCAGCTCCTCCTGGATGGCCTTGAGCTGTTGTCGGAGATAATATTCCCTCTGACTCTTGTCGATGGTGTCCTTGACCTGGGACTGAAGCCTGTTCCCCAGTTCCAACAAATCGAGCTGCTCTGTGAGGATCTTGTTGACTTGGTCGAAACGTTGCCGCAAATCAAGAATTTCCAGGATTTCCTGCTTCTTTTCCGCTGAGGCGTTGACTCCGCCGATGACCAGGTCCAACAACTGGCTGGGATCTTCGATGTTTTGAATCAGGACGCCAACTTCTTTGGGGATGTTGGGTGTCAATTCGATGAGTCGAAGGGCCAGTCGGCGCAGGTTGACCACCAAGGCCTTCATCTCCCTGGAATCTTCCTTGATTTCTTTCGGCAAGACCACGGTGCCCATGAGGAAGGGCTCCAATTGAGTCCAGGAAGAGATCCGCATTCGGTGCATGCCTTGCAGGATGGCGGTGTGAGGGGCATCCTGTGGATCCGCGCTTCGAAGGAACTTGATGATACGGCACACAACACCCATCTCGTACAGATCCGAGGGAGTGGGCTCTTCGGTGTCAGGATCTCTTTGGGCCATGACAGCCACGAAACGATGGCTGATGACCGTCTCTTCGATCAGACGAACGGAGGAGGGACGTCCGATACTGGCCGGAATGACCATGCCCGGGAACATGACCAGGTTTCTGAGCGGCAGAACGGGTAGGATCTCCGGAATGTCCCCCCGGGAATTCTCTTCTTGAGGGATTCCTTCCATTTCATGCATCACCAATCTTTCTCCTTGGGGACCACGATCTCCAGAACGCCTCCCTTCAAGTGGGCTCGGATCTCCTGGGTCAGCACAGGAGATCCGACCCGTATTTGTTTTCTGAATCGACCCTGCGGCATCTCCATATGAAGACATCGCAACGCTCCTTGGGGTCGAGGATCCGATTTGATTCCGGATACGATCAGCGTTTCTCCCACAATCTTGATGGAGATGTTCTCATGGGGTATCCCAGGCAGATCGATGAGAAGATAATAGCGATCTTCGCATTCATACACGTTGACTTGGGGCTCCCAGTAGGCGTGACTGAGATGTTGTAGCCATGCTCGATCGAACAGTTTGTCCGCAGCCTTCTCCATTTGAAGGAACAATTGATCCAGATCCTGCATGACTTGTCTCCCTTCGAACTCCAGCCCTTTTCACCACATATATCTTTCATTATAACATGTACGGAGGGCCTTCCGAGACACAGGATGTTCAGCGCTCAATCTCCTCCATGAGGGATTGGGTGGCTTCGAAGGCCTCGTCCACCGTGATTCCTCTCACGCAATCCTGCCGCGAGGGACATGCGGGAATGTTCTTGGTGTTTTCCGCCCTGATACAAGGGCTACAAGAAAGGTTTCGATAAAGGATCCTTCTTGGGCCACTGGCCGGGCCATAGAGGCGAGGGCTTTCCGGGCCGAAAAAGGAAATCGTGGGCACGGACAAAGCCCAGGCCAGGTGGATCGGTCCACTGTCGCTGGAAACAAGTCCGTCGCACAAGGACAACAAACAGGCCAAATGGAGAAAGTCTGTCTTGCCTGCCAGGTTGATCGCAGAGGCGTTGCGAGGCAAGGTCTCTCGAAGTCGGCGAACGTAGGAGGAATCCTGTGGGCCTCCGATCAGAACCAGCCGCGTCCCGCACGCGAGAAGCCGTTGGCACAAGCTCGCGAAACTTTCCAGGGGCCATCTCCTGGCCAGGGTCAACTCCCCCACATTGGGGTTGACGCAAAGACAGGGACCTGAAGAATCCGAAGGGAAACGCAACAAGGCCTTTGTCTCCCGGAGCGTCTTTTCGTCGAAAGCCGAAGGAGACCAGGGTGTTGTGGGACGGGTTCCCGCGTGTCGCACCAGAGCGAGGAAGTTGTCCTTGACGTGAACCATCTCGTCAAAGGGAACTGTGGAGGTGAAGAGACGATCGCGCGGTCTTCTTGGAAAGGAAAACCCTATTCTCTCTTTACTGAGGGTCAAGAAGGACAGCAGTGCAGTAAAACGGGTGGCAAATTCGAAGTCCATGGCCAGATCCACGCCACGTCTTCCGAGAATCCAGAGAATCCGAACCACATCCATGGCAAACAGGAACGCATTGTGTCTGCGGACGGCCAGGACTTCATCCGCGCAATCGATCCAACGCATGACCTCTTCATTCTCGAGAAAGGTGAGAGCCGTAATTCGAGCCTCCGGAAAACGATCGCGAAGCTCCTTGAACGCCTGGGCCGCGAGAACCAGGCTGCCCATGCCCCAGAACTTGATCAGTACGATCTCTCGAACAGATCGCCGAGTGGCTTCGAAGGCGCGTCTCCTGGACCAAATTCCCGCAAACCAGCACAAGGGTATACCCAGGCACTGGTCCACCCATTTCATGAACCGGACTTTCATGTTCCCTGTCTGTCTATCCCTTGCCTGTCTGTTTGGCCAGAGCCTTTTCGATTCGAAGTTTCTTCTTTCCCGCTTCTACGTGTTTGTCCACCTCTTCGGGACGTCCTATGCAAGCCTCGTAGAGTACCAGAGCTCTCTTGTCGTCCTTCAACACATCGGAAACGATCGTGGCCTGGAGGAAATAGGCCGGGTAAGGGCTTTGCGGGTATTCGTCGATGATCCGCTGGTACAGCGCGATGGCTTCATCATGGGCCTTGTTGAACCTGCTTTCCTTGATTTGCCCCATGTGAAAGAGGGCATCGTCCGCCCATTCCGAGTCGGGATATCTTTCCAGAATCCTGGCGAATTGGGTATAGGCATCCTGCATGGATTCCCTGTTTTTGGAGGAGGCGACCAGGCTTCCGGAGATGTTTTGCAGGTGAAGCAATCCCAGGCTGTACAAGGCATCGTCCGCGAAATCGCTGTCATGATACTCTTGGATGACGTTGAGGAAGTTTCGAATCGCGACATCCTGTCTGTTCAGCTTGAAAGCTTGAAGATGACCGGCGAGGTACTGGGCCTCCGCGACCACCGCGCGTTCATCCCTGTACAACGCGGAAAGGTCCAGGTAGTCCTTCACGGCCCCCGCGTGATTTCCTTCTGCCTCCTTGGTCTTGGCTTTCCACAGGAAGGCGGTGGCCCTCAACTTTCGGGGCAGGGTCGAATCCGCGGCCAGGGCGTGGAAAATGGCATCGGCGTCCCTGTATATTTGATTGCGTAGCATGGTCCTGCCTCGGTTCAGGTTGTCCAGAGCGTTTTTCAGGGCCGGACTGATTTCCCGTTCTGAGGAGGGTCTTCCCGAGGCGTCTGCCTGGTCGGAAGATGCCTCCTTGACAAGGATCGAAGGACGGCCGACCGAGGCGTCACTCCTGGACGCAACACGATGGGGTGTTGGTGTTGTCGACGGCGTTTCTTTCAGGACCTGTTTCGTTCCCTGGTCCAAGGCGCTCGATGATTTCGTGTTCTCTTCGACATTCTGGATCTCGGGGGAGGATGAAGGAATATCCATGGATGAAGAAATCTCCAAGGACAAGCCGACATCCTGGTTCGAGGAGGGCATCGCCTTGTCTGTCCCATAAGATCGATCCCTTTCGACTCGGCTGGACAGGAGCCACAGGGATCCCAAAAACAACAGAAGAACGATCCCTGCAATACCCATCCCAACGTGATTCCTGTTGGCCTGGGGCTTGAACGCCTTGGGGCGAGGCTTGAGCGCGGTTTCCAGGTCCCGAAGCACACCTTCGGCGCTGGGGTAGCGTAGTTCCACATTCTCTTGAAGGAGTTTGCTCACGATCTGATCCATGGCCTTGGGTGTCCTGGGATTCCTCTGGCTGGGGACAGGATGGCTTGGGTGGGGAAGTTGCCCGGTGAGCATCTGGTACAAGACCACGCCAAAGGCATAGAGATCCGCCCTTTTGTCCACGCGCGAGGCATCGATCTTCTGTTCCGGGGCCATGTAGTCGAACGTGCCGATGGCTGAGCCTTGTTGCGTGAGCGCTGTGCCAACGGACTCCGGAGAGGAAAGCTGGGCGATTCCGAAATCAGCGATCTTCGCGAACCCGTTGGAGTCGATCAAGATGTTCTGAGGTTTGATGTCGCGATGCACGATTCCGCGACTGTGGGCATAAGCCAGAGCCTGGCAGATTTGTCGGGAAATGGACAAGGTCTTTGTCAGGGGCAAAGGTCCGAAGCTCAGATCCCGGGACAGATCGTGTCCGTCCACGAATTCCATGACGAAAAAATATACCTTGTGGTCTTGCCCCTTGTCATAGATCTGAATGATGTTGGGATGGTTTAAGGCGGCAATGGATGTGGCTTCCCTCTCGAACCTGTTGACGAACTCGGGTTCGTCCGCGAGGCGTCGAGGGAGGACCTTGAGAGCCACGGTTCGATTGAGGGAGGATTGTCTTGCCTTGTATACCACGGACATGCCTCCACGGCCCAGCTCCTCGATGATTTCATATCCCCCGAGGCTCATCCTTTCATTCTTGCCCATACGAGACCTCCCGGCTGGAGTGGTCAACAACCCCTTTCCCAAGGTACCATGGGTGGGATCCCACAGCAAGGGTGAAGCGTCAGGCCGGCAGAACACGAGGATCCTGGTTTTCTGCCGCCAAACCTTTAAAGCCCAACCTGTATATGGCTTCAACCAGAACAACCGAAGAGAAGGAGGTATACCATGTGGCGAAAAAGCCTCGTGAGATGTTTTGCAGTTGCAAGCGTTTTGTTGCTGGCCGTTTTCGGGATTCTTCTGAGAAACAAGGCTCTCGCTGCTCCCAGGTTGCAGAACATAGATGTGCCGGTCTTGCCGGTGGATGGCCGTTTCGTTACCGCGACCCAGGACAGTCGCTACATGTACCTCTATTATCAGACAGAAGGAGGGCTGAGAATCTTTCAATTGGATGTTTCCCGAATCCAAAGCCTGGGCAATCAGGTGCATCTGGTTGGGATCATGAATGTGAGGACCGTTTCCCCGCTGAGCCAGCCTGGGCCTCCCGGCCGTTCCCGATAAATGCCTGGTGGAGAGAATATTCCAGGCGAACCATGAAAATCTCATGAGAGAATTCAGCGACACCGCCCCTGCAGGGTCTGTTTCCAGGCCTTTCCAAATCCTGCTCCTGATTCTGGTGGTCGTGGCCGTGTATGCGCCCAGCTTGCGGAACGGGTTTTCCCTGGACGATGGACCCGTACTGCAGAACGATCCGAGGTTGCGCTCCTGGGAGGGATTTCCCCTCTTGTTTCGCTCTGTCCCGGCCAAGCCACAGCTTCCTTGGGCTCGCCTGGTGCGAAAACTTTCCCTGTTTGTGGATGCTAGGATCTGGGGGGAAGAAGCCTTGGGTTTTCACGTGGGAAACCTTGTCTATCACATCCTGGCTGTTGGTGTCTTTTACGGCTATGTTCACAAACTCTCTGGCAGGTCGGATATCGCCTGGATGGCATCCTTTCTTTTCGCGATCCATCCGGCTGTCAGTACCAGCGTAGATTCCATCGCCAACAGAAAGGAGATCTTGGCTTTTCTGGCCAGTTGCCTCAGTTTGTATCTGTGGGAGAAACGCTCGCACCCTGTTTTTTGGATCCTTTCCCTTCTGGCGTATGTGCTGGCTCTGCTCTCCAAAGAGACCTCCGCTGCCGTGTGTCTGATTCTCTTGTACAGGACCAACAGGTTCGGGCAGAGAGGTTGGATCCAAAGGATTCCAGGCACCTTGGCTCTGTGTTTTCCCCATCTGCTGCTGGGAGCTGGATGGCTTTTTCATATCCACAGAATCATGGCCGGACCTGCAGGATGGAACGAGGGTGTGGCAGCGTTCAACCCTCAGACCGCTCCCGGATATCCCTTTTTCGTGGTCCTTCGTTCCCTGCCTGTATCCTGGTGGATGTACCTGCGGCAATCCTTTCTGCCGTTCAACCCTCTTTTTACCCAGAATCCCGCCTGGTTTACGGAACCTTCCCGGGGCGTGCTGGGTCTCGCCTGCACCGCCTCATGTGTGATGCTTTTCCTTTTTTGGCGTCATCGCCCTGGATCCGGCGCGCGTATGGGACTGCTTTGGTATGTTGCCTTTTTGCTACCCGCGTTAAACCTGGTCCCTCACACCTATTTCTTCGCGGAACGATACCTGTATGGCTCGGTGGCAGGCCTGGCCTGGACCGTGGCCTGCTGGTTGACGAGTCATGGTAATCGACGCGTTTCCTGGATGATGGTCCTTTTTCTGGGAAGCGGTCTGGGCTGGGGCACCTGGAACCGGCATGCGTTGTGGCGATCCCATCTCACCTACTGGCAAGAGGCGTATCACCGCTGCCCGGAAAGCGTGGAAGGCATGCTGGGTTTGGGTTCCGCTCTGGCTGAGGAAGGCAGGTGGTCCGAGGCCGAGATCTTGCTGAACAAGGGATTGGCCTCGCACGCTTGGACCGCCTCTTCTTGCTCCGCTCTTCACAATCTGGCATGCGCCGTGATGTGGAGGGGAGATCGCAAAGGGGCCGGGGAGATCTGGGAGCAAGCCCTGTCCTTGGATCCGTGGCACGTCCCCGGCCGATTGGCCTATGCGAGATGGCTTGCTCTGGAAAAGCGGGACCAAGAGGCCATCCTGTGTCTGGAAGGCACCCTGGAAGGTCTGGAACAAGGATACGCTCCGCTTCAGCCCTTCGGCCTTGGCAGCGTGGAAGCGGCAGAGTGTCATCATCAGCTTGGCACCTTGCTCGCGAGGGCGGGGGATATGGAAAAGGGACGGGCCCACTATGAACGGGCGGTGGGACTGGATCGGTCCAGGGCAGATAGCTGGCTCGCCCTGGGATGGCTCCTCGAGAATGAACCCTTTTCCGATGTCTCGAGGGCCAGGGAAGCCTACAAGATGGCCTTGAATCTTGGAGCGCCCGCAGGCGCTTGTTTCATGGGCCTTGCCCGAATGGCGGAGGTTCAAGGAGATGTGAAAGCGGCTGTTCGATGGTACGAGACCGCGGCATCCAGTTCCGATTTGTCCCCTTATTTTCGGGAATCTTGCCAAAAAAAGGCGGCTCGTCTGGCCGAAACCCTTCGATAAACCCTACCTGCGCGAGGGGTTTCCTTGAGGTCAGGGTACATATTCAGTGAACCCGAACTGATCGAGGGCCGTCGTGCTATAATTTTTTTTGTTTTCTTTGTTCATGGATGGATTCTGGAGAATCTTTTTGTCAGGAGGCGCCCTTGTCCTCACATCTGGAGCTGAAGCGATACGAAGTGGGTCCCCTTATGACCAATTGCTATGTCCTATGGGATGCACGGTCTAGGGAGGCGATCGTGGTGGACCCGGGAGCGGCGGATCCCGCGGTATTGTCCCTGCTGAAAAGGGAGGATCTCACGGTGAAATGGATCGTCAACACCCACGCGCACGTGGATCATGTGGCTGGCAATCGCTGGTTGCATGAAGCCACGAAAGCGCCCATCGCCCTTCATGAGAGAGAACTCCCCTTGTTGGACCAATTGGAGATGCAGGCCGCCATGTTCAATTATCCGTGTGAGCCCTCCCCAACGCCTTCGCTCCTGCTCAAGGAAGGGGACGCCCTGGAGCTGTCTGGCGTGTCCTTTCTCGTGGTTCACACCCCGGGTCATTCGCCTGGAAGCGTTTCGCTGTTGACCGAGGGCGTGGCTCTGGTGGGAGACGCGCTTTTCGCCGGTTCCATTGGCAGGACGGACCTGCCTGGAGGTTCTCACGCGCAACTCATTCAGGCCATCCAATCGAAACTGTTTGTTTTAGACGAGGCGACGCGGGTCTTGCCGGGGCATGGACCGGAGACCAGCATAGGAAAGGAAAAACGTTTCAACCCGTTCTTTTGAGAGGCTACAAGTGATATATGGGCCGCGCGAAAAGAGAAGGGGACTCGCCCACGGATCCCGACGATTCCTGGAAACATTGTTTTTTGTGGAGAGCTCATGATATAGTTGGCGTAGGGCGAATGAGGATGGCACGCGAAAGGAGTGCCCCATGGGAATAGGCACACAAAGAAAACGTCTCGGCGACGTGCTGGTTGAGAATCAAATCATCAACAAGGGGCAGTTTGCCGAGGCCCTTGCCTTCCAGAGAAAGACAGGGCAAAAACTGACCGATGTGCTGGTCAACCTGGGATTCGTCACAGAGGACGATATCATCGTGGCCTTGGTGGAGCATCAGGGCATGTCCCACATTCGGGTCAACAATTACAGCATATCGCCGGAAGCCATCTCCTGTTTGGAGCAGCGCATTTGCAGGCAACATACCTTGATTCCGATCTCTCGTGTCGGGAATGTGCTCACGCTGGCCATGGCCGACCCCTTGGACCTGGAAGCCATCGATACGGTGGAACGGACCACAGGGATGGATGTGGAGATGGTCATCAGTCGGAAAAGCGACATCCTTACGGCCATTGACAATTTCTATGGCCCGGCCGGGGAGGAAGCTTCGGAAGATGTGCTTAAGGAGATCACAGAGACCGGACCTTCCGAATTCGACTACGACGAGCTGGAAGTGCTTGACGCGGATATCAAGGACGAGGAGGTCGACCTGTCCGCGGCCGCCGCGGCCGCGGATGCAGGTCCCATCGTTCGCCTGGTAAACTATATCCTGGTTACCGCGGTCGAGGCCAAGGCGAGCGACATTCATATCGAGCCCTTTGAGAAAGAGGTTCGTGTTCGGCTCAGGGTGGATGGCGATCTGATGTCTATGAACCATACCGCGCCCAAGTCGTACCATCGAGCCCTGGTTTCACGCATCAAGGTGATGTCCAACATGAAGCTGGATGAGACCCGGCTGCCGCAGGATCAACGCGCGCGAATCCTGCTTCACGGCAGGCATATCGATTTCCGCGTATCTACCGTGCCCACCTACCATGGCGAGAAGGTGGTGATGAGAATTCTGGACAAAGAGAATCTCATGTTGGACCTGAGGGATTTGGGGTTCGAACAGAAGCCGTTGGACGAGTTGTTCGAGGCGCTGGACAAACCCTATGGCATGGTCTTGGTCACCGGGCCTACAGGATCTGGGAAGACCACGACGCTGTATTCCGCGCTCATTCGGCTCAACAAGGAGGAAGTGAACGTCTGCACGGTGGAAGAACCGGTGGAATACGAGCTGCCCGGGATCAACCAGGTGCATTGTCGCAGCGAGATCGGATTGACCTTCGCGTCCGCCCTGAGGTCCTTTTTGAGGCAGGATCCTGACATCATCATGCTGGGGGAGATTCGGGACAGGGAAACGGCCGATATCGCGATCAAGTCCGCTTTGACCGGACATTTGGTGTTGAGTACCTTGCATACCAATACGGCGATCGGCGCCGTGGCACGTCTGGAAGACATGGGCGTGGAACCTTTCATGGTGGCTTCGTCCGTGATTCTCACCACGGCCCAAAGGCTCTTGAAGAAGCTGTGTTCGGAATGCAAGGAGCCTTGGGAACCTCCCATCGAGACCTTGAAGAGCTGGAGGGTGGAGACCCAACCGGGACAGAAAGTCGTCATCTATAAGGCCAAAGGATGCGCCAAGTGCAACAAGGGGTTCAAGGGCCGGCTGGCCTGCATGGAGTCGTTCACGATCACCGAGCAGATCCGCGACGCGATCATGAGAATGGTGCCCTTGACCGAGCTGGAAAAAATGGCCAAGGATGGCGGTATGGCCTTGCTCAGGGAGAATGGCATGGCCAGCGTGATGCGTGGATTGACGACGCGAGAAGAGGTTGTGAGAGTGACGACCGACGACGAATAGAAGAAGGAGTGGTGCATGGAGGAGAAGAGCTACGGGAGTGCTGCATCCGCGGAAGACGAGAAGCCCATTGATATCAGCGAGGTTCTGGAGGAAATGGTGGGCATGAACGCGTCGGACCTTCATATCACGGCCAATACGCATCCCTGTTTCCGTATCGACGGGGACCTGGTGCCGCAGTATCAATATCCGGAACTGACCCCGCGTATGTGTCAGGATCTGGCGTACAGCATCGCCAGCGAGGAACAGGTGAAGATGTTCGAGGAAGAGAAGGAATTGGACATGTCCTTCGGACTGGAGGGAATCAGCCGATTCCGCGTGAACATCTTCTGGCAGCGGGGCACGGTGGCCGCGGCCATTCGGACCATCCCCCATCAGATCCTGGACTACGATACCTTGGGGGTTCCCAAGGCGGTTCGGGATACCTCCGAGAAGCCCAGGGGGCTGGTCCTGGTGTGCGGCCCCACGGGTTCAGGAAAATCGACCACCCTGGCGTCTCTCATCGACGACATCAACAAGAAGCGAAAGGACCACATCGTCACGGTGGAAGATCCCATCGAATATGTCCATTCCAACAAGGGCTGTATCATCAATCAGCGCGAGGTGGGACACGACACCTTGTCGTTCCAGCAGGCTTTGCGCCGCGTGCTCCGGCAGGATCCGGATGTGATTCTCATAGGTGAGATGCGGGACATGGAGACGATCGAGATGGCTCTTACTGCCGCGGAGACCGGACATCTGGTCTTTGCCACCCTGCATACCAATGATTGCGCTCAGACCATCAACCGAATGATCGACGTGTTTCCCCAGGCGCAGCAGGAACAGGTCCGCACCCAGATCTCCTTCGTTCTGGAGTGTGTTTGCGTGCAGCAGCTCGTGCCTACCATCAAGGGATTTGGCGGCAAGTCCGGGCGTTGTCTGGCGGTCGAGGTCATGGTGGTAACCCCGGCGATCCGCGCCCTGATCCGTGACAGCAAGGTGGAGCAGATCCCGGGTGCCATCCAGACTGGCGGACAATACGGGATGATTACCATGAACCAGTCGTTGGGCGACCTGATCCGAAGGAAGAAGATTTCCATGGATGAGGCGTTGACCCGTTCTTCAGATACGGATGATCTGATGCGTATCCTCAAGCTGCAGGAATCGCAGCAACAGCAAGCGGCCGGGGCCCGCAGACCGCCCATTCGGCGGTAGACGGGTTTCAAGGGCTGAGCGCCCACTGCCATGGTCGAATGGTTTCTCATCACCCGGGAACAACTCGAAAGAAGACTGAGAGGGTTCGCCTATGTAAGGGCTGGCTTGGTCACGTCGGTTCTTGCGATGTGTTCTGCCCTGGAAAGGGACCGGGTTTTCCTTCTCGAGGTAAGACCCTGGTATCTGCACCTGGTCTTTGTGGCCGCCTATATGTTGTGTCTGGTGCAATTGATCGGGGTGAGACGGCGCGCCTACCGTTCCGACGTCTTGATTGGACTTCATATCTTCTTCGACATCTGCGTGGTCACCGGGATCGTGCATTTCACCGGTTCTCTGGGCAGTCCCTTCACTCTCTTTTATGTGGTCGTCATCCTTTCGGCCAGCGTTCTTCTCACCCAGACGGCCACTCTCTTGAGCGCCATGTTTTCCACCCTGGCCATGGCCGGAACCGCTATATCCACCCATAAGGGATGGTTGGAGAGCCAGAGCGCTCTGGCGGCCTTTTCCCGAAGCATGTCTAACATCCCGGAGGTGGAGTTTTGGAGCCAATTGGGCATGTTGGTCCTGTCTTTTCATGTGTCGGCATTCCTGGGAGGGTATTTGTCCAGGAGTCTGAGAATCCAGCGCGAAATCCAGGATGACCTGTTTCAGAGTCTCAGGACAGGTCTGGTGGCCTTCGATCGTCGGGGACGGATCAGTTTCATGAACAAGGCGGCGGAACGAATCCTGGGCAAGAATGCCGAGGAGGTTTTGGGCGATCCGGTGGAAACCCTCCTTCCCGAGGGAATGGAAACCTTGTTGAAAAGTTGTTACGAGAAGGGACAGGAGGTCCAGGACGAGGAGGTGGTTCTGGACACTTCAGACAGCAGGGACCTGGCCAGGACCCTTGAGATCTCTACCTCCAGCAGCCGGGGAAAACACTCGAGGCATCTGGCTCTGATCGACGATGTGACCCGAATTCGGGAATTGGAGAAAAGGATTCGAATCCAGGAGAAACTGGCCATTGTGGGAGAGGCTGCCGCCGGGGTGGCGCATGAGATAAGAAACCCCTTGGCCAGCATTCGAAGCGCGGCCACGTCCCTTCGAAAGGACATCCAGGCTCAAGGCCACGACGCGCGTTTGGTCGAGCTCATTGTGCGGGAAAGCGATCGTCTGGGCAAGGTGGTCACAACCTTCCTGGAGTATGCCAGGATCTCCTTTCCTGTCTCAAGGACAGTATCCCTCAACGCGTTTCTCAGGGAATTCGAGGGACGATGGAAACAGCGCGGGATGTGCCGGACTCAGGATGGTCCGGCTCAGGACTTGCACCTGGAGATGGAGCTCCCCCAAGAGGAATTCCTGGTCCGACTGGACAGGGATCAGATGATCATGGTGCTGGAGAACCTGATAAGCAACGCGGTTCAGGCTGGGGCCGGTAGGGTGCGTGTGCGTGTGGAAGGGGGGGGGGATTCCATGCTTCAGGGAAGTCGCAAGGTGCGGGTGTTGATCCAAGACGATGGTTGTGGGATCTTGGACAGGGCCAAGGCGCGTTTGTTCGAGCCTTTCTTTACCACCAGGACCCAGGGCACGGGCATGGGACTGGCCATCGTGGACCGAATCGTGGCAGCGCACGGAGGCAGGGTGATTGCAAAGAATCACCCTGAAGGCGGCGCGCTGTTTTCCTTGATCCTGGACAGAGAGGAACAGGAGGCCGAGGATGCCTGAGACAGAGTCCATGGGACAGGGCCCCAGGGGCGAACGAATTTGTCTTACAGGAGGGGCCGGGTTCATAGGAACCTCCCTTTTGCGGACCTTGATCGAAGAGAACGAGGTGGTGGTTCTGGACAACCTGTGGAGGGATTCTTTGACCCAATCTGATTGCATGGCGCATCCTCATCTGGAATTCGTGCGAGGGGATGTGCTGGACGAACGAGCGGTCGAGAAGGCCATGGAGGGTTGTACCATGGTGGTGCATCTGGCAGCCATCGCCGGGGTGGACACGGTGATCCGCATGCCGGTTAGGACCATGGAAACCAATATCATCGGCGCGACCAACGTGCTTGCCGCCGCGTCCCGAAGGTCCGGTCTAAAGCGATTCGTGGACATCTCCACCAGCGAGGTGTTTGGCGCGTACGCCTTCAAGGTGAAGGAAGGGGACCTGGCAAGCTTGGGGACCGTGGGGGAGGCGAGATGGACCTATGCCGTGAGCAAGTTGGCCACGGAGCATTTGGCCTTGAATTACCACAAGGAAAGGGGCATGCCCTGTCTGGTGGTACGACCCTTCAACATCTATGGTCCCGGCCAGGTGGGAGAGGGAGCCATCCATAGCTTCGTGATGCGGGCACTGGAGGGTCAGGACCTGATCCTTCACAACGACGGGGGACAGATTCGGGCCTGGTGCTATGTGGAGGATCTGGTCCGCGCGCTTCGTCTGTGTCTGGTCAGGGATGAAGCGGTAGGCAACGCTTTCAATGTCGGCAATCCCAGAAGCACCCTGACCATCTACTACCTGGCCAGGATGGTCAGGGACCTGGTGGGGTCCGCTTCGAAGATTCAGTTCGTTCCCTGGGACTTTCCGGATGTGGAGCTGAGAATCCCGGATATAGAAAAGGCGCGCCGCCTCCTGGGATTCGAGCCTAGGGTGGATTTGGAGCAGGGACTTCTCAAGACGATCGCGTGGTATCGATCGCGTCGGGAAGAAGGGAAGGAGAAGACGTGAAGCGAGTGCTGGTCGTGGATGATGATCCGGGGATGAGGGAATGTCTGGGGATTCTTTTTTCCCGGGAAGGATATGAGGTCGAGGAAACGGACGGGGTGACCTGTGCCGAAACGGCTCTGTCCGGCCGACAATTCGATCTGGTGATCACGGATCTGAGAATGAACGGAGAGGAACAGGCCGGGCTGGAGGTGTTGCGCCTGGTGAAGCGTTCCCAGCCGGACTGTCCCGCCCTGGTTCTTACGGCTTATGGCACTGTGGGAAGCGCCGTGGAAGCGGTTCGACTGGGAGCCTACGACTATATCCAGAAGCCGTTCGAGAACGAGGAGCTGTTCCTGGTGGCGAAGCGCGCCCTGGATGAAACTAGGCTGCGCAGGGAGAACCTTCAGCTCAAGGAGGAACTGGTTCGAACGCGCAGGAATTTCCAGTTGATTGGACAGAGTCCTGCCATGGAAAAGGTGAAGCGTCAGGTGGAACGGGTGGCCCCGTTGGATACCACGGTCCTGATTCTGGGAGAGAGCGGCACAGGGAAGGACCTGGTGGCCTCGGCCATCCACATGCAGAGCGACAGGAGAAACGGTCCCTTCATCCCGGTCAATTGCGGGGGAATCCCTGAGACGCTTCTGGAGAGCGAATTGTTCGGACATGTCAGGGGCGCGTTCACCGGGGCCAGCTCGAATCGACAGGGCCTGTTCGAGGCCGCGGACGGGGGCACCTTGTTTCTGGACGAGATCTCGGAGACCCCTTCGAGCTTCCAGGTAAAATTGCTTCGCGCCATCGAGGAACAGAGCATCAAGCGGGTGGGGAGTTCCTCGTCCAAGCCTGTGAACGTACGCATCCTTTCTGCCTCGAACCGGGACCTCAGGGCCTTGGCCGAATCCGGGGGATTCAGGGAGGATCTTTTCTTTCGGTTGAACGTGGTGGCTCTGGAGCTTCCGGCCTTGCGAGAGCGGGAAGGGGATCTGGAAATCCTGGTCCGGCATTTCTTGTCGGGCTTCGCCGTGCAAGGCAAACCCAAGGAGCTGACCGAGCAAGCCATGTGCCTGCTGAGGAGCTATTCGTGGCCGGGCAACGTGCGGGAACTCAAGCATTGCCTGGAGAACGCGGTGATCATGACAGAGGGCGATCTGGTGGACGAGCAGCATCTTCCCAAGGTCCTTCGAGAGGTGGCAACAGAGGGGACAGGGGTGATTCGGTGCGAAGTTGAGGGACACGACGGAGAGGGTGTGGATCTGGATTCCATGCTGGATGATCTGGAGAAAAGGATGATCGAGCAGGCTTTGGACAGGACAAAACAGGTTCAGGTGGAGGCCGCTCGATTCCTCAAAATCACCCCGCGTTCCCTCCGTTACAGGATGAAGAAGCATGGCATGCGTGGATGAAGCTTGACGCTGATTTGTGGCAGGGGGACTTGTGCCAGGCTGGCTTGGCGTGCATGATGAAAAGAAAAGAAAGGAGGCCACGATTGGGCAGGGTTCCCGTCAAGAGCGTCGCGTTCGCGCTCGTCCTGGCAGTGCTGATGGGGATGGGATGGTCGCGAATCAGGAAAGGCGCCGAACGCCGGATCAACGTCTTGATCGTGACCATGGATACCACGCGAGCCGATCATATCGGAGTGTACGGAGACCCGGCCGCCCATACGCCGAATTTGGACGCCTTCGCGGACAGAGGGTGTTTGTTCGAATACTGTTATGCCCCGGTCCCCTTGACCCTTCCGTCTCACAGCACCTTGTTCACAGGGTTGTATCCGTTCAAGCTGAACGTCAGGGAGAACGGGATCCACAGGCTGGGAGAGGAATACGCCACCCTGGCGAAGTTGTTCAAGCAGCAGGGGTATGAGACAGGTGCCGTGATCGCGGCCTTTGTCCTGGATTCCCGTTTCGGGCTCGCCCAGGGGTTCGATTTCTATGAGGATGACTTGGGAAGCGCGGTTACCGGGAGACGGGCAGCCATAGGGGGATTCGCGGAACGGCAAGGGGGCGAGGTGACGGATCTGGCTGTTCGCTGGCTGGGCCAAAGAAGGTCAGGAAAACCCTTTTTCCTCTGGGTGCATTATTTTGACCCTCACGCCTCTTATACTCCCCCGCCTCCGTATGACGAGCGGTTCAAGATGAACCCCTACGATGGCGAGATCGCCTACATGGACGAATGCTTTTCCCGCTTGTGCAAGGCCTTGCCCCGCAACACCCTGGTGGTGGTCGTGGCGGATCATGGGGAGGCGCTGGGGGAGCATGATCTGGCCACGCACGGATTGTTCGTGTACGACGATTGCCTGAGGGTGCCGTTGATGATGTCCGGCCCGGGGGTGCCTCGGGGCCGAGTGGTCGAGGAGAACGTGCGTCTGGCGGATGTCTTTCCCACGGTGTGCGAACTGGTTGGACTGAAACCCAGCCAGATCTATCCCTTGGACGGCAAGAGCCTGGTCGCATTGATGAGGGGAGAGCAGGAGCCCGAGCTTCGGGAGTGTTACGGAGAGACAGGGTATGGGTTGTATCAACACGGCTGGAGCGAATTGAGAACGATTCGACAGGGGCCCTGGAAATACATCGAAGCCCCTAGACCTGAGCTTTACAATATTAAGGAAGATCCCTTTGAGCTGAACAATCTTTTGGGCAAGGGGATGGATGCGCTGTCCTCCGAGGCGAGAGAGCAGAGGGAAGCGTTGCGTCTGGGCTTGGAAAAGCTCACGGAGGGATGGCCCACCTTCGAGGAAGTGGGCATGGAGAAGCTTGCCCCGGCGGAAGCCGCCTTGCTTCAGGATTTGGGATATATCGACCGAATGCCGGACATCGTGGAGGGAAGGGAACGGCCGGATCCCAAGGACCGTGTGCAGGTCATGTCCATGCTGGGGGTGCTTCGAGCCTCAGAGAATCGGAGGGACATGGACCCGGAGGAGAAGTTGGACCTGGTCGATCAAGTCCTTCGACTCGATCAGGACAATATAGACGCTTTGTTCCACAGAACCATGGTGTTCCTGAACATGGGGGACGTGGATCGTGCTGAGCGGGAGGCCTTGCAGATCATGAGCCGTTCCGATTCCTGGAAATATCGATGCATGATGCCTCTGGGCATGTGCGCCTTGAAACGGGGCGAACTGTACAGGGGACTTCATCTCCTGGAGACCAGCAGGGATCACACGGAGATCGGATCCGGGGTTCATATCAGCCTGGCCAACATCTATCTGAGGCTCAATAGGGTTCATGACGCCATGGTGGCCTTTCAGTACGCGATCGATATCAATCCTTTCGCGGTTAGCGAGGCGTATAATGGGATGGGGGTGTGTCTTGAGTTCCTGGGACGATACGACGAGGCCATTGAATACTATGAGAGATCCCTTGCCATGGGCGCGGATCGAACCGTGACACAGGAGAACCTGGAGCGTTGCAGGGAGAGCAGGAACAAGGCGATCTGAGGGACCTTTTGTGTCTCTTGTGACAAAAAAGGGCGGAGAGATCGGGTTGAACCTCTCTCGAGATCCATGTATTTTTCTTATATAAGAATAATTGAGGATCCGTTGTGCTTTGATAATATTGGAATGCTTGTTGCTAAGAACAGGGTAACAATCAGGGACCAAGTACCAAAAACCTATCTAATGAAGGAGGTGGCAGAATGAGAGAAAAAGGGTTCACACTGATTGAGCTTATGATCGTGGTGGCTATCATCGCGATCATCGCCGCCATCGCCATCCCGAACTTGCTTCGGGCCAGGCTTGCGGCGAACGAATCCTCGGCGATTGCCTCGTTGAGGACCATTTCCAGCGCCCAGGAGACCTTCCGGTCCTCGATCGTCAAGGACCAGGACGCAGACGGGCTGGGCGAATATGGTACGCTGAGCGAGTTGGCAGGATTGACTGCTGGTGCTGGGATGAGCGCGCCGGCAAGCCCTCCGTTCATTGACAACCAGTTGGGACAGGGTACCAAGTCCGGGTATAATTTTGTCGTGCTGGTTGGAACACAGGCCGGCTGTACCCCGGTTGGAGCCACAGCGATGAGTGCGCCAAATGCCTCGGAGATCGAGTACTTCGCGGTGGCTGTTCCTGT
>Ga0114946_10000410_pt1 | contig 28196 bp, 25 predicted proteins | sample WalLakDeSediment_FD_88676 | JGI IMG/M metagenome (GOLD analysis project Ga0114946, IMG submission 88676) | Lake sediment microbial communities from Walker lake, Nevada to study Microbial Dark Matter (Phase II) - Walker Lake 11/02/13 Deep Sediment | ecosystem: Environmental > Aquatic >... | reverse complement strand
TCGCCGTCGCCGTCGCCATCGCCATCGCCGTCTCCGTCTCCGTCTCCGTCGCCGGTCTCGGTCTCGGCGACGTAGATGTCGTCCGAGCTGCAAGCGCTAGCGAGCGACAATGCGCAAGTTAACGTGATGAACGGGAGCTTCGAGCTGTTCATATTGCGCATCCTATCGGCGCTCGCACCCGAGAGACACCACCCCGCCCACGACGAGCGCAGCGGCGCCGTGAGTGATCCCCACAGCACACTATCTAGCCACGATCCAGGCACGAACTCGTCGCACACATGCAACGCGCAGCCGCCCAACGACGAGCGGTGAACGTTCGGCGGCCATGCCCGAGAACCGGAACATGGCCGCCTGAGTCTCGCCGCCGACGGTCGGGGCGCGAATCATTGTCCGGGAGCGAGCTCAGCCCGCGGTCATCGCCGTGACCATGAGGTCGTCGACCGCCAGCGCGTGGTCGGTCCCGGGGTCATTGAGGTCCAGCCAGCGGATGCACAGCATCTCGTCGGGCGCGAGCATCAAGTCGGCGATGGTGTGCGAGAGCGCGGTGCGGTTCTCGTCGGCGTTGCCGTCGAGCGCCAACGAGCCACCGATCACCGGGCTGGTGAACACGAGCTCCTCGACCGCGAACCATGCCATCGTGGGGTCGTCGCCTGCGGCGGCGACCAAGGTCGCGCTCGCCAACTCGGCGGCGATCGTGGCCGAGGTCGTGTACGCGAAGGTCAACGCTTGCGCGTCTGCGTTGTCGTCGCGCCATTGCTCGCCCACGAACGCCACGGTGATGTCCTGGTAGTCGGCGGCGGTGTCGTTGGTGATGCACACGCCCCAGCCCTGAGCGCCGGTCGCGTTCGCCGCTTTACCTCCGAGCGCGCGGTCCAGATCCCCGCTGGCGCCGTAGCTGTAGATCGCTCCGAAGGTCTCGGCACCAACCCCGACGCGCCGGGCGTTGTTGTTGTTGTGGAACGCCCAGCCCGGCAGCGCCTCGAGGAACGCGTTGACATTCGACGCGCCGGTGATGCTCGGCAGGCTGTCGAAGTTCTGGTCGATCAGCACGATTTCGACGAGATCGCCGCCGTCGCCGTCTCCGTCTCCGTCGCCGTCGCCGTCGCCGTCGCCGTCGCCGTCGCCGTCGCCGTCGCCGTCGCCGTCGCCGTCGCCCCCATTACCGCAGGCGTCGAAGGCCATGACGCCGCTCTCACACCACCAGTTGTCGCCGTTCATGTCGCAGCAGCCGACGACCGTGAGGCTGTTTGGGCACGGGTCGCCGGCCTGCAGCGCGACGTCCCCGCAGGAGATCGACTCCTGGGGATTCTCGGCCGTAAAGCCGCAGGCGTACCAGCTATCGCCCGAGTTCCATCCGCAGTTGGGGTAGGGGCCGTCGGGGAACGGTTCGCCGTCGCCGTCGCCGTCGCCTTCGGCGTCGCCGTCGCCGTCGCCTTCTCCGTCGCCATCGCCGTCGCCGACCTCGGCGTCGCCGTCACCGTCGCCGTCGCCGTCGCCGTCGCCGTCGCCGTCGCCGTCGCCGTCGCCGTCGCCGCTTCCGGTCTCCGTCTCTGTGTCCGCGACGCCGACATCGTCCGAGTTACAAGCGACCGCCAGCGACAGCGCGGAGGTGATCGTGATGGCCGAGAGCTTTGAGATCTTCATGGCGCGCATGCTAGCGGGGCTGGCACCGGAAGACATCATGCCGGGCTACGGCCAACGCAACGCCCCTGCGAGCGAATCCAGGCTGTTGCGCAGTCAGCGCATGGCGGCGAGCCGCGAGCCGCGAGGCCCCGCTATTGCGGCAGTGTTCCCTCGTCCGAGCCGTCCTCGGGCTGCTCCTCGCCGGCTTCGTGCTCGCCGAGCTGCTCGCCAACCTCCTGTTCGCCGTCTCCGCCCCCGTCGTCTTCGGTCTCGTCGCCACCGACCTCGGGCTGAGGGAGCTCGGCGAGCTCGCCCTCGAGCACGCGCTGGCCGATCCCCGTCGAGTCCGGCGGATCTTCTTCACGCTGCTCGGGCTCGGGCTCGGGCTCGGGCTCGGGCTCGGGCTTGGGCTCAGCCGGCTCAGTCGGGCGCTTTTGAGCCCGGTCCCTCGCCCGATTATCCGCGCGCTGCTTGGCTTGCGAGCGCTGCTCGTTTCGCTTGTCGCGGATCTGCTCGGCCCTGGACTTGGACTTGACCCCGCGAAACCGTCGGTGCTTGAGGTTGCCCTCGAGGACCACGCCAATCCAACCCGCATCGGGGGGGTCCATCAGGACCTGGGGGTTCGCGGTCACGACCAGCAGATCGATGTTGTCGCTGCGCTCGCGCAAGGACGGATCGATAAAGACCTTGATCAGCAGATCGAGGCGGGAGTTCGCGATGGGATCCTTGAACTCGATCTCGCCAGAGATCTTGAACACGATGTCGGTGCTCTCGGTCCCGAACTCCTCGGCCACGGCCTTGCCGTCGGCGATCTCGAGCACGCCGTCGAGGGTCCCAAGATCGATCAGGGGGATCGTCACGCCCTTGGCCAGCATGCTGGTCTTCTTGGTCCCCGGCACGTAGAGCTTGGTCTCACCGTCGCCGATCGTGCACGAGTAGCAGTGGACCTCGAGCCGCCCGGTCGCCTTGGCCCACTCGTTGTTGGGCGCGGCCATGTTGACGTCGATCGCGAAGATCCCGCGGACCGGGGCGTTGACCGAGTCTTGCAGCTTGGGCACGGAGTAGAGCGGCAGGTCGCTGATCTTGAAGGCGATCCGCGACTCGTCGTCGCTCTGGTAAAACCCGCCAGCGACGATGCCCTCATCGAGGGTGCCCTCGAAGTCGACGTCGATGGTCTTGAACAAGACGTACTTGAGCACCGAGAAGCTGATGTCGAGCTCGTCGATGACAAACGGCGCGGCCATCGAATTGGCTCGGCTCGGCTTGAAGCTCCAGGTCACGCCGGTCAGCGACGCCGACCCCCACGGCCGAATCGAGATGTCGTCGACGGTGAGGATGAAGCCGGCCTTGCGGGCCTCGTGGGAGATCCGCCAGGCGATCGAGCGGGTCGGGAGGCTGATCCACGCCGAGACCAGGAACACGAGGAACAGCGCGGCGGCCCACGCGACGCCGCGCCCGAGCTTGCGGCCAAAGCCGCGCAGATCGATGCCCGCGAACGGGCTGTTCGACGGTCCGAGCCCGGCCATGCTCGCGCTCGGGCGCAGGCCCGAGCCGCTCATGGTCGGCCCGCCGCCGCCGGGCTCCGGGGCGATGGGCACGTCATCGAGGGACGCGATCCCTGAACGGTCGACCCCAGCGCGCTCGCCTAAATCACCCTTGTCCGGCTTATCACTCATCGCTCAATCTCCCTCTTCCTCGACCTCGACGCGCTCGTAAGTCGCGAGGATCACGTCGACGTTGAGCCGATCTTCGCTGGCGCTCGGGGATCGGATCGTCAGCGCCTGGGTCAAGACCACGTGGCCCTCCTTGCCCTCGACGGTGCTCAAGAACCGGGTCAACTGCGCGAGCGTGACGCTGCGCAGATCAAATTCGTAGGTCCGCCGCTGGAGCCCAGGCCCGACGTTGACCGGCGGCTTCTCGGTCTGGTTCGAGACCTTGACCTCGGCGACCTGGGCGGCCTGCTCGATCAAGGTGCTAAACAGCAGCGGCTCGGCCGAGATCTTCTGATCGTCTTGGGCCTTGTCGGCGAGCTTCTCTTGGTACGACGCCCCCTGGGTCCGGGTCAGATCGAGGCCCCGACGCAAGTCGGCGATCTTGTCGTCGATCGCCGACAGCTTCTTGTAGCGCAAGAACAGCAGCACGCCCGTGCACATCAAGAAGAACACCCCCACCAGGGTCATGACCAACACCCGCTCGCGCGGCTGCAGCTTCTCCCAGAAGCTCGGGCCCTTGTGCTTGATATCAACCTTCGCCATCGTCGCTGGTCCCTTCTATGGCGAGGCTGCCCGTGAAGCAGTTGTGATCGAGGGACATGTCAAAGGCCTGACGCTCGTTGCGTTCTTTGATTGAGCCCTTGCTGATCCCGCGAACGCACGCGTACTGCTTGAGCTTGGTGCCCAGCCGGTCCTGGGCCGTGGCCCGGGACGCCGTCAAGCTCAGCTCGACCTTGAGCTCGCGGATCTCGACCGACGAGATCAGCAGATCGTCGTCGACGAGGATCCCCGCGTTGCGGTCGGCGACCGGCGAGGGCCCGCTGCCTGGGCCCTCGGCTTGGCCCTCAGCCCCTGGATCGTCCTCAGTCGCCGGATCCGCGGGGATCATCGGCATGCCGGTCGAGTCCATCGGCACCGGGCTGCCGTCGGGCCCGAGCACGGTCGTCGCTCCGCTCGAGTCGACGCTGGTGGTGTAGCCCGGCGGCAGCATCACGCTGGCGGCCTCGGGCGCGACCCGTCCGCCCTTCGGCGTCGCGGCCTTGGTCACGAGCTCGAGGACCTCGAGCGCGCCGCGCTCGGGGATCAAGCTGGCCTTCTCGCTGCCATCGACCTTGTTGAGCTCGGCCATGACCGCCGCCGAGCTGGTCAGCGGCGAGCCGAACACCGCGCGGGTCTCTTGCTCGAACTCGGCGGTGTAGGCCGCGAGCTCGCGCTCCGCCGCCTTGACCCGGACCAGGGTGTCGACCCCCGCGAACGCCAAGATCGCCACACCCAGCGCCGCGACCGTGGAGAAATTTTGCTGAAACCAGGCCCCCTCGCCGCCGCCCGAGTCGTAGGCGTCGTGGAGCTGGATCAGCGGGCGCCGACCGGTCGCGACCGCGGCTCCGAGCGCGACCAGAGCGTGGCTCCAATCGCGGCTCCCGACCTGGCTGAGCAGCCTGCTCTCTTTTGGGGCGACGAGGCCGGTGTCGAGCCCGGTCTCTCGGGCGAGCCACTGCTCGAGCCCACGCAGCCGGCTGACGCCCCCGCACAGGCGCAGCTGCACGACCACGCAGCCGAACTCGGCCCGCAGCCACTGGCGGGTGTGCTCGAGCTCGCGCAACAACGGCTGGAGCGCGCGCCGGACCATCGGATCCTCGATGCTGCCGTCGCGCTCGAGCGCGCGCTCGGCCGCTTGCTTGTCGAGGCGCCAGGTCCGTTGGAGCTCGCGGACCAGCTGGTAGCCCCCCCGCCGCATGCTCCGGGCGGCGATCGGGCCGTCGTTGCCGAGCGCGACCAGCTCCGTGTTTTTATGGCCAAAGTCGACGACCAGCGCGACCGGATGCAGGGCCGGATCGCCGGCCCCGAGCGCGGCTGGGATCGGCGTCGATGCGAGCGCTTGGGCGATCGCCAGGGCCCCGGTCGTCACGAGCTTGAGGTCGACGTTGGCCAGCTGCAGCCGCGCGACCACGTGCTGGATCAGCGAGCGCTTGACCGCGACGACCAGCGCCCGCCCGCGTCCGTCACCGCGCTTGATCGGCAGGTGATCGGTGACCAGCTCGTCGATCGAGACCGGGAACTGGCCGTCGAGCTCGAAGTTGATGGCCTGGGCGATCTGCCGGACGTCATCGAAGGGGAAGCTCAACACCCGGTAGCTGCCGGCCCCACCCGGCAGCGCGACGCCGGTCGGCAGGTGGCCCAGGCCCCGCTCCTTGATCATCCGCAAGGCCGTGTCGAGCGCGGCGTCGACGACCTCGACCGGATCGCTGCCCTCAGCGGGCGCCGACGCAGGCTTGGCGGCCACGACCTCCTGCTCCCAGACATGCAGGACCTCGGCGCCGCGCAAGCCCGCGCTGATCACCGCGAGCTTGACCTTGCGGTGTCCGAGATCGATTCCAACGAACTTCTGGGCCATGGTTCAGTCTTCTCGGTAGTAGAGCCACGTCCCCTTGCCGGCGCTTTGCGAGCGCGCGAACTGGAGGTCGTAGATCGCGGACAAGCGCTTGCGGACGCTGCCGACGTTGGTGATGATCTCGAGCCGGTAGACCCGCTCGGGCTCGACCGAAGCGACGTCCTTGAGGCCGCCCCAGGTCGCGCCGTCGTTGCTGCCGCCGTTGATGCGGACCTCCATGCCGTCGGGGATCCGCGGCATGTTGGCGCGCATGTCATCGTCGCTGCTGCCGCCCATCATCATCATCGGGTTCATGAACTGATCGGGCTTGGCGACGAGCTCTTTGACGTCCTCGAGCTTCGAGAACAGGTTGAACTCGCGATACTCGACCAAGAAGTTGGCGAGCGGCATGGTCATGGTCAGGAAGTTCTCGCCCTCGGTCTTGTAGCGATCGTTGCCGGACACGGCGTGGCGCAGGACCAAGGCGACCTGGGTCGGGCTCGCAAAGTTGAGGTTGACCTTGCAGCCGCCGTAGATCGTCAGCTCGGTCCCGAACGAGGCCATCCAGTCGTCGTCGATGCCCTCGACGAGGTGGAGCTCGTCGACCGAGTCGAGCCGGGCGTTGCGGGCCTGGTAGGGGTCGACGAGCTCGGTGTAGCGGTAGCGCTCGTCCTGCGAGCCGCTGCGCAGGCGGAACGCGTCGAACTGCTTGAGGTCGTCGTCGATGTAATCGACGAGCGCCTGGAGCACCTGCTGGCGAGTGTAGCGCTGGCCGTCGCTCTTCTCCTCGTCGAACAAGGGGTCGTACAAGGTCGGCAGCATCAGCGCCTCGAGGGTCTCGACGGTCCGCGCGCGCGGGGAGTTGGCCCCGTCCTTCTCGATCGCGAGGCAGTTGACGTTGATCTTGCCGCTCTCGGCCTCGAGCCGGACCTCGAAGTTGCCGCCGCCATCGAGCGCGAGCTGGTTGAGCGAGGAGGTGTCGAGCCCGACCAGCGCGCCGAGGCCCTCGGCCCCGTCCGGGGTCCCGAACACCGACATCAGATAGGGCGCGAGCATCGTGATGTCCATGGCCCCGAGCATGTCGCGGAACTGCTTTTGGTTGAACACCATGCGCTGGAGCTCGAACAGCAGGACCGACAGCTGCATGGCCCCACGCTGGATCGCGCGGGCGCGGACCTCATCGCCGTGGTTGACCGCCGACTGCCAATCGACGCGGGCCTTGTAATTGAAGGTCGCGGTGAACGGCAGCAAGATCGCCAAGGCGATCAGCACCATGAGGATCGCGACGCCCTCTTGGCCCTTGCGCCGGGGTTTGCGGGGCTTGACCGTCATTTGGACAGGTCCAACTTCTCCTGCATCGGCAGGATCGTCTGGGTGATGAAATACTCGACCACGCGGTCATCGTTCATGATCCCGAGCTTGATCTTGACCCGCGGCGGGAGCCGGTCGGCCTGGGCTTCGGCCGAGGTCGTCCGCCACTCATCGGTCCACTCGATCCGGATCGGATCCCAATACTCGAACTCGAGGCTCTCGACGTCCTCGCACATGACGTAGGCCGGGGCGTAGCGGCGCAGGTCCTCGGGCAGATCGCCGGTCAGGCGCTTGGTCTCCCGGCGATAGAGGTGCTGACGCGAGGGGTTGTTTGGGTCCGAGGCGAGGAAGTATTGCAGGACGGTCTGATCGCTCTCGTTGGCGTCCCGACGGATCCGCAGGTGCGCGAAGCTCGAGAAGGTCAAGCTGTCGCCCTTGGTGCTGGTCCGGCCCTCGAACAAGGTGAAGTGGCGGACCTCGGCGGGCGGGAAATTGAACGAGAGGTAGGCGGTCGCGATCTCGCCGGCCATGCGATCCATGGCGTTGCGGACCGTCGAATAGCGCTCTTGAATCGTCGTGGTTCGCTCGGTCGCGATCAGCGTGGTCGAGAAGCTGCGCCAGACCCCGAACATCATCAGCGAGACGATCCCCATCGCGACGAGGACCTCGATCAAGGTCATGCCCCGCTCGCGCCCGACCGCCGCCATCAGCCGCCCCCCATCATGCCGCCGCTCGCCCCGCCGGGGCCGCCGACGCCCGGTCGGGTCGGCGGTCCGCTGCCACCGCGGCCGCCGCCGCCGCCGCCGCCGCCCGGGCCGCTGCTGCCACCGGCGCCGCCGTCGCTGCCCGAATTGTCGTCTTGTTCAGAGAACTCGCCGCCGGCCCCGGGCAGCTGCTGGAGCCCGGCCGGGTTGGTCCAAAAGGTCTGGACCGTAAACTCCTCTTCGATCGTGCCGCGGGTCCACGTCACCGTGCAGTCGGCCTTGCGGATCGAGTTTTCAATCGCGGCCTTGACCATGGGCCAGACCATCCCGAGCGCGCCAAACGCCTGATCGCCGGCGTCCATGATGTTGTCGCCGTCTTTGCCCTCGGCCTTGTCGGCGCCCTCCTTGGCCGTGAGCAGCTGATCGTACTCGGGCAGCTCGATGAAGTGCACGATGCAGGTGAACTCCATGTTTGGGTAGCCGTGATCGCTAAAGTCGCCCTCGACCTCGACGTCGGAATTGACCCAACCATCGCGCTGCTGCTTGAACTCGAGCTCGATCAGCTGATATTCGCCGAGCAGCGCCGCGGCCGTGAGATCGCGGGCGTAGCTGGTCGCCGCCATGCTGTTGAGCTGTGAGCCCATCAGCGAGCTGAGCGAGACCGCCAAGATCGCCACGGCGACGAGCACCTCGAGCAGCGTGAAGCCCGATTGATCTGGTTTGGTCGCCGGCGTCGTCACTTTAAAAGCTCCTTCGCTGGGTCTTCTTGCCGAGCTCGTCGTTTTCGTCACCAATGATGTCGGGCAGCTCGAGGTTGATGAGCCCGGCCTCGACGGTGACCTTGCCGGTCAGCGGCTGGACGAGGATCGTGTACTCGATGTCGTCCTCGCCGATGATCCGCTGGCGCAGCTTGGGCTTGCCCTTGAGCTGGATCGCCGCGAGTTGGGTCTGCCCGCGGGGGAAGAAGTAGAGGTTGGCCTCGCCCTCGGTGATCGGCTCGGGATCGGCGTCGGTTTGGACGCTGAGGATCTCGACGCCCTCGGGGAACTGGATCGGCTGGCCGAGATCGCCGAGGGTCTGATCGGGCTCGAACGCCTCGAACATCGGCGGACGCCGGCGCGGGACCTGCTTGGCCTGGACGGCGTAGGGATCGTCGATGTCGCCGCCGCCGAGGATCTTCGAGGCGATCGAGCTGTAATAGGCCTCGGCCGCCCGGTCGTCGATCTTGGCCCGATCCTCGATGGTCTTGGCGTCGACGATCAGCAGCTTGCCGTCGCGGGTGGTCGCCGGCAGATACATGGCGTCTTCGGCCTTTTGCAGCTGGAAGGTCCGCTGGCTGAAGTCGACGTGGATCCGGTAGTAGTAGCCCGTGAACCGGGCGCGATCGAAGGCGAAGCGGACCGTCGAGGCCAGCTGATTGGTGCTGCGCACGACCTCGGCCTGGCTGGCCGCGCCCATGCTCATCGACGCGCTCCACATGATCAGCCCGACGATCATCAAGACGATCAAGATCTCGATCAGCGTCATGCCCCGCGCCGAGGCGCGGCGCGGCTTGGCGCCGATCGTACGGGTCGTGATCAGGGAGATCGTCATGGCGGTGGTCGGGGTCGCGCGGCGGTTTAGCTCTCTTCGGGCGCGTCGCTGGACTTCTCGTCCCAGGAGTTGATGTCATCCTCGGTCCCGAGCTGGCCGTCCTTGCCGGGCGAGGTGATGTCGACGGAGCCGTGCTCGCCGGGGCACTTGATGACGTAGTCCTGCCCCCAGGGGTCCTTGGTGGCCTGCTTGATGATCCCCGCGGCCTTGAGGTCCTGCGCGGTCTTCGGGCACTTGTTCTTTTGCAGCCGGTACATCTCGACGCCGTTGGACAAGGTCGCCATGTCGTTGGCCGCGGCCTTGAGCTTGGCGTCGTCGAAGGCCTGGAAGGCGACGATCGCGACGCCGCCCATGATCAGGCCGATGATCGCGAGCACGACCAGGATCTCGATCAGGGTCATGCCGCGGGTGCCGCGGGCTGCGAGCCTGCGGGCCAGGTCCTGGGCCAGATCCTGGGGTTGGGTTGCTTGCTCGGGGATCTCGGGGGTCATGACTGTGTCTGGCATGGCGGTTAAAACCTTGAAAAAGGGTGGCTGGCTCGCGCTGAGACGCAAATTTTGTCGATCTGTCATTGGCCGCCCATCTGGTTCATTTGAAGGATCGGCGTCATGATCGCAAATACGATGAAACCGACGCTGCCGCCCATCGCGACGATCATCACCGGCTCCAGGATGGCCGTCGCCCGGGTGATCGCGGCGGAGGACTCGCGGTCGTAGGCGTCGGCGAGATCGGTGAGCATCGCCTCGAGCTGACCCGAGCGCTCGCCGACCGCGATCATGTGGGTCACGAGCGGCGGGAATTGGCCGCTGCGCTTGAGCGACAAGGCGATCCCGGCGCCCTCGCGGATCTCGTCGCGGGCCTGGGTCAAGACCTTCTCGAGCACGACGTTGCCGAGCAGGCTGCGGACGATGTCGAGGGCTTGCAGCAGCTGCACGCCGCTCGCGAGCATGGTCGAGAGCGTCCGCGCGAGCCGGGCGATCGCGATCTTGCGGGCGAGCCCGCCGACGACCGGCATCGCGAGGATGAAGCGATCGCTCAGCTCGCGCCCGATCGTGGTCGCCCGCCACTTCTTGAAGCCCATGACCAGCCCGATCGCGCCGATGATCAGCAGCCACCAGTAGCCGGCGACGACGTCCGACACCAGGATCAGCGAGCGGGTCGTGAACGGCAGCTGCGCGCCTTGGCCCTCGAACATCTCGGCGATGCCCGGGACCACCTTGACCATCAACAAGGTCACCACGCCGACGCCGACTAGGGCCATGGCCATGGGGTAGAACATCGCGGTCGTGACCTTGCTGCGCATCTCCTCTTGCTGATCCATGAAATCAGCGATGCGGATCAGCACGGTCTCGAGCGAGCCCGAGGCCTCGCCGGCCCGGATCATGTTGATGTAGAGCTTGCTAAAGACCTTGGGGTGGGCCGACATCGCGTCGGCGAGCGACGAGCCCTCGTTAACCTTGGCGCCGACGTCGGACAGGATGTTCTTGAACCGCGGGCTCTCGACCTGATCGGTCAGGGCCACGAGCGACTCGGGCAGGGTCACGCCAGCGTTGAGCAGCGTGCTCATCAAGCGCGTGACCCCGGCGACGTCCTTGGGCCGGACGCGATCGAGGAATTGGCCGAAGTCGATCTCGCGGCTGCCGACGCTGGTCGTGCCGCCGCCGCCGCCGCTCGCCCGCCCAGCACCCGCAGCGCCCGCGGTCTCGACGACGGTCGTGAGGTAGACGTTTTGACGCTTGAGCGAGGCCTTGAGCGCCGGCACGTTGTCGGCGGTCTCGATCCCCTTGATCGTCTTGCCGCTCGCGTTGAGACCGGTATAGGCGTAAGCGGGCATCCGTCGATCCTAGGCCTCTTCGGCGGTCACGCGCATGACCTCTTCGATGGTTGAAATGCCCGAGAGGACCTTTTGTGCGCCGTCGTCACGCAAGGTCCGAAGCCCGCCTTCGATCGCGGCGCGCTTGATCTCGGCGCCGCTGGCGTTGCGGATCGCCAGCCGCCGGATCTCCTCGGTCACGGCCAGGACCTCGTAGACGCCCGTCCGGCCGCGGTAGCCCGTGTCGTTGCACCGCTCGCAGCCCTGCGCGGTCCACAGCATGCCCCGCGGCGGCAGCGAGTAGCCGTCGGGGGCGAGGACCGGCATGACCTTGCCCTGGCCGTCGCGGACCGGGACCTTGAGGCAAGGCTCGCCGGCGAAGAACGCTTCGGGGATGATGCCCATGTCCTCGAGCTCCTTGACGTCGGGCGCCGACGGCTTGGCGCACGCGGCACAGACCCGGCGGATCAGCCGTTGGGCCTGGAGCGCGACCAACGAGCTGGCGACCAAGAACGGCTGCACGCCCATGTCGACGAGCCGGGTGATGCCGGTCGCGGCGTCGTTGGTGTGGATGGTCGAGAGCACCAAGTGGCCGGTCAGCGAGGCCTGGATCGCGATCTCGGCGGTCTCCATGTCACGGATCTCGCCGACCATGATCACGTCGGGGTCGTGGCGCAGGAACGAACGCAGGCCGCGGGCGAAGGTCAGATCGATCTTCGAGTTGACCTGGATCTGCGAGATGCCTTGGAGCTGGAATTCGACGGGGTCCTCGACCGTGAGGATGTTGAGGTCCGGCGTGTTGATCTCGGACAGCGCCGAGTACAGCGTGGTGGTCTTGCCCGAGCCCGTCGGCCCGGTGACCAAGAAGATCCCGTGCGGCCGGTGGATGGTCTCGCGCACGACCCGAAGGTGATCCGGGGCGATGCCGATCGAGTCGAGCTCGAGCGAGACCGCCGACTTGTCGAGCAAGCGGATCGTGATGCGCTCGCCGTGCGCGACCGGGGCCGTGGCCACGCGCATGTCGACCTCTTTGCCGGCGATCTTGCGCCGGATCCGGCCGTCTTGCGGGAGCCGCTTCTCGGCGATGTTGAGCCCGGCCATGATCTTGACCCGGGCGATGATGCTCGACAGGTGGCCCTTGGGCGCGCGCCGGACCTCTTTGAGGACGCCGTCGACCCGGTAGCGGACGACCACGTCGCGATCGCCGGGCTCGATGTGGATGTCCGAGGCCTTGGACTTGGACGCGTTGAAGATCAGCGAGTTGACGAACCGGATGATCGGCGCGTCCTCGGCCGAGGCGTGGAGGATGTCCTCGTCCTCCTCGCCGTACTCGTCGGCCTTCTTCTCGAGGTCGACGTCCTTGGTCAGCTTCGAGTAGGTCTTGTTGATCAGCTCGAGGACCCGCGTGCTGGTCGTGAGGCTGACCTCGAGATCGGCGTCGTAGAGGGTCGCGAGGTCGTCGAGCTCGTCGAGCTTGAGCGGATCGGCCGCGAGCACGTCGAGCTGATCGTTGGCCCGATCCAAGCGCCAAGGCAGGACCAGGTTGCCGCGCGCGTAGCCGATCGGGAGCCGCTCGCACAGCGACTCATCGACCTGCTCGTCGCTCAGCTCGAAGTTGATCGGCAGGCCAAACTGCCGGCCGAGCGCGTGGGTCACGTCGAGCTCGCGGCAGTGATCGAGGCGGACCAGCGTCTCGCCGACGCGCTCATCCTCGAGGTGCTGGGCCGAGAGCGCCTCAGACAGCTGCTCGGGCCGGATCGCCCCCATCTCGAGCAGGATCTCGCCGATCGGCCGACGCTCGAGGCTGGGGACGACCGTCAACGCGGCCGCCGACGGCTCGCTAGGGTGGGCCTGGGGGTGGGCCTGAGGGGGCGGCGGGGGCGGCGGGCTCCGCCGAGGCTGTTCGGGTCCGCTCATGAGTCTACCTGCCCCTAGCGGGTGGCCGGGCCGCGGGAGTCGGCGCTCCGGCGGCGCTGTCGTCCGCTTCGCTGCCGTCGAAGGGCCGCGGGCTCATGCCGATCTCACCGGTGATGCGCTCGGACGCGAGCTCAGCCTCGGCCTGACGCAGCAACAATTCCTGGGCCTCGAGCCGCCGGGCCTCGCGGTCGACGTTGGCCAAGAGCCCGGCCTTCTTGCGGTAGTTGACGTTGGTTGCGAGCTCGCGCCGCTTGAAGCTGGTCTCGCGCTCGAGGAACTCGTAGCGCTCACGGCTGCGGCGCTCGTGGATCCGGCGGATGTCGTCGGCGGTGTCGACGAGGTGGGGGATCAAGATGATCAGCAGGTTGATCTTCTCTTTGGTCTTGACCCGGCGCTTGAACATCCAGCCGAGGATCGGGATCGAGCCGAGGCCCGGGATCTGCTCGGTGTTTTGGATCTCGCGCTCGCGCATGAGCCCACCGAGCACGACCGGGAGGTCGTCGCGAGCGAGCACGTTCTCGAGCTTGATCCGGCGCTTGGTCGTGGTCACGCCGAGGATCGGATCCTGGCTGACGACGTCGCGGTCCTCGAGCTCGATGTCGAGGGTCAAGCTGACCTCGTCCTTGACGTGGGGCGTGACCTTGATGTCGAGGGTCACGTCCTCGCGGTTGATCGACTGCAGCGGCGTCAACGAGGTCCCGGCCCCGCCGGGGGCGCCGAACTGCAGGGCGCCGGGGGTCGGGACCTTGCGGCCGACCTCGATCTGCGCCTCTTTGTTGTCGGCCGTATACACGTGCGGCTCGGCGACGACGTTGACGTCCTCGTTGCTCTGCAGCGCCTGGAGGATCATGCCGAACGAGGGGATGTCGTTGGCGGTCCCGAGCAGCTGGCCCGAGCCCGGGATCAGCGGGCCGAGGATGCCACCCGCGAGGCCCTGGAGGGCCTGCGGCGAGAGCTGCAAGCTATTGACGTCGGGCGAGGGCGACGACGAGAGCAGCCCGACACCATCGCCGGCGCCGGTCGGGATCAACCCGCCGAAGTGAGCGCTCGCGCCGGTCTTGAGCGTGCGCCCGATCGACGCCTCGAGCAGGTAGATCTCGAGGTAGACCTGCTTGCGATCGCGGTCGAGCTGATCGATGACCGGCTCGAGGCTCTTGTAGTCCGCGGCCGACGCGACGATCACCAACGAGCGCGTGGCCTCGTCGGCGGTGATCTTCACGTCACCAGAGAACAGCTCGGTCGCGAGCCCACCTTCAGCGGCGCCCTTGTTGCGCGAGGCCGTGGTCCCGCCCGTGCCGCCGCCGCCCGCCCCGCCTTGGGTCAGGCTCTGGAGCACCGTCGCGAGCTCCTTGGGATCGGCGTTGCGCAGCTGCTTGACGTGGATCCGCCCGCCGCCGCCCGGCAGCCGCACGTCGAGCTGCTGGATCAGGCGCAAGATCGTGCTGTAGTCGTTCTCGGTCGTCGTGATGATCAGCGTGCCGGTTCGGTCATCGACGATCACCCGGGAGAAGTTGGCGTCGCCGCCAGCGGCCGACTTGGTCTTGGCCGCCCCCTTCGCGCCCGGGGCCGCGCCGGCCTCGGCGAACACGTCGCGGATGATCTGGGCGATCTCCTCGGCGTCGGCGTATTGCAGCTGATAGAAGAAGATCTTCTCGCCGTTGCCGCCGCTGGTGTCGAGCTCGTCGATGATCTTGATCAGCCGGCGCACGACCGAGCCGCGATCGGTGATGATCAGCAGGTTGCCGACGGTGTCGACGCTGCCCTGCTTGCCCTTGAGCTTGTTGGCGACGTCGGCGATGTCCTTGACGTTGCCGCTGTTGATCCGCACGAGCTGGGTCACGTAGCGGTCGTTGTTGGGCACCCCCGTGCCGTCCCCGTAGACCGGCAGGTTGAGCGACTTGGCGTCGGTGCTCTCGACGATCTTGAAGTAGTCGCCGGCCGGCTCGACGGTCAGGCCCATGCTCTCGATCGCGGCGTAAAACGCCGCGTAGGCCTCGCGCAGCGAGACCGACTCGGGCGAGAGGATCGTGACCTTGCCGCTGCGGATCTTCGCGTTCCAGATGAACTTCTGGCACGAGATCGACATCATCCACTGGACCAGCTGCTCGAGCTCGGCCTCGCGCGGCACGGTGATCGTGAACTTCTTGTCCGCCGGCCACTTCTTGCAGACGTTGGTGCCGATCCCAGCCTCGTCGCCGCTCATCTCGACGCCGATCGGACCGCCGGTCGGCGAGCGCGTGGGTGGGGCCGCGAACGCTGGCAGCGAGGTGAGGCACAACGTCATCGTCGAGACGGCGCTGACTAGCAGGCTGTGGCGCCTTGAAAAGCAGCTCATTTGATGTCGATTTCCTTCTGAACCGTCTCGCCACCGCGCTCGATGGTGATCGACAGGTGCGAAGCTCGGCGGAGCTTGTTGTAGAGGTCCATCGCCTGATCGAGGGACTCGAGCTGGTGGCCGTTGACCGAGGTCAGGAGGTCACCGTTCTTCATGCCGAGCAGTTTGGGCAGGCTGTCGGGGCGGATCCCGTAGAACTTGTAGCCCTTGGTCTCACCGTCGCGGACCGCCGGGACGATCCGGGCTTGCTTGGTCAGCTGGGCGGGGTTGGCGAGCAGCTTCTCGACGAATTTTTTGTCGACGGTGCAGCTGTTGAAGCTCGCGTCGCAGCTGATCGCCTCGGCCGCGCCGTCGATCTCACGATCGTTGCCGGGCGGGGGCTCGAGCGGAGCGGCCGCGACCGCGGTCACGGCCGTGACCGGCGGCGGCTCCGCGCCGAGCACGATGTACTCGCTCTGCGCGCCGTTGCGGAACACCACCCGGCCCCGCTCGACCCGCTGGACGACGACCCCGGCGCGGACCGTGTCGTTGGGGCTGTAGGGCGCGAGCGTGTTGGTGTCGACGTGGAGGATCGTGGCCATCGAGTAGTCCGGATCGTCGGACTCCATGGTCGCGAGCAACATCAGCGGCAGCTTGCTTGGGATCTCCCCGGGTCGGGCCGCGCTCACGGCCCCGCCGAGCCCACCGAGCCCGCCGGTCGCGGCCATGCCCTGCTCGATGAGATCGGGCGGGGGCGCGCAGGTCGGGCAAAAGATGCTGCCGGCGAGCACGACCTCGGCCGCGCGCTCGACCTTGGACTTGCCGGTCGCGGTCGCGCCCGAGAGCTTCTCGATCATCTCGGCTTGACGCTGACGAATGTCGTCCTCGTCCTCCTCGCCGTCCTCGTCGTCGTCCTTGGCGGAGATCGCCTGGCCGGCGGGCTCGAGCAGGATCTTGCTGACAAATAGGTTGACCCCCGCGCTCGCGGCGAAGATCACGACGATCCCCACCCCGATCAGCTTGACCAGCCAAAAATATTTTTTGAGCAACGCCTCCATCAGAGTCGATCTCCCGGTCAACCGAACGCGGTCAGTGAATGATGCCCTTGGGGTCGCCCTTGTCGGTGGTGCCCTCGGGCTTGTCGGGGCGATCGCGGTGCGGCGTGTAGCTCTCGTCGCGGATCAGGCCGGCCTCGAGCTTGCGGTAGATCGTCCGGGTCGCGATGCCGAGCAAGTCGGCGGCGAGGCGCTTGTCTCCGCGGGTGAACTTTAGGGTCTCCATGATCATCCGGCGCTCGACCTCCTCGAGCGGCGTGCCGACCGAGAAGGTCAGCTGCCGGCCGTGGCCGGCTTGAGGGTCGCGCAGCTCCGGGGGCAGATCGTCGATTTGGATCACCGGCCCGCGTGACAAGACCACCGCTCGCTCGATCGCGTTCTCGAGCTCGCGGACGTTGCCGGGCCAGCCGTAGCGGCTCATGAGCTCGACGGCCTCGTCGCCGATGCCCTCTATCGCCTTGTCGTGACGCAGGGCGTAGCTGCGCAAGAAGTGCTCGACGAGCAGCGGGACGTCCTCGAGCCGGTCGCGCAGCGGCGGGATGCGGATCGGCACGACGTTGATGCGGTAGTAGAGATCCTCACGGAACCGCCCGCCCTTGACCTCGTCGGTGAGCTCGCGGTTGGTCGCGCAGACCAGGCGAAAGTCGACGGCGGTGGTCCGGCCTCCGACCGGCTCGACCTCGCCCTCTTGCAAGGCGCGCAGGAGCTTGACCTGGACCTGCAGCGGGATCTCGCCGATCTCGTCGAGGAACAGCGTGCCGCCGTCGGCCTCTTGGAAGCGCCCGGCTCGCGATCGGACCGCGCCGGTGAACGAGCCCTTCTCGTGGCCAAACAGCTCGGACTCGAGGATCGACTCGGGCAGCGCCGCGCAGTTGGTCGCGATGAACGGCTTGTGAACCCGCGGGCTGTGCTCGTGGATGTAGTGGGCGAGCAGCTCCTTGCCGGTCCCGCTCTCGCCGAGCAGCAAGACCGTGGCCGAGGAGTTGGCGGCCTGGCGCGCGGTCTCGAGGGTCGCGCGCATGACCTGGCTGTTGCCGACGATCGAGCGCGAGCTGGCGGCCGCGAGCTGGGCGGCCGCGAGCTGGGCCTTGAGCTCGCGGTTCTCGACGACCAAGGCCTGCTTGTCGAGGGCCTTGCGGACCGCCGCGACCACCGAGGCCCGCTTGAGCGGCTTGCTGATGAAGTCGTAGGCCCCGAGCTTCATGGCCTCGACCGCGTTTTCGATGGTGCCGTAGGCCGTCATCACGACGACCTCGACCTCCGGGGTGATCGCCTTGGCGGCCTTGAGCAGGTCGTCGCCGGTCATCCCGGGCATCCGCAGGTCCGTGATCATCACGCGGATCGGCCGCTTGCGGAGCACCTCGAGCGCCTGCCGGCCGTTGCCGGCGGTCAGGACCTCGAAGCCTTCCTTGGTCAGGACCTTTTGCAAAGCCTCGAGGATGTTGGCCTCGTCATCGACGACAAGGACGGTCTGCGCGCTCGGGTCCGACATGGGTGAGGAATCGTAAAGCAACTTCGGCGCCGATCTGTTTAGCCTGTAATCCCAGCTAGTTGAACCCCGGACTGACGCTCTGTCGACGCCCTCTTGTCACGCTGTCGGGCGTGCCCTGACATTTTGTCAGGCGCTCAGTTCACGCCAGCGCGAGCCCCGTGCGCACCACCTAGTTGGGCCGGCAGTACCCGGCGATCACCCGAAAGATGAGCGCGCAGTGCTTCTTGGCGTAGCGCCGGGTGTAGCGCCCGTCGATCTGATCGTAGCGAGCCGAGCACTCCTCGAAGCCGAACCGCGTGGTCATCACCGCGTCGCCGACCGCCTCGCAGTAGGCCGCCCGATCTTGGCTGCGCAGGCACGAGTTGGTCACGTCGGGCAGCGAGCTCTCGCACCAGCTCGAGACCCCCGGGCAGGCCTCGACCCACTCGAGCGCCGCGTCGACGCAGTCCTCGACCCCGAGCGCCTCGGTCTCCCAGCGCGGCGGGTTTTGAGGGTCGAGCAGCGTCGCGTTCTTGTAGACATCGAACTGATCGTAGGACTTGGAGGTGGTCCGGCCGAACACGACCATCAACACGGCCAAGACCAAGGCGATGATCAGCAGCACGCGCACGCCCGTGCGCCGGCGGGCTTCGGCGTCCGGGCCGGGATCGGCGGCCGGGCTCGCCGGGGTGTTCGTTGGGTCGTCCCCCATCGGCCCGGGTTCTAACCCCCGCCCGCGACGCTGTCGATGGTGCGCGGACGAGAGGCCCCGCGAAATTGGCCCTCGTTGCCGCCGCTGCTCACCCTGGCCATCCTCGAACCTACGAAGGCCGCTGGCTAAATTCGGCGGGGCGGCCGCGACGACACTTTAACCCAATTCAGTTAGCAGAGGACATATGCCTTTATCGAGTACAAATACGGTCCCGTTGAGCAGGCCCAAGCGGTTCAGCGAAGTGTTGGGGCTTTGGATCGGCGGCGTGATGGCGCCGGCGGTCGCGATCGGCTCGGCCCTGCGCCGAAGGAGGATCTTCCACCCCCGCGGCGTCTACTTCCGGGCCGAGGTCGAAGCGGCGCAAGACCTTGGCGCGCCGTTTAGCGCGTTGGCCCAAGGCCTCGCCGAGGGCGACACGCTGGTCCGCGTGTCCGCCGGGATGTGGAACACGGAGACCGGCGTCCTGCCCGACCTGCTCGGCGTCGCGCTGCGCTTCAACACCGCCGCGGACGCTGGGTACATCCCCCAGGCGGGCACCCAAGACCTGTTGCTGGTGACCGCGGAGAGCCTGTTCACCCTGCTGCCGGCGGCGTTGGCCACCAACCAGCGCGACTTCTTGGCCAATGTCTATCATGGCATGGCGCGCTTCGAGCTGGCGGGCCAAGCGAACATGCGGCTGCGGCTCGTGCCGCTGACGCAATTCGCCGGGAACGCGAGCAATCGCTATGACAAACTTCGTGACGCCGTCGCCCACGCCGAGGTCGTATTTCGGCTCGAGGCCGCGTCCGAGTCCAACCTCACCCAGTGGATTCCGCTGGTTCGGATTACCCTGAAGAACGAGGTGATCCTCGACGATCGGTCCGTCGAGTTCTGGCCGTTTCGCGCGGCCCAGGGCATCCGCCCCCAGGGGCTGGTTCAGTTCACGCGGCCCGTGCCCTATTTGAGCAGCCAGTGGGCGCGCTCGCTGTTCAAGTAGGTTCAGCGAGCTCGGCGAGCTCGGCGTCGAGCCAGGCGTCGAGGTCGTCGAGCATCTGCGCGAAGCTCGGCGCGACGAACAGCTCCGGCTGGTAGTTGGAGGTGTCGTAGTCGCGCTCGGCGATGACCGCGAGCGCCCACGGGCGCAGCTCCAACCCGGGGGTCCCGCCGGGCTTGGTCGCCCGCTCGAGCTCGCCGAGCGAGGACAACAACCCGGCCCCGTAGGCCTTGGGCGCGCCGTCCTCCTCACACACACCAAACTCCAAGGTGAACCAGTAGACCCGCTCGAGCCGGGCGAGCAGGCGCCGATCACCGGTCGCGGCGGCCTCGCCGAACTTGTGGTTGATCGCCGCGAGCCGCGGGTGGGCCAGGGTCGCCGCGTGACCGACGAGCTCGTGGATGACATCGGGCTCCGGCGTGTACAGCGGCCGGCTCGGGTGGCGGACGTACTGCGTGGCGTTGAACACCCTGTCTCGCAAGAGCGAGAAGAACCGCCGCGGCGGGACCAGGCCCTCGACCGGGACCATGCGAAAGCCCGTCCGTGGCTGGAGCCGCGCCGAGATCTCGGCGAGCTGGGGGATCCGCTCGCGATCGATCGGGAACTCGCGCTGGAGCTCGAGCAGCTCTCGCGCGACGCGGTGCTCATGCAGCGGCCCGAGCTTGGCCCAGACCTCGCGCCACACTCGATGCTCGTCCTCGGTGTAGGTCGCGATCGGGATCGCGCCGCCGTCCCAGTCGCGGGCCAAGCGGGCGATCGCGTCGCGCCGGGCCCGGTAGAGGGGATCGGCGAAGCCGGGGTGATCGGGGTTGAGGTCGACGAGGTTGTTCACGGCGCCGCCGTCAACTGGCACAGACTCGCCGCGCCGGCAAGCTGGCGCGCTCAGGGCCAGCTCGGCACGCAAACCGCCGCGGTCACGATCACGTCCTCGACGGGCACGTTGCTCATCGTGAAGCCCATCCACATGGCGTCGGCGGTCGCGACCGCCGCGATCGCGTCGCGCACGTCGAAGCCGTCGATCAACACGCCGAACACCGCGTAGTTCCCGTCGAGCCCAGGCTGGGCCTTATCGGTGATGTACCACTGGGACTCGGCCGTATCGGGCGCTTGACTGCGGGCCATGGCGATCGCCCCGTCGACGTGGATCAGGGCGGGATCGATCTCGAGCGGGATCGTGCCGAGGGTCTGCTTGAGCTCCAAGCCTGGCTCATAGCCGCCGCCTTGGATCACGAAGCCCTCGATCACCCGGTGGAAGATGGTGTTGTCGTAAAATTCGCTGGAGACGTAGCCAAGGAAGTTGGCCACGGTGATCGGCGCGCGCGTGCTGTCGAGCTGCACGACCATGGTCCCGAGCGTGGTCTCGAGCGCGACGATCGGCGCGTCACCCATGCAGTCGGGGTGGAGGTTGCCGTGACCGTAGGGCTCGTCGCCGGTCTCGGTCTCGCCCGCTTCGGTCTCGCCAGCTTCGGTCTCGGTCTCGCCCGCTTCGGTCTCGCCGGTCTCGGTCTCGCCGGCCCCGTCGCCGTTCGCTGGCGACGGTGACTCACAGCCGAGCGGGATCAGCAAGCAGACGGAGGCCAACCACGAATTCAAGGCTGCGGCGCGCATCGCCGGACTCTAACAGCGGGTGGGCGTTCGCGGGTTATCCTCTCGCGCATGCCCCAGCCGGAGCCCAAGCGCTCGCGGATCCGCGACCTCCTGACCAAGCCGATCCGGCTGCCGCAGTGGTTCACCGAGCGGCCCGCTGGCGGTCCGCGGATCTTCAGCTTCAACGACGAGCGCGACCAGGTCGTCGGCGAGGTCGCGGCCCGGGTCGTCGGCCAGTGCCTCGGCGAGCACCTCGAGATCCTGCTCAACGAGAGCGCCCACAAGGAGATCGAGCGGCTCGAGAAGCAGCGCGACGACGAGGCCCGGGAGTGGCTCGGGTTTTGGCGCACGGTCGTCCGCACGCTCTCGCGCATGAGCGAGTCGGAGCGGCGCGAGATCCTCCGGCAGGTCGTCGAGTCCATGGCCCGCGACGTCGCCGGCAACTTTGATCCGCGGGTCTATCACTTCGCGCAAAAGATGATCCCCGGGATGATCGCCGGGGTCATGAACCCCAAGCAGCTCGCCCGCGACGCGATCAGCTCGCACAAGGTCGGGGTCGAGCGGCTGGTGAGCATCACCGGGCACGTCGAGCAGCTGACCGAGCTCGCCAAGATCGGCACGGTGATCGTGGTCCCGACCCACTCGTCGAACCTCGACTCGCTCGCGATCGGCGAGAGCCTCGCGCGCCAGGATCTGCCGCCGGTGGTCTACGGGGCCGGCAAGAACCTGTTCACCAACCCGATCATCTCGTTCTTCATGCACAACCTCGGCGCGTACCGGATCGACCGCCGGATCAAGTCGCAGATCTACAAGGACGTGCTCAAGACCTACTCGGCCGTGATGATCGAGCGCGGCTACCACTCGCTGTTCTTCCCCGGCGGGACCCGCAGCCGCTCGGGCATGATCGAGAGCCGGCTCAAGCTCGGCCTGGCCGGGACCGCGATCGAGGCCTACGCCCGCAACGCGATCCGAGCCCGGAGCCGCGGCGAGCAGCCCACGCCGATCTTCTTTGTCCCGGTGACGATCAACTACGCCCTGGTGCTCGAGGCCGAGAGCCTCATCGAGGACCACCTCAAGGAGGCCGGTCAGGCCCGTTACATCATCGAGGACGACGAGTTCTCCCAGCTCGATCGCTGGCTGGCCTTCTTCAAGCGCCTGACCACCTACGGGGCCGCGTGCGTGCTGCGTTACGGCCAGGCGATCGATCCGTTCGGCAACCTCGTCGATCGCCAGGGCCGCTCGCTCGCGCCCGACGGCCGGGTGATCGATCCGGTCAGCTATGTGTCGCGGCGCGGCGAGCCTTGCTTGGATCCGGCCCGCGACGCCGCCTACACCCGCGAGCTCGGCCAGACCCTCGTCGAGCACTACCGCCGCGAGACCGTGATCATGACCACCCAGCTCGTCGCCCACGTGCTGTTCCGCAAGCTCGTGCACGAGACCCCGGGCGTCGACTTGTTTGGCCGCGTGCGTCGACGGGGCGAGATCACCTGGGCGTTCGACGCCTACGTCCGCAGCTACCTCGAGACCCGCGACCGCCTGCGCGAGCTCGCCAACGCCGGTCAGGTCCACCTCAACAGCTACCTCGAGACCGACAGCGCCGAGCGGGCCTTCGAGCGGGCGACCTCAGCGTGGGACGGCTACCACACCAAGACCGTCGCGCGGCTCGACGGCGACCAGATCGTGCTCGAGGATCCTGGCTTGATGCTCTACTACCAAAACCGCCTGGTCCCGTTCGCCGAGGCGATCGCCGGCGAGGACGAACAGCGAGCCGCCCGCGAGATCGCGGCGCTTGGAGGCCTGTCCCGATGAGCCCCACGGAATTTGGCGTGAGCCCCAACCGCGTCGACACCCCCTACGACGACCACCTCATCACCGGCCCGCGGCCCGCGGTCGCGGTCGTTGGCGCCGGTCGGTTCGGCGTCGCCTTGGCCCGCGCCGCCGCCCGAACCGGCGAGGTCCTGGTCTGGAGCCGGCGCGAGCTCAGCTTCGACGAGCCCTCGATCCGCGTCACCAGTGACCTCGCGCAGCTCGCTGGCGCTGAGCTGATCCTGCTCGCGATCCCCTCGCGCTACGCTGGCGAGGTCCTGACCGACGTCGGCCACCACCTCGACGGCGGTCACCTGCTCGTCCACGTCAGCCGCGGCCTGCTCGACGACGAATTACGGACCATGAGCCACCTGATCAAGACCGTGACCCCCTGCCGGCGGGTCGGCGCCCTCGCCGGTCCGATCAGCGCCGAGCTGCTGATCACCTCGACGCCCGGGGCCGGCGTGGTCGGCAGCGAATTCCCCGAGATCCTCGAGGCCGTGCGCGCGACGATCGGCAGCCCGACCTTGCGGATCTACGACAGCGACGACCTGCGCGGGGTCGAGCTCGCCGCCGCGCTCACCGGCTTGTTGCTGTTCACGATCGGCTTCGCCCAGCGCGTCGGCTTTGGACCGGCGACGATCGGCGCCCTCGCAACCCGCGGGGTCGCCGAGGTCGCGCGGATCGGCCGGGCGCTCGGCGCTCGGGTCGAGACCTTCGGCGGGCTCGCGTGCTTTGGCGATCTGCTCGCCGCCGTCGCCGGCAGCGATCGGCCCGAGCTCGAGCTCGGCCGAGCGATCGCCGACGGGGCCTCACCCAGCGCCGCGCTGTTGCACGCGGGCGGCAACATCGAAGGCATCGAGGTCGCCCGGCGGGTCGCAGAGTTTGGCAAGCGTCGAAAGATCCGGACCCCGCTCGCCGATGTGATCAGCGCCATGGTCGGCGGCCAGCTCACCGCCGCCGACGCGGTCCGCAAGCTGATGGTCCGCGACGTCGGCAGCGAGTAGCGCCAGCTCGAGTCAGATCAGGTCAGATCAGAGGCTGCCGGACTGGGAGCGCATGATCTCGCTGTGGACGTGCTCGGACTGGAGCTGGGCTTGGAGCGAGGTGCCCGCGAGCTGGCCGTCCTCGTCGAGTTGGATCTTCTCGGCGTAGGTCCACGTCATCGGGCCCTCGACGGTGTCGACGTCGACCTCGTAGTAGAAGCGAATGGCTGGCCGATCGAACCAACGCCCTGCTTCCTCGATCATAACCGATGACCAGGTTCGTGCGATGCGAACGGCGCTGCTGCGGCTGTTTTTTGCCGCCTTGATGAAGGTGTCGCGATCCGAGATCGGTATGATTGGAAGAGGCATCACTCGTCTCCTGTGACCGGCGGAGCTGAAACTTTGGGTAGCACGATCACCTCTTCGGTGCGCTCCCCGAACTCGATGTCAAAGTAGCCGTTGATCCAAGACCATGCTTGTTCTCGACCGCGAGCCTGGACCACGACGTCATCGCTCGACTCGCTCGACTCGTTGCTCCGAGGGCCAGCGAGGTCAAGCGGCTTCGGCGTCAGTTGGCCCAGGATTCGATTGAGCAAGTAGCTGATGGTGTCGACGGGTTCGGCGGCAGAAACAGCCAGACTCACTTCGGTCGCGCTGTTGGACTCCAACGTTGCGATGCAGGCGCTCTTCGAGCCTGACGCCAGGACGTAGTGCGGGAGATCCGTAGCTGACCTCAACCCGTCTTGGTCCACTGCACAGCGCTTCAACGCTTCGCCGAGGTTCGTCGCCAGAGTCTGCGGCCCTGCGGGACGGCCGTAGCTAAACAGAATTGACAACGGGGGCTGCTTGTCGGGGAACAAGCGGTGCACGCGTCGGATCTGGCGAAGCGCCTCCGCGAGCTTCACCGGATCATCCACGTCCGTCTTGATCTCCACGGTCACCTCCACCGACTGCGGAAGAACCACCGCGAGGCCGCCGTCCCTCACCAACACCGGGAAGTCCAAGGTGTTGACGATCATCAGATCGACCTGCGAGTTGCCGCTGCCGGACTGCGGCGCCGGTGCCAGCGTCCCGGTGAGCGCCTCGTACCGGCGCGGGATGAGGTCGCCGACGAACTCGCGTAGCGCGTTCTCGCGGCCGGCTCCGGTGATCGTCGTGTGCGACGTCAACAGCGCGAACAGCTCGGCTTTCGCACGAATGTACTCGTTGACCTGACGCGCAAACTCGTTCGGAGGCACGAACAAACTCCTCGCGGCAGGCTACCACGCAGGAGGTTGAGCGGCGAGCTCACGCTCTAGAGCGCCACAAACGCCGATGTGAGGCGAGCGCTCCGCCGGACCGTCAGCCGACCGCGGCGATGTGCCGCGCGGTCGCCCACGCGGGCACCACATCGATCAGCCGTGACTTGCTGAGCTCGAGGTACTCGGCCTCGCGCTCGATGCCCGTGTAGCTCAAGCCAAGCTTGGCCGCCGCGACCCCGGTCGTGCCGCTGCCATTGAAGGGATCGAGCACCCGGCCGCCCTCGGGGCAGCTGGCGACCAGCAGCCGATCCAACAGGCCGAGGGGCTTTTGCGTGGGGTGGCGCCCGTGGTTCTTCTCGGCCTTGCCCGGCGCGGTGAATCGCCAGACGTTCTTCATCTGCTTGTCGCCGTTGCGCTGCTTCATCTCGGCGTACTCGAAGTGATGCTTGCTCTTGCGGTCACGCGCAGCCCAGACCACGAGCTCGGTGCTGTGGGTGAAGTAGCGGCACGAGAGGTTCGGCGGCGGGTTGGGCTTCTCCCAGACGATGTCGTTGAGCAGCTTGAAGCCGAGCTCCTGCATGGCGTAGCCCACGGAAAAGATCACGTGGGCGGTGCCGGACACCCAGATGCTGCCGTTTGGGGTCAGCAGCTTTTGACAGGCCGCGAGCCAGCGCTTGTTGAACTCGTGGTTGTCCTGCGCGCCCATGCTCGCGTCCCACTTGCCCTTGTTGACGCTCACGCGCTTGCCGGCTTGGCAGGTGGTCCCGCCGTTGCTCAAGAAGTAGGGCGGGTCGGCGAAGATCACGTCGACGCTGCCGGGCTCGAGCTGCTCGAGGACCTCCATGCTGTCGCCTTGGATCAGCCGGGCGCGGCCGTCGGGCGAGCGCCACCACTCGCTGGCGTGGGCTCGCGCGGGGGCGCTGGCCGGGCTCGGAGGCGGGGCCGCGCGGACTCGCGAAGGTCGCGCCGCGGGCAAGCTCGCGTGCTTGGCCGCGCTGGTCGGCTTGGTGGTCATGCGCGCGCTGTCGCGCCGGTCGCTGCTCGATTGCTTGGTCTCACCCACGGTCCGCGATGGTGTGGGCGACGATCCGATCAGGCGATTTTTGTGCAGTCGTGAAGCCGCGGCCCACGAGCGTCGATTAATTGCCGGACGCGGGTCGAGGCTGTTAGTGATGATCGTGACGGCCGCTTCGCGGCGGGAACACGCATGCACCGGCTCGCAACCCTGGGATTCTCGATCAGCGTCGGCGTCAGCGCCGTCGCGCTGACCTCCGGCTGCCAGCCCAGCACCACCGTCGCGCGCACGGTTGGCCCCGCCGAGCCAGCCCAGCGCGCCGCGGTCTCGTTCGTGCACTGCGTCGAGCAAGACGGTGGCGGCTGCGTGACCCGCGATCCGCTGCACGTGTCGTGGGACGCCTTCGCCCTGCTCAACTGGCTCGGGGCCGGCTCGCCCACGTCGATCCTGCTGGGCTTGCGACGCGAGGTCGAGCACCACAGCGACCGGCTCGCCGTACAAGATCGGCTGGTCTCGGTCGCCGCGCGCTACCGTGAGCCGCTGCGCGGCGCCGAGTGCAAGCCCGAGTCGGCGACGCCGCTGACCGAGCTGCTGCCGCGGGTCGTCGCGCGGGTCCAAGCTCGCATGCAGAGCCTCGGCCTGTGGCGACCCGACTTCGAGGAGCTCGTGGCGAGCCTCGCGGGCGAGGCCACAGCCGGGCTCGACGGCGGCTGGCTGGTGCACATGACCTGCTACGGCGATCCCTACGAGCTGTGGCTCGCAACCGCCAAACGCGACGAGCGCCAGGTCGTCGTCGGCATCCTGTCGAGCCTGCCGGCGTACCTAGGCGGCGAGCCGCTCAGCGACGACTTCGTCGAAGGCCGGATCCGTGCGCGCTCGTCTGGCAGCTCGGTGAACATCGGCGTCGTGCGCGAAGGCGCCGTCGACAGCCGCTGGATGCCGTTCTCGATCGAGGAGCTTTGATCAACATGTTCACGCCCACGCTCTTGCTCGCCTCCTTCTTGCTGGCGACGACGGTGACCGACGGCGACGGCGAGCTTCAGCGCGGCCTGCCGGCCGCGCCCTCGATCACCGATCTGATCCGCGCTCAGGCCACGCCCGAGGTCCTCCAGGGCTTCGAGACCGTCCTGCTCACGCAGGTCAACGCGATCTTTGGGTCTGAAAACCTCCCCGTCGCCAACGGCGGGCCGGTCGAGCCTGGCGTGTATGTCACGGTCTCGCCCCAGCAGCTGCTGGTCTTCGACAGCAAGATCAGCGACATGCAAGGCGGGCTCGTGCCGCCTGGGCCGGTCTCGCGCGAGTGCAAGAGCGGCTGCAAAGCCGCGCTGTGGAGCGCGTTTCGCCAGGTCTGGCTGCGGGCCCTCGACGAGGCCCACAGCTTGGGCCTCGAGGTCCCGGCCCGGGTCCTGTTCGCGGCCGAGGCTAGCGTCCCGGCCAAGACCCTGATCGAACTGGCGTACGCCGCCGCTGAGACCCGCCCTGGTGATCCACCGGGGTTCGCGCTCCTGGTTAACGGTAGCAACAGCGGGCTGCGCTCCCGCGGCTTTTATCTGCTGCCGCCCGGCGGGATCCGGGTCTCGCCCGGCGACAATGTGTTGGCGCTGCGCGTGAGCCTGGGCGCCGGGGAGTCTTTTGTCGTGAGCGCTGCGCACCCGCGGTTCGCGCCGCAGGTTGAGGGTAGCGGCTGGAAGCTGCTCGCGGCTGAGCTTGCCAAGGTTAAGAAGAGGTATCCGAATAAGGTTGCGGTGATCATCGATGTCGGTGATGACGCGACGGTTGGCGATGTTGTGATGGTGATGGTTGCTGCGCAGAAGCACTTCCCGAGCACGGTGCTGACCGCCGGGCTCCCGGTCAAGTGGGGCTGACAGATACCGGACGGGGAGTCTTTGGTTTCGGCCGCTGCTGCCTGGTTGATTTCGCGCCCCCGATCACGTCTGAGTCGCCAATTTTCGCCCAGTCCGGTCGGCCCAACCCACAAATTCGGCCGCTAGC
>Ga0114946_10000409_pt1 | contig 28219 bp, 20 predicted proteins | sample WalLakDeSediment_FD_88676 | JGI IMG/M metagenome (GOLD analysis project Ga0114946, IMG submission 88676) | Lake sediment microbial communities from Walker lake, Nevada to study Microbial Dark Matter (Phase II) - Walker Lake 11/02/13 Deep Sediment | ecosystem: Environmental > Aquatic >... | reverse complement strand
TGGGATGAACGACATCGCCGTCTACATGGCGCGCGCCGACATCGAGGCCTTCAACCAGTGGCTGACGGGCGCGCGCCGCCCGACCCGTGAGACGTTCGAGAGCGCGTGGGTCAAGGTGGACGAGCCGTCCCGCGTGCGCGAGGTGCAGGCGCGCATCGACGCCCTGGGCTTCTCGACCTTCTCCAGCCAGCAGATCGCCGAGAGCCTGGGCCGGTTCTTCCTCGTGGTGCGATTGGTGTTGGGTGGCGTGGGAGCCGTGGCGCTGCTGGTGGCCGCCTTCGGCATCGCCAACACCATGACCATGGCCATCTACGAGCGCACCAAGGAGATAGGCATCATGAAGGCGGTCGGCGCCACCAACCGCGACGTGCTGCGCATCTTCCTGGGCGAGGCCGGGGCCATGGGCGCGCTGGGCGGCGTCTTTGGCGCGCTGCTGGGCTGGGTAGGCGGCAAGGGCGTGAACGTGGCCCTCCAGGTGGCCATCCTGCGCAGCCAGGCCGGCGCTCCGGCCGCCAACGACCCGCTGCCGACCCTTTTGGTCACGCCGCTGTGGCTGAGCGTGTTCGCGGTGGCCTTTGCCACGCTGGTGGGGCTGGCCAGTGGTGTCTACCCGGCGCTGCGCGCGGCGAGCATGAAGCCGCTCAACGCCCTACGGACCGAGTGACACGCCTGTGGTACAATGCGCCCTCGCGCGCCGATCGACCGGGAGCGGGTGATGACGGTGGGCAGAATCCGCGTGCTGGTGGCCAAGCCGGGCCTCGACGGCCACGACCGCGGGGCCAAGGTCGTGGCGCGCGCGCTGCGCGACGCCGGCATGGAGGTGGTGTACACCGGCATCCGCCAGACACCGGAGATGATCGCCGAAGCCGCGCTGCAGGAGGACGTGGACGCGGTGGGCCTGTCGGTGCTCTCCGGGGCGCACATGGCGCTCCTGCCGCGCGTGGTGGAGTTGCTGCGGGCGGGAGGGATGGAGCACGTGCTGGTCGTGGCCGGCGGCGTGATCCCGGACGACGACGCCGCGGAGTTGCGGGCGAAGGGGATTGACGAGGTGTTTGGTCCGGGCACCCGCACCGGCGACATCGTGGAGTTCATCCAACGGCGGCTGGCCGCGCGCGAGCGTGCCCGCGGTGGCTGACGAGGATCTGGCGCGCGGCGTCGTGGCGGGCGACCGGCCATCCCTGGCGCGGGCGCTCACGCAGGTGGAAGACGGCAGGGCCGCCCGGTTGATGGCCGCGCTGGGGCCCGAGCCGGGGCATGCGCGGGTCATAGGGGTGACGGGCGCGGCCGGCAGCGGCAAGTCGGTGCTGGTGGCGGCGCTGGCGGCCGAGTTGCGGCGGCGTGGCCTGACCGTGGCCGTGTTGGCCGTTGATCCGTCCAGTCCGTTCACGGGTGGGGCGCTGCTGGGCGACCGCGTGCGCATGGGCGCTCTGGCTGGAGACCCGGGCGTGTTCATCCGCTCCATGGCCCACCGCGGTGGGTCGGGCGGCCTGGCCGCCGCCACCGGCGAAGCCGTGCGCGTGCTTGCCGCGGCGGGTTTCGACCGGGTGCTGGTCGAGACCCTTGGCGCGGGTCAGGACGAGGTGGCCGTGGCCGAGGCGGTCCACACGACCGTGGTGGTGCTTGTGCCGGGCATGGGCGACGCCATCCAAGCCCTGAAGGCGGGCATCATAGAGATCGCGGATGTGTTCGCGCTGAACAAGTCCGACCTGCCCGGCGCGGCGCAGTGGGAGGCGCAGCTGGCGGCCGTGCTGGACCTGGTTGCCGCCGACGCGCCCGGCGGTGCGTGGTCGCCGCCGATCGTGCGCACCGTCGCCACAGACGGCTCGGGTCTGGGCGAGCTGGCGGACGCGCTGGAGGCGCACCAGCGTCACCAGGCTGCGGGCGGTGCCGCAACGACGCGACGCGCGGCGCCGTGCGAGCCGGTGACCGCCGCGCGCTCCGCCGCCGCGGGCTCCGCCGCCGCGGACACCACCGCCGCGCGCTCCGCCGCCGGGACCGTCACGGCCCCGGCCCGGGCGCCGGGCGCCCAGTACGGCCACCTCGTGGTGGCGGCGGGAACCGCCAACGAGCCGTTGGCCGCCGCCATTGCCGCCCGCCTGGGCGTGTCGTTGCTGGAGCGGCAGATCTTCCAGTTCGACAACACGAACACATTCGTGCGGTTGGATCGCTCCGTGCGCGGCGCGGACGTGTTCTGGGTGCAGCCCACTACTGCCCCGGCCAACGACAACCTCATGGAGCTCCTCATCGCCATCGACGCGCTGCGCAGGGACTCGGCGGCGCGCATCACCGCGGTGGTGCCCTACTTCGGCTACGGCCGCAGCGACAAGAAGGACCAGCCGCGGGTGCCCATCACCGCGCGCCTGGTGGCCGACATGATCGCCGTGGCCGGTGCCGACCGCGTGCTCACCATGGAGCTGCATGCCGGCCAGATCCAGGGTTTCTTCCGCATTCCGGTCGACGACATCAGCGCGCGGCGGCTGCTGGCCCGGCACACCGCCGAGCGCGTGCCCCGCTCCGCCGTGGTCGTGGCGCCCGACATTGGCGAGGCAAAGGCGGCCCGCAACTTCGCCCAGGAGCTGGACCTGCCGCTGGCGGTGGTGGAGAAGCGCCGTTACCAGGACGGCCGGCCGACGACGGCGCTCAACCTCATCGGTGACGTGGACGGGCTCGACGCCATCGTCTTCGACGACGAGATCGACACCGGGCAGACCATGGCCGTGGCGGCCCAGCTGGTTCGGCGGCGCGGGGCGCGGACCGTGACGGCCGTGGCCACCCACGGCGTCTTCTCGCCGCCCTCGGTCGCGGTCCTGGAGGCCGCGCCGTTCGACGAGATCGTGGTGACCAACACCATTGCCGTTCCGCCCCAGCGCCGCCCGGCCGGCCTGGTGCAGTTGGACGTGGCACCCGTGTTGGCCGAGGTCATAGGCCGCATTCACGCCGGCCAGTCGGTTGGCGCTCTCTTCGACGAATGAGGCCAACGAGGCACACCACTCCCGCCACCGCTGCGCACCGGGCCCGATGGGCCGGCCGCCGTGGGCGCCGGCGCTCCGCGGCGCGGGAGCAGCGGGCGCGCTGCCGGCCCCGCCGGACCGCGCGATGCCGGAGTTGATCCTCGCCATTCGCGAGTACGCCGGCTGGCTCTACGCCCTGCTGGCGCTGCTCGCCGTGCGCGAGGTGCTCGGACTCCTGCGCACCGGTCGCGACCACGACCTGGCGTTGTTTGGGCTGGAGCGCGAGGCGGCCACCGGGCGAGCGGTCCGCGCGCTGCTGACGCTCTTCCTGCTCGTCAGCATTGGGGTAGGGGTGGCTCTGGTGGCCGAGGTGCTGGCGCCTGCCCTGCCCGAGCAGGCGGCGCGCAGGTCGCGCGAGGACGCGCCGCTGATCGAGACCCCGCCCACCGTCGTGTTGCCCACGGACACGCCCACTCCGCGACCACCCACACCCACGCGGCGCCTGCCGCGGATCGTCACGGCGGCGCCCGAGGAGCCATGGCCCACTTCCGCCCCGGTGGCGGCATCACTGTGCCGCAACCCCGACGTGGAGATCGCCGCGCCGGCGGCCGGTGCGCTGAGCGCGGACGGCGCGACCGTGGTGGTCACCGTGCGCTTTGCGCCCGAGGCGGGCCGCCGCTTCTGGCTGGAGCTCGGCGCCGGCTCGCCACCCACGGCCTGGCAGTTGGTGGGCGCGCCGCGCACCGAGCCGGTGGAAGCGGCGCCGCTCGAGCGCCTGCCGGCGGGTCTGCCGCCCGGGCCCTACGTCCTGCGGCTGCTGCTGTCCGAGCCGGACGGCCGGGTGCTGCCCGAGAACGTCTGCGAGGTGCCCGTGCGGGTGCCGTGATCCCGTTGCGCCCGGGCGCCCCGTTCGCCGTGCGGGCGGCAAACCGTCAACGGCGCCGCCCGCGGCCTTCAACCCGGCGCCGCCCGCAGCCTTTCGCCGAACGACGCCCTTGGGTCATCCGGCGCGCCGCCCGCGGCCTTCAACCCGGCGCCGCCCCGGCCCTCAGCCGAGCGACGCCGCGGTCGTCAACGGCGCGGTCTGGCCAACAGCGGCGTGAAGACCCGGCCGCCGGGGCCCGGCGTGGTGTCGGTCGCGGAGGCCGTCACCGTGGGCACGGGGCTTGCCGGGCCCGGCGGCGTGCCGGTCGACGGCGTGCGCGACGGGGTGGGTGAGACCATGGGTGTGTCGCTGGCCGCGCGGCTGGGGGAAACGGTGGCCGTGGGCGTGGGCACGTCCACCTGCCAGCGCGCGAAGCGGATCTCCGAGCCTCCCTGCGGGGTGTCCGCCACCCAGGCGGCGTACGCGAAGCCGTTGTGAAAGTCCAGCGACGGCATGCCCGTGGTGCCGGCCGCCACCTCGGACGTGGCGGGGGGCGCCGGCGGCACCACCTGACCGAACACCAGGCGGCCGGCCTGCTCGCGCTCGAACCACAGCAGCATGGCGCCGCGCTGCTCGTCGCCCGCCAGGCTGGGCAGCAGCGAGCGTGAACCGGGGCTCTGACTGACGTTGCCGAACCAGATGTTGCCGCTGGCGCGATCGCACGAGAGGATGACCTCGTTGGGCCGCGTCAGGCTGCCCTCGTGCCAGGTGACGCACAGCGCCGAGCCGGCGGTCGTGATGTCCGGCGACCGCGCCTCGCGCACCTGATCGTAGAGCGCCGACTCGCGGTTGACCCAGTAGCGGCCGCCGGAAGGCCACTCCCAGCGACTCAAGTCCGCCTCACCGCTCGCGTAGCCGGTGCTCCACACCACGTGCACGCCGTCCTCGGCGTCCATGGCCAGCGCCGGGCCTTGGGCGCCCTGCTCGCGCTCGTCGATGGGGCCGGCACCGTCCACCTCGCGGCTCTGGGTCAGGATCCGGGCGTAGTAGGGTCGCTGGTCGCTGTCGCGGCTGTTGATCCACACCAGCCACACATAGCCCTGGCGGTCGAAGGCCAGGTCGGGCTGCGCGCCGGCCACGCCAAGCTCGCCCTGGATGGCGTTGGGGATGTCCGGCCAGGAGACCGCAGCGCCGTCCCACAGCTTGTACAGCACCTCTGCGCTGTCGAAGCGGTCGAACGGGTTGCGCACGAAGGTCACCCCCACCGCGCGACCGTCCGTGGCCACGGACGGCTGGACGCCGTCCCAGTACACCTCGTAGGTGTCCGACCACGCGCCGCCCGGCAGGCGGAACCTGTGCAGGATCAACGGCTCGCCGGCATCGACGCCGGGCTGGCCTTCCTGCCACACCACGTGCGCCGTCCCGTCGTCCAGGACCGCCACGCGCGGCGCCACGGAATGGACGCCGGGGCTGTCGGAGAGCACGGCCTCGTCCTGCGTGGAGACGCTCGTGGCCGACCCCACGCCACGGGTAGTGGTCAGGGCCCCGGCAACGCATGCCAGCGCCGCCAGCGACAGAGGCGCCAGCCAGCGCCCCGCGCGGCCGGGCCCCTGTTGGTCTCGAGACAGCGACGGGCTCATCCGTCCGGCCAGTCCGTCTGGACGTGCAGCGCCGTCCACTGCCCGAGGCCGGTGTCCTCCAGTAGCGCGCGCGCGTGGACACCCAAGACGGCCGGCGCCGAGCGCATGTCGACCACGGCCGGCGACTCGACCGTGAACGACGTGACCTGACCCGAGCTCTGGCGCACCGACCACGGTCCTGACGGCCCGCCGGGCGGCAGCGACACGACGATGCCCTCCACGCGCGCCGACCGGCGTTCCGTCACGGCCATCACCGCATCGGCCGCGATGACATTGCCGGAAAGGCGCCCGTGCACCTCGAAGCGCTCGCCGGGACGCGCCAGCCGGCCGCGCGGATCCTCCAGCCGCGTGGCGGGGTTGCGCGTGTCCAGCCGGACGAAGTACTTGTCGAGCGTCCACATCTGGAACGCGTCTCCGAGCTCGGGCGCGCGCCGCGCCGACTGCACGACGCCCCGCACGGCCACCAGCTCGTCCGCGGGCGGTGTCTCGATGCCGATCGTCAGCGCGGTCACGCTCCCCGCGGTGTCGACGCGGCCCAGCACGGAGACCTGCGCCCCCAGGTCCAGGCGGCCGTCCACGTACGTGTCGGCCACGATCCACACCCGGTGGGCGTAGCTGTGCAACTGGATCCAGGCGGGCCTGACGCCGGCGGGCTGCGTGCGGTCGATGTCCACCACCCGGCCCAGCAGCTGGATGCGCTGATCGAAGCCGTGGACCCTGATGCTCTCGGCGTGCCACCCGTCATCGAACGCCACGGCCTCCACCCGGATGAGGTCGCCCACCGCGGGCCGGATCGTGGGTGGGTCCAGGCGCGTGGTCGACTTCACCAGCACCCGCCGCACGTCGCGGAGCGCCCCGCGCTGCGCCTCGATGGTCCACCAGCCCCAGACACCGTCCGCGGGCAGGCCGAGGATCAGCCCGCCGAACGACTCGCGCACCGGCCGCGTGTCGCGGTTGTCCGACGGATGGAAGGCCTGACAGCCCTCGGCCGTGCCCACCGTGAGCTTGATGGCCGCCGCCGGGTCGGGGACGTTGCCCAGATGGTCGAACAGAAGCCTGAGGCGCACCGTCTCGCCGGCGTTGATGACGGCGGCGCGTTCACCGTCCAGCGGAATGCGCGCGGGTGAGCGACGGTGGTCACCCGTCCACAGCGAGTACTCCATGTCGCGGTCCAGCAGCAGCACGCGCAGCAGCCGGTTGCGTCCGTTCTCCGTGGGCCACTCCACGTTCACGAAGCTGAGTTCCACCTCGTCTTCACCGGCATTGCGGACCAGGGCGTCCACCACCCGTTCCGCCCCCTGACTCAGACCGTCTATGGCCAGGCCGCAGCTGGCCTGGCTCTTGGCCGGCGTGATCACCATGTCCGTGCAGGCGGTGCCGTCGGCGTCGACAAACGACAGGGACAGCGCGTAGCCGCTGCGCGACGCGCGCTGCTCGAACCGCAGGCGCAGCGGCAGCGTGGACTGGCTTCGCAGCACCGCCGTGCCGGCGGGCGGCAACATCGCGAAGGGCTCGGACGCCGGCGCCTGCCGGCCGGAGAACACGGTCTCCACGCCCAGGCTCACCTGCCGCAGCTCGCCGTTGCGGCTGGGCCACGACGCCACCAGCCGCCTCAGGCGCGCGTCGCCCCCGATGTTGGTGAGGCTGACCTCCACCTCCGGGCGGTCCTCGCGGACCGTCAGGGCGCCGGCCGAGACGTTGCAGCCGGCCGCCGGGCCGCGCAGCGTGGAGTAGACCAGCCGGCAGCCGCCGTGCAGCCCTATCACGGCGGTGTAGTCCTGCCCCGAGATCGTGTCGGTGCCCGGGCCGTCCGGGTCGGGGTGGCCCTCCGCGGGGGCGAAGGAGAACTCGAGGGTGGCCGACTCGTTGGGCGCGATGGCCGGTGCGTGGGTCAACCGCAGCACCGCCGGCGGCGCGTCTACCTTTCCGGTCCATAGAGGCTGGCCGTCCAGCGTGACCATGATCAGGGCCCCGTTCACGCCCGAGGGCCAGAAGAGCTCGAGCGAGGCCGGCGTGCGCGGCGCCGGCAGCAGGTTGCTCAGGCGCAGGCGCGCGCGCAGGCCGCGCGTCTGGAAGTCGCCGGCGCGCATGCCGCAGCCCGGGGCATCCAACCACGTGGTGGACGACGACGGACAGCCGTCGGCGCCGATCACCGTCACCACGTAGGGTCGCACCGCGGCGGGCCGCTCGAACTCCAGCCACAGCGCGAGCGAGGCGCCCGGCGCCAGCGAGACCGGCCGGCCGACCACGCGCTCCAGGACCAACACGGCCGGCGACGTGTCCGCGCCCTCCACCGCGTGCCGCGTCTCCCCGCCCAGCACGATGGCCGCCAGGCGGCCGTTCTGGGCGTGCGGCCAGTACACGTCCAGGGCGCGCACGTCCAGCGGCACCGCGCTCCTGTTGCGCACGCTGAGCACGATGCGGCGCGGGTCGTTGCCGGACGGGCGCACGTCCGTGGTCTCGAGGGCGCAGCGGCCGGCCACCGGTCGATGCAGCGCCAGGGCGCAGCCCTGGCGCAGGTGCAACACGGTGGGCCCCACGACCAACGCCGCGGCCGTGGCGCCCTCGTAGCGCAACCCCAGGCGCGCCGTGGCGCCCGCGTCCAGCAGCGCCTCGCCGCCGGAGGCCGGCGACCGCAGCGCCACGGTGGCCGGGCTGGAGGCGCTGCCGGCGAAGAGCCGCTCCTGACCGCCCACGCCGCTGAGGAGCGTCTCGGCCAGCCGGCCCGGGCCCGACCAACTGGCCTGCAGCGCCGACAGCAGCACGGGGTCGGCGCCCACGTTCTGGATGGTGCCCCAGGCCCAGACCCCGTCGGGGCCCTCGGAGACGACCAGCGGTTCGCCAACCACACTGCAGGTCTGCGGCCCATCGGGCTGGGCCGTGGCGTCGGCGCCCGCGGCGTCGGTGGGCGCCGGGGTGGTGTCCGGGGTGGTGTCCGGGGTGGGCGCCGGGGTGGTGTCCGTGGTGGGTGCCGGGGTGGTGTCCGCGGTGGGCGCCACGGTCGCGGGTGCGCCGGCGGTAAGCGTGGGCTCGGAAGCCGTGGGCGATCCCTGCTGTGGCGCCAAAGCCGCCGGCACCGTGCCGGCCGCCGAGCCGTGCAGTGCGCCCACGGCCACAAACACCAAGCCGAGGGCAAGGCCCCCGGCGGTCCTTCCGACTGTGCCTGGCGTGTGGTTCATGGTGTCGTCGGTTGATGACCGTAGCGCTGCCGGGAGCCGGACGGTTCGTCCGGCCGCATCACGGCGGCGCCACCGCCCGTGGCCCGCCGGCACCATTATAGGGGCGGCGTCCGAGCGACGCTACCCCCTCCGCGCGCCCACGGGCCGGGGGGCGCGGCCGGACGTCGGGGTGCGCGGTGCGCGCGGGCGCCGAAGCGTGGTTGGCGCCGGATCGGTCAGGGCGACGGGTGCAGGACGGCAACGGCCGCTGCCGCCGCCGTCCGCGAGCGTGCCGGCACCGCCACCAACCCGACCGCCGCCAGCGCTGCTGCGGCCTCGGCGCCCGCGCCGTCCTCGTGGGGCGGCGCGGGCGTCTCCGGCGGCGGCGTGTGCGCCTCGGTGGTGGGGTGCGGCGTCTCCGCGGGCGGCGCCTCCGCCGACTCCTGACGGGATCGGATCTCCGTGGCGTGCAGCACGTCGGCGCCGATCCACCCGCGCACCTGGACCTCTTGGCCGTTCTCCACACCGCCCGCGCCCACGAGCAGCGTGTCCACGTCGTAGGTCACCGCGTAGCGCGCACCGGTGCGCGTCACCAGGTCGAAGCGCCACGGAGCCGCGTTCTCCACGGTGCCGCGGACAATGGTCTCGGCCGGCGCGTCCAGCATCTCCAACGCGGTCGCCGCGCGACGCCCGTCGCCGCAGTCGCGGTACTCGATCCGGACGCGGCTGCCGGTCTGCAACCCGGCCGGCGCCACCTGGGCCCCGAGGCCCGTGAGGTCGTAGCGGGTGCCGTCGGCCAGCGCGAGCCACGTCACGGGCACGTACCCGGTCACGAAACCGATCACGCTGTTGGTGCTGCAGCGCGCGTGCTGCGGCGCGCTGCTGCGCGCCACGTGGCGGTCCAGCGCCTGCGCCTGGAACACGGTCTGCTCGCTGTCGACGTAGCGTCCCAGCATCTGCACCCAGTCACCGGGTTGGACTGCGGCCCACGTATCGGTGGGGAGCCGCGAGGCGTCCACGCGGACCAGCCGGCCGCCGGACTCACCGTCTCGTGACGGCGCCTCCGCGCGCACCACCCAGTCGGTGTTGGCCGTGACCGACTCCACCACGCCGCGCAGGCGGTCGCGGTCGGGCTTGCCGGTCAGGATGATGTCCGGCGTCGCGCTGGCCTGCGGCTCCGCGCTGGCGTCCGGCGTGGGCGACTCCGGCTCCGGTGTCTCGGTCTCGGCCGCGGTGGCGGTGCCCTCCGGGGTCTCCGGCGGCGGCGAGGTGGTGGCGGTCCACGTGGCGCTGGGCTCCGGCGTGGCCGTCTGGAGCGGATCGCTGTCGTCCAGCGTGACGGCTACCGCCCGCGGCCGATTGCCCGCGGCCGAGGCCACGCGCACGATCAGCGGCGTCTCCGGCGGCAGCTCGCGCGGCTGGGCGTACGCGCCCCGCAGATCGAAGCGCGTGCCGGCGTCCCAGACCAATGTCCAGACCACCGGCTGGCCCTCGGCGCCGGGCGCCGACACCAGGAGCAGGCCGTGCGGATCGTGCGGCGCCAGCGAGTGGTCCTCGAACGACTTGAAGCGGACGCGCCAGTTGTGGATCTCTGCGTCCCGCCCCAGCTGGTGGAGCGCAAGGAGCTCCCGGCCGCGCGCCTGGCTGTGGCCGGCGACCACGCGCTCGCGCGCGTCGGGATCGAAGGCCAGGGCAAGCTGGATGCGCTCGCCGACGAGCTTGACGGCATAGAGGGTATCGCCCGGCAGAGCCGCGGCGGCGGCCGGCATCAGCAGACGCCCGCCGGCCGTGGCGAAGAAGACGGCCACCAGGGCTGCCGCGGCCATGCGGGGCACGGCTACCAGACGCGGCGGCGCCACGAGCGCCGACAGCCGCTGCCGCCAGTCCAGGCCGCGCCGGCCACGCTGCGCACGCGCGGCGCGGAGGAAGCGCGACCGCGCGGCCGGCCAGCCGGCCGGCGGCGGGGCCGGTGCGCGCATGTCCGAGACCACGCGGCAGGCCATGGCCACCAACGGCGCCGCCTCTGGCGCCAGCTCCGGCACGGCGGCCAGCGCGTCGGCCAGCGACGCCCCGCTCCTCACCCGGGCCACGGCCCGATCCAGGGCGTCCGCCTGCGCGTCGGCCACGGGCGCCGCCGCAGTCCGGCGCGCCGCCGCCGCCCTCAGGAACCGCTCGCGCCCGGAGCCCAGATCCAGGGGCGGCGGGGTGACCCGGGCGGCTTGCACGTCGGCCGCCGTCCGCAGCAACGGCTCCAACTCGTCCGCCAGCCCGGCGTTCTCGGCCAGGCAGCGGTCCAGATCATCCCCGTTCCCCAGGCGGTCCAGGCAGCGATCGAGAACCTCATCGAGGTAGCCGTCGCCCCCACCGCGCGTCCCTGTGGCCATCCCCAACATCCTTCCGGGCTCCGTCAGGCCTCGACCGGCACGTCGACCACGCGACGCATCGACTCCAGCCCGCGGTGCTGCAACGCCTTGATGGCTCCCTCCGTCTTGCCCATCACCTCGGCCACCTCCGCGTTGCTCAAACCCTCGGCAAACTTCAGGACCACAACCTGCCTCTGCTCCTCCGTCAGAAACCGCATCGCGGTGCGCAACTGGTTGGAGGAGAACAAACCCTCGAACGTCGTGCTGTAGTCTTCCGCCGCCATCCAGCGCTCGTCCAACTCGGGGCCGTCGCGCTTGCTCCTGCGCCGGAAGTGGTCCACCACGAGGTTGTGCGCGATCCGGTACAGCCAGGCCTGCAGGCTCGTGGTCCACGCCCGGTTGGACTGAATGGCCTCCAACATCCGAACGAACACATCGCCGGTGAGATCCTCGGCCGCGGTGCTGTCCCCGGTCCGGTGGAAGATGTAGCTGTAGATCTTGGCGGCATAGCGATCGTAGATCTCGGCCAGCGCGGACTCATCGAGTGCCGCGGCCCGCTTGCGCAGGGTTGCTTCATCCACGTGGTAGGCTCCCGTGCGTCCCAACACTACAGACGATCAGCGACGGGCCGGGGATACGCCCGGCCGCACTGGGAAACGACGAGGAAGGCGCCGCGTTAGGGTGGAACGCTCAACGCGCGCCGGTAGTGGCGGAGCGCACGGTCACCGGCAGGTAGGCCGTCTGGTGCCGCGCGGCCAGGTTGCGAGCCCACAGACCGTCCGTGCCGGCCGCGTACAGCAGCTCGCACGTGTCGGAGACCGGCAGCACCAGCAGCGCTTCAAAGAAACGCTGCTGCTCGCCCGGAACCGCCAGCGGCGACCACGACAAGCCGCCGTCGTGGCTGGCGAACAGGCCGCTCTTCCAGGCCGCCGCGAACGCGGTGCCGGTCTCGTCGGCACGGAACGCGAGCGCGGTGATCACGTCCCCCGCCGTGTCGACCACCGGCCGTGGCGACACATCCACCCACCGCTCGCCGCCGTCCGACGACAGGCGCAGCCCCCTTGGATAGCCCGTCACGCCCACCGCCGCGTCCGGCGGACCCAACCCGGCCAGCAGCGTGCGCGCGTCGTGCGGCGCCACGGCCACGGACCACACGGTCCAGTCAGGGGCCTCGCCCGACGGCAGCCAGCTCGCGCCGCCGTCGTCGGACCGCCACAGGCCGCGCGCGTCCGTGCCCAGCCAGAGGCGCCCGTCGGGCCCGGCCTCGAGCGTCCGGAACACCACCGTGTCGATGCCCGAGCCGCCTTGCAGCGTCCACTCCAGGTTTGCCTCGTCCCACCGGTACACGCCGCGGTCGTCCGGCTTGCTGACCGCCACGAAGACGTCGCTCTGCGTGGCGGCCAGGGCCATGAACCAGCTGCGCAGCGTGCCGCGGGGCGAGAACAGCTGGCCCGAGCCGCGACCCAGCACCGGCCCGTTGTAGCCCGGCGCCGCGCCAAAGGTGCTGATCCAGACGTCGGTGGCGCGGCCGGGCGTCACCAGTCCGTCGGTGACCGGGATGCCCGTGAAGGCCGTCTCGGCCTGCCACTGCTCCGCCGCCGGGGCGCCGCTCCACAGCATGACGTTGTCCGTGCCCTGGCGCGAGCCGGCGAAGACACGCTCCCCGTGCGCCGCCCCGGCCAACGAGGACACGGCCCTGATGGACCTCCCGCCGCTGGTCACCTCGCGCCACCCGACCGCGTCGCAGGGCCCGGCGGCGGCGGCCGGCAGCGCATCGGTCAGCCAAAGCGCGACCGTGAACGCCGCCAGGGCAGCGAGCCGACCGGCGAAACGTCCGGGCGTCACGGCCGCGCTCCCGCCGCCGCGGGCGGCGTCGCGGTCATGGTGGCCGTGACGGTGGGGCGCGGGAACAGCGCGCTGTCGGGGGTGGGCGGCGGCGCCGTGGGCGTGGGGGTGCCGGTGGGCGTGGCCGTGGCGGTGGCCGTGGGCGGCGGACTGCCCGCCTCCTCCATCACCAGGAGCAACAGGTAGGGGTGGTGCTCGCTCCAGTAGATGTCGCGATAGCGCGAGAACACGCGCACCGCGAACTGGGCGCCGTCGTTCTCCGGCGGGACCACGAAGCGAATGGTCTCGCGTCGCCCCTCGCCCGCGGTCCGGCCCTCGTTGGTGAGCGGCGGGCACTCGTTGCGGGCCTGGTTCACGATGGCGTGCAGGGTCACGTCGTAGTCCCGGCGTTCCGGCGGCTGCATCTCCAGCCGGTAGCGGCCGGCGGGCAGAGGGACGGTCTTGAACCAGTCCTCGTCGACCCGGCTCTCGATGGTGGCCTCGTAGACGCGGTCGATCTCCAGTGGATAGTACGCCACGGCGCAACGGTCGTTGGGCTCGTACAGGTCGATGAACGGCAGGCTGGTGGCGGAGGCCGTGGGCGTGGAGGTGGCCGTGGCCGTGGGGGCCAGCGTGGGCGTGCCGGTAGGCTGGGGCAGGAACTCGGCCACGGACAGCGTGTAGGTGGCCGCGTCGCCGTAGGCGCCGCCGCGATTGTCGACCGTGACCATGGCCCGACCGTCCTCGACCGCCTGGAACACCACCTCGGACTCGTACGTCAGCGCCGCGCGGTCGTCGTTCCAGCAGCCGGCCGGCTCGCAGCGCGTGCTGGGGCTCAGGTCGCCCACGGCGAGCACGGTGTCCACGCCCGGCGCGAGGTCGCTGGTGGCCACGCGGTACCAGCGGCCGGCCTTGACGTAGAAGTACGCCAGGTCGATGTCGCTGCGCGGCCGGGGCCCGCGCCCGCAGAAGTTGCGGCTGGTCGTGTTGCCCTCGCCGAAGCCTATGAAGACCTCCTTTTCAAAGCCCCGTGGCCAATCGGGCTCGAACTCGTCGGGCGTGCAGTCCAACCCCGTCGCCCCCGACGGCAGCTGCGGCGTGGGCAGGGGCGTGTTGGTGGCCTCGCCCGTGGCCGCCGCGGTGCCCTCGTCCGGCACCGGCGTCTCTTCCTCCACGACCCATGGCGTGGAGGTGGGCTGCGGCGTGGGCGTGGCCGGTGGCTGGACCTGCAGCCACGACCCGGCGGCGAACTGGCCGGTGCGCCCGTCGCGGGCGATGACCTGCCAGGCCGCGCCCACGGGCAGACCGTCGTGGTAGGCCACGGCGATGGAGAACGTGCCGTCCGGGCCCACGGTAGCCTCCGGCACCAGCGGCACCTGCGGGCCCGTGGCGCCCACGGGCCCCAAGCCGATCGCCACCTGGTTGCCGGGGGTGAAGCCTGCGCCGCTGATGACGATGGCCGTGGGGTCCGCAAGGTCCACGACCAGCGGCTGCGGCGCCACGCTGGCCGGCCGGGCCACGATCTCGATCAGGCGCGCGTCCAGCAACGGCGCCTCTGCCGCGCGCCTGCCGAGGGCCCGCACCGCCACGCCCGGCTGCAGCGCCGTAGCGGAGCTGGCTGCGCCGTCCTGAGTGACCGCGGTGTTGGGCCCGATGCGCAGGGTGGCCAACGCGCCCTCGGGCGCGTCCAGCGTGACCAGGTCACCCGTGCGCTCGAGCACCAGGCCCTCGGTCTCCACCTCGTCGGGGTCCACCAACACGCGCGCCCGCGCGGCCTGCTTGACCTCCTCGCTGCTGTCGCACGTGGGGCAGTCGTGTGCCCCCGAGGCCGGCACCCAGAGCACGTTCGGCATGCGCTGCACCGCGCTCACCAGGGCGCGCCGACCCTCCTGCCGGCCGGCGACCCGCTCTGCCGTCTGGCCGGGGAAGAAGACGTAGTACTCGGTCTCCGTCTGCGCCAGCAGACGCTGGCAGAACAGGCGCGGGTCGGCGCCCGCGGCCGCCGTGTTGAGGAAGAGCTGCCCGCGCGGGAGGCGGCCACCGTCGCACATGTCCTGCGCGGCGTGCACCCGACCGGCGCCGGTGAGCAGGAAGCCCAGCAGCACCAGCACGGCCGCCACGGCCGCGCCTGCGTAGCGCCGCTCGGTCGGCGTGAGCGGTTCCGTGCGCTGGAGCACCCGGCTGCGGCGCGCGCCAACCAGCGCCGCGTCGAGGCCGGGATACCGCAGTCGCCACGACAGGGGCATCTCCCAGGCGGCCAGCCAGCGCCCCAGCAGGCGCCACCCGATCCAGCCCACGTACAGCGCCAGCGCCAGGACCGCGAGCAGTCCCAGGCGTGACCAGGTCCCGCCGCCGGTGAAGACGCCGTAGAGCACCTTGAGAACACCGCCGGCCGGCGCGCCCTGGCCCGAGCTGTCGCGAGCAAAGGACAGCGCGGGGGGCAGCACCAGGACGAAGAACACGGTGATGGCTACGAAGAGGCCACCGATTACGAACGGCCGTGCCGCCGGTCGCGCGACGTCCGAAAGCACGCGCTCGCTGGCATGGACGAGCACCAGCGGGACCGTTGCCGCCAGCGCCAGCACGAACGCCAGGCCAAGCAGGAAGAACGGCACCGCGAGCAGCGCCGCCACCTCCAGCGGCAGCACGCGCAACAGGCCGGTGGCCAGGTGCCCCGTCTGGCCCAGCGGCACCAGGCCGGCGTCGAGTCCAAAGCCGTCCACCAGGTACGCACGCTGCCACATCCAGCCCCAGACCCACAGCAGACCCAGCGCGACGGCGACCGCGGCCGCCAGCAGGCTCGGCGAAGGCCGCGGAACGGTCAGGCCCCCGGGCAGACGCATGGTGCCGGCGGCGGGCGCCGCCGCCGCGCGCGCCGCGCGCGGGCGGACGCGGGAGGCGGACGGCAGCACGGCGTCCGTCAACGTGGCGCTCTCCAGGTTGGTGCCGTCCAGATCGGCGCCCGACATGTCGGCCCCGGTCAGGTCCGCCCAGGCCAGGTTGGTGCGCACCAGGTCCGTGTTGCGCAAGGTGGCGCCGCGCAGCACCGCCCAGCGAGCGTCCGCGCGGCGCAGCACGGCCGCGTCCAGGTCGGCCCCGTCGAGAATGGTCCAGCGCAGGTCGGCCGCCGACAGATCGGCGCGGCTCAGATTGGCGCCGCGCAGGTCCAGCCGACTCAGGTCGGCACCGGAGAGATCCAGGCCCGAAAAGTCCCTCGATCCGCCTTGTTCCAGTCGGGCTGTCAGTTCCTGCCGGTCGATGGCCATGGGCCCTCTGCTCTCACGGGGCGCGCAAAACGGCGATTATATGCCAGAGGCGGGCAAACCGCTAACGGTCTGCCTGCCGCGGCTCCGGCAGAACCGAGCGGCCGGTCATGGCGGCCGGCGCCGGCACGCCCAGGAGCTTCAGCACGGTCGGCGCGACGTCGCTCAGACGGCCGTCGCGCAAGGGGCCGTCCGGAGCGCCGGCGAAGTCCTCGCCCACCAGCACGATGGGCACCGGACCCAGGGTGTGGGCGGTGAACGGCCCGCCGTCGGCGGGATCTATGAGCTGCTCGGCGTTGCCGTGATCGGAGGTCACGAGCGCCACCCCGCCCACTGCGTCCAGGGCCTCCAGCACGCGACCCAGGCACGTGTCGACCGTCTCCACCGCCCGCACCGCGGCCGCCAGGTCACCGGTGTGCCCCACCATGTCCGGGTTGGCGTAGTTGACGATCAGGAAGTCGTCCCGCCGCGAGCGCACGCGCTCCACCAGCGCGTCGGTGACCGCGTGGGCGCTCATCTCCGGAGCCAGGTCGTAGGTGGCCACGTTGGGCGACGGCACCAGGTGCCGGTCCTCGCCAGGGAAGGGCGCCTCGCGGCCGCCGTTGAAGAAGTAGGTGACGTGGGCGTACTTCTCGGTCTCGGCCGTGTGGTACTGCCGCAGCCCCCGCTCGGCCAGCACGCGGGCGAGCGGCCACTCCACGTCGAGGGGTGGGAAGGCGATGGGCGCGGGCTGACCCCGTTCCACCTCGGTCATGGTGCATACATGCAGACCGGGCGGCAGGTCGCGCGGGAAGGCGTCAAAGGCGGGAGCCGTGAGCATGGCCAGCAGCTGTCGCACGCGATCGGCCCGGAAGTTGAACACCACGACGGCGTCGCGCGGGCCCAGGGCGCCCGCGGCCGGGCCGGCGGCACTTGCCACCACGGTCGGGGGGACGAACTCGTCGCCCAGGCCCTCGGCGTACGCGCCCTCGATGGCGGCCAGGCCGGTGGCGGCGCGTCGCTCCGATCGGCCCAGGATGGCCTCCCAGGCCATTGCCGAGCGCTCCCAGCGCCGGTCCCGGTCCATGGCGTAGTACCGACCCGAGACCGACGCCACGCGGCCGGGGCCGGCCTTGGCCAGGTCGGTCTCGAGCCGGTGCATGAAGCCCGTGGCGCTGCGGGGCGCGGTGTCCCGGCCGTCGGTGAAGGCGTGCACGGACAGGCGCGGCACGCCTTCCGCCCGGGCCAGATCGATGAGGGCCGTCAGGTGCTGCGCGTGCGCGTGAACGCCGCCGTCGCCGATGAGGCCCATCAGGTGCAGTGTGGAACCGTGACCTACGGCGTGGCGCGCGGCGGAGAGCAGAACTTCGTTGCGGGCGAACGCGCCGGACTCCACGGCGCCCAGGATACGTCTCAGGTCCTGGTCCACCACAAAGCCGGCGCCCAGGTTCAGGTGCCCCACCTCGCTGTTGCCCATCTGGCCCGCGGGCAGGCCCACGTCGTGCCCGCTGGTGGCCAGGCGCCCGTGCGGGTACCGCGCCAGCAGGCCGTCGAAGACCGGCGTGCGGGCCAACGCCACCGCGTTGCCCTGGCGGCGCTCGGACAGGCCCCAGCCATCCAGTACGATCAAGGCCACGGGGCGGTAGATCTTCACGTCTGGGCACCTCCTTCGCCGTGGGGGCCCGTGCGGCCCGTGGCGTCGGGCGGCCGGGCCGACGCCGGCTCATGGTGGCGCCGCCGGCTGACGGCCGACTGAACGCCGCGTGAGCGGTACGTGAGGCACGAGCAAGGCCTTGACCCGCCGCAGGAACCATCGTAGCATGCGACACCGGAACCGTGAACGCGCGCATCCACGCCCTGGCGCAGGCCGCCGCCCTGGCCGTGCTGCTGGTGGCGGGGTTGGTCTTGGTCGCGGGGCGTGCCGGGCGGTGGGGCGGCCCCGCCACCGCCCCGGCGGCGCGGTGGCCCGTCGCGACGGCCGTGGACTCCCGTGCTTCCCTCGCGCCGCCGCCCATGGAGCCGGCCTCCGAGCCAGATGGTGCGCGTGGGCCCGCGCCCGATTCCTTCGCCACCGGGCCCGGCGCCGCGCCCACCGCGCCGCCAACGCCGCCCACGCCGCGGCCCACAACGCCGCCCACGCCGCGGCCGGGCCCCATCGGCATCATCCCCGGACACTGGCGGTTGGACTCGGGCGCCGTGTGCCCCGACGGGCTGCGCGAGGTGGACGTGACCACCGACGTGGCGCTGCGCGTGCGGGCGCTGCTCGAGTACCGCGGCTTTCGCGTGGACCTGCTGCCGGAACAGAACCCGCGCGCACCGTCCGCCCCCGTGCTCGGCTACCGGGCGGCGGCACTGGTGTCCATCCACGCCGATTCGTGCGACGCGCCGCATGCCAGCGGCTTCAAGGTCGCGCGCGGCCGCTTCTCCACCACGCCCCACGAGGACGACCGCCTGGTGCGCTGCCTGGAGCGCGAGTTTGCCGCCGCCACGCTGCTGCCGCGCCACGACGACTCCATCACCCCGGACATGTGGAACTACTATGCGTTCCGTGCCATCGACGGCGCAACGCCGGCCGCCATCATAGAGCTCGGCTTTCTGGGCGGCGACCGGGGCGCGCTGGATCGGCTGCGCTACGAGATGGCGCTCGGCATTGCCAACGGCATCAGCTGTTTCCTGCGCTAGGGCCCCGCGTTCCCTCGCTTCGCGCCCGGCGGCGCGCCGTCAGGCCGATTCCGTGGCCCTGTCGTCGTCCCCGGGCTCGCGGAGCTCCAACGGCGCCCCGGTGCGGGTCAAGAGCAGGGGCGGCGCCTCGCCGCGGATGGTGTCGGCCCGCACCAGGCACCTGGTCACGTCCGAGCGGGTGGGGATCTCGAACATCACGTCCAGCAGCGTGCGCTCCAGGATGGTGCGCAGGCCTCGCGCGCCGGCCTGTGAGCCCATGGCCTCGGCGGCGATGGCGGCCAGCGCGTCGTCGGTGAACTGCAGCTCCACGTCGTCCAAGGCGAACAGGCGCCGGTACTGGCGCACCAGGGCGTTGCGGGGCTCCACCAGGATGCGCTTGAGGTCGTCCGCCGTCAGCGGCTCCACGTGGACGATGACCGGCAGGCGGCCGGCGAACTCCGGGATGAGACCGTACGCCAGCAGGTCGTCACCCACCACGCGCGAAAGCATGGACGGTGCGCCGTCGGCGGCACCGTCCATCTCGCGCCGGAACCCCATGACGCTGCGGTCCGACACGCGCCGCCCCACGATCTCCTCCAGCCCGGGGAAGGCCCCGCCGCATATGAACAGGATGTCGGTGGTGTCCAGCTGCAGGAACTCCTGGTGCGGGTGCTTGCGGCCTCCCTGCGGCGGCACGTTGGCCACCGTGCCCTCGATGATCTTGAGCAAGGCCTGCTGCACGCCCTCGCCGGACACGTCGCGCGTGATGGACGGGTTGTCGCCGGACTTGCGCGCGATCTTGTCGATCTCGTCGATGTAGATGATGCCCTTGGCCGCCCGCTCCAGGTTGCCGTCGGCGGCCTGGATGAGCCGCAGCAGGATGTTCTCCACGTCCTCGCCCACGTAGCCGGCCTCGGTGAGGGCGGTGGCGTCGGCTAAGGTGAACGGCACGTCCAGCAACCGCGCCAGCGTCTGCGCCATGAGCGTCTTGCCGCAGCCGGTGGGCCCCACGAGCAAGATGTTGGACTTCTGCAGCTCCACCTGGGCCGGCTGGGTGCCGGCCCGGATGCGCTTGTAGTGGTTGTAGACCGCGACCGACAGCACCTTCTTGGCGTGCTCCTGGCCTATCACGTATTGTTCCAGGTGACGGAAGATCTCCGACGGGTTGGGGACCTGCGGCACGAAGACATCGCCTTGGGGCTCCGCGCCTTCCTCGTCGGTGAGGATCTCCTTGCACAGGTCGACGCACTCGTCACAGATATACACCGAGTCGGGGCCGGCAATGAGCCGGCTCACCTCGTTCTGCTGCCGCTTGCAGAACGAGCAGACGTGCGTGGACCGCTTGCTAGTTCGCGCCATCGGACTGGACCTCCGCCTGCTCGAGCTCGGCCATGCTCGGCTCCGGTGCGGGCTCGCCGGCGCCGTGCAGTGTCTCGTCGATGAGACCGTAGTCCATGGCATCGCGCGCGGTCAGGTAGCGGTCACGCTCGAAGTCGGCCGCAATGCGCTCGGTGGGCTGGCCGGTGTGGTGGGCCAGGATCTGGTGGATCTTGCGGTTCATGCGCAACAGCTCGCGCGCCTGGATCTCCACGTCTTGCGCGTAACCGCGGCTGCCGCCGCCGGCCGGGTGCATGTGGACCGTGGCGTTGGGCAGCGCGGAGCGCTTGCCCTTGGTGCCGGCCGCCAACAGCACGGTGGCCATGGAGGCGGTGGAGCCCACGGCGATGGTGCGCACGTCGGCGCGCACCAGCTGCATGGTGTCGTAGATGGCCAGGCCTGGGTAGATCATGCCGCCGGGGGAGTTGATGTACAGCTGGATGTCCTTGGTGGGATCCTCGCGATCAAGGAAGAGCATCTGGGCGACGATCAGATTGGCCACGTGATCATCGATGGGCGTGCCCAAGAAGATGATGCGCTCCTTGAGCAGGAGGCTGTAGATGTCGTAGGCGCGCTCCCCACGGCCCGTGGTCTCGATGACCATCGGGACGATGGCCCGCGGCTCGGTGATGTGGTCAGCCATGTTGTGCGCTCCCGTCCAGGGTGTTGGCTGCCGAGATCTCCAGCAGCCGCTCGACGGCCCGGTTGGTTAGAATGCGTGAGCCGGCGCTGCGGCGCAAGACCGGCGCCGGCGGCAGCAAGCGGCGGGCGGAGCGGCCGAACGGCTTGCGCAGGCGGTCCACCTCGGCGTCCAGCTCGCTCTCCTTCACCCCTATCTTCTCCGCCTGCACGAACGCGCGCAGCACCAGACGGCGACGCACCTGCTCGGCCGCCTCGGGCTCGATGTCCGCCCAGAGCTTCTCCTCGTCCAGGCCCTGCAACTCCAGCCAGCGCTCCCAGGCCACGCCTTGACGCTCCACTCGCTGCCGCAGGTCCACGAAGGCCGACGCCACCTCCCGCTCCAGCGCGATGGGCGGATACGCCACCGTGGCCGAGGCCACGAGCCCGTCCACCAGTGCCGTCACCTGCGCTTCCTGGGCCTCCATCTCGGCGCGGGCCCGCAGCTGTTCGTCCAACCGCTCGCGGAGCAGGTCGAGCGAGTCCAGGTCCGCCGCGTCGCGCGCCAGCTGGTCGTCCAGCGGCGCCGCCTCGCGTGCCATGACGGCTTCCACCGCGGCCTCGAACGACACCTCGCGTCCCTGGAGGTCCGCCTGGGGCCAGAACTCCGAGTACGTGAGCGCGAACGTTCGCGTCTCCCCGGAGACCGTCCCCTCCAGCGCCCCCACGATGCCCGGCGGCAGCTGGTTGGCCCGGGCGCCCACATCCGACAGGTCGAGCGCCAGCCCGTCGTGATGCACCACCACGCTCCCGTCGGCCAGCGTCCCGACCAACGACAGAACCACCGTGTCAGCCGGCTGGGCCGGTCGGTCCACGGTCTGCAACGTGGCGTGCTCCTGGCGCAGCGACTGGATGACGTTCTCCACGTCCTCGTCCGTGACCTCGCGAACGGGCGGCCGCGGGACGGACAGCGACGTGTAGTCCCCCAGCTCGACCTCCGGCGCCAGGGGCACCGTTGCCTGCACGGTGAACGGGTCCTCCCGCGTCACCTGCGCCTGCGCCGGCGCCCACGGCTCGATGCCCTCCTGGCGGATTGCTTCGCGCACCACCTGCTCCGTCAGGCGCTCGAGCGCCTGCTCGCGGATGGGCTCCTCGCCGAAGCGGGCGATGGCCACGCGCAGCGGCACTTTGCCGGGCCGGTACCCGGCGATGCGTTGCCGGCGTGCCAGGTCCTGCGCCACGTCCGACATGGCGCGCTCGATGCGCTCGGGCGTCACGACGACGGTGATGCGGACCTGCCGCGGCTCCAGTGGTTCGGTTTGGACTTGGATCACGGTGCGCCTCGAGGGGGGGGCTGGCGTGTGGTTGGTGGGGAAGGGGAGACTCGAACTCCCACGGGTCGCCCCACATGCTCCTAAGGCATGCGCGTCTGCCAGTTCCGCCACTTCCCCTGCGGGCAGAGGCCTGCGGGCATTATAGGGCATCCCCACGTCCGGGCACACCCGTCGCGGGCCCCGCTCGGACGCCGTCCGTCAGCGCGACCGGCTGGCCACCAGCGCCCAATGCTCCTCCGTGGGCAAGTAGTGGTCGGAGCACGCCGCCCGCAGGTGCTGCTCCCGGTACGTGCGCACGGCCTCGCGTATTGCCTGCGGCTCCAGCAGCGCCGTGTCGGCGATGGCGCGCACCGGCAGCCCGCACACGGGGCAGACGATGACCTCGTCGAGCAGGACGCGCCAGAACGGGTTGCGCGCCTGCCAGTCGCGGATGGCGGGCTTCAACTGCGCGCCCTCGGGGAAGAAGACGATGGCGACGGTGTCTGACAAGCTGCGGGCTCCTGGCCGCGGATTCTACCACAGAGCTGGCCGCGCGCACGCCACGGGCGGGCGGCGCCTACGAGCCGGTTGCGCCCGCCAGCGGCGCCTACGAGCCGGTTGCGCCCGCCAGCGCCGCCTCCAGGAGCACCCAGATGCTGATCTCGCCTTCCTCCACGTCGTCCGAGGAGACCTCGAACAGCACCGTGGCGCTGCGCTTCAAGCCCTCCTGGGCAAAGCGTGCGCTGAGCTGCGAGGTGTGCTCGAACACCAGGTCCCCGTCGTGTTCCTCGTCCAGGACCCAGCCCAAGCGCTCGAGCTCCACGGTGAACCACTCCGCCAGCTCCTTGGCGTCCGTTCCGGCCATGGCCAGGTGAACCGCCGCGTCCTCCTCGGCCGTGGCGGGACTTGCTTCCAGCAGGCGCGCCGCGGCCGGGATCACCAGGCCGGGCAACGCCTCCACCTCCACCGGTGCGAACGGCTCGCGCTCCGGGTCGATGGTGGGCGTGGGCGGCGGCTCCTGGCGCGCGATGACCGTGGGCGTCAGGACACCGGTCTCGTCCACGCCCGCCACGCCGGGCCCGCCGGCGGGATAGCCCGCCGGGTCCGCCATCTCGTCCACCGCCGGAGCGCTCGTGCTCCCGGTTCCGCCGCACGCCGCCAGAACGGGCAGCGCCAGTGCCAGCCCCGCGAACAGGAGCACGTGGGTCGACTTCAGGTTCATCCGTGATCTCCTCCCTTGGCCCTGCCCCGAGCAGGGCGCAGAAAGCTTATGTCCCGCGGCGGGCGTGTCAAGGCCGGCCGGTCGATGGCTCGATTTGGCAGCGGGGCTCCGGTCTGCGACCATGAGGGCGTGCGCTCGATGCCGCGGCCCAAGACGGCCCGCGACGACGCCGCGGCCCTGCCGCGGTCGTTCTTCGCGCGCGACGCCGCCACGGTGGCGCGCGCCATGCTGGGCGTGGTGCTCTGCCGCCGGATGGGGGCCACGGTCCGCCGCGCCCGGATCGTGGAGACCGAGGCCTACGTGGGCCCCCACGACCTGGCGTGTCACGCCTCCAAGGGGCGCACGCCGCGCACGGCCGTGATGTTCGGGCCGCCCGGGCACGCTTACGTGTACTTGGTATACGGCATGCACCACATGCTGAACGTGGTCACCGGGCCGGACGGCAGCGCGCAGGCCGTGCTCCTGCGCGCGGCGGAGCCGCTGGCGGGCCTGACCGCGCGGCTGGACGGGCCGGGGCGTCTGGCCGGGGCGCTCTGCGTCACGCGCGCGCTGTGCGGCTGCGACGTCACGCGCGCGCCTTTGTGGTTCGAGCCGGGCGTGGCGCCGGAGCAGACGGTGGTCACGGCGCGCGTGGGCGTGGACTATGCCGGAGCCTGGGCCGCCGCGCCCCTGCGGTTCCTGGATCCCGCCAGCGCGTGCGTGTCGCGCGGGGACGGGCGGCGCACGGGCGCCCGGCGGCCGCCCCGTCGCGGCGCGGCCGGGCCGGACTGCCAGCCGCGTTCCGGGATGGGCTACGATTGGCCCGACGGTGCGCATGACGGGCGCCGTCCGAGCGACGCACGGGGCGAGTGATCATGGAGCTGCAGGCGCTGATACAGGCCATGAGCCGGCCGCAGGCCTACCCCCATCCCGTCGAGACCGTCTCGGTGGTCCAGACGCACATCTCGGCGGTCTTCCTGGCCGGCGACCGGGCCTACAAGGTCAAGAAGCCGGTCGATCTGGGATTCCTGGACTTCACCACGTTGGAGCGCCGGCGACACTTCTGCCGTCAGGAGGTGACGCTGAACCGGCGCCTGGCGCCGGGCGTGTACCTGGACGTCGTCCCCATCACCGCCGCCGGCGACGGGGTGCTGGTGGACGGCCCCGGCCCGGCGCTGGAGTTCGCCGTGCGCATGGTGCGGCTGCCCGACGAGCGGACGTTCGAGGCGCTGCTCGAGCGGGGGGTGCTCGACAGCGATGCGCTGCGCGCGTTGGCCGGGCGCCTCGCGGCGTTCCACGCCGCGGCCGCTTCCGGTGCGGAAGTGTCGCGTTGGGGCGGCTTTGACACCGTGGCCGGCAACGCGCGCGAGAACTTCGCGCAGCTGCGGCCGTTCGTGGGCGACACCCTCAGCGCGCGCGTGCTCGAGGTGCTGGAGCGGCGCACCGAGGCCGCGCTGACCGACCTGCGCCCGCTCATGGAGGCGCGGGCTCGAGCCGGCGTGCCGCGCGACACCCACGGCGACCTGCACCTGAAGCACGTCTACGCGCTCCGCGAGGGCACGGCGGGCGATGGTCTGGTGGTGGTGGACTGCATCGAGTTCAACGAGCGTTTCCGCTACGCCGACCCGGTGTCGGACATGGCGTTCCTGGACATGGACCTGCGCTACCGGGGGCGGCCCGACCTGGCGGCCGCGTTCTCGGACGCGTACTTCCTTGCGCTGGGCGACGAGGCCGGTCGCGCGCTGCAGCCTTTCTACACGGCCTATCGAGCCGTGGTGCGGGGCAAGGTGGACGGCTTCGCCTCGCGCGGCGCGGAGATCCCGGCCGTCGAGCGCGAGCGCTTCCGCGAGCGCGCCCGGGCCTACTTCCTGCTGGCCATGGGCGTGCTGTGCGATCCGCCCGAGCGGCCGGCCGTGGTGATGACGGCGGGGCTGCCCGGCTCCGGCAAGTCGTGGCTGGCGCGCTGGCTGGCCCAGGAGCTGGGCTGGCAGCTCGTGTCCACCGACGTGGTCCGCAAGGGCCTGGCCGGACTGGCCCCGCTCTCAAGCGCGCGGGCGGACGTGGACCGCGGCATCTACACGCCCGAGTGGACGGCGCGCACCTATGCGGCGTGCCGCGAACAGGCCGCGGCGCACCTGTTCGAGGGACAGCGCGTGGTGGTCGACGGGACGTTCGTGCGCGAGGCGCACCGGCGCGAGCTGCTCCTGGCCGCGCGTGCGTGGCGCGTGCCGGCGCTGATGCTCCTCTGCGAGGCGCCGGAGGACGCCCTGCGCGCCAGGCTGGCCGCGCGCCGGGGCGACGCCTCGGACGCGGACTGGGCCACGTACCGCGCCATGCGCGAGCGCTGGGAGGCGCCGGGCGAGGACACGGCGCGCGTGACGCGGCGCATCAACACCGGCGGCGCCGTGGAGGAGACGCGCGCCGCCGCCCGCGCGGCCCTGTCCGACGCCGGGCTGTTGTAGCGGCCCGCGGTCCAGGAGGCCGGAATGGGCTACGAGCTGCTGGCGCACACGGCCGACATCAAGGTGGCCCTGCGGGCGCCGGACCTGGCCGGCTTGTACCAGGCCGCCGCGGACATGGTGCGCGAGGTCCTGGTGGGCAGCAGCGCCGTGGCGGAAGAGGTGCTCCTGGTGATCCCGCCCGAGGGCGCCGCGCCTTCCGAGGCGTTCTTCCGGTTCGTGCGCGAGCTCTTCTACCTCTATGATGTGGAGCGCTTCCTGCCGTCGCGCGTGGTCGGCCTGAGCCCGCCCACCGTGGCCGGCGAGGCGTTCGATCCCGAGCGCCACGTGCCGCAACGCCAGGTGAAGGCGGTGACCCGCCACCAGTACGACTTCCGCGGCGGCCGCGGCGGCCGCGGCGGCTACACGGCGGAGATGGTGCTGGACCTGTGAGCAAGGTGCCCATCGTCCTCGAGCGCATCGACCACTGCCGCTGGCGCGTGCCCCGCCGCGGCGGCATGCGCACGCACGGGCTGATCTTTGCCGACGAGGCCATGATGGCCGACCTGGAGGGCGAGGACGCGGTGACGCAGGTGGCCAACGTGGCCCACCTGCCGGGCATCGTCGGGCCGTCCATCGCCATGCCGGACATCCACTGGGGCTACGGGTTTCCCATTGGCGGCGTGGCGGCGTTCGACCCGCGCGACGGCGTGGTCTCGCCGGGCGGCGTGGGCTACGACATCAACTGCGGGGTGCGTCTGCTGGCCACCCAGCTCTCGGTGGAGCGCGTGCGGCCGCGTCTCGAGGAGCTCATAGAGCGTCTGTTCGCCGTCATCCCGGCCGGACTGGGCTCGGCGCGCAAGGACCTGCGCCTGAGCGACGCCGACCTCGACGCCGTGCTGGCCGAAGGGGCGGAGTGGGCGGTACGGCGCGGCCTGGGCCGGCCGGAGGATCTGGAGTGCATCGAGGCCGGCGGCCGGCTGGCGGGGGCGGAGCCGGGTCGCGTGTCCGTAAAGGCCCGCCGCCGCGGCCGGGACCAACTCGGCACGTTGGGCTCGGGCAACCACTTCGTGGAGGTGCAGCACGTGCGCGAGCGCCACGACCCGGCGGCGGCGGACGCCCTGGGGCTGGCGGAAGGCACGGTCACCATCATGATCCACTCGGGGTCGCGCGGCCTCGGCCACCAGGTGTGCGACGACGCGATCGACGAGATGCTGGGCGCGGCGGCCCGCTACGGCATCGCCCTGCCGGACCGGCAGCTCTGCTGCGCGCCGCTCTCCAGCCCGGAGGCCGACCGCTATCTGGGGGCCATGAACGCCGCCGCCAACTTCGCCTTCGCCAACCGGCAGGTCATGGCGCACTTCGCGCGCGAGGCGCTGGCGGAGGTCTTCGGCCGCCGCGCGGCCGACGAGACGCGCCTGGTGTACGACGTGGCGCACAACATGGCCAAGATGGAGGACCACGAGTGGGAGGGCCGCAAGCGCCGGCTGTGCGTGCACCGCAAGGGCGCCACGCGGGCCTTTCCGCCGGGGCACGCGGAGCTCCCGGCGCGCTACCGCGACCTCGGCCAGCCGGTCCTCATTCCCGGTGACATGGGCCGCTACAGCTACGTGCTCCTGGGAACGCAGGGCGCAATGGCCGAGACGTTTGGCTCCACGAGCCACGGCGCGGGGCGCCGACTGTCGCGGCGGGCGGCCAAGAAGGCCGCCGGCAAGCGCGACGTGGCAGGCGAGCTGTCCCGCCGGGGCATACTGGTGCGCGCGGCGAGCCGGGCCACGTTGAGCGAGGAGCTGCCCGAGGCCTACAAGGACGTGCGCGACGTTGTCGACGTGGTCCACGCCGCCGGCATAGGGCGCAAGGTGGCCAGGCTGCACCCGCTGGGCGTGGTCAAGGGCTAGTGCCCCCTCCGTCCTCCAGGTCGGCGAAGCGGTAGCCCATGCCGCGCTCGGTGTGGATGTAGCGCGGTCGGGCGGGGTCGGGTTCGATCTTCTGGCGCAAGTAGGTGACGTACAGGCGCACGTAGTTGTCCTGGCCGATGTACTCCGGGCCCCAGACCTTGGCCAGGATCTGGTCGTGGCTCAGCACCCAGCCTGCGTTCTGCACCAGGTGGTAGAGCAACCGCCACTCCGTGGGCCGCAGCCGGATGCGCTGGCCGCGGGCGATCACCTGGCGGGCGCCGAAGTCGATCTGCAGGCCGTCGTCCACCCGCACGATGCGCTGGTCGCCGGGCGCCTGGGCGCGGCGCAGGACGGCCTGGGCGCGGCTCACCAGCTCGCCGGGGCCGAACGGCTTGCCCATGTAGTCGTCGGCGCCCAGGTCCAGGCCACGGATGCGGTCGGCCTCGTCGGCCTGCACGGTGAGCATGATCACCGGCACGTCGGACACCTCCCGGATCCGGCGCAGGGTCTCGAAGCCGTCCATGCCCGGCATCTGGACGTCCAGCACGACCAGGTCCGGGAGCTGCTCGCGCACCAGCTCCACAGCGGCGCGGCCGTCATGGGCCTGGATCACCCGCGCGCCCTTGGCCTCGAAGTGCAGGCGCACAAAGCGGACGATGCGCTGTTCGTC
>Ga0114946_10000408_pt1 | contig 28236 bp, 23 predicted proteins | sample WalLakDeSediment_FD_88676 | JGI IMG/M metagenome (GOLD analysis project Ga0114946, IMG submission 88676) | Lake sediment microbial communities from Walker lake, Nevada to study Microbial Dark Matter (Phase II) - Walker Lake 11/02/13 Deep Sediment | ecosystem: Environmental > Aquatic >... | reverse complement strand
GGGAATATCCCGCAGCACTTGTGCCTCTGAGCGACCGAACTTGAGGCGCTCCAGAAAATCATCGATCTGTTCTGCATCAAGTCGCCAGACTAAAAGTGCCAGGTAAATGGTGGTCTCAGGTTTAGAGTCTGGACTTGCCTTACGGGCTTTCTCGAAGTGCCCCGCGAGCCAGCTATTGCCCTCAAGAGATGGCGAGAGTTGCTGCAGAGCCCCCAGTTCCTCAGCCCGGTATATCGCTTTCTCTGGATAGTCCTCTTTAAGAATGCGCTCCAGCTCGTGGCGCAGCCTGTCCCCGCTTACCCTGTCCATCATGCCTACGTCACGGCGAAGCAAGCCCTCGGTGTCGGGTTCCAGTCTGAAAACGAGGCGCTGTTCGTACCTGATGGCACGCCAGATGCGGGTAGGGTCATCTCTGAAGCTCTCCTTGTGCAGTACCCTGACGAGGCCTCGGTCGAGGTCGCTTTTTCCACCATAGAGATCGACCAGCTCGCCGAAGCGGGCAGGATCGAGATGGACTGCCATGGCGTTTATCGATAAGTCACGCCTTAAGAGGTCATCCTTGATCGTTCCCGGCTTCACTGTAGGCAATGCTCCTGGTCTGGCATAAGTCTCTGACCTGGCGGTCACGATATCGAGGGTGTTTGTTCCCTGACCGATGGTAGCGGTGCCGAAACGGGGATGCGTCACTACTTTAGCAGTCCTGAGCTTGGCAAGTTGACGGGCCAGGGAAGGAGCGTCACCCTCCAGAACCAGGTCGAGGTCCAGATTGGCCTGTCCTAGAAACAGGTCTCTCACTGCCCCACCGACGAGGTACAGGCTCTGTCCTTTGTCAGCAGCTAATCCCCCGGCAGCCCTGATGAGCTCCAGAGGCTCTTGGGGTAAGTGGTCCTCTATTTCTCTGTTAATTTTAACCAAAATATCTTCTCCAGGTTACTCATTATAGCAGGAGCCTTCTACTTTTGATCTCTGTCATGGCAACAATCACTTCTCGGTTTCGTTGGTAAGCTATAGATACTCCTTCACCCTTTCTGCCAGCGCCCTGGTTATCCCCGGCACTGCTGCAATTTCCTCAACGGAGGCTTCTTTGATCTTCCTTACTGAGCCGAACTGCTTTATCAGGCTACGTCTGCGCTTGGGGCCGATGCCGGGTACCTCAAGCGCAGACGTCATGGTGGTCTTTCGGCGCACTTTCAGGTGATAGGAGAGTGCGAAGCGGTGCGCTTCGTCACGAATGCGCTGCAGCAGGTAAAGCGCCTGGGAGTTGCGTGGCAGTATAAGGGGCTCTGCTGCGTCTGGCAGGAATACCTCTTCGTTCTCCTTGGCCAGTGAGGCGATAGGAACGGTATCTATCCCAAGCTCCTGCATAACTTCAATAGCGGAGCTCAAATGTCCTCTACCTCCGTCGATTAATACAAGGTCTGGCATTACTGCCCATGAACTACTGTCTTGCAGATTCGCGCGTTTGAAGCGCCGCCTGAGCACTTCCTGCATCATAGCGTAATCATCACTGCCAGTCACTGTCTTTATCTTGAAACGCCGGTAGTTTGAAGGCCTGGGACGGCCATTTTCGAAAACCACCATACTGCCCACAGCGGAGGTGCCTCTGATGTCAGAGATGTCGTAGCACTCCACCCTTTTGGGCTGCTTGAGCAGGTGAAGTTGTTCTTCAAGCTCTTTGAGCGCGGTAGCGGTTTTCCCGGTGTCGGTCAGCCATTTGGCCCGGAGCTGCTGGAGCGCTGCGGTGGCGTTCTCAGCTACCATGTCCACCAGCATCTTTTTCTCCCCTCGTTGGGGCACCTTGAGACTAACCTTACCTCCTCGTTTCTCCTCAAGCCAGGACAGAATGACCGAGGTATCGTAGGGTTCAGTTTGAAGGAGCATCCGCGGGGGCACATAGGGGGCTGAGCCATAGAACTGCTCGATAAAACTGGCCATAATCCGACCTGGCTCCTCGTCCAAGGTGCCCTCCAGGATGAAATGCTCCTTGCCGATGAGCCTACCTCCGCGAATGAAAAATATCTGTACGCAAGCTTCGTTTTTCTCCCTGGCGAAGGCGATCACATCCTCATCGTTTTTAGTAGTGGAGGAGATCTTCTGTCGTTCAGTGATACTCTCCACCGCCTGAAGTTGGTCTCTCAAGGAGATGGCCTTTTCAAACTCCAGAGCCCGGGCGGCCTCTTCCATCCTGTGCCTCAGGTCGCGAATTATGATCTCCTGCCTTCCTTCCAGAAAGAGAATCACCTGTTCGATAATCCTGCGATATTCCTCCTTTGTTATCTCGCCGCTGCAAGCCCCAACACAGCGGTTGATGTAGAAATCGAAGCAGGGACGAGGTTTCTTGCCCGTGATTACCCCTCTGGGTGAGCAATAGCGAAAGAGTTTTCTCAGGAGATCCAGGGTTCGGCGTACGGCTTTAGCGTTCGCAAATGGGCCGAAGTAGCGTCCACCATCGTCTTCAAAGCGCCTTGTCTGGAAGACGCGGGGCCATTCCTCGTTCAGGCTTACCTTGATATAGGGGTAGCTCTTATCATCCTTGAGACTAACGTTATGAGGAGGATGGTGTTTCTTGATAAGGTTGCATTCCAGAATGAGCGCTTCCTGTTCGGAATCGGTAACGATAAAATCGAGGTCTCGCGTCCTTGCCGCTAGCTTTTGGAGCTTGGGCGAAAGTGTACGTGGGGCTCCGAAGTAGGACCTTACACGATGGCGCAGGCTTGCTGCTTTGCCTACGTAGAGGACTTTCCCAGTGTCATCCCTAAATAGGTAAACCCCGGGTTTTGTCGGCAGTGCCTTTAGCTGTTCCTGGAAGCAACTCTGCTCCACTGAGGTGTTTCACCTACCCCTCGCGCTTATCCTCAGAAATTCTAGTCACATTGGTGACGCCTTGCACACCTTCCAGCTTGGAGAAAAGCCGGCCCAGTTGTCCGACATTGCTTATTTCCATGGTCACGAACACAGAGAGCTTGTCGTCGCCCTGCTCGTTTAGTGAAACTGCAACTATGTTTATTTTCTCATCTGAGACAAGAGAAGTAACGTCTCGCAGTAGTCCTACCCTATCCCAGGCTTCGACGAGGATTGTGACAGGGAAGGAAAAGCCTGACTTTCCCCATGACACCTTGACAAGCCGCTCCTTCTCGTCTTCGCTAAGGATGTTGGGACAGTTTTTACGATGTATGGTCACTCCTCGGGAACGGGTAACGAAGCCGATTATATCGTCACCAGGCACAGGCTGGCAACAGGGGGCGATGTGGGTCAATAAGTCACCTGCGCCTAGAACCTGAACTGCTGATGTTGTTTCTACCTTGGGCTGAGCTATTGCTGATGGTATATGTGGGGGTGTTTGAGGTCGTTCTTCTGGTGTAGTGAGCTTCACAGCGATCAGGTGAGAGCTGATGTCGCCACAGCCAATTGCAGCCAGGAAATCATCCACCTTGTCGTAGTTGAAGAGCTCGGCAATCCTCTCCCGGTCGGCAAAGCTTACTCCTAGGCGGCGGAGTTCCTTCTCCAGAATCGTTCTTCCTCTTTCTATATTTTCTGCCCTCTCTTGATGGCGGAACCACTGCTTGATCTTCTCCCGAGCATGATGGGTCTTTACATATCCCAGATTGGGATTAAGCCAATCGAGGCTGGGGCCACGATCTGACTTGGTAGCCATGATCTCGACTGTGTCCCCATTGCGAAGTTCGTAATTAAATGAAACCATTCTGCCGTTTACCTTGGCCCCGATGCAGCGATGGCCCACGTTGGTGTGTATGCGATATGCGAAATCAAGGGGTGTTGCGCCTCTGGGTAATTCCTTTATCTCGCCCTTGGGTGTATAAACGAAAACCTGGTCCCTAAAGATATCGGTCTTGATGGATTCGATGAATGCTGTCCCGCTGAGTTCGCGCTGCCAGTCCATGAGCTGTCTGAGCCAGGTTATCTTTTCTTCGAACGCTATGTCCTTCTTTGTTCCCTCCTTATACTTCCAGTGTGCGGCCACACCGTATTCCGCAATGCGATGCATGCGCTGTGTGCGGATCTGGACCTCCAGGGGTACGGCGTCAATGCACATTACTGTGCTGTGCAGACCTTGGTACCTGTTCTCCTTGGGGTTGGCAATGAAATCGTCGAACTGCCCCGGAATCGGGTGCCAGAGACTATGGACCACTCCAAGCGCGCTATAGCAGTCAGGGCTGGTGTCTATGAATACGCGGAGGGCCAGCAGATCATGTATATCGCTGAACTCCTTGCCCTGTGCGGCATATCTCTCCATCTTGGTGTGTACGCTGTAGATGCTCTTTGGTCTCCCGACGACCTCTGCTTTGATGCCTGCTTTATCAAGTTCCTCCTTGAGGATTCGGCTTACGCGGGTTATGTAACGCTCCCTGCTTACTCTACGAGCAGCGATCAGCTTGGCGATCTGATGATAGGTATCAGGCTGAAGATAGCGAAATGATAAGTCTTCTAGCTGCCACTTTATCTGCCAGATTCCCAAACGGTGGGCAAGTGGAGCGTAGATCTCCATTGTTTCCTTTGCTATCCTCTGCTGCTTCTCAGGGTCCAGTGGCTTCAGAGTGCGCATGTTATGCAATCTGTCAGCCAGCTTTATGAGCACGACCCGGATATCCTCGGCTGTGGCCATGAACATCTTGCGCAGGCTTTCGACTTGTGCTTCGCTTTCAACTACCTTATCAAGCTCTCCCTCTTGAACTTGGGAAGACATCTTATCCAGTCTGGTCATTCCCTCAACCAGCCTTCTCACCTCAGGCCCAAATCGATCCTCGATAATGGAGAAAGGGACTCCGCAATCTTCGGGTACATCGTGGAGTAAGGCAGCGGCAAGCGAGACCTCATCCATTTGAAGCTCGGCAACAATCGTTGCTGTCTCCAGGGGGTGTGAGATAAATGGATCCCCTGTTAGTCGACGCTGGTTGCCATGCGACTCAAGTGCGAACTGATAGGCATCTTCTACCAGAGCCAACTTATCCTCATGAAGATACTCTTTTGCCTTATCGATGAGGGTCGTTATATCCACGGAATCGCCTTCAATAAAACCTCCACTTTAGAGTATATTGCAAGGATTCCCTAGATGCAATCTCCTTTACAAACAACCCGCGATACTGTATTCTGCTAGGCGTTAAAGGCTTGATGCTTCGAGTAGAGGAGGGATTCTTGTATCAGGCACCACGAGGCACTTCCGATATTCTGCCAGGGGAGCAAGTATACTGGGGGTATGTAAGGCAGAAAGCCTCTGCTATCTGCGCACTCTATGGCTATCAGCGTATAGACACCCCTACTTTCGAGGACGCTCGACTTTTTGAGCGTAGCATTGGTGAGGAGACTGACATTGTTGAAAAGGAGATGTATACGTTTGAGGATCGGAGTGGGGACAGGTTAACGTTGCGCCCCGAGGGGACTGCGTCGGTCTGCCGTGCCTATGTGGAGCATGGTATGCACACCCTTCCCCAGCCGGTGAGACTCTATTATGATGCTGCTATCTTCAGGTATGAGCGGCCGCAGGCAGGTAGATACCGACAGCATCACCAGTTTGGAGTCGAGGCACTGGGAGATGGCGACCCTGCCCTCGACGCAGAGGTCATCGAAATGGCTTGGCAGTTTTATGTAAATTTAGGCCTGCGTGGTCTTAGCCTCAACTTGAATAGCATTGGGTGCAATAGTTGTCGCCCGGCGTATCTCGATAGCCTGAGGGACTACTATTCAAAACACAGGGAATCACTGTGTCCGGATTGCAAGCGGCGCCTGTCAAGAAACCCGTTGCGCATTCTGGATTGCAAGAAACCTTCCTGTATCCCCTTCAGTGAGCGGGCACCAAGGAGTATAGACTACCTTTGCAGGGAGTGCGCTGAGCACTTCGATCGGCTGGAAAGGTACCTCGTGCTGCTGAATTTGCCCTATGTTGTCAATCATAGTCTGGTTCGAGGGTTGGACTACTACACCAAAACTGTATTCGAGATCGCACCGGAGGGTGAGATTGCGGCTCAGGCAACCATTGGTGCGGGGGGGAGATATGACGACCTCATCGAGCAGCTTGGTGGCAAGCCAACGCCTGCAATTGGCTTCGCCACCGGGATTGAGCGCTTAGTGCGCAATTTGAAGAAGCAAAAAGTCGCTGTTCCTGCAAATCCATCACACGCTGTGTTCATTGCATACCTCGGGCAGGATGCCAAAGATGTGGCGATGAAGCTCGCTTCCCATTTAAGGAATTCAGGGCTCAGTGTAGCCCTGACCTTCGGGGATAGGAGCCTTAAGGCGCAGCTCAAGCAGGCTAACTCCACGGGTGTACAGCGCGCTGTGATTATCGGTGATGATGAGGTTAGAAGCGGGGCAGTGATGCTCAGAGACATGGACAAGGGCGAGCAGGAGATGATTCCACTGGACAAAGTAGCTGAGGTGTTGAGCCAGGTTGTGACTTGACTTGCGTTGCATTGAAAAGCATTCTGCCTGTGCTATAATTGAATAAACCTGTAGTTCCCCCCGGTCGGGGGAATTTTTGTCAGGGGAACCATGCTTGAAAGACTGGACTCAATCGAAAGACGTTATGTCGAGCTGAACGAACTCATGTCACAGCCTGAAGTGGCCTCTGATTTCGATAAGCTGCAGGTTCTGGCCCGTGAGCGTGCGTCACTCGAGGAATTGGTAACCAAGTTCAGAGAGTACAAGACTGTCATTAAAAGCTTAGAGGAGACACAGACCATGCTCACCCAAGGGCTGGATGAGGAAATGGCCGGGTTAGCCAAGGATGAAGTGGAAAGTCTTCATACTCAGAGCGACCACTTGCTTCAGGAGATCAAGCTGGCACTTATACCCCGTGACCCTGCTGACGCGAAGGATGTTATCGTCGAAATTCGAGCTGGTGCTGGGGGTAATGAGGCAGGACTTTTTGCGGCCGACCTCTTTCGAATGTATGCTCGTTATGCCTCGTCCAAGGGGTGGAGGACTGAAGTCATGAGTAGCAACGAAACCGGTATCGGGGGGTTCAAGGAGATCATCTTTGAGGTCAAGGGCAGAGGCGCATATAGCAGGTTGAAATATGAGAGTGGTGTCCACCGCGTGCAGCGAGTGCCATTGACTGAGTCCTCGGGCCGTATTCATACTTCGACTGCCACTGTGGCTGTCCTGCCTGAGGCGAAGGAGGTTGAAGTGGACATCGACACCAATGATTTGAGAGTGGATACGTATCGTGCGAGTGGTGCTGGTGGCCAGCATGTCAATAAGGTAGACTCTGCTGTGCGCATCACCCATATTCCAACGGGTATGGTAGTTACGTGTCAGGACGAGCGTTCCCAGATGAAGAACAGGGTCAAGGCGATGGCAGTGCTTCGCGCCCGACTGCTTGACAAAGAGCGCCAGCGTCAGTTACAAGAGCTAACAGATAATCGCCGTTCCCAGGTAGGAACCGGCGATCGTTCGGAAAAAATTCGCACCTACAACTTCCCTCAGGGAAGAGTCTCTGATCACCGCATAGGCCTGACTCTCCATAACTTGGAGGCTGTGCTGGAAGGCAGCCTCGATGAGATTATCGATGCCTTGGCCACCGCCGATCAGGCAAAGCAACTGGAGGTGCAGGTGGGATAACTCTAGGCGAGGCACTTGACCAGGGGGCACGTGCTTTAGTTGAAAACGGGATAGATGATGCCCGCCTGGAAGCTGAAGTTCTTCTGAGACATAGTTTGGCGCTCGACCGAGTTGCCCTGTATATCAGTCTCGAAGAGAAGATAACCTCCGAGCAAGCTTGTGCCTTCTTTGCTCTCGTCAAACGCCGCATATGTCACGAGCCAACTGCCTATATCACAGAACACAAGGAGTTCTTTGGCCTGGATTTCCACGTTGCCTCTCCTGTCCTCATACCTCGACCTGAAACTGAGATGCTGGTAGAGCAGGGTATTGAGATGGGGACCAACTTATTTGCTGACTCCTGCTTAATTGCTGATGTAGGCACTGGCTGTGGTGCTATAGCCATCGCGTTAGCCATGAATCTACAGCACGCGAGAATCTATGCTACGGACATCTCCAGCGCTGCTTTGGAGATAGCTAGGAACAATTGCCACAGATATGGCGTGGCCGACAGGGTTATTCTACTTCAGAGTGATCTGCTAGACTCTCTGCCGGAACCGGTGCATCTTATTATTGCCAATTTGCCTTATGTAAATGAGTCGGAGCTAGCCGAACTTGATACTGAAATATCGATATTCGAGCCAGTGCTTGCTCTAAATGGTGGGGTTGACGGTCTTGTATTCATCGAAGGACTTGTCTCACAGGCGGAGAGAAATCTACTGCTAGGGGGGGCAATTCTGCTGGAGATAGGATATGACCAAGGACAAGCGGTATGCGAACTGGCGAGGATGCATTTACCCAAGAGCGAAGTTAGCGTGACGAAGGACCTAGGTGGATTGGACCGAGTTGTAAGCATCCGGACTAGTCCTTGATTGACAAGGGAACTTGGCCTGGGATCGCAGATTTCAGACTGTGGGGGCTAGAGATCGTCTCCCAGTTTCGAGGGGTGGGCTTGGCACAGCATCAGGAAATTGTCCGTGAAGGAGGCTGACGTAATCCCGTCTGCGGTCATAAGTACAGCATCTTCTTTGTTGTCCGTATAGTATGCTGGTCTGGTTCCTACTTCGGCGAAACCGTATTTCTTATAAAGAGCCCTGGCTGCTCTGTTAGAAGCACGTACCTCGAGTGTAATGATACTGGCGTTGTATTCCATCGCAAGCTTTATGGCTGATATAAGCAACTGCTCACCGACTCCCCGCTGACGATATGCTTCACGTACTGCTATATTGGCGAGATGAGCCTCATCGGCCATAAACCATAAGCCCGCAAATCCCAGAAGGAGCTGCCTTGGGGCTACTCCGTCTGTCCCTCCTCCGAACAAACGCCTGAAAATGGACCTCAAGGTATTAAGCCTTGATTCAGAAGATCGCGTATCGCAATTTGTAACCCTGAGTTCGGGGACTGGTTTTTCATCATCACACAGCTCTTCATAAGCTACAAGGTAGAAAGTCAAGCTGTTAATTGCCAGCTCCCGCCTGAAGTTGGTAGCAGGCCAGGGTGGAGGAAAGGCCTCCAGTTCGATCTCGGAGGCTTGAGGGATATCCTCCAGGTCCATAGGCCTAATGGATAGATTCATCGCACCTCAGTCCTGTCGCTTGTACGCTGCTTGAGTTTCGCAAAACATTCTACCATATTGGAATGGAGCTTTCCTCAGTCTTTACTGTTTCCTTACATTCTTTACTTTATATGAATAGGTATGTGGATTATAGTCATAGTATGAGCAAGAATTTATCATGACGATTGAGATCGTCACCACTGATGATGAAAATGGTAGACCAGTGAACGCTTGAGACAAGCGGTGGGTTTCGCTGCACCACATATATCCTAACCAATCTAAGCTGCCAACCCGCATTTTCGGAACAATGACAACTAAAGTACTACGATATTGAAGCCATCTCTAGTTGGTAACTGGTAGCGCAAATCTTGACAAAGAAGGTACTAACTGGCATACTGAGACTGGGTAAATTGCCCTTGTTTGTTGGCTGTCAAGTTTAAGAGGCACTGTGAAACCGCTTCAAGCGTTACTATCAAGTTGTGGTCACAGGACAAGTAATATCTCGGAAGATTCCCCCCACTTATTTCCCACCAAAACTCCAGTGCTCGATCTAGAGAGTTTGCTTCCTTATGGCTTGCTCAGAGGAGCCAGGCGACACTGTCTTATGGGCTTTGACGGTAGCCTGACGACATATCTCCCCCAGTATTGTAGTTGTCTCGGAGTTGACAAGCCTTTGGATCTGCTGGCACTTGCGTAGAATTTAACCGAGTAAGGCTTTTGAGATAGGATTAATCAAAAGTCAGGCAAAGAAAGGAGAGGCCTGATGGCAACGGTTTTCGATCGCATTCAAGAATTGAGGGCAAGGGAGGAAAAGGAAAAGGCAGCAGGTGGCCCGAAACAGATTGAGAAGCAGCATCAGGCTGGAAAGCTGACAGCAAGGGAAAGGCTTGAGCTCCTTTTTGACACTGGCAGCTTTTGTGAGCTCGATATGTTTGTTCGTCATCGCTGCAGCGACTTCGACATGTCGGAAACCTTCATCGCTAGCGAGGGGGTAGTCACTGGCTACGGCACTGTGAATGGTCGCCCGGTATGTGCCTATTCCCAGGATTTCACCTCCAGGGGAGGAACCCTGGGAGAAATGCATGCGAAGAAGATATGCAAGGTCATGGACATTGCTATGCGCATGGGAATTCCGGTTATAGGCCTCAATGATTCCGGTGGCGCTCGCATTCAGGAGGGTGTCGATGCCCTCTCTGGATACGGCAGCATATTCTTCCGCAACTCGTGTGCTTCGGGGGTTATCCCCCAGATCTCAGCGATAATGGGTCCTACCGCCGGTGGGGCGGTGTATTCCCCTGCCATGACCGACTGGGTTTTCATGGTTGATAAGACCAGTTATATGTTCATCACCGGCCCAGACGTTATAAAGACAGTATCTGGGGAGGTGATTGATTTCGAGAACCTGGGTGGGGCTACAGCGCACAATACTAAGAGTGGCGTGTCCCATTTTATATGTGAGAGCGACGCTCAGGCAATAGAGAAGATTAAAGAACTCCTTAGTTACCTGCCTTTAAACAACATGGAAGACCCCCCTCTCGTCGATATCGGTGATGATCCCAACCGTACTGATATTGCTCTTGATTCCATAGTGCCGGACAGTGAACGGCAAAGCTATGATATGAAAGATGTCATACGCTCCATTGTGGATAATGGCACGATTTTAGAACCACATTTGCTCTATGCGGAGAACATGATCGTCTGTTTCGCTCGCTTCAATGGAAGGACCGTGGGCATCATTGCTAACCAACCGCTGTTTATGGCTGGCAGTCTTGATGTCAATGCCTCTGATAAAGCCAGCCGTTTCATCAGGTTTTGCGATTCCTTCAATATCCCATTGCTTACTATTGTCGATGTCCCTGGCTACCTTCCGGGTACTGACCAGGAGTGGTCTGGAATAATCAGGCATGGCGCCAAGCTCTTATGGTGCTATTCCGAAGCCACAGTTCCCAAGATAACCATGATCGTCCGCAAGGCTTATGGTGGTGCTTATCTGGCGATGTGTGCGAAGGAACTTGGCGCTGATATGGTCTTCGCCTGGCCCACCGCAGAGATCGCAGTCATGGGCGCAGAAGGAGCTGCCAGAATTATCCATCGCCGCGAGATCTCGGAAGCTGATGACCCTAAGGGCAAGCAGCAGGAGAAGGTTGAAGAGTACCGTGATCTCTTCTACAACCCATATATTGCTGCGTCTCGAGGGCTGGTAGACGAGGTTATCATCCCGAGCGAATCTCGCCCCAAGTTAGTTGCCGCTCTGGAATTCCTGTCCACTAAACGGGAAGCCAGGCCCCCCAAGAAACACGGAAATATCCCAATGTAAAGCGGGGCGGAGATATGAGCATAATGCTTAGTCCCGAGAAAGACAGAAAAAAGGTGATTGCGGCAATAATTGCAGGTGTATCTGCATGCATCGAGGAAGAAGAGAGGGCTAGAGAGGCAGTAACACCTCGGCGAAGGGCAGCTAGGGCAGTAGCCCTGTGGCCTGTATTGGGACGGGAAGAGATAATGAGAATGCGAACTTTGTGGCAGCGAAGGATGGTCTGAGAGAAAACAAACCAGCAACGGACACGGACTCTATGTAAAGCTGAAGGAGGCCCAAGTCATGTCTGCAGATAAAAGGAGTTCTGCCCCAGAGACGAAGAAGGCGGAAACAAGCATCAAGTCAAAAAACCCAGTTAAGATTTGCGATACCACGTTTCGAGATGCACATCAATCCTCTTTTGCTACGCGGATGCGAATTGAGGATATGGAGTCCATCGCGCCCGAGATGAACAAGGTTGGGTTCTATGCAATGGAGGTCTGGGGTGGGGCTACGTTTGATGTCTGCACCCGTTTCTTGAACGAGGATCCCTGGGACAGGGTGCGACTCTTGAAGAAGCTCATGCCTGACACTCCGCTGCAGATGCTGCTCCGGGGGCAGAACCTAGTGGGATATCGTAACTATGCCGACGATGTGGTTAAAGAATTTGTCCATCAATCTGCTGAGGTCGGCATCGACATATTCCGTGTTTTCGATGCCCTGAATGATGAGCGCAATTTTCAGGCTTCCTTTGCAGCAATCAAAGAAACTGGTAAACACATCCAGGCCTGTCTCAGCTTCTCCCTCACCGAGAACAAACTGGGCGGTCCTGTGTACACTGTTGACTATTTCGTGAAGAAGGCCCGTATCTTTCAGGATATGGGTGCTGACAGTATTTGCATCAAAGACATGGCGGGGTTGCTCTCCCCCTACGACGCTTATGACCTAATCACGGCCCTTAAGAAAGTGCTGCGAATACCGGTGGAACTGCATAACCACTATACCAGCGGCATGGCCTCAATGACGTGTCTCAAAGCTATCGAGGCTGGTGTTGATATTATTGATACTGCCCTGGCACCGTTTGCTCTGCGTTCCTCTCAGCCAGCCATTGAGCCTATTGTAGCCGCTCTCCAGGGAACACCGAGAGATTGCGGACTTGATTTGAGTCTTCTTCTCAAGTTAGGGGAGTATTTCGAGTCTATAGCCCCTAAGTATCGCAGCTACCTGGATACCAGCAAGATGGCAATTATTGATACAGGAGTGTTAATGCATCAGGTCCCTGGTGGCATGACGACCAACCTGGTGTCTCAACTCAGGGAGGCTGACGCTCTCGACAGGCTTCATGAGGTGCATGAGGAGCTTCCACGTACTCGTAAAGAACTCGGCTATCCTCCTTTGGTGACCCCGACAAGCCAGATTGTGGGCATTCAAGCCGTGCAGAATGTTCTCTTTGGCAGATACAAGATGATCTCAGGGCAAGTGAAGGATTACGTGTATGGTATGTATGGTAGGTCTCCGGCTCCCATCGACCCCAAGGTGCAGAAGCTGGTACTGAAGGGATATGAAAAGGGCGAGAAGCCGATCACCTGCCGTGCCGCCGACTTACTGGAGCCTGAGATGGAAAAGGCCAAGGAGGCTACTAAGGATATCGCCAAGGATATTGGTGACGTACTCGTCTATGCAATATATCCTCAGACTGGGATGAGGTTCCTGCGCTGGAAGTATGGGCTGGAGCCCGTGCCCGATTTGGTAAAGCCCAAAACCCTGGAGGAGGTAAAGAGAGAGGACGAGCTCATAGAGAAAGCCAAAGCAGGAAAGCTCGTAGAAAAAGTGGAGAAGGAAGTTCCTGGCAAAGGTCCGGGCATTAGAACCTTCAACGTCTTCGTCGAGGACGAATACTACAGTGTAGAAGTGGAACCAACCGGCACGGCAGCTATAACGGGACCGATTGCAAGCCCTCCTCCCCAAGCCGCGCAGACTGCACCGAAGGCAGAAGCTGCGCCTCAGCCCGTTAGGGCAAGCGCACCGGCGTCAGCGGCTGTTGGCGAAGGAGAGATCGCTGTGGCTGTCCCTATGCCAGGGACAGTAATTCGATACCAGGTGGATGTGGGAGATAAAGTCAAGGCAGGAGACATCGTGGTTATGCTCGAAGCGATGAAAATGGAGAATGCCATCCCTGCTCCTGCTGATGGTGTGATTAAAGCAGTGAACTTTGGACCGGGTGCCTCGGTCAAAAAAGGCGATGTGCTTGCCATAATCGCTAAGTAGTACACAGTTGACCACGACGCTACAATCTCGAAAGCAGCGGATGCCGTTTGCAATAAGCTAAAGGAGGAGGCAAATCATGCGTAAAAAGATCACCGTCGTTGGTGCCGGAAATGTGGGGGCTACCTGCGCCCAACGGCTGGCAGAGCGTGGCTACGCTGACATCGTCCTTGTGGACATCATTGAGGGTATGCCACAAGGTAAAGCGCTGGACATCCTCGAGAGCGGACCTGTTGTTGGCTTCGATTCCAATGTTATCGGGACCAATAGCTATGCAGATACAGCAGGCTCTGACATTGCGATCATCACTTCAGGGGTCCCCCGAAAGCCTGGGATGAGCCGGGACGACCTTGTGCTCACCAATATGAAAATAGTCAAAGGGGTAACCGAGGAGTTGGTCAAGGCCTCACCCAAGTGCATAATCATCGTGGTTGCTAATCCTCTGGATGCAATGGCACAGCTGGCATTCAAGGTAAGTGGTTTCCCTCGAAATCGCGTTATGGGCATGTCGGGGATACTTGATACCGCTAGATTCAGAACTTTCCTTGCCCAGGAGCTTGGTGTCTCGGTTGAGGATGTTGCCGCTTATGTATTGGGCGGACACGGAGATACAATGATACCCTTAACCAGGATGGCTACTGTTGGTGGAGTGCCTGTAACCGAAGTCTTGCCAGAGGAGACTATCTCTAAGATTGTGGAACGTACTGTCAAGGGTGGTGGTGAGATAGTGGCACTGCTTAAGACTGGAAGTGCGTTCTATGCACCGTCTGCAGGCGTTGTCCAGATGGTCGACGCAATAATCCTGGATAAGCAGAATATCCTGCCCTGCGCTGCCTATCTCGATGGTGAGTATGGCATTAACGGCGTCTTTGTGGGCGTCCCGGCGAAGCTGGGCAAGGATGGCATGGAGCAGATCATTGAGATAAAGCTGATGCCAGAGGAGGAAGCGGCACTGAAGAAATCGGTGGATGCAGTGAGAGAGCTTATCGAAATCATGAAGATATAGCTGGTACAAATATGAAGGAAATCAAAGCGAAAGACGTCACCAGCACTGTGGCCCGGCTGTGCACAGAGGCCAATTTCTTTCTTGGGGACGATGTGCTTGCAGCCCTGCGGAAAGCGCGCGAGGAAGAGGAATCTCCAGTGGCGCGCCAGATTCTGGATCAAATACTTGAGAATTCTACTATCGCTGCCAAAGATGAGATGCCTCTATGTCAGGATTGTGGCCTTGCCATAGTCTTCATAGAGCTGGGGCAAGAGGTTCACATTTCAGGCGGTGACCTTTATCAAGCTGTGGACGAAGGTGTACGGCAGGGCTACGCTGAAGGATATTTGCGCAAATCTGCGGTCAGGCAGCCGTTTTCAGCCAGGGTCAATACCAAGGACAACACTCCTGCCATTATTCACACTGAAGTTGTGCCCGGTGATCAGTTGAAAATCACTGTCGCTCCTAAGGGCGGTGGCAGCGAAAACATGAGCCGTTTCACGGTGCTTAAGCCCGCTCAAGGACGGCAGGGGGTAGTCGATTTTGTAGTGAGTGCTGTAGAAGAAGCAGGTAGCAATGCCTGCCCCCCGACGATTGTAGGTGTGGGCATCGGTGGTAGCGCTGAGAAGGCGATGATTTTGGCCAAGAAGGCGCTGCTACGCACAGTGGGCGAACCGTCCCCAGACCAGGAGGTTGCTGAGCTGGAGAAAGAGTTGCTGCAGCGAATTAACGCAACTGGTGTTGGAGCGGGTGGGGTGGGGGGTAGGATTACCTCACTGGCAGTACATGTTGAAATCTTCCCTGCCCACATAGCCAGCCTGCCGGTGGCGGTTAATCTTCAGTGCCATAGTGCACGCCACAAAGAAGCTGTGCTTTGAAGTTGAGCAACCTCTACAGTTAACGATATAGCGATTGGAGAATGGTTCTATGGAAGCCGTTCATGACGTAGTAATCCTCGGTTCTGGTCTGGCAGGACTGCGAGCGACTGTTGAGGCTGCCCGGGTAAGCAATGATGAGCTAGATATAGCTATAGTTTCGAGGGTTCAGCTAATGCGCTCGCATTCCGTCTGTGCTGAGGGTGGAACTGCGGCGGTCATGTACCCGGACGAAGGCGACAGCTTGGAGCTTCATGCCTGGGACACAGTGAGGGGGAGCGATTTCCTGGCTGATCAGGACGTGGTATCGCTTTTCGTGGAAGAGTCCCCAAAGGAAATCCGCCAGCTTGACCACTGGGGTATTCCCTGGTCAAGGCGCCCCGACGGTCGAATAAACCAGAGACCATTTGGTGGGCATAGCTTCGATAGGGCCACCTTTGCCGAGGACAAGACAGGCTTCTTCGAAATGCACACTCTGTACGATAGACTTCAGAAACACGCGCGTGTTACACGGTATGATGAGTGCTATGTTACTTCAATCTTGGTGGAAAACGGCGTTTTTCAAGGTTTAACGGTCTGGGATCTCACCAGTGGTGAGTTCTTCTTGATAAGAGGCAAAGCTCTGGTCATAGCTGCTGGTGGAGCCTGTCGCATGTTTGCATTTACCACCTACTCTCTCTCAGCTACCGGCGATGGTATGGCTATGGCCTACAGGGCTGGCTTGCCACTCAAAGATATGGAATTTGTGCAGTTTCACCCTACCGGGTTGGTACCGTCAGGTATCTTGATAACTGAAGGGGCGCGGGGAGAGGGTGGATACCTTTTAAACAACAAGGGCGAGCGGTTTATGGAGAAGTATGCGCCCACCAAGATGGAAACCGCGCCCAGAGACATTGTATCACGTTCGGAAGTAACCGAGATTCTGGAGGGCAGGGGTTTTTCTAGACCGGATGGACTCGACTATGTGCATATCGATTTGCGCCATCTGGGCGCTGACAAGATAAATGAGCGATTGCCGCTGATCAGGGAGGTGGCTATCAAATTTGCCTTCATCGATCCTATTGAGCAGCCCATACCGATTAGGCCGGCGGCCCACTATTGTATGGGGGGCATTCACACCGATATCCATGGGGCGACGCCGGTAGAGGGGGTTTGGGCAGCGGGAGAGGTCTCCTGTGTGTCATTACACGGGGCAAACCGCTTAGGTTCCAATTCTACAGCGGAGTGTCTGGTCTGGGGTAAGATCACCGGGGAGAAGGCAGCCCGTTATGTCATGGGACAGAAGGCCTTGGCTCCTATTCCCGAGCAGAAAGTACAGGAAGAAGAGAAGCGACTGTTCGAGCAGGTTGGACATGGCGACGGAAGCGAGGATGTCTTTGTCATTCGAACAGAATTGCAACAGATGATGGACAAAAATGTGGCCGTCTACCGCAATGGCCCGGATATGGAAGTAGCCCTGGGCAAGGTCAGGGAACTTAAGAAGAGACTTGAACATGTAAAGGTTGTTGACACCAGTCGGATATACAATACGAACCTTATGGCTGTCCTCGAAACAACCAACTTAATTGATCTGGCGGAGATTATCGTACTTGGAGCCCTGACTCGCACTGAATCCAGGGGGGCGCATTCGAGGACTGACTTTCCCAACCGAGACGATGTGAACTGGGGTAAGCATACCTTGGCTTACTACACTCCTGGTCAGGAGCCCCGTTTCGACTATATCCCGGCAAACATCACTATGTGGCAGCCGGTAGAGAGGAAATACTGATGGAGACCGAGGTAGCAAGCAGCGAAAAGCCTCACTTGCCGAATCGTCTGGGCGTCAAAGGCTGGGTGTGGGCAGGTCGCTATACCTTGGAGAGATACCTCTACACCCTGCACAGATTGACCGGGCTTGGCTTGCTATTATATGTTGCTTTGCATCTGGGAGCGAATGGATTTCGTTTGGGAGGTGAAGAAAGCTGGACGAGCGCCATAGACTTCCTTACGAACCCTTTCGGCAGAGTGGTTGAGTATCTGGTAATGGCAGCCTTTGCTTTCCACGCTCTAAATGGGGGCAGGCTCATATTGCAGCATTTGGGATACACCCTGGGGAAGCCTAAGCCCCCCATATATCCTTACGTTGATTCGATGCGGCGCAGACGCCTGCTTACCTGGGTAATGTTGGCTGTGATAGTAGCTCTTGCGATATATATTCTAGTTGAGTTTGTTACATAGGAGCCTGGCATGAAAGAGACTCGGCTGAAGATTCTGCAATACATAACTGGTATCGGGCTTTTCTTCTTCGCGGGTACGCATCTTATTGTGTCACATCTCAGCAGCGGTGAGCCCACTACCTGGGAATCGGTTTCTGGTAGAGCAGCCAGCGCTGGTTGGCTCACCCTCTATCTGCTCCTCTTGATCTTTGGTCTCTACCACGGCCTCCACGGATTGAGGACGATTATTCTAGAATTTTCCTTCCCCAACTATGCGGTTAGAGTCTTGGATTGGGCTTTAGTGGTCATCGGGATAGCGATTTTTGGATATGCCGCGTATATTCCCATAAGTGCTTTTTGAACAGATGAATATGCTGGGCGCTAAGGAGCGATGTATGCAGGAATTAACCTTCAAAGTTCAAAGGTACACCCCTGGGCAAGATAAGGAGCCTTATCTACAGGAGTTTACCATTCCCTTCACAGAGGGCATGACGGTGCTGGATTGCCTTATCTATATAAAGGAGAAGGTAGATAACACGCTCTCTTTTCGCAGTTCGTGTCGCATGGGAATTTGCGGTTCCTGTGGCGTGCTTGTCAACAATTTCCCTATGCTAGCCTGTCACACCCCTGTCGAGGAATTGCAAACGGATAGAATCGAAGTCAGGTCATTACCCAACTTCCCGATAATCAGGGACCTGGTGGCCAGCCTCGATCTCCTCTTTGAGAAGCATAAGTCGATAAAGCCCTACATAATAAGTTCGGATATCAGAGAGGCTGAGGAACCAACAGCCGAGTACGTTCAATCTCGCGAAGAACTGGAATCGTATGTGCAATTTGCATACTGCGTGAAATGTGGTTTATGCATGGCGGCCTGTCCTACTGTAGCTACGGATGCTCTCTTTCTGGGTCCCCAGCCACTGGGGCAGGTTTACAGGTATTGTACAGACCGCAGGGATATGGGAGCCAAGGAAAGGTTTCACGAGGTCGATTCGCCTCACGGCGTCTGGCTTTGTCACCTCGCGGGGGCTTGCTCAGAGGCATGTCCCAAGGGCGTTGACCCCGCGCTGGCTATACAACTTCTCAAGAGAGCGATGGTGTTCGACAGCATGCGACTGGCGAAAAAAAGACAACCTGTTACTTTGGCTCACCTCCCAGTTGAGAGCAAGCCTAAGATAGAAGTGCCGGAGTTTACTGTAAAATAACTGTTGTACGGAGCCGAAGTTTGTTGGGCCGGAGGATGTAATGCAGAAGATAATCTCACCAATAAGCGATGATGTTATAGAGAATCTCAGGGCTGGGGATCAAGTCCTGATCAGCGGTGTTATATACGTGGGCAGGGATTCAGCACATAAGCGTTTGATCGAAACTCTCGATAGGGGAGATAAGTTGCCCTTTGCTATCAGGGGGCAGACGATTTACTATATGGGTCCTTCGCCAACAAAACCGGGGCACGTGATCGGCTCCGCGGGGCCGACGACTAGTGGTCGAATGGATGCTTATACACCGCGTCTGCTATCTATCGGACTTAAGGCGATGATTGGCAAGGGCTTGCGGTCTGATGCAGTGAAGGAAGCAATAAAGGATTACAAGGCAGTGTATTTCGCTACAGCAGGTGGGGCAGCAGCGCTGATAGCCAAGAGCATCACCAAATCAGATATTGTTGCTTACGAAGAGCTTGGCCCCGAAGCTATCTTGCGGCTTGAGGTAAAGGATTTTCCTGCTGTTGTGATAAACGACATGCATGGCGGTGACCTGTATCAGGAAGGTAAGGCGAAATACAAGATTCAGCCAAGTGCGGCGAGCTAGTGAATTTAGCCGAAGAGAACAAGATAGAAGTCGATCTGGACTGGAACGACGATGGCGTTGTCCCGCCGAAAGTGACCCCTGACCTCGTATTCCTGTTTGACAGGATGATCGAGGCTACCATAGAGAAAATAGATCCTACGAAGGGTGATAGAGTACTTGATATCGGATGTGGTCGGGCCGTGGACGCGATACAACTAGCTCAGAAGGGCGGAAAGCCCGTTGGCCTGGAACCGTCAAAGACAATGCTTGGTCACAGCAAGAAATGTGTTGCGGATAGCGGCACTTGCGTTGATTTGGTCCAGGGGATAGCAGAGAACCTGCCTTTTGGAGCAGACTGTTTCGATTGGATTATGTGCAAGGGTGCTCTGGATCATTTTCCCGATCCCTACAAGACCATGCAAGAGATATCTCGCGTCCTCAAACCTGAGGGGAAGGCAGTTATCTCTATCGCCAACTTCGAGAGCCTGGGCCATCGACTTGGGAGAAGGGTACACTATTTGACCAAGCTCATCTCACGAAAAGACCAGGACAAGAGACAGGCATGGGAAACTCCCCCTGATCACATCTATAGGTTCGACTATCCTCTAATCAAGCAGGTGGTAAGCTCTCATCTTGACATCGAGGAAGCTTCGGGCATTTGTTTGCTTTGGGGAGCACCAATGTGGGACAGGATTACTTCTACTATGCCCAAGGGGATGGCGTTCTTTGTTATGGGCGTTCTTGATAAAGTGGCTCGGCGCTTCCCCAGTGTGAGCGATGTCGTGTTAGTTAAGTGCTGCCAGAAACCTGCGCAGTCCTAAAGAAGGAAATATGAAGACTCTGTTAATAAATCCCCCGTATCCTTTCCAGGAATTCCCAATCATACCTATGGGGCTGCTCTATCTCGCTGCGGTACTGGAACAGAATGACTATGAAGTGGATGTTTTGGATCTTCTGGTATCCAGATATACGAAGGATAAGATAAGGCGCAAACTTGAACAGTATCAACCTGATATCGTAGGCGTAACTTCGGTGACGATGAATTATCATACCGCATCAGATATTCTCAAACACTGCAAGTCTGTGAATCCGGATGTTGTCACGGTCATAGGTGGCCCTCATGTAACCTTTGCTCCTGTGGAAACACTTAACGAGGCGCCTTGGATAGACATTGTGGTGATGGGCGAGGGTGAGCAAACCTTAGTGGATATCGTGAGCGGCAAGAAGCTCGATTATGTAGACGGAATAGCTTTCAGATCGGATGGCGTGAAGGTTACGGCTCCGCGCGCTTTGATCGAAAACCTCGATGAGCTCCCCTTGCCGGCGAGACATCTCTTCCCTACGTCGCGGTACCATGCGCTGGCATCGCACTGTAGTCTTATCACTGGCAGGGGTTGTCCTTTCAATTGCATCTTTTGCGTGGGCTCTAAAATGGGTGGCAGAAGAGCCAGATTTCGAGACCCTAAGCTGGTGGTTGATGAGATAGAGCAGGGTTTGGCCCTGGGATTCGGAGAGGTGAACTTGGAAGATGATCTGTTCACGCTTAACCATAAGCATCTCCACGCTATCTGCGACGAAATTATCGCGAGAGGACTGAAGTTTAAGTGGAGCGTTTTTGCCCGGGTCGATACTGTGAATCCAGCAGTGCTCCAGAAGTTGAAACTCGCAGGCTGCGATTGGCTTTGCTACGGGATCGAAAGTGGGAACCAGCAGATTTTAGACATAGTTAAGAAGAAAATCACATTAGACAAGATCAGAGAGAGTGTGAAGATGGCGAAGGACGCCGGAGTCAATGTCTTGGCCTCTTTTATTCTGGGGCTGCCCGGTGAGACCAAGGAAACACTGCTTCAAACAATGGAGTTTGCTCAGGAACTGGATACCTATTACGGATTCCACGTACTGGCCCCATTCCCGGGAACCGAAGTGCGCGAGAAGGCTGATGAATATGGGCTTGAGATACTGACAAGTGATTGGGCGAAGTATGATGCCAACAGGCCGGTCAGCCGGACAAAGGGCGCCAGTCCAGAGGATATAACAGATGCCCTCCACAAGTACTATAGAGGGCTAAGGATTGTCCCGGATGAGCCTGAAGAAAGCAAGGGAGATCGAGTGGAGCCGGCGAAGCCACAAAGGCGAAGCCCATTAGCATGGGCCCTCTTAAGTGGCGACGTAATCGAAAGCCTGGGAGGAATTGAGCATAGACAGGGGCCGGTGGAGGATTTGGCAGATAGGATAGCCAAGCTCATCCCCTATCCGCCCCAACAGATTCGGGAAAACATAACGAGTTGGGTTGAGCAAGGGCTTATGAAATATGATCTCAAGGACGGGCACTTAGTATGGAGGTGGGCCTAATCTAAGCGCCTGAATCTACATTAGGGGCTTTGCGGAGATAAACAACAACGCTCTTGGGAAACAGGTGGTCAAAAAAGCCTTCCAGACGGGGCCAGAATCCAGACTTACTGTCGATCTGCCAGGCCAGGAATTTGTGGTAAATCGCGGGAATAAGCGCCTTCTCGTTTCTTACACCGAAAATACAGCGTAGCAGCCAGTAGATGGAATGAAACGCATGCTTGTGTCGGACGGCATACACGTTCAAGTTATTGCGCTGTAGCATATCAATGAGAAGACGTTCTTTGTATATCCTGATATGTCCGCCGGGATTAGTATGGTAAGCCTCTGACAACTTCCAGTAGATTGTCTCTGGAAGATAGGTCGGCACACTAACAGCTAGCTCACCATCATCTTTCAACACCCTGAGCAATTCTCGAACCGCTTGTCCGTCATCCAGCACGTGTTCCAGCACCTCTGAGCAGACGATTTTATCAAAAGATTTATCGCTGAAGGGCAATGTCAAGGCGTTTCCCATGAGTACAGTCCACTTCCCTTTGGTCTCATTCTCGGCGTCCATCATGCAGAGCATGTACTTCGCCTTTTGCAGAGACTCAAGGTCGTAGTCCACTGCGTATACTGAACAGTGATCTAGCTTGCAAACGTACCAGGTATGTCTTCCGGGCCCACACCCCAGATCCAATACCCTCTCACCCCCCTTTATGGGCATCAGACCGAAATCCACAGTGAGCAACTATATGACCTCCTTGTAGACCTCCACGGTCTTCTTGGCCGCAACTTCCCAGCTAAATGACTCCTCAATTCTTTTCCTGGCCGCTTTCCCCATACTTTGTCTCAGTGACTCATCTCCCAGGAGGCGCTTTATTGCTTCTGCCAGCGCAGCAGGGTCCGCCGGTGGTACAAGTATTCCAGCGCCATCACTTCCTATGATTTCCGGAAGCGCTCCTGCCCTGGTGGCTATAACAGGGGTGCCACACGACATCGCCTCGGCGCAGGGGAGCCCGAAGCCCTCGTAGACTGAGGCAGTTACCGCAATCTCTGAAACCGAATAGCGTTTTACTAACTCATCTACGCTTAACCGACCAGTGAAGGCGACCCTGTCCTGGAGTCCGTGTTCGGCTACCAGCTTTGGAGCATATTTGGTATAGTCTCCGTGCCTGTCAACAATACTGAGTTTAACATTAACATCGTCTTTCAACAGTTGTATCGCTTTCAGCAAAAAGACAACGCCTTTCTTCCTATCCTCGGTATTGCCTACCATGACGATGCTATTGGGCTCTTTATCAGTATGGTTGGAATTCTTGAAAATGGCGGTATCAATACCGTTAGGGACTACCCTTACCTTATGTTCCGGCAATTTGAACACGCGCATCGTATCCTCTGCGGAAACCTGGGATACAGTGATTATCCTGTCCATCCTTTTCGCCACGAGATGCTGCATGATAAGGAATGAATAGAACAGTGTGCGCCTGAACTTGGTCACTAGCCTCTTTGCTTGGGCCAGGTCGGCTATCATGTCGATGAATATCGGATGGTGTATGGTGGCAACAACCGGTACGCCCAATGTTCTGGCCATGAGCATACCGTACCCTAGGGTCTGGTTGTCGTGTATTATGTCAAATCTCTCCTTTGAGACTAGGCTGCGTAATCTCATATATGCCCTTATACTGAAGGTGCATATCTCGGGGAACATGCCAAGACGCGTGCCCACCACTTCATATAAATTGAGTGGCCTGAATAATTGAAGCGGGTGTCCTAATGAAGATAAGCCATTTGTCTCGTATAAATTAAGGCCATCGATCTTGTGCAACCTTACTCCGTCGGGAACCGAGGGGTAAGGGGGTCCTGACATTACGTGAACTTCGTGCCCTAGGCTATTAAGTGCTTTGGCCAGATAATAGACGTAAATGCCCTGACCTCCGCAGTACATATTACCTCTATAGGTTAGGAGGCATATCCTCATCGTTATCCCTCAGCATCTAGGGTCAGCCTGGAACAAGCAAGTCTCGCAGCCATCGGCTTGTGCCTCATTGGCCTGCCATCATGTTTGTAAGGCTTTATCCGCGCCTCTACCTTTAATTGACCAACAACTCTTATTTTGAAGCGGCGTTATCTTCAATGTTCTTTGACAGAACAAGGTATTTAGAGGTAAAATAGCTTTGCTTTAGCGGGAGTAGCTCAGTGGAAGAGCCCCTGCCTTCCAAGCAGGTTGTCACGGGTTCGAGTCCCGTCTCCCGCTCCATCTATGGGGAGATCACCCTCCTGCAGTTAGCACTTGAACCCCGAAAAGCCTTTGGGCAGTGTCGGTTTTGCGAGTTGCGTGAATAGCGCGATTCGCTGTGCCCTATAGCTTTAGTCAAACCGTTCCTAGGAGATCAGTCCTATCTTTTTAGCTACTAACTCCCTCTGAAAGTCGGTATCCCCAAATGCAGTATCCGCAGCTTTGGCTCTCCTGTAATAGAGTCCGGTGTCGTGTTCCCTGCTTGTGCCAATACCGCCATGCAAGGAGACCGCTCTTTCTGTGACCCACTTGTAGTTCTCATTTACATAGGCTTTGGCCATAGCAACTTCCATGGCGCAGGGCAGCCCTTCAGATTCCATCCACGCTGCCTGATATACTAGGTACTTGCTAGTCTGTGTGATGATCCACATGTCAGCCATAATATGCTGAAGCGCCTGAAATGCTCCAATAGGCCTATCATATTGTACTCTATCCTTGCAATATGCGACCGTCATATCAACCGATGCCTGCATACCACCAACGGACTCAGCAGACTTGGCGATAGCCCCTTTCTGCATAATACTCTGCATGACTGGCCATCCCTTGTCCATCTCTCCCAACATATTCTTCTTGGGAACAGCCACGTTTTCAAAGCGTACTTCACACAGCTTGTCAAAGGCTATTGTGGGTATGACTTCACAGCTTATCCCGGGCGCCTTGGCATCCACTATGAAGAGACTGATACCATCTTCATCTGAAGAACCTTCCTTGGTCCTCGCAGCGCAAATCAGATAGTCGGCAACATTGGCCATCTCCACGAAGACCTTCGTACCACTGAGCACAAAGTTATCACCCTGGGCTGTCGCCTTAAGATTCACTCCAGAAGCATCATAGCATGTACTCCCCGGCTCGAGTAAGGCTGTTGTGAGGATCGCCTCTCCATTCGCGATCTTTGGCAGGAGCTCCTTCTTCTGTTCGGCTGTTCCAGCTTCGAGGATAGCAAATGCGCCTCCAACGACAGTGCAACTGAAAGGTCCTGGCAGTACATTATTCCCCATTGCTTCCAGGAGTACGGTCAGGTCCTGAAAGGTCATCCCCATTCCCTCATATTCCTCCGGAATGGCTAGTCCCATCCACCCCAGACCAGCCATCTTTTGCCAGAGCTCAGGGGAATATCCTTTTTCGTCTTCCTCAAGCTCCCTTGCCTTAGTCTTGGGACACTCTGCGGTGAGGAAGTCGCTCGCTGATTTTCTCAGCATTTCCTGTTCTTCGGTGAAAGTTATATCCATAGTAATGCTCCTTTTGGTCGAGATCGGATTATTTCATTCTGGGCAATCCTAAACCATACCAGGAAATGATGTTCCTTTGAATCTCATTTGTGCCCATGGCGACGTTTAGTATGAAGGATTGCTGATACCATTTCTCGAAGAAACCCTCAAACAGCGCCCATCTAGAATGCTTGACCTGACCATATGGCCCCAGTATCTCGGTACCGAGTTGAGCCATACGCGCTTGCAACTCGCCAGAGAACACCTTTACCGCCGAGGCATCGAATGCGGCCATCTCATTCCTGCTCTGTGCATCAACAATTCTATAGGCGAGGGCATGAGCTGCCCACAGGTCACAGGCTGCCTTGGCAAGCCTGCTGCGGATGAGGGGGTTCTTTGCCAGAGGTTCGCCTTTCACTTTCGTCTCATTGCAATAATTTACCAACTCCTCTATCTGCCGGTGCATTCCCATAATGGCCCCAAGATTTGATCTTTCGAAGGCCGCCAGCGTTTGGGTAACTCCCCAGCCCTGATTCTCTTCACCTACGACGTTCTTTACAGGGACCCGCACATCGTCAAGGAAGACCTCGTTGTACAAGTGACCCCCATCCATGTATAGAATCGGGTTCACGGTGACACCTGGGGTTTTCATATCGAACAATAGAAATGTGATGCCCTTTTGCTTACGGTCGGCATTGGGATCAGTTCTCACCAGTGCAAATGCCCAATGGGCTCGATGAGCGCCTGTACTCCAGGTCTTTTGACCGTTTATTACGTACTCGTCGCCTTGTCTAACTGCGGAAGTGCTCAGAGCTGCCAGGTCTGACCCCGCATTGGGCTCGCTCCATAGCTCGCACCACATTCTTTCCCCTGAAGCGATTAAGGGCAAAAACTCCCTCTTTACTTCGTCGCTTGCTACAGCATGAAGCGTAGGGGCAAGCATGTCCACGCCGAAGATATCCACTCCCGGGACATCATAATACCCCGTGGCTTCAGACAGGAAGACCTTGTCCATAATAGTCCCCTGCCCCCCGTATTCTTCAGGCCAGCCGAGAGTTAACCATCCTTTCTTTGCGAATACTTTAGCGCATTCAAGATGGTAAGCCCAGCCTTCATCTGTGTCATAACAGCCTTCCAACCCCGTAAAACCTTCCGGCCTCTTCTTTGCCAGTTCTTCACAGACGTCGAAAAACTCCTTCCTCAACTTCACGTGTTCATCAGTTAACTTGAAATCCATCTTCGAACCTCCTTGCCCTAGCTTAAAGCAATCCCTCTATTATGTAAATTTGCTACCTCGGCAGGCGTCTGACTATCAATTCTCTCTGAATCTCGGATGTTCCCTCAAGCAGCTCATACATCTTGGCGTCTCTAAATAGTCGCTCGATCTTGTACTCCTTGCTTATTCCATAGGCACCATGCACCTGCATGCCCCATCTACAGACATCAACGGCCGTCGAAGTCACAAACAGCTTCGTTATAGCCAGATCTTTTATGCTATCAATCCCCTGATCCTTAAGGAAAGCAGCCCGGTAGACCAGCCAGCGCGAAGCCTCAAGTCTGGATGCCATCTCGGCCAGAAGCCAGTGAATAGCCTGCAATTCGTAGATTGGTTCGTCGAAATGCATCCTGGTCATGGCGTACTTGATGGCCTCTTCGAGCGACGCCTGCATCAGCCCGACGCACTGGGCGCTGAGACAAAGCTTTCCTATCGTCATCGCATCTTTGAGCGCATCAAACTTCCCGCCTTTGCCTCCCATCAGGTGATCCTTGGGGACACGCACATCTTCCAGGATAACATCGGAGAGGTCAGTACCTCTCAAACCCAGCTTTTCCATCTTTGCAGTAGTTGAGAAGCCAGGCAGGTCCGTTTCCACGAAGAACAGACTGATATCACCTTCCAGCTTGGCGAAAACGCACATCACGTCGGCCCAGGGAGCGTTGGTGATGAATCTCTTCGTTCCGTTAAGAACGTAACAGTCAGCCTCCTCAACAGCTGTGGTCTTGATCATCTTCGGGTTTGAACCGGTATCTGGCTCGGTGAAGCCAAAACAGCCGACCTTCTGGGCCTCGCAGATCTGAGGCATCCATTCCAGCTTCTGTTCCTCTGTTGCAAGTTTATTGAATCTATCACCAACAACATGTTGCAATTGCATGTGCATTGCTACAGGGGCTAGGATTTTGGAAATTTCTATTTGTGCTAAAGCCAGGCTAACATGGTCCGCCCCGGCCCCACCATATTTTGGATCGAATGGAATCCCGTAAAGATTCATCTCAGCCAGCTTGGGGCGAACCTCATGGGGGAACCTGTTCTCCTTGTCCATTATGTCCACGAAGGGGGGCAGTTCTGCTTCTGCGAACTTCCTCACTTCCTTTTGGAAAGCCTCCTGCGGTGCGGTTAAATTGAAATCCACTATTGTTGTCCTCCTACTTATTTTGGATACTTACGTGACTCCAGCATCTCGATAAAGGTTTCTATTCGAGCTTTAACCTGGGCATCGTCAAAAACTCTGGGGTCCACCATGTCGGCTTCGAACGTCATACTTGGAAGCCTCAGTTCCTCTCGCAGAATCTGACTTATCTCGGGCTGTTCAGCGGAGAAACACCTGCAGCACCGGTTAGAATGGAAAACAATGCCGTCGACGTGGTATTTCTCTATGCGCTTCTTATATAGCTCACTCTTTCCCCACGACGCGGAACGCATGAAGAAACTGAGATATCTCTCGGCCAGACTGTTAAACGGGTCAGAGGAATCTACACGACCACTGAACGCGTTGCCGTAAAGGTCGGTAACGAACGCGCCACCGAATTCCGCGAAGTAGTTCAGCAGGCGCATGTTGTGATATATAGGGAAGAGGTCCCAAATGAGCCGGAACCTCTCGTTGGGT
>Ga0114946_10000407_pt1 | contig 28251 bp, 26 predicted proteins | sample WalLakDeSediment_FD_88676 | JGI IMG/M metagenome (GOLD analysis project Ga0114946, IMG submission 88676) | Lake sediment microbial communities from Walker lake, Nevada to study Microbial Dark Matter (Phase II) - Walker Lake 11/02/13 Deep Sediment | ecosystem: Environmental > Aquatic >... | reverse complement strand
CGCGTCCCTAGATGCGGGGGACGCCCGTCAGGTGGGCGGCGGCGTGCCGCGCCTCGCGCGGGCGCGTCCCTAGATGCGGGGGACGCCCGTCAGGTGGGCGGCGGCGTGCCGCGCCTCGCGCACGACGTCATTCACCCCCACGCCCGACAGGTAGTTGCCGACCAGCGCCAGGCGTGGCCAGCGGGCGGCCGCGGCCCGCCGGGCCGCCTCGACCCGGCCGGCGTGGCCGAGCGTGAACTGCGGGATGCCGCGCGGCCAGCGCACGATGCGGACCGCCTCGGGCTCCGCGACGATGCCCATGGTGCGCTCGAGGTCGCGGCGCACGGCCGCCAGCAGTTCGGCGTCGTCGAGCGCCACGAGGCCGGGGTCGAGCGTGCCGCCGCCGATCACCCGCAGGGTCACCTTGCCCGGCGGCGCCTGGTCGGGGAACACCGCCGAGCTCCACAGCACGCCCAGCGTCCGCACCCCCTCGCCGCGCGGTGACAGCAGGCCGAAGCCGTCCAGGACGGTGGGCACGTCGATACGGTCGTAGCCGAGGGCCGCGACCGCGACGTCGGCGTAGCGGATGGCGGCGAGCGCGGCGGTGGCCTCGGGTGCGCTCGCCGCGAGCAGCCCGGCCGCCGCGTACGCCGGGACCGCCAGCGCGACGGCGTCGGCCTCGAACGTCTCGCCGCCGGCGGCGCCGGACGCGTGCAGGGTCATCGGTCCGTCGCCCGGGCGGCCCCGGTCGGCGATCGCCTCCACCCGGACGCCGGTGCGCAGCCGTGCGCCCAGGGCGGCCGCGAGCGCGTCGACCAGGGTCTGGATGCCGTTCTCGAGCGTCGTGAGGCGCCCGTCGTGGCCCTCGGCCCGGCCGGCGGCGCGCGGGCGGGCACGCCGGCGCGCCACCGCCAACCCCCGCAGCAGCGAGCCGTGGCTCGCCTCGAGCTTCCGCAGCCGCGGGAAGAGCGCGTCGAGCGACAGCTCGCGGGCGTCGCCGGCGGCGATCCCGGCGACGAACACGCCCGCGAACACCCGCGCCGCCTCGTGCCCGAAGTGGCGCGCGACGAAGTCGTGCACGCTCTCCTCGCGGCGGGACCGGCCGCCGAGCAGCGGCTCGGACAGCACCCGCAGCTTGCCGGGGAGCGACAGCAGTTCGCTGCGCAGGAACGCGCCCGGCGCCGTGGGCAGGCGGCGCAGGCCGCCGTCGCGGTAGAGGTAGCGCCGGGCGGCGGCTTCGTCGGCCGGGCGCAGCCGGTCGCCCAGGCCCACCGACAGCGCCAGGTCGAGCGTGTCGGGGACGTTGGTGAGGAAGCCGTTCGGGCCCCAGTCGAACACGTAGCCGTGGTGGAGACTCGTGCGCGCCTTGCCGCCCGCTGCGCCCTCCGCCTCGAGCACGACGACGTCGAGCTCGGGATGGGCGCGCAGGGCCAGGTGGGCGGTGGCGAGGCCGGCGAGGCCGGCGCCGACGACGACGAGGCGCATGGGTGCGAGCGTACCGCGGCGGTGGGCGCACGCCGCTCAACCCATGCTGCGCCGCGGGCTCCCGAGATCGGCGTAGGCGCGCATGGCGGCGTCCTCGCTGCTGCCGGCCCGCACGTGGGCGCGCATGCCGTCGAACCAGGCGTCGAGCGTGAGGAAGCCGTCGGGCCACCGCACGGCGTAGGCGGCGAGTTCCGGCTGCCTGGCGGCGGGCAGCAGGGCGAGCAGGGCACGCTCCGCCGCAACCGCCTGGAACGTGCGCTCGTCGTGCAGCTCCTGCAGCAGCTCGGCGAGCCGGTCGCCGCGGCGGATCTCGAGCGCCAGCGCCCCCTGGCCCGGTGCCGACACGACGGCGTGGGGGTCGAGGTCGACGCGCTGGAGCTCTTCGAGGTCGAGGTCGAGCCCGTCGACGGCGACGGCCGACACCAGCACGCCGTCGAGGGTGGTGCCGGCGGCCCGCAGCGCAGCGACACGCGTGGCGGTGTCGCCGTGGACCGCGGCCATCCTCAGGTCGGGGCGCAACGCGCGCAGCTGCGACGTCCGGTGGGGGGCGTTGACGCCGATCCGCGCCCCGGCGGCGGCCGGCAGCGGGCCGTAGGCCGGGTCGAAGGCAGCGGGTCGCAGCAGCAGGACGTCGTGGGCGGCCGCGCGCGCCGGGACGGCCGCGAGCTGCAGGCCGTCGGCCGGCGTCGCCGGCAGCTCGTCGAAGGGCCGCACGGCCAGGTCGGCGCGGTCCTCGCGGACCGCGGCCTGCGGGCTCGTCAGCAGCACGCCGGCGCCGCGCCAGGTGCCGCTGGCGTCCGGGTCACCCATCGTCGCGACCTCGACCAGCGTGCAGGCGCGTCCGAGATCCGTCAGGCGCTGGGCCACCCAGCGGGCCTGGCGCCGCGCCAGCTCGTTCGAACGTGCGGCAATGCGGATGGGGTGGCGGCGGGTCACGGGGCGACGACCTCCAGCCGTGGACGCGGGTTAGCGGGACCGGGCGCGTCCGCGGTCGCTGAACCGATGCTACGTGCTGCGCGGCGTCGGTGGATCGGGTTGAGCGACGCGCGGCCGCGGTTCTCGCGCACCGACGGACGACCGCCGTACGGCGCCGTCAGTCCGGCGCCTTCAGTCCGGCGCACCCGCCCGTGCCACCTCGCCGAAGGCGGCGGCCGCCGCCTGGAGCACGACGTCGACCAGGTCGTCGTCCAGCGCGACGCTCAGGAACGCGGCCTCGAACTGCGAGGGCGGCCACCAGACGCCGTGCTCGAGCAGCGCGTGGAACCAGCGGGCGAAGGCGGCCGTGTCCGACCTGGACGCGCTCGCGAGGTCGGTGACCGGCGCCGACGCGAAGAAGACGGTGAGCATGGAACCGACCTGGTTGACCACGACCGGCACCCCCGCGGCATCGGCCGCCCGGCGGAGGCCGTCCGCGAGGCGCGCGCCGGATCGCTCCAGCGCGCCGTACAGGTCCGGCGTCGCGTCGATGGCGTCGAGCGTCGCCGCGCCCGCCGCCATCGCGAGCGGGTTCCCGGAGAGGGTGCCCGCCTGGTAGACCCGGCCGAGCGGCGAGACGTGGTCCATCGCCGCGGCCCTGCCGCCGTACGCGCCGACCGGCAGGCCGCCCCCGAGGACCTTGCCCCAGCAGACGAGGTCGGCGTCGAGGCCGTAGCGCTCGATCGCGCCGCCGCGCGCGAGGCGGAAGCCGGTCATGACCTCGTCCACGACGAGCAGCGCGCCGTGGGCGGCGGTCAGCTCGCGCAGCGCCCGCAGGAAGGCCGCGGAGGGCTCGACCACGCCCATGTTGCCGGCGACCGGCTCCACGATGACCGCGGCGATGTCGTCCCCGTGCTGCTCGAACACCCGGCCCAGGGCCACCGCGTCGCCGTACGGCGCGACCAGGGTGAGGGCCGCGACGGCCTCGGGCACGCCCGCGGAGGACGGCACACCGGTGGTGACGGCCCCCGAGCCGGCGGCGACGAGCAGGCCGTCGGCGTGGCCGTGGTACCCCCCGGCGAACTTGAGCACCTGCTGGCGGCCGGTCGCCCCGCGGGCGACCCGCAGCGCGCTCATGGTGGCCTCGGTGCCGGAGCTGGTGAAGCGCAGGCGGTCGACGGCGGGGTAGCGGTCGACGACGCGGTCCGCGAGTTCGAGCTCGCGCGCCGTCGGGGCGCCGAACGAGGTGCCTTCGCGCAGGGCCTCGGCGAGCGCTCGCTCCACGGCGGGATGGCGGTGGCCGAGGAGCATCGGTCCCCACGAGCCCACCAGGTCGAGGTAGCGGTGGCCGTCGGCGTCGAACACGTGTGCGCCATCGGCGCGGGCGACGAAGCGCGGCGTGCCGCCGACGGCCCCGAACGCGCGAACCGGCGAGTTGACGCCGCCCGGGAAGCGTCGGCGAGAGCGCTCGAACAGCGCGTCGGAGCGCGGTGTCGCCGTCATCGCGTGGGGTACAGCCGGTTCTTGGGCGAGGGCGTCACCGGCGTGCGGCGGAAGGGGGCCACCGGCTGCAGCACGTTGCGGCATTGGGGGTTGACGCAGCCGGGGCAGCGGAGACCGTAGTTGGGGTGGCAGGCCTCGCCGCCGGCGAGGTGGGCGGCGACGATGTCGGCCAGCGCGTCCTGGAACTCGGGCATGCCGTTGAGCGCCGGCGCCCGGTGGAAGTGCGTGATGCCGGCCTCGTGGGCGACCTCGCCGTACTCGATGTCGAGCTCGTGCAGCGTCTCGATGTGGTCGCTGGTGAACGCGACGCCGACCACCAGGACGCGCGTCCGCTTCTTCTGGCCGAGGGCCACGAGCACCTTCTCGGTGGACGGGCCGAGCCAGCGGACCGGGCCGACGTCGGACTGGTAGCTGATCAGGTACTCGCGGCGGTAGCCGAGGCGCTGCATCACCTCGTGGACGGTCGCGCCGATCTCGGCCGGGTAGGCGTCCCCGCGGTCGATCACGTCGAGCGGCAGAGAGTGGGCGCTGAACACGATCACGACGTCGTCCTGCGCGTCGTCGCCGAACTTCGCCAGGCCCTGCCGGACGGTCTCGGTCAGCGCGTCGATGAACCCGGGGTGCACGGGCCAGCGGTCGATGACCGACCAGCGGAAGCGGTCCTGCAGGCCCGTGCGGCGGGCCGCGCGCCACAGCTCGTTGAGCGACGAGCCGGTCGTCGAGCAGCTGAACTGCGGGTACTGCGTGAACGCCACCGCCCGCGTCACGCCGGCGGCGGCCATCGCCTTCAGGGCCGTTTCGCTCGACGGCTCGATGTAGCGGAAGGCCACGAAGAACTCGTGGGGCGCGGTCGCGGGCGACAGCCGGTCGAGGCGCTCGACCATGCCGCGCCCCTGGGTCTCGGTCCAGTCGAGGATCGGCGAGCCGCCGCCGATCTCGCGGTAGTGCTGCTGGATCTTCTTGGTGCGGCGGTCGGCGATGAACGGCCCGAGCCAGTTCTGCAGCGGCAACTGGATGATCTCGCGGTCCTCGAACAGCGCCCGCAGGAACGCTCCGACGTCGTCGAGGGTGCGGGGGCCGCCGAGGTTCATCATGACGATGCCGGTCGGGCCGCTGGTGGGCTGGCTCATGCGGTCCTCCTGGTGGGGTGGGCGTCGTCGGCGGTGGCGCCGACGCCCCAGTCGCGGGGGCGGTAGAAGGCCAGCGCGGCCGCCTCGGGGCTGCCGGGCTCGGGTCGGTGGTCGAACGCCCAGCCGGCCACGGGGGGCATCGACATGAGGATCGCCTCGATGTGGCCGCCGGTCTGCAGGCCGAACAGCGTGCCGCGGTCGTAGACCAGGTTGAACTCCACGTAGCGGCCGCGGCGCAGCGCCTGCCAGCGGCGCTCCCGCTCTCCGTAGGGGTCCCGGCGGTGCCGCTCGACCAGCGGCGCGTACGCCGGCAGCAGCGTGTCGATACCGTCCTGGACGCAGGCCAGGTCGCGCTCGAACGAGCGGCCCTGCGCGCCGGGAGCCGTCAGCTCGTCGAAGAACACGCCCCCGACGCCGCGCATCTCGCCGCGGTGACGGACGGTGAAGTAGGCGTCGCAGGTGGCCTTCCACGCCGGGTAGTCGGCCTGCGGGTGGCGCGCGCACCAGCCCGCCAGGGCGGCATGGAACGCGCGCACGTCGTCCTCGACGGGGTAGGCGGGGGTGAGGTCGGCGCCGCCGCCGAACCACCAGAGCGCCGGGTCTTCGTCGCCCGGCCGCGACGCGCCGCGACCGCTGCGGGCGGCCTGCGCCCCGACGCCGCCGCGATCGCCGACCTCGAAGTAGCGGAGGTTGGCGTGGAACGCGGGCACGTGCGGGTTGCGGGGATGCAGCACCAGCGAGACGCCGGTGGCGAACCAGGGCTTGCCCTCGGCGGCCGGGTGCTGCGCGGCGAGGGTCGGCGGCACCCGATCCCCGACGACCGCCGAGACGTTGACGCCGCCGCGTTCGAACACCAGGCCGTCCTCGATCACCCGGGCGCGCCCGCCGCCCCCGCCCGGCCGCGCCCACGCGTGGACGCCGAACCGGCCGGCGGTGCCGCCGCCGTCGGCCGAGGCCGCGTCCTCCAGCCGCTCGAACCCCGCCACCAGCGCGTCCTGGGCGCGCGTCATCAGCTCGACGACGCGCCCCTGCCGCGCGCTCGTCGCGTTGAGGGCGATCGGCGCCGTCACCCGCGCTCCCCGTGGCGGTCGTAGCCCCGAACCGTGTCGACCAGGCGCGCCACGGCTTCGGGCGAGGTGTTCGGGAAGACGCCGTGCCCGAGGTTGAACACGTGGGCGCCGCCGCGCCCCTCGTCGAGCACCCGGGTCGCCTCGGCGGCCAGGGCGTCGGGCGGGCCCAGCAGCGCGGCCGGATCGAGGTTGCCCTGCAGCGTCTTGCCGGGCGCCAGGGCGCGCCAGGCCGACAGCGGTCGCCGCCAGTCGACCGAGAGCGCCTCACACGGCAGCGCCGCGACCTCGCGCTCCAGATGGGCGCCGTCGAGCGCCAGGTAGATGCGCGGCACGCCGAGGCCGGCGAGGCCGTCGAGCACCCGCCGGGCGTAGGCGGCGCCGAACGCGGCGTAGGTGCGCTCGTCGTGCAGCCCGGCCCATGAGTCGAACAACTGGATCGCCTGCGCGCCGGCCTTCACCTGCATCCGCAGGTAGGCGATCGAGACGTCGGTCAGCTTCTCCAACAGGGCGTGGGCGGTCGCGGGCTGCGCGCGCAGGAAGGCGCGGAAGGTCGCGAACTCCTTGCTGCCCGAGCCCTCGATCGCGTAGGTGGCCAGTGTCAGCGGGGCCCCCCCGAAGCCGATCAGCGGCACCTCGCCGAGCTCGCTTCGCACGAGCCCGATCGCGTCCGCCACGAAGGGGGCCACCTCGTCCTCGGTCGGCACCCGCAGCGCGTCGACCGCCGCGCGGTCGCGTACCGGCGCGCGCAGCACCGGTCCGGGGCGGAAGTCGAGGTCGATCCCCATCGGCGGCAGCGGCGTCATGATGTCGCTGAACAGGATGGCACCGTCCATGCCGTAGCGCCGCACCGGTTGCAGCGTGACCTCGGCGGTGAGCTCCGGCGTCCGTGCGAGCGTCCAGAAGTCGTGACGCTCCTTGAGTGCCCGGTACTCGGGCAGGTGGCGGCCGGCCTGGCGCATGATCCAGACGGGGGCGGTCGGGGTGTCCTCGCCCCGCAGGGCGGCGAGCAGCAGGCTCAACGGGCGTCCTCCTCGGGTCCGGGCTCGGGCTCGAGCGTGAAGCGGTACCCCACCCCCCAGACGGTGTGCAGGTGCGCCGGGCGCGACGGGTCGGGCTCGAACAGGCGCCGTAGCCGCAGCACCACGTTGTCGATGGTGCGCGAGGAGGGGAACGCATCGTCGCCCCAGACCTCGTCGAGGATGTCGTCGCGCCGCACGACCTCGCCGGCGCGGGCGGTCAACAGGCGCAGGATGCCGAGCTCGCGCTCGCCCAGGTGCTCCTGCCGGCCGTCGGCCAGGGTGGCGGTCCAGGCGCGCAGGTCGACGGTGTGGCCGGCGAAGCGCAGCAGTTCGGGCTCGCCGCCCCACGAGCGGCGCCGCAGCAGCGCCTCGACCCGCAGGAGGAACTCGGGCAGGTGGAACGGCTTGGGCAGGTAGTCGTCGCCGCCGGCTCGGAGCCCGCGGACGCGGTCCTCGGGCTCGCCGCGCGCCGAGAGGAACAGCACCGGCGTGGCGTCGCCGGCGTCGCGGCGGGCCTCGCACAGGGCGAAGCCGTCGAAGCAGGGGAGCATCACGTCGAGCACCACCAGGTCGACCGCCCCCCGCGCCCAGGCGGCCTCGCCGGCGCGACCGTCGGCGGCGACCGTGACGCGGTAGCCTTCGGCCTCCAGGTTGTCGCGCAGGACGTCGGCCATGGTGGGCTCGTCCTCGACGACGAGGACGTGGGGGAGGGTCGCGCTCACGCGCCCGCCACCATCCCCCCGCGTTCCGGCCGGGCGTCGGTGTCGTCGTCGGTCGCGACCGACGCGTCGGGCGCGACCGGGGCGCCGGGCGCGACCGGGTCGCCGGCCGCCACCCGGCGCGGCAGCACGACCGTGAAGCGCGTCCCACGGCCGCCGGGGCCGTCGTCGACCTGGACCCAGCCGTTCATGGCCTCGGTGACGCTCTTGACGAGGTGCAGCCCGAGCCCCACGCCGGCGGAGACGCGGGTGAGCTCGTCGCCAGCGCGGTAGAAGCGCTCGAAGACGCGCTCGCGCTCGTCGGCGGCCATGCCGGCGCCCTCGTCGTCGACGTGCAGACGGACGACGTCGCCATCGGCGCGCAGCGTCACGGCGACCGGCTTGACGGCGCCCGGGCTGTACTTGACGGCGTTGTCGAGCAGGTTGTTGACCACCAGCGCGAAGGCGTCCGGGTCGAGCGAGACCGGCAGCGGGTCGGGGGCGTAGCGCACCGTCAGCCGCGCGCCGCGCGCCTCGAGGCCCGCCCGGGCGCGGCCGACGAGGCCCTGCACGACGACGTTGAGGTCGGCGGCCTCGAGCACGGGCGGCGCGCCGGCCTGCTCCAGGCGGGCCGCGGCCAGCACCTGCTCGCTGGTGCGTTCCAACCGGTCGAGCTCGGTCTCCATCCTGCGCAGGTAGTCGACCGTGCGCTCGGGCTCGGCGGGGCGCAGGCGCAGCGTCTGCACCAGCAGCCGCAAGGTCCCGATGGGTGTGTTGAACTCGTGGGTGACGGCGCTGAGGAAGTTGTGCTGGCGCCGCTTGAGCTCCTGCTCGGCGCGCAGGCTGCTGGCGATCAGCGCCAACATCGCCAGGATGACGACGGCGAAGAAGGGGCCCTCGAAGGCGATCATGCGGCGGGCGGAGGCGTCGCGGGCGTCGTGCCGCGCCGCGGTGGAGGGGTCGATCGCGACACGCGGGGCGGCCGCCGCGGTACCCGTGGCGGGCGGGGCCGCGCGCAGGTGCGGGTAGCGCGCCAGCAGGCCGTCGAGCGCCGCGGGGTCGAGCTCGAGCAGCGCGTCGACGGTGGCGACGTCGCGCCGCCAGGCGGCGCCGCGCTCGGCCGCCGCGCGGTCGAGCAGCTGCGTCTGGAAGATCAACCACCAGCCCACCTGCGCGAGCACGAACCCGATGATGACGGCGAACGCGACGCGGGTGGCGATGCGCCTGCGGGCGCCGGGCAGGGGGTCGTGGATGCGCATGGGACGCGGCGTCCTCACCGGGTCCACCCCTCGGCGGCCGCCTCGACCGCGTGGTAGCTGATCACCAGGTCGGCGCCAGCGCGGCGGATCGCGATCAGCGACTCGCGCACGGCGGCGGCCCGGTCGAGCGCGCCCACGGCGGCGGCCGCCTCGATCATCGCGTACTCCCCAGAGACCTGGTACGCGACGAGCGGCCGGTCCGAGCGCGCCCGCACGCGTGCGACCACGTCGAGGTAGGGAAGCGCCGGCTTGACGAGCAGCAGGTCGGCACCCTCGGCGACGTCCAGCGCGACCTCGAGCGCCGCCTCGCGGGCGTTGCGCGGGTCCATCTGGTAGCTGCGCCGGTCGAGCGGGGCGGGGTGAGAGTCGATGCCGCCGTGGGGGCTGGAGCCGGCTGCGTCGCGGAAGGGCCCGTAGAAGGCGGAGGCGTACTTGACGGCGTACGACAGGATCGCCACGCCGTCGTGGCCGGCCGCGTCGAGGCCCGCGCGGACGGCGCCCACGCGCCCGTCCATCATGTCGGACGGCGCCACGACGTCGGCGCCGGCCTCGGCGTGCAGCGCCGCCATCGCGGCCAGCCGCGGCAGCGTCGGCCCGTCGACCACGCGGGCGAGCGTCCCGCCCGGCCGCGGGGGCGCCAGCACGCCGCAGTGCCCGTGGTCGGTGTAGCCGCACAGGCAGACGTCGGTCATGAGCACGAGGTCGTCGCCGAAGGCGGCGCGGGCCGCGCGCAGTGCGGCGGGAACGGGGCCGGCCGGGTCCGAGGCGGCGGTGCCGACGGCGTCCTTGGCGGCCTCGTCGATCACCCCGAACAGCATGACCGAGCGCACCCCGACCCGCAGCGCGCGCTCGAGCTCCGGCAGCAACCGGTCGACGGAGCGGCGCGACACGCGTGGGAGCGACGAGATCGGCTCCTCCCGGTCGCGCCCGGCGACCACGAAGGCGGGCCACACCAGCTGCGCCGGCCGGACGTCGGTCTCGGCCACCATGTCGCGCAACGCGATGCTCGCGCGCAGCCGGCGGGGGCGAACCGCGGGCGCGGTCACGCGGGCTCTCCGCCTGGCGCCGGCAGGGGGCACGGGGTCGCCGCGGCGGGCGTGCCGGCGCGGCGGCGGGCTCGTTCCAGCGCGGCGACGACGCCTGCGACGGTGGGCTCGGCGGCCTGCACCACCGCCCAACCGCGCCGGCGCGCGGCGGCGGCAGTGGCGGGACCGATCGCGACGAGCAGGGCCGTCGCCGCGACCGGCGCGGGCAGGGCCGCGACGGCCGACGGGCTCGCCAGCACCACCGCGTCGACGGGCCCGGCGAGCGACCAGCCGGCGTCGCGGCTGGCGTACAGGGTCGCCGCCCGCACGACGATGCCGGCGGCGCGCAGCGTGTCGGCCAATGCGGAGCGGGCGCGGTCGCCCTGCACCAGCCCGACGGCGTCGCCGGCGCGAGGCGCGGCCGGGTGCCGCAGGACAACGAGCGCCAGCCCCTCGCCGGTGGCCGGCGCGCCCACGGCGTCGACCCGCGCCCCCGCCCGCGTCAGGTCCTTGGCGGTGCCGGGGCCGACGGCGCCGGTGCGGGCACCGTCGCCGAACCCGAGGCCGAGGGCGACCCAGGCCTCGACGGCGCTGCGGCTCGGGTAGAGGCGCCACGGCAGGCCCAGCAGCGCCGCGGCGGCGGCCCCGGCGTCGGCCACCGGCGCCGTGCGCACGAGCGGCGCGCGCACGGCGTCGTAGCCGTCCGCCGCCAACCGACCCTCGAGCGCGGCGAGGCGGCCCACCGAGGCCGTGACCGCGACCCTCACGGCGCCCCCCCGCTCGCGGCGGGCACCGCCCTCGGTGCGTCGCGGCGCGGTCCGCCGCGGGCCGGGCGCCCGAGCGCGTCGTAGGCGTGGAGGGCCGCCGCCTCGGGCAGGGCGTGCCGGGCCGTCGCGCGGCGCCCGTCGAACCAGGCGTCGAGGACGATGGCGCCGTCGTCGGCGCGCCGGGCGTGTGCGCCGAGGGCCAACTGGCAGCCGGCGTCGAGCAGCGCCAGCAGCCCGCGCTCGGCCGCCACCGGCGCGAAGCCGCGGACGTCGTGCAGGTCGGTCAGCAGGTCGCCGAGTGCGTCGCCGCGGCGGATCTCGAGCGCCAGGGCCCCCTGGGCCGGTGCCGGCAGGAACACGACGGGGTCGAGATCGACCCGGACCAGGCCGTCCAGGTCCAGGCCGAGGCGGTCGAGCCCGGCGGCGGCCACCATGATTCCGTCGAAGGCCCCCGCGCGCAGCCTGGCGACGCGCGTGGGCACGTTCCCGCGGATCTCGGCGGGGCGCAGGTCGGGGCGCAGGGCCGCGAGTTGGGCGATGCGGCGCACCGCCCCCGTGCCGACGCGTGCGCCGGCGGTCGCCGGCAGCGGACCGCCGGCGTGGTCGTACGCCTCGGGGCGCAGCAGCAGGACGTCGTGGGTGGCGGCGCGCGGAGGGACGGCCGCGACCTCGAGGCCGGGCATGGGGGCGGCCGGCAGGTCCTTGAACGAGTGCACCGCCAGGTCGGCACGGCCGTCGCGGACCGCGTCCTGGACGCCCTTCACGAACACGCCGACGCCCAGCTCGCGCACCGGGGCAGCCGAGGCGTCGCCCACGGTGGTGACCTCGACCAGCTCGCTGGCGTGCCCGAGCTCGGCGAGCCGGGCGGCGACCCAGCGCGCCTGCCACAGCGCCAGCTCGCTGGCGCGGGTCGCGATCCTCACGGGTGGGGCGCTCACGGTTCGCCGACCTCCAGGGGGCGGTCCAGGCCCGTCTCGGCCAGGAAGGTGCGGGCGGCGGCGACGCCGTGCTCGCGGGCCACGGCGCGCAGCCCTTTGACCGGCACGAACGCGAGCCGGCGCGCCAGCCGGCGCGCCTCCGCCGGCGGCAGCGCGTCCTCCAGGGTCGCCTCCAGCCAGCCCTGCAGGGCGCGAATCGACGGCGCCAGGCTGCGTTCGGCCCAGGCCTGCATCTCGGCGTCGACACCCTGGTGGAGGACGGTCTCGGCCTGGGCCAAGCGCGCCTCGAGCGCCCGCCGGCGCGCCTCGCCGGCGGCCTGCAGCGTGTCGACGTCGAGCAGCTGGACGCCGCGGGCGCGGGCGGCCGCCGGGTCGATCGTACGCGGTATCCCCAGGTCCACGGCCAGCCGAAGCGACGGCATGCGCGCCAGCCAGGCCGCGTCCACGAGGCGGCCGCCGCGCGTCGCGGCCACCAACACCTCCGCGTCGAGCCAATCCTCGCCGCCGGCCACGGCGCCGCCGGTCACGGCGCCGCCGGCCACGGCGCCGCCGGTACCGGCGCCGATGTCGGACAGCGCGCGTGCCGCCGCGCCGTGCTCGGACGCGACCGCCCGGGCGCGCGCGAGGTCGCGGTTGACGACGGTCAGGCGGACGCCGGGGACGGCGGCGATCGAGCGCGCCGCGAGGCGGCCCATCTCGCCGGCGCCGACGACGACCGCGCGCCCCACCTCGCCGGGGCGGTCGCCCCGCAGGGCCGCCTCGACGTCGATGCGCGCCAGGCTGAACAGCGACGCGTCGCGCGGCGCCAACGCCACCTCGCGCCGCACGGCCTTGGCGATCCGCAGCGCGGCGTCGACCGCGAACGACAGCACGGCGTCCACGCGCCCCCGGTCGCGCGCGGCTTGCGCGGCGTCTCTCACCTGGCGCATGACCTGGTCCTCGCCGGGGTTCAGGGCGTCGAGGGAGGCCGCCACGCGCGCCAACTGCTCGAGCGCCGCCTCGCCCGCGTACAGGTAGGGGCGCCGCGGGGCGCCGTCGACGGTGAGGGCCGCGCGCAAGCGGTCCAGCGGCAGCTGCGGGGGGCGCACGACCAGCACGTCGAGCCGGTTGCAGGTGTCCAGCACGAACCACGACCGCACGCCGAGGGCGGCGAGCCGCTCCTCGACGGGGGTGGCCGCGTAGCCGAGCGCGAAGCGCTCCAGCGCCGCGGCACCGCCGCGGCGGTGCGAGACGCCGATGAGGGCCAGCCGTTCCATCGGAGGGGAGGGTACGACTCCGCGCCCGCGAGGTTGTCACCAGAGTGTCACGCGGCGCCGCGACCCGGGAGCAGGATCGCTCGGCACGGGCCGTCCGCGCGCCGGTCCCGCCCGGCGGCGGCCCCTACCCTCGCCTCCGAGCACCGGCAGGTGACCGGTGCCGGTCCCGCGTCGGGCGTGCCCGACCCGCCTAGGGCGGGCCCCCTCGATCGCCAAGGAGGCGCCCATGTCGTACCCCGTCCGCCCACCCCTCTCCGCCGGCGCCGGCATGCTTGCCGGCGGGCCGCGACGCCCCGGGTCGTTCGCGGGCCATCGCGCCCGGCGGCACCCCCGCTGGCGCGCCGCGCTGGCGCTCGCCGTCGCCGCGCTCATCCTCGCCGCCTGCCAGGGCGCCGGCCCGGCGCCCACCGACGCCTGGACCGAGGTCCAGCTCGCCGGGGTTCTCGACCTGAGCGAGCTGGGGCGCGCGTTGACGATCGCCCCCACGGGCGATCACCTGCTGCTCGACGGCCGCGTGCTCCCCGCCGACGTGCTCGAGCGCTTCCCGTACCTGACCATGGGGCGGTCGTCCAACCTGCTGCGCTTCGCCGACGACGCGCTGGCCGCGATGTCGCCCGAGGCGCAGGCGTTCGTGCTGCGGGCGGCCCCGGGCGAGCTGCGGGCCGGGCTCGCCGGGTACGGCCTCGAGTTGGCCGACCTGCGCGCGGCGTGGGCCGGCCGCGGCGAGGTCGACCTGGCGGGCCTGCGAGCGGTCGCCGCCCGTCTCGACGCGGTTGGCCTGCGGAGCGCCGCGGGCCGGGCCGGTGCCGGCACGCGGCTGCTCGCCGACCTGGGGGTGGCGCCGTGAGCGGGCGGCTCCGCCCGCGCCACGCGGCGCCGACGCTCGCCTGGCTGCTCGCGACCGTGCTCGCGTTCGGCGGGGGCGGCGGCGACGGGGGCGGCAGCACGTCGCCCGGCGACCCGAGCCCGTCCGAGCCGGCCCCGACCGCCAGCGAGTACCGGATCGGGCTCACCAACGGCTCGTTCGCGGACGCCTACTACGACGTCTACAAGTGCAGCCAGCTGTCGCTGGGCGTCTACACCGACCTGCGGGCGATGGCCTCCACCTCCAGCGGCTCGTACAAGTCGAGCTACCTGGCGCACAACGTGCGGCTGTACGCGAACGGCAACCTGGTGGCCCGCTCGCCCGACGTCGAGCGGTCGGTGGCGGGCGCCAGCGAGACGAACTACATCACCTCGCTGACGCCGGTGTCGGTGAGCCACCAGGTGTCCTGTCCGCAGGCCGTCGTGACCACGGTGGAGGCGCGCGGCTGGCACAAGGGCATCTCCATCCACGGGCACAGCCACAGCCTCTACACCTCCGACTTCTTCTACGGATGACGCGCCGCCACGCCCGATCGACCATGCTCCTCGCCCCGACGGGTCACCGTCGGGGCGAGGCCGCTGGCGGACCGGGTCGGCGTCCTCGCGCGACGTCCGCGGGCGCACGGGGCGCCGCGGGCGCCGCGGGTGCAGCGGTGCTCGCCCTGGCGCTCGCGGTGGCCTCGGCTTGGGCGACCAGTCCCCCCGAACCGTGCGGACGGCCCGACCTCATCGGCCTCGCCAGCGCGACGAGCGTCGCGCCCGACGGCGCCCTGGCGCTGACGCTGACGCTCACCGACGCGCCGGTCGACCCGCTGCACGTGCTGCCCGCGGTCTTCGTCGACGGGCGGCAGCTCGACAGCGGTGGCCCGGTCGCGCTCGCTTGCCGCGCCGGACGCGCGTGGCGCGCGCCGGCGGCGTTCGCCGAGGCCCGCCACGCCGTGCACTGGACCCTGCTGCCGTGGCCGCACGTCCCGCCCGCGCTGGCCGCGCTCACGGCCGACGAGGCCCTGGCGCGCTACGCGGCGCGGCTGCCCCCCGGCCTCGGCCCGTGGACCGACGTCGAGCTGGTTCGCCCCGCGGGCGCCCTCCCCGCCCCGCGGACGGCGGCGCCCGCGGGCCACGACGACGGGTACCTCGGTGCCCGACCCCTGGACGCCGGCCTGGTCGACGACGCCGTCGAGTGGTTGGCCGACGACGGCAGCCCCGCGCGCCTGACGCGCGCCCCCGTCGGGGCGTCCGTTCGCTTCCGGCTGCGCTTCTTGCCGGGCGAGCGGGGTGCGGGTCCGCTGCTCGCCACCTGCCTGCTCGACGGCCGCCAGGTCGACGCCTTCCTGGGGCGGCCGCTCCAGCCGTCCGAGGCCGTCGCCGGGCGGCTGCTCGAGCTGCACGGCGCGCTGGTGGTTCCCGGCACGGGGTGGCAGCGCCTGCACTGCCTGCTGCTGCCCGACGACGCGGGGGAGCGCCCCCACACATGGCCCCGGCCGCTGCTCGCGGCGTACCTGTGGGGGGAGCCGTGATCGCCTCGGGCGGGGCGACGCGACGGCCGGTCGCGGACGCCGGCACGGTGGGGGCGCCCACCTGGGCACGCGCCGCCGCGGTCGACCTGGCGCTGGCGTCGGCCGCCGCCGCGGCGCTGGCCGCGTCGGGGCGCCCGTGGGGGCCGTGGTGGGCGGCCGTGGTGGCGGGCGGCCTCCTGTGGCCGGTCCTCGCGCGCGCGCCCGCCGCGCGGGGCGCGCTGCTGGCCGGCGTGGCGCTGTCGCCCGTGCCCGCGGTCGGCTACGAGGGCCTGCGGGTGTTCGACCCGGCCGCGTGGTGGGCGGTGACGGTGGGCGTGGCCGCGGCCTACGGCCTGGTCGGCGCGGCCGCGGCGGCGCTGGGCGCCCGGGCCTGGCCCCGCGCGCCGCTGGCGTGGCGCCCGCTTCCCTGGGCGCTCGCCTGGGCGGGGCTCGACCTGCTGTTGACGCATGCGCGCCCGTGGCCGCTGCCCTTCCCGGTCACGCCCGGGTACGCCCTGGTCGGTGGACCGGCCGTGCCGCTCGCGGCCCTGGGCGGCCCGGTGGCGCTGGGTGCCGCCTGGGCGGTGTTCGGGGTGGCCGCGGCGGGGTTCGGCCGCGGGCGGCTCGGCCTGCCGGGCGCGCGGGCCTGGTGGCCGCCGGCGTCCATGCTCGCGCTGGCCTGCGTGGCGCTGCAGGTGGCCGCCGAGCGGACCGCGACCGGCGAGCCGCGCACGCTGGCGATCGCGCAGCGCCCCGCCGCCGACGGCGCGCGCTTGGCCGCCTTCGCCCGCGGAGCGGCCGGGGTGGGCGCCGACCTGCACGTGTGGCCGGAGGCCGCCCTGCAGCGGGAGCTGGCCGACGACGCGACGGCCCTGTGGGCGGTCGCCCGCGACCTCGGCGCGCCCGTGCTCGCGGGCGCCTTCCGGAGGGCCGAGGACGGCGGCTGGCGCAATGCCGCCGCCATCGCCGACCGGCACGGCGTCGTCTTCGCGGTGGACAAGCGCTGGCTGGTGCCGGGGTACGAGGCGTGGCTCGGGCCGGGGACCGGCGAGCGCTGGCCGGTGCGGGCCGCCGGGTGGCGCCTCGGGGTGCTCGTGTGCTGGGAGTCCCTCTTCCTCGACGAGGCAATCGAGCGCGTCCGTCGGGGTGCGGACCTGGTGGTGGTGCTGGCCCACGACGGCTGGGCCGAGGGCACGGCGACGCCCTGGTGGCACGCCCGCGCGGGCCGGCTGGTCGCGTGGTCGGTGGGGCGGCCGGTGGCGGTCGCCTCGCACGACGGGCCCTCGATGGTCTGGGGGCACGACGGCCGCCAGGTCGCCCGCGCTGGCGCGGACGCCACCCTGCTGCGCTCGGCGGTGGCCGCACCGCTGGCCTGGCGCACGCCCTACGTCACGCTCGGGCCGGCCGGGCTCGCCCGCGCGTGGCTGGTGGCGGTCGCGATCACGGTCGCGAGCACGGTCGCGACCGCCACCGCGGCGTCGCGCCGGTCGGCGCGGCGGGCGCGTCAGGGGTGCGGCGCGTCGGGTCCCCAGGCGGCGTAGAGGTCGGGGTTGCGAAGATCGGGCTTGTTGTAGCGCAGCGGCTCGCGGCCGCCGGCGCGGCAGAGGACGCCGCCGGCGCCCTCCACGATCGCCTGGCCGGCCGCCGTGTCCCACTCGTGCGTCGGGCCGAGGCGCGGGTAGAGGTGCGCGGTGCCGTCGGCCACCAGGCAGACCTTCAGGGCGCTGCCGTGGTGCAGCACCTCGACCTCCCAGTCGCGCGCGAGCACGCGCAGCCAGGCGCGCGTGCGGGGGCCCGCGTGCTGCCGGCTCGCGAGAACGCGCAGGCGGCGGCCCTCGGGCGCGGCCACCCGCACGGGCCGCCAGCCCCCGTCGCCCTCGCGCCGCCAGGCGCCGCGGCCGGGCGCGCCCACGTAGGTGACGGCCTTCACCGGCGCGTGGATCAACCCGAGCACCGGCCGGCCGTGCTCGACGAGGCCGATGTTGACGGAGAACTCCCCGCTGCGGGCGACGAAGTCGCGGGTGCCGTCGAGCGGGTCGACGCACCACAGCCTGGCCCACCGGCGGCGCTCCGCGTACGGCACCGGCGCCCCCTCCTCGGCCAGCAGCGGCACCCCCGGCCACAGCCGCTCGAGGCCGGCCGCGAGGACCTCCTGCGACCTTACGTCGGCCTCGGTGACGGGGGTGGCGTCGTCCTTGAGCCGCACCGCGAAGTCCTCGCGGTAGACCGCGAGGATCGCCCGGCCGGCCGCCGAAGCCAGGTCGGCCAGCGGGTCGCGCAGGGCCAGGAGGTCGGCGGCGGCGCGGCGGTCCGCGTCCCGGGCGGGCGGGCCCGCGGGGTCCCGGTCGGCGTCGGTCACGCCCGCGGCACGCCGCGCAGCAGCCGAAGCCCGTTGGCCACCACCAGCAGGGTGCCGCCCTCGTGGCCGATCACCCCGAGCGGAAGCGGGAGCCGGCCGGCGAAGGTGGCGACCACCATCAGCGCCATCACGGAGAGCGCGAACACGAGGTTCTGGCGGATGACGGCCTTGGCGGCCCGCGCCAGGCGCAGCGCCTCGGGCAGCCGCCGCAGGTCGTCGGAGAGCAGCGCGACGTCGGCCGTCTCCAGGGCGACGTCGCTGCCGGCCGCGCCCATGGCGATCCCCACCTGCGCGGTGGCCAGCGCGGCCGCGTCGTTGACGCCGTCGCCGACGTACGCCACCACCCCGGTCTCGCTCCAGCGGCGGACGTGCTCGACCTTGTCCTCGGGCAGGAGGTCGGCGTAGACGTCGTCGGGCGCGAGGTCGAGGTGGCGCGCCACGTCGCGGGCCACCGTGGCGTGGTCGCCCGACAGCACGCCGATCCGGTGCACGCCGGCGGCCCGCAGGCCGGCGAGCGCGGCGTTCGCGTGCGGCCGTACCTCGTCCGCCACGCCGAACCAGCCGAGCACCCGCGCGGGCCGGGTCCCGTGGTTGGCCTCGCCGATGACCACGATGCTGTGGCCACGCGCCTCGAGCTCGTCCAGCGCGGCGCGCAGGCCGCTGTTGCCGGCCAACGCGATCCCCTGCGCCGCCAGCTGGCGGCGGTTGCCGGCCCAGTAGCGGCGCCCATCGATGCGACCGGAGAGGCCGCGGCCGGGTTCGGCCACGACGTCGTCGGCCACCTCGGGCACGCCCCCGTGCGAGCGCGCCCAGGCAACCACCGCGCGGGCGATCGGGTGCTCGGAGGCCGACTCCAGCGCCGCGGCGACGCGCCGCAGCGTGTCCTCGTCGGCGTCCGCGGCGGTGACCTCGTGCACCGTCATCACGCCGCGGGTGAGGGTGCCGGTCTTGTCGAAGGCCACCGTGTCGACCTCGGCCAACGCCTCCAGGGCCCCGCCACCCTTGAACAGCACGCCGCGCCGCGCCGACGCCGCCAGCGCCGACAGGACGGCCGCCGGCACGCTGATCACCACCGCGCAGGGGCTCGCCACCACCAGCAGCGTCGCCGCCCGGTAGAACGACGTCTCCCACCCCAGTCCGGCGACCACGAAGGCCGCCAGCGAGACGGCGGTGCCGAGCAGCACCCACACCGTGTAGCGCTGCCCGAACCAGGCGCTGAAGCGCTCGCTCGGCGCCTTGGCCGCCTGCGCCTCGGTCACCAGCCGCACCATGCGCGCCAGCGTCGAGTCGGTCGCAACCTTCGTCACGCGCACGACGAGGGCGCCATGGCCGTTGACGGTCCCGGCGAACACCTCGTCGCCGGCCGCCTTGTCGACCGGCACGGACTCGCCCGTGATCGGCGCCTGGTCGACCGCCGAGGCGCCCTCCAGCACGACGCCGTCGAGCGGCATCCGCTCGCCGGGCCGCACCCGCAGGCGCGCGCCGACCGCGACCTCGTCGGCGGGCAACTCGACCTCGCGGCCGTTGGGGCCGTCGCCCTCGAGGACCCGCGCGGTGTCGGGCCGAAGCGCCATCAGCGACGCCACCGCCCGTCGGGTGGTGCCCATCGCTCGCTCCTCCAGCGTGCCGGCGAGGCTGAACAGGAACAGCAGGATGGCGCCGTCGCGCGGCTCGCCGACGGCCGCCGCGGCGAGCGCGGCGAGCACCATGAGCAGGTCGATCTCCAGGCGTCCGCGGCGCAGCGCCCGCACGGCCTCGACGCCGGCCGGACCGCCGCCCGAGACGTAGGCGGCGACGTAGGCCACGAGCGCCAGCGTCTCGGCGCCGGCCCAGGCCGCGACGACGCCGGTCACCAGGCCCGCGAGCGTCAACGCCGTCCAGGCGATGCTCCAGCGCAGCGCCTGGCGCTCGGCGGTGAGCTCGGCCTGGAGCTGGCGGGCGTCCATGCCCACCAGACTACGGCCGTCGGCGGGGGATGCGCGACGGCCGCGCACGGTGGCGACGGGTACCCCGACCCGTCCGCGTCCCATGCGATGATGCCGGCGTGATCGACGACCCGCTGGCGTTGGTCGAGCTTCTGCATGCGTCCCCGACGCGGCTGGTGTACGAGTTCGCCGGCGCCGGCGTCAGCGCGCTGGCGGCGCTGCACGCCGTCGGTGGCTCGTCGCGCACGGTCCTCGAGGCGACCGACCGCTACGCGGCGCGCTCGCTCGAGGAGGGCGTCGGGTCGCCGGTCGCGAAGGTCGTGGCCGCCGACGTCGCGGCGGCGCTGGCCGAGCGGGCCCGGGTCCGCGCCCGGCACCTCGCCGGCCCCGACGAGAGCGTCGCCGGGATCGGGTTGACCGCGACCATCGCCACCGACCGCGCCAAGCGCGGCGAGCACCGGGTGTGGGCGGCGGCGGCCGACGGGCTGGGCACCCGGCTGGCCGGGGTGACGCTGCGCAAGGGCGCCCGCGATCGCGCGGCCGAGGAGCACCTGGTCGGCCGGCTCGTCCTCCAGGCGATGGCCGAGGCCAAGGGCGTCCTGCGCACGCTCTCGCTGGGCCTGCTCGAGGACGAACGACTGCAGACCGAGCTGCGGCCGGGCGCGGAACTGACGGCGTTCGCGACGGGGGCGCGCCCGATGCTCGCCATCGACGCGCTGGGCCGCTGCGTCGACGCGCTGCCGTGGGCCGCCGCCGGCGCCGGCGCGACGCCGGTCGACGCGACCGGCGCGGCCAGGACCGGCGCCACCGGCGGCGCCGTCGTGAGCGGCGCCTTCTTCCCCCTGCACGACGGCCACCTGGGCATGGCGGCGGCGGCCCAGCGCTTCCTGGGTCGTCCGGTGGCGTTCGAGCTCGCCGTGGCCAATGCCGACAAGCCCACGATCACGCTCGCCGAGGCCCACCGGCGCGCGGCGCAGTTCGCCGGGCGCGCGCCGTTGCTGCTCACCCGGGCCGCCCTCTTCGAGCAGAAGGCCGCCCTGCTCCCCGACACCGTGTTCGTGCTCGGCGCCGATACGGCCGCGCGGGTGATGGAGGCACGCTTCTACCCCGACCGTGGTGGGTTCGACGCGTCGATGGACGCGCTGCGGGCCACGGGGGGGCGCTTCCTGGTGGTCGGCCGCCGCACCGACAGGGGCTTCGTGACGCTGGCCGACCTTCCCATGCCCGCCCGGCATGCGGACCTCTTCGAGGCCCTGCCGGCGTCGGCCTTCCGCGCCGACGTGTCGTCGAGCGAGATCCGGTCGGCGTGGGGACGCAGCTCGACGGCGGATGTGCTGCCCCCATGATTCGTCACCGCGAAACCACGTCCGGATCGCCCACCGCGCTCCTCGCGCGCGCCGTCGCGTGTGTCTTGCTCCTCGCCAGTGCCGGCGTGGTCGGTGCGCAGGCGACCGATGGCGCCGCGACCGCGTCGGCCGACGTGGTGATCGGCGTCGATGCCATCCCCGCGTTGGCGACCTTCGGGGTGCAGTTCGGCTTCCCCGCCTACCGCACGGCCGGGGTCGCGATCGGCCTCCAGGCGCGCTTCGTCGCCCTTGCGCTGCGCGCGGGCGGCGGGCCGGGCGGCCTGGCGATGGGCGCGCAGGCGCGCGGCTACCTGCCCCTCCCGCTGCCCGTGCCGACGTACCTGGGCGTCGGCGTCGACGCCTACGCCGGCCGCTTCGCGCCGAACGCGACCTTCGGGTTCCACCTGCCGTTCGGCGAGCGCTGGCGCCTCGATGCGGAGGCCGGGGTCGCCTGGACACCGCTGCTGGACGAGACGAGGCTGACGCCGTACTTCGGCGTCGGCGTGTCCTACGCCGTGCCGGTGTCGCTGACGCCGGCGGAGACGTCCGCCGGCGCTGCGTTCGGGACGAGCGGCCCGGCGGGGACGCGCTGCGTGGTGGGTCCCCCGGACGCCGCCGCCATCGACGCGGCCGTCGCCGCCACGGTCCGGCGCTTCGTGGCGGACGGCGTCGCGACCTACGGCAGCGTCTACCGCGAGTTTCGCTACCGGACGACGGTCCGCAGCGTCATGATCGACGGCGTCCGCGCGACCGTGGTGGTCGCCTACGAGGGCTCGGTGGTGGAGATCCTGACGCGGCGCGAGGTGCGCGCCGCCGGCGATGCCGAGGTCGACTTCCGGTGGGACGGCTGCGCTTGGATCCGGACCGGATTGCGGTACTGAGGCGCGTGGGGTCTTCGGCGTGACCACCGCCGAGGGCTTGCGCGAGGGCGCGCGTGACGCCGTGCCGGTGTTGGTGGCGCTCACGCCGTTCGGGCTCGTCACCGGGGTGGCCGCGGTCGAGACCGGGTTGCCGCTGGCGGCCGCCATCTCCATGTCGTACGTCGTGTTCGCCGGCACCTCGCAGTTGGCGGCGCTCCAGCTGATCGCCCTGGGCTCGCCGATCGCCGTCATCCTGGTGACCACGCTGCTGCTCAACCTCCGCTTCGCGCTCTACTCGGCGGTGTTCGCCCCGGACCTGCGGCCGGTCCCGGGGCCGGTCCGGGCCCTGCTGGCGGCGCTCATGACCGACCAGACCATGGCGTTGGGCAGCCTGCGGAGCGGCCGCTACCCGGAGCGGGGCGCGAGGATCGCCTACTACGTCGGCGTGTCGCTGCCGATCGGCATCGTGTGGACGACTGCGAGCACGATCGGCGTCCTGCTCGGCGCCGCGGTGCCCACCGGCTGGTCGCTCGACTTCGCCGTGCCGCTGGTGTTCCTGACGCTGTGGGTGGTGGCGATGAAGCGTGGAACGCCGCCGGTGTGGGTGGCCGGCGGGGTGGCCGCGCTGAGCGCCGTGGCGGCCCGAACGCTGCCTCTCAACCTCGGCCTGCTGGTGGCCGCGTTCGCGGGCATCGCCGCCGGGCTCTGGTGGGAGACCCACCGCGGCCCTGCGCCGATGGGCGGGGCGCCCCGGCCCACGCGGGCCCGGCCCGCGCCGGGCGATGGCCCGCGGCCGTGAGCGACGGGGCGCTGTGGGGCCTGATCGTGGCGATGGGTGCGATCACCTATGCCCTGAGGGCCAGCTTCATCGTGCTGCAGGACCGCGTGCGGCTGCCCGACCTGGTGCGGCGCGGCCTCGCCTACGTGCCCGCGGCGGTGCTGGCGGCGATCGTGGCCCCCGCCTTCCTGCAGGTCGGCGGCGAGGCCGACCTCGCGGTGCTGGCGCCGCGCTGGGCGGCCGGCGTGGTGGGGACGCTGGTGGCGCTCCGCACCGGCCACATGGTGGCGGTGTTGGTGGCCGGCATGCTCACGCTGTGGGGCGTGCAGGCGCTCCTGCGCGCGTGACGCCGCGGCCCCGACCGCGGCCGAGCCACGGAGCGAGGGCCGGCACGACACGACGGCCGGTCAGACCTCCCAGTCGATCGCCGGGTCGTCGACCAGGCGCTCGCCGCGCGCCAGCGCGAAGATGCGTGCCATCTCGTCGTCGTCGAGCTCGAAGTCGAACACGTCGAGGTTGGCCGCCTGGTTCGCCGGCGACGCGGCCTTGGGAATCGCCAGCACGCGCGGCTGCTGCAGCAGCCAGCGCAGGGTGACCTGGCCCGCGGCCTTGCCGTGCCGCGCGCCGATGGCGACCAGGGTCGGGTCGCGCAGCACCAGGCCGCGGGCGACGGGCGAGTAGGCGGTCAGGAGCACGTCGAGCTCGTCGGCCAGGGCGAGCTGTAGCGCCTGCGACAGGAACGGGTGGTACTCGACCTGGTTCGTCAGCGTGGGCCCGGCGGCCACCGCGCGACGCACCAGCGACGGCGCGAAGTTGCTCACGCCCACGTGGCGCGCCAGGCCGCGCTCCCGGGCCTCGTGCAGGGCGCCGAGGGTCTCGTCGAGCGGCACGTCGGGGTTCGGCCAGTGGAGCAGCAGCAGGTCGACCGCTTCGACGCCCAACTCGGTGACGCTGACCTCGGTGCTGCGGAGCAGGTCGTCGCGCCGGAAGAAGCGCGGGCGCACCTTGGTGGTGAGGAACACGTCGTCGCGCGGCACGCCGGAGCGGCGGAGACCCGCGCCCACCTCCGCTTCGTTGCCGTACCCCTGGGCGGTGTCGACGTGGCGGTAACCCAGCGAGAGGGCGTGATCGACGGCGCGCGCACAGGCGTCGCCGCGGAGCTCCCAGGTCCCCAGGCCCAGCGCCGGGACGCGGGCACCGTGCAGGTGGCGGTAGATCATGCGCCACGCTACCGGTGGCGCGTGCGGGGCGCCCCGACCCGGGCGACCAAGCCGGCGGCGCGGGGCGCCGCCGTGCTGTGATGGGGGCCGTGCGCGCCGCCCCCTGGAACCGCCTGAGCCGCGTCTACCTGGGCTGGTGGGTGGTCGTGGGCACCATGGGGCTGCAGCTGTTGCAGGCGGCGCTGCTGTCGCAGGTCTTCGGGGTGTACGTGGTGGTGCTCACCGCCGAGTTCGGCTGGTCGACCGCGGCGGTCGCGGGCGGCTTCGCGCTCATCCAGCTGTTGGGCGGCCTGTTGGGGCCGGTGCAGGGGTTCGCGCTCGACCGGTTCGGGCCCCGCCGCGTGGCCCTCTTCGGCCTGGTCGTGTTCGGCGCCGGCCTGGTGCTGCTCGGGGGGATCACGACGTTGGCCGGCTACTACGCCGTCGTGGCCGTCGTCGGGCTCGGCGCCAACCTGACGGGCTTCCTCACGGTGACGACCGCCATCGTCCCCTGGTTCCGGCGCCGTCGCTCGACCGCGATGGCGTGGATGGCGCTCGGCGCCAGCGCCGGCGGCCTGCTGGTGCCCCTGGTGGCCGGCGCGGTGGTGACCGTCGGGTGGCGGCCGACGGTGGTCGCTTCCGGCGTGCTGCTCGTGCTCGTCGGCCTCCCCTGCGCCGCGCTGCTGCGGCGCGAGCCCGGGCGCTACGGCCTGGCGGTCGACGGCGGCTACCGCGGCCTGCCCGACGGCGCGCGCGGCGCGATCGAGGTGCCCGACCGCGACCCGGCGCGCGACTTCACGCTGCGCCAGGCGCTGCGGACGCGGGCGTTCTGGATGCTGGGCGTGGGGCACGCCGCGGCGCTGCTGGTGGTCTCGTCGGTGGTCGTGCACCTGGTGCCGCACCTGAGCGCGGGCGTCGGGATGTCGCTGACCGCCGCCGCCTCGGTGGTCGCCTCCCTGACCCTCGTCACCGCCATCGGACAGGCGCTCGGCGGCATGCTCGGCGATCGCTACCCGAAGCGGCGCCTGGCCATGGCCGCCATGCTCGCCCATGCCACCGCCCTGCTCGCGCTGGCGTGGTTGCCGCCGCCCGTGGGGGTGGCCGGCTTCGTGGTCCTGCACGGCCTGGCCTGGGGCGTGCGCGGGCCCCTGATGGGGGCCATGCGGGCCGACTACTTCGGTGGCACCCACTTCGGCGCGATCATGGGGGCATCGACGCTGCTGTTCATGGTCGGGCAACTGCTCGGGCCCATCATCGCCGGCGTCATGGCGGACGCCTTCGGCGACTACCGTTGGGGCTTCACGCTGCTCGCCTGCCTCGCCGCGGTCGGCTCGCTGGCCTTCCGGCTCGCGACGCCGCCGCGGCCGCATGGCTCGGCGAGCGCGCACCCCTAGCGGCGAGCGCGCTCCCTAGCTCGGAGCGCGCTCCCTAGCTCGGAGCGCGCTCCCTAGCTCGGAGCGCGCACCCTAGCTCGGAGCGCGCACCCAAAGGCGTGCGAGGACGCAATCGTCGCGGCCCTCGGCCGCTAGGCTGCGCGGCGACTGAGGAGGTCGTTCCATGCCCACCATCACCGTCGACGGTCGCGCCGTCGATGTCGAGCACGGCAGCAAGCTCGTCCTGGCCATCGAGGCGCTCGGCATCGACATCGGCCATCGCTGTGGCGGCAAGGCCCGCTGCACCACCTGTCGCGTGGCGTTCGAGGCGGGCGAGCCCGATGTCTTCACCCGCGCGGAGCACCGCAAGCTGCAGGAGGCTGGCCTGCTCGGCGAGGTGCGGCTCTCGTGCCAGGTGCTCGTCGAGCACGACATGCGCGTGCGCGTCCTGAAGACGCGACGGAGCGAGGGTTGGGCCGACACGGGGCCGCCGGTGGCGGTCGAGCTCACCCCCGAACCGGAGCGGCACCCGCGCGATCGCCTGGAGGCCGACGCCGGGCTCGCGTAAGGGCGATCGCCCCGGCACGCCTCGCGGGCGCCCGCGCCTCGTCCTGACGCCGGCGCGGGCGGCTCGCCGTCGCCGCGGTGCCATCGGCCGCTGGCCGCCGGCCGGCGGCTGCGGTACCATGCGCCACCGTCCGCCGGGAGCCGCGCTGCGCGCACGGATCGCGACGGCTCCCACCGGCGACGACCCGGCCCATGGCCCATCACCCCCCCTCCGAAGGCGTCCCCCTCCGCCGCAGCGTGGCTCGGGGCGCCTTCGTCGTCATGGGCGGGACGCTGGCATCGCGGGTCAGCGGCCTCCTGCGCGAGGTGCTGGTCATCGCGCTCTTCCCGGTGCGCGCGTCGGACGCGTTCCGCATCGCCTGGGTGGTGCCGAACCTGTTCCGCGAGCTGCTCGCCGAGGGGGCGCTCACCAACGCCTTCGTGCCCATCTACCAGCGGCTGCGCGGTCCCGACCGGCGCGACTTCGCCGGCGCCATGGCGGCGGTGCTGGCGGTGGCCAACGGCCTGCTCATGGCGGCCGCCATCGCGGCCGCGCCGTGGGTCGTCGATTTGCTGCTGGCGGCGGACGCCAACGTCGACCGGGCGCTGGCGGTTCAGTTGCTGCGGATCACCTTTCCGGTGTTGGCGGCCGTCAGCCTGAGCGCCCTTGCGATGGGCGTGCTGCAGGCCGAAGAGCGCTTCCTGGCGCCCGCCTGGGCGCCCGTAGCCCTCAACCTGGCCGCGATCGCCGCGATGCTGGCGTTTCCCGGACAGGCGGCCGCGCTCGCGTGGGGGGTGGTCGCTGGGGGCGTGCTGCAGGCGGCGGTGCAGTGGCCCGTCATGCTGCGTTCGGGTCTGGCGCCGCGCCTGGGGCGCTGGTGGCACGCGGCGATGCCCGCCGCGCTCACCCTGATGGTGCCCTTCGCCTTCACCACCGGCGCCCGCCAGCTGCTCAACGTCGTCGCGCAGCGCATCGTGTCGAACGACGCGCTGTTCCCGGCCGGGGCGGTCACCGCCTACGCCTTGGCGGCCATGCTGTTCAGCCTGGTGCTCGGCCTCTTCGCGATCAGCCCGGCGGTGGCCTTCTACGCGCGCCTCGGCAACCTGGCGGCGGAGGGCGCGTCGACCTTCGGCGCCACCCTCGAGGCGGGGGCGCGCTTCATCCTGCTGCTCACGCTGCCGGTCGGCGCCGTCACCTTCGCGTTCGCCGAACCGGCGGTGCGCACCGTGTTCGAGCTCCTGCGGCCGGCGGCCGGCCAGGACGTGGCGATCGGCCTGGCGGTGGTGGCGCTCGCGCCGTTGGGCGTGGCGTTGCCGGCGGCCGGGTTGGTCAACTTCCTGCTGCGGCCGTTCTACGTGCGCCAGCGCGTGCGGGCGCCGGTGGCGGTGTCGGTCGCCTTCACGCTGGCGACGGCGGCGCTCTATCTGGTGCTGGCGCCACGCGTCGGGATCGCCGGCCTGTCGTGGGCCACGGCCGCGGCCATGGGTGCCCAGGCGCTCGTGCTGTTGGTGTGGCTGCGGCGGGCCGAGGGCCTCGACCTGCGCGCCGTGGCGGCCCAGTTCGCGCGCGTCGGCGTCGCGGCGGTCGTCGCCGCAGCGGCGGCGCGGTGGACCGCGGCCGCTGCCGCCGGTGCGCTCGGGCTCGCCGGCTGGTGGGGATCGCTGGCGACGGTCGCCGTGGGCGCCGTCGCCGCGCTCGGCGGGTTCTTGCTGCTCGGCTGGGCGCTCGGCGTTCCCGAACTGCGGCGGCCGCGGGCACGCAACTGACACCACCCGGGTGGCCGGGGACTATGCTGGGGTCGTCCGCCTTTTCCAACCCCCGTTTCCTTGATCGAGGAGGGTAACGACATGCCCAGGACGAACGCCGTACGCGGTTCGCTCGTGGTGCTGGCCGTGGTCGCGTGGGTGCTCGTGGCGAGCGCCTGCGGACCGAGCCAGCGTGAGCGTGACCTGACCACCGAGAACGAGCGCCTCACCGCCCAGGTGACCGACCTGCAGGCGACCGTGGCGCGGCTCGAGAGCGAGGCCACGACCGCCAACCGGACGCTCGAGGAGGCCCGCGAGGTGACCGAGGCCGCCCTGCAGGCTCGGGACGAAGCCGCCGCCGAGGCGACGGCCGCCGCCGCGGCCGCCGCCGAGACCGCGACCGTCGCGGCCGACCGCGACCAGGCCCTGGCAGCGGTGAACGCCACCCTGGCGGCCGTGGAGGCCGAGCGGGATGCGGCGCTCGCGGAGCGCGATGCGCTCGAGGCGTCCATGGCGGCGCTGGAGGCGTCGGTGGCGGCGTCGGCGGCGCGGGTGGCGTCGTTGGTGTCGCAGGGTGAGGCCGTGGCGGTGCTGGTGCGTGACCTGACGGCGGAGCGCGATGCGCTCGAGACGACCGTGGCGGAGCTGGAGGGGTCGGTGGACGCCTCGTCGGCCGAGCGGATGGTCGTCGAGGACGCCTTGGCCGCGGCGGTGG
>Ga0114946_10000406_pt1 | contig 28285 bp, 20 predicted proteins | sample WalLakDeSediment_FD_88676 | JGI IMG/M metagenome (GOLD analysis project Ga0114946, IMG submission 88676) | Lake sediment microbial communities from Walker lake, Nevada to study Microbial Dark Matter (Phase II) - Walker Lake 11/02/13 Deep Sediment | ecosystem: Environmental > Aquatic >... | reverse complement strand
GGCGGTGCGCGCTATGTGCGGTTCAGTCTGACATTACTGACGGTCAAGAACAGTGGCTCACTTGCTGCGGGGAGGTTTGGGAGCTTTTCCCGCGCCCTGTCGCTTGTGGAGGTTAGCACGTTTGGCGCGACCGCCGCTTGACGCCACCCTGACCGTGTGCTTACCGCTGCCTGACGATACGCTGACGCCCGGCGCAGCGGGAGACGGATTGCGTCGCGGCAAGGGGTGCGATATAGTTGCGCCCTTGGGCCGCGAGCCCCGTCAAGACTTGGCTTGCAGAGGTGCCGTCCGGCCCGGGAACGGCCGCCTGCCGCGCCGGGCGGGTGTGCGCGAGAGACCAACGACCCCCAACCCGCCGGCCTGGGACGAGACCGGCGAGCGCCGTGAGGTGTCAGGTTAGAGTCAGGTAGATCAGCTACGACAGCATAGCAGGCGGACCTCGCTTCGGAGGTGGGTGCCGTGGTCCAGTTGTCGTCCGACGTGACGCGGCGGTTTGGCGCGGCCGGCAGCCGCTTCTGGCAGCTGGCGACGCACTGGAACCAGTACGTGCGCTATCTGGAGGCGCTCGAGCGCGACCTCGACCCCGTGCGGCTGCCGGGCATCGGTCACGCCTCGCTCAGCGAGACGTACGTGCCCCTGCGCCTGCGCCCGTGGGACGAGGGCGGCATGGCCGGCGCTCCGGCGTTCGGTTCCGGCCAGCTTGTCACGCTCTCGGAGGCGCTGACCAAGGCACCGCGTGTCCTCGCGGTCGGTCCGGCCGGGACCGGCAAGAGCGCGGTGCTGCGCTGGCATGCGCTCGAGACCGCCCGGAAGGCGCGCCAGGGCGGACGGTTTGGGCTGTTGGCCGACGGCGGCCCGGCACCGCTGCCCGTTTACATCGCCCTGGCCCGCACGCCGGAGGACGCGGCGCTGGAGGAGGTGGCGGCCGGCGTCATGGAACGCGGCGGCTTCCCGGGCGCGCAGGAGTTCCTTGCCGCGCATCTGGAGAGCGGCAACGCCGTCCTGCTCGTGGACGACCTCGACACCGTGCGCCCGTCGGATCGCCAGGCGGCGGCCCAACGCGTGCTCGCTCTCGTGGAGCGCTACCCGGAGACCCGCGTGGTGCTTGCCACGCGCGACGTTGCCGATCGCGCCTGGTTGCCCGGCTTCCGCGTCCTGGACGTGGTGGGCGTCGACCCGGGTCAGGTCGAGACGCTGGCGCGGCGCTGGGGCTACGAGCAGGTGGCCAACACCAGTGGCTTCCTGCAGGTGGTGGAGCGCTCGCCGCTGGTGCGCTCGTTGGTGGCCCGACCGGGCTGGCTGGCCGCCGGCCTGGCCAGCGTGAGCGGATCAGACGAGCCCATACGGGCGTTCGACATAGTCGACGGCTTCGTGCGGCACCTGGATCCGGACACCCGCGGCCCCTGGCCGCGGGTAGCATGGAACATGCAGGAGGCCGGCACCACGGTGGGCGTTGCCGCCGACCTGAGCGCGGGTCGGCGCTCCTCGGGGCTGCTCCAGTGGCTCTCCGCGGACGAGTTCCGGTTCGTGCACACCGCGGTGCAGGCGTACTACGCGGCCTCGGCGGCGGCTGCCGACGTCGAGCGAGCCGTCGCGCGCGCCGGCGACCCGTGGTGGCAACCGGTGATCGTCCTCACGGTCGGCTTCCTGGACGACGCGCGGCCGCTGATCGAGGGCCTCGTGGCAGGCGGGCACATCACGCTGGCCGGCCTTGCCCTGGCCGAGGCCAGGATGCCGGCGCCCTCCCTGGTGGAGCGGGTCCAGATCGAGCTGCTGCAGACGTTCGGTCGGCAGTCGGCGGGCGACGATCGGGCGGCGGCGATAGCGCTGGCGGGTCTTGTGGGCGTAGAGAGCGTTCGCCGCACCGGCATCATCGCTCCGGTGCTCGACGCGGTGGCCGGCGGCACGGCGCCGGTGCGTCGGGCCGCAGCCGCGGCCCTCGGTCGCCTGGCCGATCCGAGTGCCATCCCGGCGTTGTTGAACGCCATCGGCGACGAGAACGTGCACGTTCGCACCTCCGCGTCGGAGGCGCTGGCCACGTTCGGCGAGCGAACCGTCCAGCCGCTGGTCCGACAGCTCAGCGTCCCCAACGAAAGCGTCCGAGCCGCCGCCGTGGATGCGCTGTCGCGCCAGGGCGAGCGGGCGGTGCGCGCGCTGCTCCCGCTGCTGGACGGCACTTCGGCCACCGGACGCGCGGAAGCGGCGGAGGCGCTGGCCAAGATCGGCGACCCGGCCGTGCCGGCGCTGGTGGACGTGCTCCGCGGCGCCACGCCCGACGGCGTCCGCTCGGCGGGCATGGTGGAAGGCGCGGCGGAAGCGCTGACCCGCATCGGTCGGCCCGCCGCGCTGGCCCTTGTTCCCGTGTATGCCGAAGCCAGTCCCGCGACCCGCAGCCGGATCGTCGAGATCTTGCGGGCCATGGGCTCGGAGGCGGTAAGGTCCCTCGGCGACATCATCGTGGACTCGGGCCATCCAAACAGCGGAACCGCCGCCGGCCTCGTCGGCGACCTGCCCGGCGCCGGACCGGAGGCGGCCGCGCGGCTGATCCAAGGTCTGTCGGACGCGCGGTTCGAGGTCCGGTGGGAGGCGCGCCGCAGCCTGCGCCGCCTGGGCCCGGCCGTGCTCGAGCAACTCGTGGACACGCTGCGCGTGCAGGACGACGAGGTTCGATGGGCGGCCGCGCAGATCCTGCTCGCGCTGCCCGAGCCTCCGCTGGAGCAGCTGCTGCCCATCCTGGACGAGATGCTCGACGCCCGCGATGTCGCCGTCAGGCGGCGGGCGGTGCGCGCGCTCGGAACGCTCTCCGGGCCGCCCGTGGTGGCCGGGCTCGTTCGGGCCGCGCGCGACGCCGATCCCGTCGTCCGCCGGTCGGCCCTGTCGCTGCTCGGCGCCATGGGCGACCTCGCAGCGCTGCCGGAGCTCATCGCGCTCTGGCCGCACGAGGCGGACGAGGACGCCCGCCTGGCGCTGCTGCAGGCCCTGGTGTCGCTGGACGCCCCGCTCGCCGTGCCCACGCTGATCGACGGACTGGCCGCCGACACGCCGGAGGTTCGGCGCGTCGCGTCGGAGCTCCTGGCCGACATCGGCGAGCCGGTGGTGGTGCCGTTGGTGGAGGCGCTGAATTCGCGCCCGGCCGAGCTCGACCTGGTCGGGGCCCTGCACGTCCTGGAGCGCGCCGGCGCCGGCGCGCGCGCCAGCGGCCACGCGCCGGCCAACCTGGCCCGCACCTACTATCGCATGCTCATCGAGCCGCTCGAAGTGGACGAGCTCGTCTACCTGGCCACGACCATCGAGTGGTGGGAGCCCGCGTACGAGCTGCATCGCACGTTCAGCACGGCGCGCAAGGCGCTGCAGTACAGCACGTTGGGTGGGATAGGCGGCGCCGAGGCGGAGCTGGAGTGGATCGACGAGATCGAGCGCTGGCTGCGACCGGCCGCCCAACGGGCGCTGCGCCAGTTGCGCCTCATCTCGCAGGCCGTGCAGTACTACAACCGCGGCGCCACGCGCCGGGCCAAGGAGAAGGGCCTGCTCGCCGCGGCCGACCGCCTGAACTCGCTGCGGGCCATGGTCGGCGAGTTGGGCGAGCCACACACCCGGGTCTTCCACGAGGTCTCGGAGCACTGGAACACCCTCATCAACGTTGCCATCCGCGAGCTGCAGGGACGCTCCGAGCTCGACCTCGAGATTCGCAACGAGCACGTCCGCATCCGCGATGGAGACACATCGGTGGTCCTGGTGTTCGAGCTGGTCAACCGCGGCGAGGGACTGGCCTCCAACGTGCAGCTGACGCTCTCCGTGGATCCGGACACCCTGACCCTGCAGTCGGCGCCCACGTACTACCTGCCGCCGCTCGGGCAGGGCGACCGCATATCCACGGAGTACACGGTGCGCCGCAACGGTGCCGGGGCGGTGCCGCTCACCATCGAGGCCCGCTACGACGACCCGCAGACCGAGGGCCAGACCCGCCGCTTCGTGCGCGAGGTCCGGTTCTTCGTGGAGGACGCCGAGTACCGCGAGATCGGTCCGAGCCCCTACATCGCCGGCCCGCCGGTCAAGTCGCCCGAGATGTTCTATGGACGGCAGTCCACGTTCTCGTGGATCCAGCAGAACCTGTCCGGAACGTTCCAGGACAACGTGCTGGTGCTGCACGGAGAGCGCCGGACCGGCAAGACCAGCGTTCTCTACCAGCTCCACTACCACCTGCCGGACACCTACGCCTTCGTCCTGATCGACCTGCAGTCCGTGGCCTATGGATTGGGGGCCACGTCCGACCTGCTGTACGCCATGGCGCGCAAGGCTACGAACGGACTGCGCCGGCAGGGATTCGACCTGGAACGCCCCGTGCGCGAGGACTTCGCGGACCACCCCATCGAGCAGTTCGAGGGCTTGGGCGAGCGGATCGGGGATCTGGCCGTCGCCACCGGCCGCCGGGCCGTGCTCATCGTGGACGAGTTCGACCTGCTGATCGAGGCCGTGGACTCGCGGACCATCAGCCCGTACGTGTTCGACTGCATTCGCGGATTGATGCAGCATCAGGACGGCCTGTCCTTCATCTTTGCCGGGGCCAACAAGATCTCGGCCATGCTCAAAAACCCGCAGTCGATCCTGTTCAACACGGCGCTCAGCCTCAGGGTCAGCTTCCTGGACCGCGAGAACGCCGAGCGCTTGATCCGAGATCCGGTTGCGGAAGTGCTATGGTATGACGACTTGGCTGTGGAGAAAATTCTGCGTGTAACCGCCGGGCAACCCTATTTCATCCAGTATATCTGTCACGAACTCGTGAACCTGGCCCGGCGCGAACAGCGCAACTTTGCCACGCTGCGCGACGTGGACCGCGCGCTGCAGTCGACCGTCCAGGAGACTACGGGCATCATTCGGCACGGGTACATGTCGCTGTCCAGGGACGAACAGCTGTGTCTGACCGCGCTCGCGCACATCACGGATGACGGTCGTCCATTCGCCAGTCTGGACGACATCGCCGAGACCCTCGGCCAGGACGGCGTGAGCATCGGCAGGCGCGAGTCGTTCGACGCCTTGCGTCAGCTCGTGGAGCGCGACTTCCTCATCGAGCGCGGCGGCGAGGGCACCGGGCGCCAGTACGGGTTCGCCATGGACCTTGTCCGCGTCTGGATAGAGCAGAACGACGAGTACACCCGTGTGCTGGAGGAGCAACGCACATGAGCGAGCAGCGCAATCCCTTCGTGCTCGGAAAGCCGATCAAGGCGCCGGCGGACTTCTTTGGCCGCGGGCACGAGCTGCGCGAGCTGATCGAGTCGGTGGCGCACCGCCAGCCGGTAGCCCTCTTGGGCGAGCACCGCTGCGGCAACACGTCCATCCTGTACCAGATGCTCAACCCGGAGGTGCGGGCGCGGTTCCTGCCGGCGGAGCAGGACGCCCAGATGCTGTACGTGTTCGTGAACGCCCAGCTGGCCGCCGAGGGCCCCGACGCGTTCCACAGACGTCTCGCCAAGGCGCTGCTCCGCGCCGATCCGGACGGCGCCGACGATCCGCCGTCCACGGTGGACAACTTCTGGATCGAGGACTACCTGGAAGACCTGGCCGACCGGGGTCGGCAGCCCGTGTTGCTGCTGGACGAGTTCGAGGTACTGGCCGGCTTCGAGGCCTTCTTCTGGGAGTGGTTCCGGGGCCTGATCATTGAGTACGACCTGGCCATCGTGGTGGCCACTCGGGTGGAGCTCGGAGAGTTCCGCGACGAGTGGGGCAGCGGCTCGCCGTTCTTCAACATGTTCCGCAGCCTCTACGTGGGCTCGTTTGCGCCGGACGAGGTCCAGCACTTCCTGGATGTCATGAGCACCCGATCCGGGCTGGACTTCCTTGCCCTGCGACCGCTGATCGAGGACCTCGCCGGGCGCTTCCCCTACTTCATGCAGGTTGCCGGCGCCTTGTGCTACGACCGCGCCCAGCGCGAGCCGCTGACCTGCTCGGCAGACCAGGTGGCGCGCCTGGCAGCCGAGTTCCGCGTGCGCACCGAGGCGCACCTCGAGGACATCTGGCTCAAGCTGCCCGCGGCCGAGCGCGAAGCGCTGACGTGGCTGGCCGTGGCCGACCGCCCGGACCCACGCGACGCCCTGGCGTTCAACCAGGCCATACCGAGCTTGCGCCGCCGGGGTTACGTCGTGGAGGAGCGGATCTTCTCCAGCGTGTTCGCCGACTTCGTGCGCCATCAGCTCAAGCGGATCGGGCTGAACCGCGAGACAGGGGAGGTGCGCATCGAGAAGCGAACGGTGGAGCTGCCGCCCAAGGAGTTCGCCCTGCTGCGGTTCATGCTGGAGAACGAGGGCGACGTGATCACCAAGGAGGACATCGCCGCCGCGGTGTGGCCCGAGTACCGGCTGGATGCCACGGGCGTCACGGACGCCATGATCCAGAAGACCATCAGCCGCTTGCGCAAGGAAGTGGATCTGGCGGACGGCGGCTTCCAGCACATCGAGAGCGTTCGCGGGCAGGGCTACCGGTTCCAGAACGCGAGCGTCTACGAGGTGTACCACAAGCGCACCGACGGCGATGGCGGCTGACGGCCCCGGGCCGAGACGGCAACCGGCCTCGAACGTCGGCCCGAGCCGGTCCGCACGGCTCCCCAACCCCTACATCCTCACCCCGCTCACGGACACCGTCGGCTTCTACGGCCGTGATGCCGTGATGCAGTTCGTGCGCAACACCCTCACGGCCCCCTACCAGAACGTCGTGGTGTTGTACGGCCAACGGCGCATCGGCAAGACCAGCGTGCTGTACCAGCTCACCCTGCCCGGGCACGCTCCGCCCGGCTTCCGGCCGGTGTACTTCGATCTTCAGGGCCGCGCCGAGCACCGGCTCGACCAGGTGCTCTACGGGCTGGCACGCGAGATCGCGCGCGCTCTCAGGCTGCCTGCGCCCGATCGCGCGGCGTTCGCCGAGGAGACCTACTTCCAGTACGGCTTCCTGCCGGACGTCTACCGGGCCCTGGAGGGAGACCGCCTGCTCGTCCTGGTTGACGAGTTCGACGTGCTGGGCGGCGAGGAGGTCACCCCCGACGCGGCCTACCACCGGCTGTTCGGCTACCTGCAGGAACTCCTGATCGACGAGCAGCGCGGGCTCGCCTTTGTCTTCGTCGTGGGTCGGCGGCTGGACGAGCTACCCAGTCGGATCAAGGCGACGTTTAAGAGCGCACAGTGCAAGCGCATCTCCGTCCTGGGGCGAAGAGCCTCCGAGAGCCTCATCCGCCAGCCCGCCGCCGGCAGGCTGTCGTTCAGCGACGGCGCGGTGGAGCGGCTGCTGGCCCTGACCGCGGGGCATCCGTACCTGCTCCAGTTGCTGTGCTACGAGCTGTACGACCGCGCCACGCGCAGCGGCCTGAAGGTGGTGGACGCCGAGCGGGTCGACGACGACCTGGTGTGGACGGCCATGGAGCTGGGCATGGGTGGCCTGGCCTGGTTCTGGGACGAGTTCCCGCCCGCCGAGCGGTTCATCCTGTCTGCTATCGCCCACCTGACCCAGAGCCATCCGCAGGCAACGATGCGCCAGATCGGCGACGCGTTGCGGGACCACGGCGTGCGCCTGCAGGGCATGGAGCTGTCTACCGCCCCGGCCGGGCTGACCGAGTGGGAGATCATCGAGAACGCGGGCCGGGACGCGTTCCGGTTTCGGGTCGAGTTCGTCCGGCGCTGGATCCTGACCAAGCACTCGCTGGACGAGGCCAAGCGGGAGTTGGAGCGCGTCAGCGCGCGCGCGGTGGCCCTGTACGAAGCCGGCCGCCGGCTGCACCGCGGCGGCGATCTGCCGGGAGCGGCCAACGAGTACCGGCGGGCGCTTGCCGCCAATCCCAACCATGCCCGGGCCAGGCTGGGCCTGGCACAGGCATTGTACGAGGGCGGCCGGCTGGACGTCGCCGTGGAGGCGTTCGAGAAGGCGTACCGGTTGGACCCGGAGAGCGCCCGGGAGGGTCTGCTCTCGGCGCATCGCGACCTTGCCGGCGCCCTGGAGTCGGAGGGGCTGTTCGACTTGGCCCGGCTTCACTACCAGCGGGTGCTGGACGTCAACCCCGGCGACGCCACGGCTCGCATCAGGCTGCGCGACAGCTGGCGCGCGACCGCGGGCGCGCACCTGGCCGCCGGGCGGTGGGACCGGGCCACCGAGTCGTATCGGGCCGCGCTGCGCTTCATGCCGGACGACGAGATCCTGCAGCAGGCGGTCCGCAATCTCGAGCAGCGGCACGTGGAATCGGAGGCTCGTCAGCGGCGGCGGCGGCAGCTGGAGCGCGCCGTGCTGGAGGTGCGCCTCAAGGAGGAGCAGTCGCGCCGCGAGTTCCTGCAGTCGTCCGTCCTACGGGCGCTCAGCATCCTGCTCTTGGTGGCCGCCGTCACCGTCTTGGCCGGAGCAGTGGCCGTCGCATACGCTGCCGGAGCCCTGGGCAGCGGATGGTGGCTGATGGTCGTGGGCCTGAGCATGGTCGTGCTGTACGCAACCTACGCATGGGTCACGCGAGGGATCTGACGCCGTAGGTACTGACACTGCAGGAGCGCCGGATGCAGATGAACCCGTTTAGCCCTCATTCGCCGGCCGATCCCGGCTTGTTCATCAACCGTGAGCGCGAAATCGAGTTGATCTTCGGTCACATCAGGTCCGCCCAGCGGGGCAACGTCGCGCTGAGCGGCCCTCTCGGCATAGGCAAGACAAGCCTGATGCACTACGTCGCCCACCCCGATGTTCGCGCGCACTACGACGTGCAGGCGCCGGACTACGCCATGATCTACCTGGACGTCCACTCTGTCACGCCCTTCGGTGCCGTCCGCTTCTGGCGCCGCACCGGCCGCCTGCTCGCGCGCCAGCCGGAGCTGGGCCTGGGCGCCATGGCTGACGCCCTGACCGAGCGGCCGGATCTGGACGTGACCGATGTCGAGGAGTTCCTGGACGGGTTGGCGGACCAGGGCCAGGTGCTGGTGCTCCTGCTCGACGAGTTCGAGTGGGCGCTGCAAGCCGACAGCCCGGAGGCGCAGTCCGAGAGCCGCAACTTTCTGGCCCAATTGGCTTCTCTGACCCGCCGCGCGCCCCGCGTGATGTCTCTGGTCGTGGCCACGGGGCAGCCGCTGGTGGAGGCCACGCGCGTAATCGAGGCCTGGCGCGGCTCGCCGTTCGCCACCGTGTTCTCCACCGTGCCGCTGAAGCCGCTGGACCGCGAGAGCGCCGACAGCCTTCTCGATCGCGCGACGGCCGGCTCGGGCTTCACCATCGAGGCCGAGGAGAGGCAGCTTCTGTACGCCTACTCCCGCGGCCACCCGGCCGCCCTCCAGGCGGCGGCGTACAGCCTGTTCCATGGCCGCCAGAGCGGCCTGGCAGGCGAAGCCTTGCGCGAGGCGGCCCGTCAGGCGGCGGTCGCGGCCGCCGAGTCGGCGGAGGCCTTGCCGGCCGTGGCGCCGCCGTCCACGGAGCCGAAGACCGGCCAGCCCATGCCCCAGACGGGCTTCGTGGTCGACACCATGGCCGGCGAGGTGGCCATCGACGGGCGACGGATCGCGTCGCTGACGGCGCTCGAGTACAGCCTCTTGCGGCTGCTCTACGACAGCCCGGGGCGGCTGTGCAGCAAGGAGGAGATCATCCGCCACGTCTGGGGCTCGGACGTGCAGGACGAGGTGGACGACTCACGCGTGGAGAAGCTGATCAGCCGGCTGCGGCGCAAGATCGAGCCCGCGCCGAGCCGTCCACGGTACATCCGGACTGTTCGCGGGCGGGGCTATCGGCTGGTGCCGTAGTTTCCCGTCCCACAACATCCTCCACCGTCGAGTCCGGGCAGGTCGTTGCCAGAGGGGCACCGCCCCTCTGGCGCCTTCCTGCGGCAGGCTTCACCCCGACAGCCCGGGAAGGCGCCCTCCGCGACAGCCCTCCGTGTCCCTCCGGCACGGCTGCCGGTGTGACGCTCGCGTTCGCAGCGGGACACCGGCGACCCGGGCCGCCGTCAACGACGGGCGGCTCGCGCCGTGTCGCCCAACATCCGCTCCACGCTGCGCACCGTCGACGCGATGGAGAACGTCTCGAGAACTGCCCGCCGTGCCGCGCGGCCCATGGCGCGCCGGCGTTCGCCGCCTTGGAGCAGCTCCACCACCGCGTCGGCCATGGCCATCTCGTCGTCCGGCGCCACCAGCAGCCCGGTGCGGCCGTGCCGCACGATCTCGGGCAGGGCGCCGTGGCGAAACGCCACCACCGGCCTCTCCATGGCCATGGCCTCGATGTTCACCAAGCCAAAGCCCTCGGGCTCGCCGGGCTGCAGGAGCACGTCCATCGCTTCCACCGCCGGCCGCGTGTCCTCGACCGCGCCCACAAAGACCACCCGCTCCTCCAATCCGAGCTCGGCCGACAGTCGTCGCAGTTCCAGCGCGTAGCCATCGTCGCCGCTAGCCGCGCCCCCCACGACCAGCCCATGGCAGGCGGGCACACGACTGCCGATCAGCCGGCACACGCGGAGGAAGATCTCCGGCCGTTTGCCCGGCCGCAACCGTCCAACCCAGCCGACAACCGGCGCCGCCACCGGCACGCCGAGGGCGCGCCGCGCGGCGCCGACATCGCCGAGCGGCCGGTGCCAATCGGCATCGATGCCGTTGTAGATCACCGCGAGCTTGCGCGGGCACGGCTGCCGAGCGGCCGTGGCGCGCGAGTTGGCCACAACCCGTGCGGCCGTCAGACACAACAGCCGCTTGCCGAGACCGTCGAGCCACATGAACCTGGGCCGCGACTCGCCCAGCCAGTAGTCGCGCCTGTACCAGACGAACGGCGTGCGGGCGGCCTTCGCCGCGGCGGCGACGTACCAGGCCGCGCGCACGGTGTTCGCCACCACCACCCGCGCGTCGGTCTCGTGGATGACCCGGCACAACTCCCGGCTGCCGCGCCACAACTGGAGCGGTGCGGCCGTCGAACGCCGCAGCCGCGGCATCCGGACCCGGTGCACGACCGCGCCGGCGTCGGCGCCCGCCTGGGCCAGCTGCCCACCCGTGCAGGCCAGGTGTGGTCGCCACGCGCTGCGGTCCAGCCGCTCCAGGATCAGCAGCAGGCTTTTCTCGGCGCCTCCCGGCACCGCGGCGTGATCGACAAAGAGGACCGACCGCACCTCCGCCATCCCTGCCTCGCCCCGGGGCCGCAGGTTAAGGCGATTCCGGCGCTGAGCCGGGCGCCGGCGGCACCGCGCTCGGCGGAGCCGATGGCGCGTGCAGCAGATGACGGTACAGGGCAAGCAGCTTCCGCGCCTCCACATCGAAGTTGTAGGTCTTGGCCGCCTCCAACGCGCGCGCCTTCATGGCGCCAACCTGCTCGGCCGAGAGCGCGTTGAGCATGGCCGCCAGGGTCGCAGGCTCGAAGTCGCCGGCGACCAGGCCCACGTCGTGCCGACGGCAGATCGTCGCCATCTCGGGCGACGGTCCAATGGCCACGGCCAGGCCCGCCATCAGGAACTCGAAGAACTTGTTGGGCAGCGCCATGGCATAGCTCGTGTTGACGGGCGGCAGCAGGAAGAGCCCGATGTCGTGCCGGTGAATCGTCTCCACGATACGCCACGGCGGGACGGGATCCACAAAGGTCACCCGACCGGGCGCCAACTCGTCCGCCGCCAGCCGCAAGCGGCCAATAGTGCCGGGTCGGTCCTCGAGTAGCATGAAGGTGAGCGCGAACCGCTCGTCGGTGCGGGCCACGACGTCGATCATCTTCTGAAGCATGCGCTCGCGCACGGCCACGCCGTGATGCACCAGGCCGAGCCGGTCCGGCTGCGGCGGGCGAAGGGGCATGGGCACGTAGTGCGGGACGTTCAGGATCACGTCCGGCTGCAGCCCGAAGACGCGTCGGTACTCTCGGGCTATGCCCGGCGCCACGGTGGTCATGACATCCGCGCGGTGCGCGTAGGCGCGGATGATGTGCGTGTAGAGCGGCATGGCCAGCAGCCGCCACCAGGCGTTGTTGGCGCGGTGCGCGGGGCTGTACTCGTGCGCATCGAACAGCACGCGCGCCCCGCTCTCCGCCGCCGCGGCAACCGCAATGGGCAAGGCGATGGCTTCGTTGACGTGGATGACGTCGCACGGCCATTCCCGCAGTGCGCAAAGCGCCCGCCGGTGATCCGGCTTGCGCCAGTACCAGCGCTCCCAGAACCAAGGCGACCCACGCCCGGCCAGCATCAACGCCGCCTGGACCAGGCGTGAGGCCGGGCTGAAGCGCCACGGCTCGATGGCTTCCATGCGGACGTTGCGCCGCGCGCGATCCAGACGCCCCCATCCTACGACCAGCACCTGGTGGTGCCGCGCCGCGCAGTCGATCTGCCGCAGCACGCGACCGTCGCGGTGCACCGGTGCCAGCGAGAGGATACAGATCCTGCCGGACGACACGGCGTCCTACGCGTCGCCGCGCGAGCCTGCCGGGCGCTCGCGGCCCGGCCCGGACTCACGCGGACCGGCTTCGAGCGGCTCGGCCGCGGTCGGCTCGGGCGCATCGACCCGTCCCACGCCCAACGTGTGGACCAGCCACCCTGCCGCGGCGGCGCGCTCCGGGTCGAACACGCGGCGGCCGTCGAAGAGCAGCGGCGTTCGCGCCAACGACCGCAACACGGACAACTCCAGCCCGCGGTACGCCGCGTGCGCCACCATCATCACCACCGCATCCACTCCCGTCACGCAGGCCTCGACGGACAGATCGCGGTGCGCCGAGACCCACGGATCGTGCACGCGGACCTCGGCACCCAGTCCGCGCAGCGCCGCCACAAGTGCCGTGGTGGGCGCATTGCGGTCGTCGTCGCTGTCCTCCAGGTACGAGGCGCCCAGAACGGCGATCCGCGCCTCCGCCGGCGACAGGCCCCGGGCTGCCAGGGCACGGACCACACGCGCGGCCATGTGGCCGGGCATGCCGTCGTTGACGGCGCGCGCCGCCGGGACGAGTGACGCGGAGAACGCCGGTCCCGCTCCGGCCACGAGCAGCCACGGGTCCTTGGGGATGCAATGCCCCCCGACACCGGCCCCCGGAAACAGAACGGCCCGGCCCGGGGATTTGTTGACCAGCTCACGCACCCGCCACACATCGGCCCCGACGGACTCGCAGAGCAGCGCCAGCTCGTTGGCAAAGGCGATCTGGACGTCGCGGTAGGCGTTCTCGGCGGTCTTGACGATCTCGGCCGTCAGGGCGTCGGTGACGTCCAGATCGGCCTTCACGATGTGGCGGTACAGCTCGGCCGCCAGCTCGCCGGCCTCGCGCGTGACGCCGCCGACGACCCGGCTCATCATGGCCAGGTTGTGAAGCAGCCGCCCCGGCATGACCCGTTCCGGGCAATGCGCCACCAGGAGCCCCGCGCCGGCGCCCGCACCCGCGTGACGCCCCAACGTCGGCACCACCAGCCCCGTCGTCGTCCCCGGCGCCAGGGTCGACTCGATCACCACGAGCGTGCCCGGCGCCAGTCGCGGGCCCATCGTCTCCAGTGCCGCTCGCAGCGCCGCGTACGCCGGCCGCCGCGTGGCCGCATCCAGCGGCGTCTCCACGGCCACGAGCACCACGTCGCACCCGGAGAGCGCCCGCGGCTCGAGCGTGGCGCGCAGGCGGCCGGCAGCCACCACGCGGGCGAGCATCTCCGTCAGCCCGGGCTCGCGGCCCTCGAACGGCGGTCGACCGTCGCTCACGGCAGCTACCCGGTCGGCCGCCACGTCCAGCCCCACCACGCTGAACCCGGCATCCGCGAAGCTGCACGCTACCGGTGTGCCCACGTAGCCAAGCCCGACCACCGCCAGGCGAGCGCTCCGGTCGGCAATCCGTGAGCGAAGCGCGTCGGCCGGCGCGGTCATCGGCGCCCGTCGCTGGGTGCGTCCGCGGCCGGCCAGTCGGGCGTCAGAGCAACACCGTCGCGCCCGGACGTCACCACGGCCCGCGCGAGTGCCAGCGCGGCAAGCGCATCCCGGCCGCTCACGGCAGCCGGCAGCCCGTCCGCCACGCAACGAGCGAATTCAGACAGCTCTTCCGCCAATGGCTCGCGACGATCGATGCGCAGGCGGGTCATGTCGCCTTCGCCGACGCCCTGCAGACCCCCCAGGCTGTCCCAGTGGCTGTCCGCCTGCCGGTTCTCGAAGAAGTCGAGCTCCTGCAACAGGTAGTTGGCCACGAACATGCCGCGCTCGCCGGTCACGGACAACTCGCGCACCTTGGTGGGCGTCAGCCAGTTGATGTTGAACGCCCCAATCTCCCCGCCGGCGAACCGCAGCACGCCCGATACGAGGTCCTCGTGGTCCGTGTGGATGCGCTGCGCGGTCTCGGCCGACACCCGGACCACGTCGCCCCCGATCAGCCAGCGCATGATGTCCAGATCGTGCGCCGCGAGGTCAATGACCACACCAACGTCGCGAACGCGAGCCGGGAACGGTCCCATGCGCCGGGCCCGCACCTCGAACACCCGCCCCAAAGCGCCCCCGTCCAGCCGCCTCTTCAACTCCAGCACGGCCGGGTTGAACCGCTCCACGTGGCCGACCATGAGGGTTCGTCGCGCCGCCTGCGCCAGAGCGATCATCTCGCGGCCCTCGGCCAACGTGGCCGATATGGGCTTCTCCACCAGCACGTGCGCGCCGGCCGCCAGGCAGTCGCGGGTGACGGCGAGATGCAGCCGGGTAGGGACGGCAACCGAGACAATGTCCGGCGCCAGCGACTCCAGCAGCGTCTGGTGGTCGGCGAACGCGTCGACCCGCCAGCGCTCAGCCACCAGAGCGCGGTTGCCCGCGTCGGGGTCGGCCACCCCCACCAGCTCGGTCGCGCCCAGCTCCGCGTAGATGCGCGCGTGGTGCCGGCCCATGGCGCCAACGCCTATCACGGCCGCGCGCAGCGTCACGCGCCGCCTCCACCCCGACCGTCGCGCTCCACGCCCGTCCACGCCTCGCTCACCACCGCCACTGCCGCGTCCACCTCCTCGTCGCGGAGATACGCGAACAGCGGCAGGTTCAGCACACTGCGGCCCAGCCAGGCAGCCGTGTCGCCACCCACGTGCGCCAGCAGATGTCCCTTTGCGCCCGGCTGCTCGGACATGGCGCCCGGGTAGACGGTGCCGAAGCCGATCCCGTGTCGCCGCAGGGCCGCCTGGACGACGGCCCTGCGAGAGGGCTCGGTCAGCGTGACGTTCAGGTATCCGTTCTCCTCGAAGCCGTCCGGCGGCGCGGCCGCAAGCACGCCGACCCGCCCCAGGGCCTCGCGGTAGCGCCGGGCGGCGCTGCGGCGCGAGGCCAGGCGATCCTCCAGGTAGTCGAGCGCCAGGTCCAGATAGGCCGCCTCCAGCCCGCCCATGCGGCTGTTCCAGCCGACGAGGCCGTGCTCGTAGTGCGAGACGCGGCCGTGGTTGCCAAGAAGCCGCACGGTGTCGGCCAGCTCCGAACGGCCGCAGAACACCGCCCCCGCGTCGCCGCACGCCCCCAAGACCTTGGCCGGGTAGAACGAGACCGTGGCGATCTCGGCATCGCGGTACACGGAGGCGCCGCGCCACGTGACACCGAACGCCTGGGCCCCGTCCTCCACCAGCGGCAGCGAGATCTCGCGGCAGTGCGCGCGAAAGGCCTCCAGCTCGGCCGTGCCCCAGCCGTAGAGGTGGACGAGGACGGCCGCGCGCGGCGTGAACCGCCGGACCGCGTCGCGGAACGCCTCCAGGTCCATCTGCAGATCGTGTCGGTTTATGTCAACGGTGACGACGCGCGCGCCCACGTTCACGACGGCCTCGAACGTAGCCCAGAACGTGGCGTCCGGGACGAGCACGATGTCGCCGGGCCCGACGCCCACCGCGCGCAGCGCCAGCTGCAGCGCGTCCGTGCCGTTGGCGCAGGCCACCACCGCCGGGCAGCCGGCCAGGGCGGCCAGCCGCTCCTCGAGCGCCGTGACGTCCGGACCGCCCACGAAGCGCGCCTCGCGACTCAGCGCCATGCTTCGCTCGGCCCACGCCTCCAGGAAGCCCGGCTCAAGCCGCCGCAGGTCGATGAAGGGGACGGCCATGGACACCTCCTGGGGCGCGGCTCCCGGGGTGGGCGCGCCTGCCGTGCGGCTGCTACATTATACGCGTCGGGTTGGGGCAACGTCGCCGCTGCCGCGCCGCCGTGGGTGTGACCGCGCCGGACGGGGCTGTTGTCCCACCCACCGGGTAGGACCATGGAAGACAGCCGCAGACGCCCCGCCGCGCGCGCCGCCGTTCACCCGGACGCAGCCGCACGGAATGCTGATGCCCTGGTGCCGCTCGTCGCGCAGCAGGTGGGCGAGGCGTTGCGCAGTCGCGGCCTGACGCTGGCCACGGCCGAGTCGTGCACCGGCGGCCTGATCTCCTCGTGGGTGACGTCGGTCGCGGGCAGTTCGGGTTACTTCCGCGGCGGTGTGGTCGCCTACGCCAACGAGGCCAAGACGGCGCTCCTGGGCGTGGCGCCCGAGACCCTGCAGAGCCTCGGCGCGGTCAGCGAGGAGACGGCGCTGCAGATGGCCGCCGGCGCGCGACATCGGCTGGGCTCGGACCTCGCGCTGAGCGTCACCGGCATCGCCGGGCCGGGCGGAGGGGCGCCGGGCAAGCCGGTGGGGCTGGTGTACATCGGTCTGGCCACGTCCGCGAGTTCGCGCGCCGAGCGGCACGTGCTGCGCGGCACGCGCGGCAACATCCGCTGGTCGGCCGCCGTGGCCGCGCTGCAACTCGTCCTCGACGCGCTGAAGGTGCCGCCGGCGGGCGCGAGCGCGCATCCGGGCGATGCCACGGCGCCCTGTCAGGCGGAGGGCACCTCGACCGGCAGCACCGCCGGCTGACGCTGGCCCACCAACGCCACGAAGTCGTCCGCGTCCAACGTCTCGACCTCCAGCAGGCGCTGCGACACCGCGTGAACGCGGTCCATGTTCGTGACGATCAAGGAGCGGGCACGCTGGTGCGCTTCGGTCACCAGGTCACGAACCTGTTCGTCGATCAGGCGCGCCACCCGTTCCGAGTAGTTGCGCTGCTCGCTGAGCTCTCGACCCAGGAACACCAGCTCCGTCCTGGAGCCGTACGTGACGGGCCCCAGCACCTGGCTCATCCCGTAGCGCGTCACCATCTCGCGCGCGGTGCGGGTCACGAAGTCCAGGTCGTTGGACGCGCCGGTCGATACGTCGCCAAACACCATCTCCTCGGCGGCGCGGCCGCCCAAGGCGGCTGCCAGGTCGGACTTGAACTTGGTCCGGCTGCGCAGGTAGCGGTCGTCCTCGGGCAAGAAGCTGGTCATGCCGGCCGACATCCCGCGCGGGATGATGGTGATCTTGTGCACCGGATCGCATTCCGGGATCAGGTGCATCACGAGCGCGTGGCCGGCCTCGTGATAGGCCGTGATCTCCAGTTCGCGCCGGCTCGGTGCCCTGCTGCGCCGCTCGGGGCCGTAGCGCACCTTGTCGGTGGCTTCCTGCAGGTCGGCCATGTAGATGGCCCGACCGTTGCGCCTGGCCGCCACGATGGCCGCCTCGTTGACCAGGTTCTCCAGATCCGCACCGCTGAAGCCCGGCGTCTGCCTGGCCGTCACGTCGAGATCCACATCGGCCGCCAGCGGCTTGCCGCGCGTGTGGATGGAGAGAATGGCCCGGCGGCCCCGCACGTCCGGCCTGTCGATGACCACCCGACGGTCGAATCGGCACGGCCGCAACAGCGCCGGGTCCAGGATGTCGGGCCGGTTGGTGGCCGCCATGACGATGACGTTGGTGTCGGTGTCGAAGCCGTCCATCTCCACCAGGATCTGGTTCAGGGTCTGTTCGCGCTCGTCGTGGCTGCCGCCCAGTCCGGCGCCACGTTGGCGGCCGACTGCATCGATCTCGTCGATGAAGACGATGCACGGGCTGTGCTTCTTGGCCTGGTCGAACAGATCGCGCACGCGGCTCGCGCCGACGCCCACGAACATCTCCACGAACTCCGAGCCGGAGATGGAGAAGAACGGCACCCCTGCCTCGCCGGCCACGGCGCGCGCCATCAGGGTCTTGCCGCAACCCGGCGGCCCCATCATGAGCACGCCCTTGGGAATCTTGGCGCCCAACGCGATGAACTTGTCCGGCTCGCTGAGGAACTCCACGATCTCCTGCAGCTCCTGCTTGGCCTCCTCGACCCCGGCCACATCCTCAAACGACACCGTGGGCGTGTCGCCGGTCATCATCCGCGCGCGACTGCGCCCGAACGACATGGCCTGGCTGTTGCCGGCCTGCGCCTGGCGCATCATGAACACGAGAAACCCCAGGATGAACACGAACGGAACCACCGCCCCAAGCAAGGGCGCCCAATCGCCCAAGCCGCTGGACTTCTCCACCCGGTAATCGACACCGGACAGCCGATCGCCGTCCACCCCGAGTTGCGCGAGGAAGGAGTTGACGCCGCGCTCCTTGACGACCACCGCCTGGGTGTCGTTGGACAAGGTAACCGTGGCTCGGGACTCGTCCCCGCTGACCCGGATGGCCTTCACGCGACCCGCCTCGAGTTGGGCCGCCAGGTCGCTCAGGCTCATGGTGTTGCGCACGCGCTGGGACGACTGGTAGCCGAGAAGCAGGGCCGCGGCGACGATCGCCATGATCGTCCAGACAACCAGCCTGCGCCTCGTCGCTCGCATCATCGCTTCTGGCATCCCCGGTGGGCACCCGACCGCGCCAAATCGGCGTCGGCCACGAACCGCGCAACAGAATATGATAGCGTTCGCACCTGGACGGGCCAACGACGACGGGCGGAGGGCGAGGCGGTCGATCGCCCGCTGGACGAGAGCCGGCGGTCGCCGGTGTCCCACGGAACCGACGCCGAGACACGGATCGGCGAGGGACGGGACACGGCGAAGCCTGGGGACGGCACCGCGCCGACGCAGCGAGGGTGATGCTTCGCCGCAAGCCGGCGCGCTCCGGGGGCGGAGCCCCCGGGGAACGGCCTACTCGCCCGCCGGCGTCACCGTGATGCCCAGCACCCGCACCCGATGGTTCTCGGTTCTGGCGAACGCGCTTGCTCGCACCGGCAGGCGCTCGCCGGGAGCCTCGCGCGCCGCCAGCTCCAGCCAGAGCACGTACTCACCGGCCCGCGCACCAGGATCCACGGCCAGGCGGAACGCATCGTCGGCCACCACCTCGCCGGGCGCCCAGCCGGTGGTGGGACGGCTGCCGCCCACCGGAACATGCTCGTCCCGAGCCACCACGTCGCCCGTGGGACCGACCAACTCCGCGCGCGCGACGTAGTCTCCGCGCGGCCGGTCCTCGGACTCGCCCTCCACGGCGATGGCTTCCCACACCGCCCGAAAGGCAAGCGTCTCGCCCGGTGTCAACACAGAGGAGCCGATGTCGACCCCACGCAGGTGGATGTTGTCCGCGAAGTCGACGCCCAGTGACAGCCACGAGCCGCTGTTGACCGTCACGTGGACCGGCGCGCCGCGCGGCCAGCGGCTGCCCGGCGGCGGGTCGAGCGCCAGGACCTGGTCCACGGCGTCGGCGTTGCCGCCCCAGACCGCCCGCCGCACCGGCACGAAGCCGTGCTGCTCCAAGGCCTGGGCCACGCTGGCCCAGCTGCCGGCGAGGTTGGGCACCACCAGCGGTGCCTGACCGCTCACCACCAGCTCCACCACGGTCTCCGCAGGCACCGCGTCGCCCGCTTCCGGCCGCTGCCGGATCACCCTTCCGTCCGGCACGGCATTGGACGTCTCCACCTCCGTGGTGGAGCCCAGGCCGGCCCGGCCGAGAACCTGGCGGGCATCGGCCGCATCGCGCCCCACCACGTCGGGCACCGCCACCAGCACCACGGTGGGCGCGACCGGAGGCTGCGGTTGGACCGTGATCTGGGCCTGCGCGTCCTGGCGCACGAATCCCAGCGGCCGATCCGCGGTCTGATACCGGGCGCGCACGGTGCTCCACAGGGGCACCAGACCGGCAACCGCCAACAGCGCCAGCAGCGCCAGCAACAGACCCGCCACGTCCAGCAACGGGCCTTGATGCGCCCCCGTGCCGCGCCCGCGGTACGGGGGGGCAGTGGCCGGCACGCCGGCACCGACCGGGATGGGCGGCGCGAGCGCCGCCGCGCGGTCCGGCACCGCGGGCAGGCTGCCCGTGGCCTGGTTGGCCCAACGGGCGAAGCTGTCGAGCGCCTCGGCCAACGCGGCGGCATCCGGGTAGCGTGCCGCCGGGTCCGCCGCCATGGCCCGTTCCACGATGCCGGCCAACACCGGCGGTACCCGCGGGTTGACCCGGTCCACCGACTCGGGTGCGCCGCCCATGATCTTCATCACCACGCCCACGGTGGAGTCGGCCTCGAACGGCAGCCGTCCCGTGAGCATCTCGTACAGCACCACGCCAAGTCCGAACACGTCCGAGCGGGGCGTTGCCGGCCCGCCGCCTGCCACCTCGGGCGCCAGGTAGTGGACGGTTCCCATCACCAGGCCGGGCGCCGTGGTCCCGGCTGCGGTGATGGCCCGGGCAATCCCAAAGTCGGCCACCTTCAGTCGCTGCGACGGCGTGACCAACACGTTCTGCGGTTTGATGTCACGGTGAACCATCCCGGCCGCGTGCGCCTGGCCGACGGCACGCGCGATCTCGGCGCACATGCCAACCGCGCGGCCGGGAGGAAGCGGCGCCTCGTCGCGGATCAGCTGCTTGAGGTCCCGCCCCGGGACGAACTCCATCACCAGGTAGTGCCAGCCGTCGTCCACGCCCACGTCGTAGACACCGACCACCCCGGGGTCGTTCAGCGTGGCCGCCGCCCGCGCCTCGCTGTGAAGCCGACGAAGGAAGTCGGGATCGGACGCGTACTGCACTCGGAGCAACTTCACGGCCACGACGCGGCCAAGGAGCTCGTCCTCGGCGCGCCACACCACGGCCATGCCGCCCTCGCCGACGATCTCAAGCAGGCGGTAGCGATTGGCCAGCAGCGCCGGCGCCGCTGAGGGGTCGGACATGGCGCGGATTGTAGCCGATCGGTCCGCTCCGCGACAACGGGGCGCACGCGACCGGCGGCGCCGGCGCCGCCGCGCAACGGGCGCCGGCAGCAAGGTGGCCGGGCCGCGGCAAGCACGCCTCCGCAGAGGAACCGGTATAATGCCGGCGATGGCCGGCGCGCGCTCCTCATCGATCACCACACCCCGCCCGCGATCCGCCTGGCTGGTGGTCAACCCGGCGGCCGGGCACGGCGATCGGACGCAGAGTCTCCAGACTGCAGTCGGCGTGCTGGTGCAGGAAGGGTGGTCGGTCTCGTGGCACGCCACGCGCGGCAAGGGCCACGCCGCCGAGATCGCCGCGCGGGCCGCACGCGACGGCGTGGACGTGGTGGTCGTGGCCGGCGGCGACGGCACGGTCAACGAAGTGGCGAACGGCCTCGTCGGCACGGCGTGCGCGCTGGCTCTCCTGCCGGCAGGCACGGGCAACGTCCTGGCGGCCCAGTTGGGCCTCGTTGGCGTGCCGACCCCGCTGCACCGACCCGATCCGGTGTCCGCTGCCCGGCGCCTGTGCGGCGGTCGCACGCGCTCCGTCGACGTGGGCCACGCCCGCGCTCGCGGCGTGGGCGGCCGCTGCTTCGTCCTGTGGGCGGGAGTCGGATTGGACGCCGAGATCGTCGAGCGGGTCGAGCGTGCCGACCCGTCGCTCAAGCGAACCATGGGCCCCGCCGCCTACGCCGCGGTCGGGTTGCGCAGCCTGCTGGGCGCCACCGCCACCTGGGCGCTGCTGCGCTGCGACGGCGCGAGCGTTCGCGTGTCGCTGCTGATGACCGTGGTGGCCAACGTGCCCCTGTACGCCGGCACCGTGCGGCTGGCGCCGGAGGCGGTCATGGACGACGGCCGCCTGGACGTGGTGGCGTTCACCGGCCGCGGCGCGCCCGACACGCTCCGGCATCTGGCCGGCCTGACGACGGCCCTGACGACGGGCCGGGCGCCGGCAGAGGATGCCTGCCCGCCAACCGTGGCGGAGCGCGTCTCGGTGACGACGGCCGGCTCCCTGCCCGTTCACCTGGACGCCGAGCCATTCGGCCGGACGCCGTTCCGAGCGCACGTCATGCCGGGAGCCCTGCGCCTGCTGATTCCGGAGGGCGCCCCGGACGAGCTCTTTCAGAGGGCGACGGACGGCCCGCGGTGACGGCGCCGGCGGGCGCGGCCCAACGACCGGCCCGTGGGCGAGCATGGCCCGGCCGGTCCCGGGACTGGCCATCGCCGGTGCGCTCCGGTATCATTGGCCGGCCGGCCGGCGGACGGCCGGCGTTGTTCGGGAGGCGTTCGTGCAAGCCTACTTCAGCGTGGCCCTGATCATCATCTCGCTCGTCCTCATCGGCCTGGTGATGCTGCAGGCTCGAGGCGGCGGGTTGGGCAGCGTGTTCGGCGGGGATGGTGGCGTGTACAAGACGCGTCGCGGCATGGAGAAGACCGTGTTCAACACCACGATCGTCTTCGCCGTGGCGTTCCTGCTGATCTCGCTCTTCACCGTCCTCTCCGGCTCGCGATAGCCGGCGGTAGGTGCTCCGTCAGCTCCGATGGCAGATCGCGCTCGCCGCGGCCGGCGCGCTCGCCATCGGCCTCGTGGTCGTCCTGTTCGCCCATCGCGGCTTTGAGGACAGGCCCAGCCGCGGCGGCAACCTGGTCGAGGCCGTGGTGGGTCGCCTGGCCGTGCTCAACCCCTTGTTCGCGGTGGACGACGCCGAGCGCGATGTCGCCAACCTGCTGTTCTGCAGCCTGACCAAGCCGGACCCCCACAGACACGTCCGCCCCGACCTCGCCACACACTGGTCGGTCAGCGCCGACGGTCTGACCTACACGTTTGGCCTGCGCCAGGGTGCCGTGTGGCACGACGGTCGGCCGGTGACGGCGGACGACGTGGTGTTCACGGCCGACGTCGCCGCTCGCATCGCCAGCCACGCCGGCCTGTCCCTGCTGGCGTCGCCCTTCGTGCGCCCGTGGGAGCGCGTCACGGCCGAGGCCGTCGACGAGAACACGGTGACGCTGCGCTTGTCCGAGCCGTACGCGCCGTTCCTGGACGCCACCATGCTGGGGCTGCTGCCCAAGCACGTGCTGGAGGGCGTCGGGCCGGACGAGCTTGCCAACCACCGCTTCTCGCGTCTGGAACCCATCGGCTGCGGTCCCTACCGCCTCGACCTGCCCGGCGGCCTGGACAACTCGTCGGTGCGGCTGGTCCGGTTCGACGGCCACTGGAACGCGACCGAGAGCCGGCCCTATCTCGACGCGATCGTCCTGCGGCTGTATGCCACTCTCGAGGCGGCGGTGGCCGATCTGGGCAGACAGGACGTGCAGGCCATGGGCGGGGTTCCCGCCGGTGCCGTCACCGCCCTGGGCGAGGACGCAAGGGAGTACGCCGCCGTTCAGCCTGGCTTCGGGCTGGTGTACTTGAACAACGCGGGCGTGCTGTTCTCGGAGCGCTCGGTGCGGCAGGCGCTGTCTCTGGCCACCGATCGCATCGCCATCGCCACCGACGACGACCTGCTGGGCGGCCAGGGCCTCGCATCGGCCAACCCCATCGCTTCCGGCTCCTGGGCCCACGCGCCGGACTTGGAGGAGGTCGCCTACGATCCGGCGCAGGCCCGCCGCTTGCTCCAGGCGCAGGGCTGGCTGGACAGCGACAGCGATCGCGTGCGCGACCGCGAGGGCAAGCCGTTGCGCTTCCGCCTCGGCACGTCGGCCGACCCGCTGATGCAGGCCATGGCCCGCCGCCTGCAGCGCGACTGGCAGGCGGTCGGCGCGGACCCGCAGCTGGAGACCCTGGACCAGCAGGCGACCGTGCGCGCCCTCTCCGCTCGCGACTTCGACGCCATGCTGTTCAGCTGGGAGTTGACGCAATACGATCCGGACCCGTACCCTCTGTGGCACTCGTCACAGGCCGAGCAGGGTCAGAACTACGCGTCCTTCCGCAACGACGATGCCGACCGGGTGATGGTCGATGCGCGCCGGCTGGCGCCGTCGGCGGAGAATCTGACCGCCCGGGTGGCCCTGTACCAGGAGTTCCAGCGCATCTTCGCCGAAGAGCAACCCTCCATCGTGCTGTACCATCCTGTCTACAGCTACGTTGTCGCGGACCCGAACCTGGGTGGGTTCCAGTTGCCGCAACTGGTGGTCCAGCGCTCGGACCGCTTCCTTACGCTCCCCGACTGGTTCGTCCAGACGTCCCGCGTCTTCGGGCAGGACGCACCGAGCCCCTAGAGGTGCCAGGCATGGACACCGATCGTTGGCGGCGCCGTCGGGCGTGGGCCCGTGTCGCGGCCGTGGCCGTCCTGACCGTGGCCGCCGTCTACGTCGTGCGCGTGCTGGACCTGGCCGTCGCGGTTCAGCGCGCCGAGCGCGTGGAGGCCGAGCTGGCCACCGAGGTAACGGTCATGGCGGCCGAGGTGGCGGTTTTGCAGACGGCGGCGGCCGAGGCGCAGTCCGACGCGGCAGTCGAGCGCTGGGCCCGAGAACAGCGGGGCCTGGCCCGCGACGGCGACAGGCCGCTCGTGGTGGTGGCGCCCAGCCCGCCACCGGGCTCCGGGCCTGGCGGCGACGCCTCGGCAACCGACCTGTGGTCTCGCTTGCGGGAGTGGCTGGCGCGCCGCCGACGGTAGCGATGACGCAGCCGGGCGTACGTGCCTGGGCCCGCCGCCGAACCGCGGGCCGGCTCAGCCGGGCGACCAGCTGAACTCGGACGGCTTGGCCGGCGGGCTGAGCGGCGTCCCTTCGCGCTCGACCACCCGACCGCCCCGGCGCCTGACGTCCACCGTCCAGGCGACGCGCCGCGACGCGCCCAAGGCCGGGCGGTACGCGCTCGAGAGCCGCAAGCTCGTGGCGTTCGTCGTGACCCACTCGAACACCGCCTCGGACTCGGGCGCGTCGGCGTCGCGGATCGAGACCACGTACGCCACACCGCGCGGCAGCACGCCCACCGACGTCCAGCGCAGCAGCACCGAGTCGGTCGTGACAACGGCCCCCGGACCGGGGCTCAGGACCGTCGGCGCCCGGTACTGCACCCCCGCCGCCGACTCGTACGGCATGACCTGGCTCGCGCCGGGAGCGCCGGCCACGGCAGCCGGAGCTGCCAGCACCGGCGTCTGATGCGGCTCCGGCGTGGCGGTCACCATGACCGCGGACTGCACGACCACCTGATCACCGACCTGCAGGGTCTGGCTCACGCTGGTCAACCACTCGGCGTTGAGCCGCAGCAGCTCGTCCAGGGGCACGCCGTACCGTGCCGCCACGCCACCGAGCGTGTCGCCGGCCTTGATGGTGTGCGTCTGGGCCTCCGTGACCACGATCGGCTCGCCGACGGTAGCGGGCTCGCGCAACACCAGCGCCACATCGTCGGCCGGGCCGGCGGCGGACACCGGCGCGGCGCTCCCATCGGACACCTCCACCACCGTCTCGCCCTCCGCGACGTCGGGCGCCACACCGCCGCCGTCGGTGGGCCCCACCTGTTCATCCGCCGGCCCCGACACGTCGCGGCTGACCCCGGCGCCGTCGGGCACGCGTAGCGTCTGGCCAACCCCCAGCGCCTTCGGGCGCTCGAGCTCGTTCAACACGATGATGGCCTGGGGCGCCACGCCGTACATGGCGGCGATGCCGCTCAGCGTCTCACCGGCCCCGACCGTGTGTTCCACGGCGCCCGGCGCGCCCGTCGCGTCCGCCACGTCGGGCGCGGCCGTTTTCGCCGCACCCGCGGCAGGCGGTCCCGGCTCCGGCGTGAACGTGGGCATCTCGGTCGGTGGTCGTTCGATGAGGGCCAGCTCGGCAACGCGCTCCGCCGGCGAGACGAACGCACGACCGGTGGAGCGCAGCCACGCGAGCGTCAAGCCGAGAACGGCCACCAGGGCCACCACCAAGGCGCTCTCCAGCAGCACGCCGCGCCTTGTCCAGCGCCACGGGACGCCGTGCCCGCAGATGGGGCACTGCGGCAAGCCCGCCCGAAGGCGCGACCCGCAACTGGGGCATCTTCGTGATCCGTCAGGCATGGGCATCCACGGCCTCCTTCTGGATGGCGCACAGGCGAGCTATGCCCGACGCCGCCAGCTCCAGCATGCCGGCCAGGTCACCGTTGGTGAACGGCTGTCCCTCGGCCGTGGCCTGCGCCTCCAGGAAGCAGCCGTCCCCGGTCATGACCACGTTCATGTCCGTGCCGGCGCCGACGTCCTCCTGGTAGTCGAGATCGAGAAGCACGGCAGCACCGACCACCCCTACGCTCACGGCCGCCACCTGTCTCGCCAGAACGTCACGCGAGACCCTGCCGGCGGCCGCGAGCGCGTGGACGGCGAGCGCCACGGCCACCCAGCCACCGGTGATGGCCGCCGTGCGGGTCCCCCCGTCGGCCTGAAGCACGTCGCAGTCCACGTGCAGCGTCCACTCGGGCAGGAGGCTCAGGTCCAGGGCCCCCCGCAGGGAGCGCCCCACCAGCCGCTCTATCTCGTGCGTCCGGCCGCCGGCCCCGCGCCGCTCCCGCTGCGTCCGTTCGGCCGAGGAGCCGGGCAACATGGCGTAGGTGGCGCTCAACCAGCCCCGGCCGCTGCCGCGACGCCACTGGGGCACGCGTTCCTCGAGCAGGCACGTGCACACGACCCACGTGGATCCCTGCCGGATGAGCGCGCTGCCAAGCGGTGCCCGCAGCCATCCGCCCAGGATCACCACCGGTCGCAGTTCGGACGGGCCCCGACCCGAGGGTCGGAGGCCGCTGGGAGCTGGGTCAGCCACGAGCGCCAATTCTAGCAGTTGCCTCCGGGACGCCGTCATGCGCCCGCGGGACCGGCTTGCGGCCCTCGATGACCACGATGTCCCCGCTCCGCCGCGCCGCCGCGCCGCGGTTGAGCGCCGCGGCCGCGACCCGGCCGACGATCGCCGGCAGGAACCGGTACACGTACGGCGGATGCACCAGGTGCGCGGTGCGCAACGCGTAGCCGCGCGCGCGCAGCGCGGCGACGAGAGCGGTGGCGCGCAGCGGACGCTCGTGTTCGGCGGCGGGTGACGACCGGCCCAGCATGGGCCGCAGCGCCGGTCGGGCCACCCCGGCACAGAGCCGCACGAACCGCGACACGAGGCTGCCGGCTGCATCCGGCTCGGCCAGGAACAGCCGGCCGCCGCGCCGCAGCACCCGGTCGAGCTCGGCCAGAGCCCGGCCAACGTCGGGCAGGTGGTGCAGCACGCCCTGGCAGACCACCGCGTCGAACGAGCAGGGCCGGAACGGCATTCGCTCCGCGTCGCCAACGACCACCGTCACGAGGTCGTCCAACCCCGACAGCGCCGCCTTCCGCCGGGCAACGCGCAGCATGCCGCGCGACGTGTCCAGCACCAGCACCCGCGCCCCGGCACGCGCCACGGGCAGGGCCGTTCGCCCGGTTCCGCCACCCACGTCCAGCACGTCGCGCCCTCCGGCCGCGGCCAGCCGCCGCGCCCACGGTTCGGCCGTGTGCGTGGCCTGATACGGCGCGAACTCGCGCCCGATGAGGCCGTCGTAGCGCTCCGCCTCGCGGTCGTGATGCCTGGCGTCTTCGCGCTTCCACGCCCGGGCGTCGCTCACGGGTGGCCCGCCGGCGGCGGTGGCGGGCGGCGCCAGAAGAGCAGCAGCACGCCGCCGTAGCGACGTCGGTCCGCCAGCTCGAACGCCGCCAGGTCCAACGCCTGCTCCTCGCGCGGGTCGATCTGCACGACCACCTTGCCCCCCGCGGCCAGCCAGGACGGCCCGTCGCCGATGGCCCGCAGGGTCCGCAACCAGAGGCCGCGATACTGCGGTGGCGCCACGTACACCAGGTCGTAGCCGCTCTCCGGCGGCCGCGAGAGCCAGTCGAACACGTCACGCCGCCACACGCGCGCGCGGTCGCCAAGGTCGGTCCGCGCCAGGTTGCGCGCGACGGTGCGCACGGCGCCGGGCGAGAGGTCCACGAAGTCGCACCACGAGGCCCCGCGGCTCAGCGCCTCGATGCCCACCCCCCCCGTCCCCGCGAACAGGTCCAGCACCCGGGCGCCCACGATCCCGTCGGCCAAGATGGAGAACAGCGCCTCCTTGGCCCGATCGGTGATGGGCCTGGTCCCCGTCCCGGGCACGGCCGAGAGCCGGCGCCCACGTGCCACGCCCGCGATCACGCGCATGCAACGCCTCCGCGCCCGCCGGCGATCATGCGCCCGGGCGGACCCAGGTTAGCACAGGCCGCCGCCCGCTTCAACGGCCTGGCGCCGGACCCCGCGCCGCCCGGCCGGCGGCGAAGGGCGCCGGCCGGCGCGACGGAGCCCTCTGCGATCCACGACTCGTGTCCCGTCCCATCTCTGGCATCGAGGCTGCCGTGGGCCCGGACACTAGCGTGACGCGAACGGCACGTGCAGGTGCACCGCCCGCCAGCACGTTCGGACCG
>Ga0114946_10000403_pt1 | contig 28394 bp, 19 predicted proteins | sample WalLakDeSediment_FD_88676 | JGI IMG/M metagenome (GOLD analysis project Ga0114946, IMG submission 88676) | Lake sediment microbial communities from Walker lake, Nevada to study Microbial Dark Matter (Phase II) - Walker Lake 11/02/13 Deep Sediment | ecosystem: Environmental > Aquatic >... | reverse complement strand
TCACGCTTCGCGTACCCGGGCCGATAGCCACCGGCGCGGCAACCGGCGCGGAGGTGAAGGTCGAGGTCCACAAGACGAAGGGCTCCCCGGGCCGCGTGGACGTCGCCGCAGGCCCATGAGCACGAACCAAGTCTTTCTGTTCGTGCAGGACCGGGCGAGCCGGTTCGTGCGGGCGAACCGGGCCTTTCTCGTCATGCACGGCTGTCGGTCGAACGCCGATATGGTGGGCCGCACCGATCACGACTTCCACCCGCCGGCCCTGGCCACGCAGTATGTCGCCGAGGACGAACGCGTCATGCGGTCGGGCAGGCCGCTCCAGGATCAGGCGTGGCTCGTGCCCGACCACACGGGCATGCCGGCCTGGTACCTGTGCACGAAACTCCCGCTCTTCGATTCGGCCGGCGCGGTCCGTGGACTCGCGGGCATTCTGCGCCCCTTCGACAACGCCGGCAATGCGCCGCGTGAATACCGGCGGCTGACCCCGGCGCTCGAACTGGTTGCCACCGAATACCAGCGGCCGATCCGCGCGAGTGAATTGGCCAAGGCGTGCGGGCTCTCCGTGAGCCAGTTACAGCGGGAATTCCGCCGCCTGTTCGCCATGAGCCCCAGCGACTTCATCCTCCGCACACGCTTGCTCGTGGCGCAGCGGATGCTCGAGAAAGCCACGGTGTCGGTGGGCGCGGTGGCCGTGGCCTGCGGCTTCTACGACCAGAGCCACTTCACAAAGGCCTTCAAGGCCCACACCGGCCTGCCGCCTCAGGAATACCGCCGCCGGTCGCCCGGAAAAAGGTGACAGCCACCATTTGCCGGTCGCCGGAGGCGACACGGCCCCGGCCGAAGGCCAGGGTCTACAGACAAATGGTGGCTGTCACCTTTTTCCCACCTTTTTCCGTCCGTTCCCGCACCCCGATGCGTCATCGAAACAACCGGCTGCGGTGTTCGTACAAGGCGGAAATGACTCGGCGGCATATCGTCAAGCGTGAGGAGTCGCCGCTGCTTCGAGGGGCATCATGGGCCACGTCGATCTGGAACACCTGCCGCCGTTGCCGGCCGGCCGCGGTGGTCGCCGCGCGGCACGCCATCCCGCGGACCTACGGCGACATCACTTCCCTCCTCGACGACCCCGCCGTGGAGGTCGTCGACATCGCCGTGCCCCCCGATGTTCAGCCGGCGGTGATCGCGGAGGCCGTGCAGCGCCGCGGCCGAATCCGGGGCATCCTCGCCCAAAAACCGCTGGCTACGAATTATGCGGAGGCGAAGCGGGTGGTCGAACTCTGCCAAGCCGCGGGCGTGCGGCTCGTCGTCAATCAGAACATGCGCTACGACCACGCCGTCCGCAGCTGCGGCACGCTCCTCTCGCGCGGCGTGCTCGGCGAGCCGGTGCTCGCGACGGTCGAGATGCGGGCGGTGCCTCACTGGATGCCATGGCAGGAGCGGCTCGGGTGGGTGACGCTCCGCATCATGTCGATCCACCACCTCGATACATTCCGTTCTTGGTTCGGCACGCCCCGGCGGGTGATCGCCTCGATCCGGCCCGACCCACGGACACTCCGGCAATTCACCCATGACGACGGGATCGTGCTCGTGATCCTCGAATACGATTCCGGACTCCGTTGCCTCACGATCGACGATGTGTGGGCCGGTCCGGCTCGCGAGGGGGCGGAGGCCGATCTGGGCGTGCGGTTTCGCGTCGAGGGCACGGCCGGGATGGCGCTGGGCGAGATCGGCTGGCCGGAGTGGCCCGAGCGGCGGCCGAGCACGCTCGACTACACCACGACCGCGGGCGGTTGGCATCGCCCCCGCTGGCCGGAAGCGTGGTTTCCCGACGCGTTCGTGGGGCCGATGGCCGAGCTGCTCCGCGACCTCGAAGGCGCGGCGCCGGCGACGGCCACCGGCGCCGACAACCTGCTCACGATGGCGGTGGTCGATGCCGCCTACCGCTCGGCACGGGAGCACCGCGCCGTCGAAGTCTCGGAGATCATCCGCGGCGACAGCCGCAGGCACGAGGAGCACCCCGCATGAAACATCGACACGATGCTGGCGTTTCTCCGCGAGGTGAACCGTCCTGAGACGGTGCGGGCCAACTGCGACATTTCCCACCTCCACCTCGTCCACACGCCTCCGGCCGACGTGGCCCGCCTCGCCGGCTGGATCGAGCACGTCCACCTGAGCGACTGCGACGGCCGCGTCCATGGCGATCTGCCGCCCGGCCGGGGCACCACGCCGATCGCCGACTACCTCGCCGCGATCCGCGACACCGGCTACGACGGCGTGGTCAGTATCGAGTTGGAGTATGCACCCGAGCCGGAGCGGATCGTGGAGTGGGTGGCCGAAGCCCAGGCCGAGACGGCACGAATCATGCGCGAGACAGGCTGCAGGTGAGCCCCGCGAGGTGAAACCATGAGCATCGCCCCCGCCTCCGATCTCTGGCCCCGGGCCGACTTTTACACGTGGGGCCATCCGGGGGCGGCGGACGTGCTGCTCGTCATCGAGAGCCGCCTCACGACCAAGGGCAGCACTCACCGCAGCAGTCACCAATGGCTCACGTGGTGAGCGGCGGTGCGGAGGCGTTAAAGGCCGTGAGGACGGCCGTCGCCCACGCGGCATCGCCCGCCGCAGGACCCCGCGCCGCACACACCCGGCCGCGCAACAACACCCCCTTCTCGATCGACTTCTCCGTCAGGCCCGTGAACAGCCAGGCGGTGATCCCGCAGCGGCCCGGCCGGCCGGCGGTTCCGCCCGCCGTGCAATCGAGCGCCCGCACGTCGGCCGGATGCACTCCCACCACCACGCTCGAATCTCGCCGGCGCACGAGCACCGCCGTCGCGCAGGGAGGCTGCGTCGTCTGCGTGGCGGCAGCGATCCAGTGCATGCCCCCACTCCCCTGCGGACAGCCCCAGAGCCGCTCGCCATCGGCAATGTCGGCGACCACGGGGATCGTGGAATCGCTTTCGAGAACGGAGGTCTGCGCCGAGACGATCAGTTCGCAGGCCCGCACGGTCGTGCGGTCATCGAGTCCGTCAGGCCGGGGGTGGAGTCGCCACATGGCCGTGGCCCGCAGTCGGCGGTCATCGGCAGGCTCGTACACTGCCGTGACGTCCGCGCCCCGCAGCCAGACGTCGGCGGGCGGGCAGTCGGAACGCAGATCGACGCCCAGCAGCCGGTCGGCCGTGGCGGCATCATCGCCCCAGACGAGGCCGGCGGCGACATGATCCAGATCGAGCCGCGCCGTGAGCGTTGCCGCCCCGTCGGCCGCAGGCACCACGACATGCCCCCGGGCTGACCAGAGGCTCGGGGCGACCGAGGCCGACGCAGGAGTGGCTGGAGCAGGCATGGCAGTCGGACCCCGGTTCTCGTGATCTTCTCGTGATCGTGGTGCTGACGTTGTCATGGTGGCGGCCGGGTCCGAGCCTGTAAACTCTTGAGTCCCACCCCGCGAGAAACTCCTCGATGTCCACGCGACAGCCTGCCGATCCGCTCGTCATCGCCGAGAAGGCGGCCCGGGCTGGCGGCGCCGTGCTCTGCGACTGGCAGGGCCGGTTTCAGGTGACGCAGAAGGGGCCGCGCGACCTCGTCACCGAGGCCGACTTCGCCGCGCAGCGTGAAATCCGCCGCATCGTGCTCGAGGCGTTTCCCGACCATGGCTTCGTCGGCGAGGAAGGCGACGCCGCCGGCAGCGTGATCCCGACCGGCACACCGGGGCATGCCGGCACGGGCACCCGCTGGATCGTCGATCCGCTCGACGGCACCTCGAACTACGTCCATGGATTTCCCGCCTGGTGCGTGTCGGTGGCCCTCGCCTCCGGTGACGACCTCGTGGCCGGCGCGATCTTTGATCCGGTGCACGACGAGTGCTTCACCGCGGCCCACGGCCGAGGCGCGTTCCTCGACGGCCGCCCCCTGCGCGTGCCGCACGTGACCGATCCCCCCGCCGCGGTCGCCGCCGTCAGCTTTCCTCCCCACGTCGAGGCCAACGCACAGGCCGTCGCCGACTTTCTCGGCGTGCTGCCGCACGTGCACACCGTCCGCCGCACCGGATCGACGGCGCTCAATCTCGCCTGGCTGGCCTGCGGACGGCTCCATGCGTTCTGGGTGCGAAAGATCGCCTGCTGGGACGTGGCCGCCGGGCTCTTGATCGTGCGTGAGGCCGGCGCGGCCGTGGGACGGTGTACTGCCGACGCGACGCCGGGCGAGGCGGTGCCGCTCGACGCGCCGGGGCTTCTCGCAGCGAGCAGCCCTGAACTCTTCGTGGCCATCCGCGGGATGCTGCATCCCCGGGCCTGACGTGATCCTCGGGCATGACCCGCTCGCCTCGGGCGACGCGGGAGCGGCCCGATTTCGGCCGGGATTTTTTGCCGTGGCCACGACCCGTGCCGCGCCGCTACATTGCCCCCAGCTTGCCTGCATTCGCCGACCGGTACACACCAAGGGAGTGGTGCACCCGTGGCCGACATCATTTTCATCTTCGATCCCGCGCTCGACCGGCCGATCCCCGTGCCGGAGGCTGCCCCGCCCGCCGTGGGAGAAGCCATCGCGAGGGCGGTGATCGACGCGTTCGATGCGGCCGTCGCGGCCGCCAAGGCAGCGCGGTCGGCGGCGCTCGTGATCTGCGGCCGCGTGCTCGACCCGGAGCGGGCGAGTCCCGCCCAGGCCGCCCACCTGCGGCAGGCGATCCTCGATCTCGCCGCCGGCGGCTGTCGCACGGTCGTCATCGCCGATGAAACGACCGCCTGCCACGACCTCGCCCGGATGCTGGGGGAGCCGAAAAGCCTGTCGTTCGTGACGCCGCTGGCGCCCCTCGCGGTCGACGTGCATGGCATCACGGTGGAACTCGTCTCCGCACACGGCCCCGCGGGAACGACGGTCGACACGACGAACGCCGAGGCCGCCGTCCTCCAACGCCGCATCATCGTCGGCTGGGACACGGCGCTGTGGAACGCCGACCGCTGGGCGCGTGCCCGGCAGCCGGCCGACGACCGGGGCGAACGACCTGCCGACGCACAGCCGCCGCGGTCCGCCAGTTCTTTCGCGCAAGCGGCGCTCGCGAGCGCCGCCTGGTCGCATCCGGGCACCCTCTGGATCTGGGGCTCGCGCCGCCCACACAGCCTCCCCGTGGGCGTTCATCATCTGCCGCCGCTCCAGGCACGCTCCGGTCATGAGTCGGTCGCCGGCGGCTGTCGCGGCCTCACGTTCGTCGACCCGGCCGACCGCACCGGCCTCGCCGTTCCCAAGGCCGACTGGCGGTCGAGCTGGCAGGAGATCGCCACGCACCGCGTGGTCTGGCGGACCGTCAGCGTTGAATCGGTGGCCGGCGGCGACGAGGAACTGGCCACGGCGATCTGGGCCGCGCTCGAGGCCGCCGCCATCGGCCGATCGACCGCCGCGACACCACTGGCGTTCCTGCCGATCGAGATCGTGCGCTGCTCGATCGAGTGCGGCACGAGCGTGGCCCGCCGCGTGCGGGTCGCGGAGATCGCGGCGGAGACACTGGCCCGGGTCCGCGATCTCTACGATCCCAAATCGTTCCGCGTCTGGTGCCGCGAGGTCTTCGCGGCGCCGGGCGAGTCGCTCGCGCCCTTGGGCCATGCCCGATCGGGCGGGCGGCCCGGCAGCACGACCTCGTTCTCGTCGGCGCTCGCCGACATCGTCACCGCGATCGAGCACTCTCCCGCGCCGCCGATCCCGGCCGACCTCGCCCGCGAGGCCGGCTGGCTGGCGCTCGAGCTCGTCGAATCGACCTGACCCCGCACCCCGAGCCGGAGAAGTCCTCGCCATGTTCATCGAGCGGATCGACGTCGAACGCTTCGGCGCCCTGTCACGGGTCGTCATCGACCGGCTGGGCCCGGGCGTGCAGGTGCTCCACGGCACCAATGAAACCGGAAAGACCACGCTCCTCGAATTCGTCCGCGCCGTGTTCTTCGGATTCGAGGGCCTGTTTCGCCGCGGCGTGCTCGACCCGCGGGTGCCGTGCGCCGGACAGCTGATCCTGCGGAGCGGCCCCGAACGGGCGCTCGTCGCCGTCGAGCGTCGGCACGAGGGGCCGCAGCTCGCCACGCTCACACAGGCGAGCTACCTCGACGACGTGGTCGGGCTCGGCGGCGACCATGGCGACCTCATCGAAATCACCGAACTCGAGACGGGCGACGCGGCCGCGGCCCCGCGGAATCGCGTCTATCTCCAGGATCTCGTCGGGGACATCGACGAGACCACGTTCACGAACGTCATGGCCTTCGGCCTCGACGAACTGCACGAACTGCGCACCCTCGAGCCCGAAGGCTGCGGCAGCCGGCTCTACGAGCTGGCCAGCGGGCTCGACCGTTCCAAGGTGGCCCGGGTGCTCACGCACCTCCGCGAGGCGATCACCCGGCTCGATTCCGCCGACCCGGCCGTGTCGCCGCTGGCCGCGCTCGAAACGCGGCGTCAGGACCTCCTCGAACGGCTGGCCGGCCATGCCGCACCGGCCCTCACCGCCGGCGGACTCTGGGCGGAGCTCGCGCACCTCGACGGCGAGATCAAGACACTCGACCTCCGCGTCGCCCAGGCGCTCCATGCCGAGGGCGTGATCCGCGGCGTGATCGCCCTCGAACCATTACATCTTGAATGGCGGCGGACCGCGGCGGCCGTGGCGGCGCTCGAGGCGGCGCCGCTGGTGCATGCCGACCGCGATGCCTGGCGGACCGCGATGCGGCGGCTGCGGCGGGCGGAGCGGCTGGCCGCCGTGCGCAAGAAAAAGCGGGCCCACTACGCCCGGGCGCTCCGCGACCTGCCGACGGAGTCGGTCGTGTGGGCGAAGCGGGTCGCCGTGCGGACGCTCTGCGAGGAGCAGCCGCGGCTCGAACGGCTGGTCGCCGACGTTGCTCGCGCCGAGGCCCATGCCCGGCTGGCAGCCCGCCGGTTCGGCGAACAGGTCGGAGCGGCGGGGCTCTCGCGGGTGGTGCCGATCGCGACAGCCGTCGATCTCTCGATCGAATCGCTTCCGGAGGTGCTCCTGCCCGAGGGCTTCAGCCATTCCTTCGGGCCCCTGCGGTCGCGGGCCCGCGACCGCTCCCGGGCGGCCCGCCGCGTCAAGGAGGCCAAGCGGGCGCTCGCCGCGACCCGCCGCACGCTCACCGACACGCGGGGCTCGGTGACCGGCGCGGCCCAGGGCCTCGCCGGACTCTCGATCGCCGACGCCATCGCCATGGCGGGCGAACGACTCGGCACGCTCAGGCGTCGGCTCACGACGGGCGAACAGCTCGGCGAACTCGAACGCACGGTCGGGCGGCTGGAGCGCGAGGTGGGCGACAGCCTGACGGGCCAGCTCATTCCGGTGCCCTGGCTCGTGGGCTTGGGCGCGCTGTTCGTGATCGGGGCGGGGATGCTGCTCTCCGGGCTGCTCTTGCCGCAGAGCGTCACCGGTTCGCTCGCCTACGCGATCGCGGCCCTGGGGCTCGCCGGCACGGGCGTCGCCTCGGTGACGACCTGGTCGCTCGACCGCAACGCGACCACGCGTCTGGAGGCGGCCCGCCGCCAGCTGGCGCTCGCGCGGAAGCAGCGCGAGGAAACAGCAACGCAGCTCGGCCTCCTCGATCGCACGATCGGCCCCGACTCGGTGACCACGCTCGAGCGGCGGCTGCTCTCGGCCCAGCAGGAGCTCGACCGGCTCGAGGAGCTGGCCGCCCGCGAGGGCTCGGTGCACGCGCTCGGCGATCGCGTGGCCCTGGCCGAGCAGGCGCTCCAGCAGGCCCTCGACGAGCAGAAACTCGCCCGCAGCCGGTGGCGGAAGGCGCTCGAACACCGTGGTCTCCCCCCCACGCTCACGCCGCGGGAGGTGCGGCAGATCGCGGCCCACCGCCACACCCTGCTCACGCTCGACGACGACCGGCGGCGGCTCTCGGAGGAGGCCCGCACGAAGCGGGAGGAGGTGGCAACCTTCGCCAAGCGGGTTGATGAGCTGCTCGTCGAATGCGATCTCCTGCCCGAATCGACGCCGCTCGATCATCTGCGGCTGCTCCAGGAGCGGCTCGACGCCGACAAGACGATCGTCCGCCGCCGGGCGACCTACCAGCGGCGTCTGGAGACGGCCCGGCGACGGCATCGGCAGGCGTTGCGGCAGGTGAAGGTCGGCCGCCGCGGCGTGGAGGAGTTTTACGCCCGCTGGCACGTCACTACCGAGCAGGCGTTTCTCGCCAAGGTGGATCGTCGTCCGGAATACGAGGAGGCCCGCCGCGCCGCCGCCAACGCGGAGGCCGCCTGGCTCGACGCCCGCCGCCGCACCACCGAACCGGCCGATGTCGACCTGTGGCTGACAGAGACCGCGACCGTGCCCCTGGCCACCCGGCTCGCCGAGGCCACGGCCGCGACGGCGCGGCAGCGGGCGGCGCTGGCCGCCGCCACCGACCGCCGCACGACCGTCGCGGCCCGCGTCGCGGCCGCTGCGGGCGATCGCTGCACCGAGAGCCTGCAGGTGGAACTGGCCGACGTCGAGGAGCGGATCGGGCAGCAGCTCGACCGCCGCCGCGTGCTGGAGCGGGCCCGCCTGCTCCTCGAGGAGACCCGCGCCGCCGTGGCCCGCGACCATCAGCCGCCAGTGCTGCGGGAGGCCTCGCGCTGGCTCGCGCGGCTCACCGAGGGCCGCTACACCCAGATCACGACGGCCATCGACGAGGCTCGCCTCGAGGTGCACGAAAACGACGGCAACGTCTGGAACCCCGAGCGGCTCAGCCGGGGCACGCGAGAGCAGGTCTTCCTGGCGCTCCGGCTGGCCCTCATTCGCGACTTGAATCGCCACGACGTGAGCCTGCCGGTCGTGATGGACGACGCACTGGTCAACTTCGACGACGCCCGCGCCCACCTCGCGGCCCGCGTGCTGGTGGAGTTCGTCGCCGAGCAGTCGGCCGACCGGCAGATGCTCGTGCTCACCTGCCACGAGCACGTCGCCCGCATCTTCCATGAAGCCGGCGCCCACGTGCGCTCGCTCAGCGACGCCAAGCCCCTCTGGGCCCGCACGCCTCCGCCGCCGGTGATCGTCGCCCCCGTCGTCCGCCCCGCGCCGCCCCCCCCACCGGTTCGCGTTGAAACCCGGTCAGACCTCTGGCCCGCCGAGGAGTTTTTCTTCGGCCGCGGGGCAGTCGCGCGGCGGTGATCTGGGGTCAAGCGTTGTAAGTGATGGCAGGTCGGCGGGGATCTGGGGTCAAACGATTTCGTGGTTACCGCGGTGTGACGTGGCGCGATCACACCCCCGGACTTCCGTCCGGGGCTTTTATGTTCTGCGAGAAGACCGCTCGGGGCTGCCCGTGCCATCGAGCCGGCGTAGGCGGCGAGCGGAGGCAGGATGCCGAAGCGAAGACGCCTCCGAGCGAGCGAAGGACAGGATGTCCGCAGCGAGCGTCCGGGCGAGATGGCACGGGCAGCCCCGAGCCTGCAGCGTCAACCGGTCAGACCTTCACAAAGCCATCCTGGATGTCGCGGAGATACCGCTGCCGCATGTTGGCCAGCAGCATGCTCAGGTAGGCGTTGGCGCCCAGGGATAGAAAGAGCGCGATCAGGCTGCCGATGAGCCAGCCCCAGGGCCGGTCGTTGCTCACGATCGGCGCCGTCGACAGATCACTCAGGCTGGCGGTTGTCGCAGCGACCGGCAGGGCGCGCCGGGGCCGCTTGGCGGCCTCGATCACCGACCGCTCCACGGCCGGGGGCCAGGTGTCGGCGACGTAGATCTTCACGCGGCGGACGTCGCGGGCATCCGGGGGCACCTCGCTCGTGAAGTGAAACGGACTCGGACCGCGGCCCGCGGTGCCTTCCCCACGAACGAGATCGGGCTCGACCCGCACGAGATACTCGCCGCCTCCGTCGTCGGTTGGCACGTAGGCGGCCTCGATCCCCGTGAGGAGGAGGCTGACGAAAAGGAGCGCCGTCTGTACGAACATCGCGAATCTCACCGGGGCCGAAGGGCAGTCAGAAGGGAAACCTGAGGGAATTTCACCCTCCCGTCCCCCTCCCGTGCAACTCCGGCGGCGAAATTCCTGGTTCGGCCCCGGCAAAACTGTCGAGTTCGGCCTGGAGCATCGTGAGGGCGGCCTGGAGGAAGGCCACGGCGATCGGCCCCACGAAAATCCCGATGGGGCCGAGGGCCCCCACGCCCCCCAGGACGCTCAGCAGGGCCAGGAGCGGGTGAAGTTTCGATTGCCCGTGGAGCACGATCGGCTTGATGACGTTGTCGATCGTGGAGACCACCAAGCCGCCCCAGAGGGCCAGTCCCACGGCGGCCCAGGTGTCCTTCACGAAGAACAGCAGATAGAGGCTGGCCGTGATCCACACCGCCGCGGCCCCCACGAAGGGCACGAGGGCTCCGAAGAACGTGAGCAGCGTGAGCAGGAAGACATTGCCGAGGCCAGCGAACGAGAAGCCGATGCCCGCCAACACCGCCTGAGCCAGGGCCGCCAGCAGCGTGGAGCTGACCACCGCCCGGCTGATCTCCTCGAACTCCTGAAGCAGCTGCCACTGGTACCGGCGGTCGAGCGGCACGACCCGTGTCACCGCCTCGAGCATCCGCCGGCCGTCGGCGAGGAAGTAGAAGAGGCTGATGGTCATCACGACGAGGCCGATCACGAGTTTCACGAGCATGACGGGAGCCCGCTTGGCGATCGGGCCGATCCAGTCTTCCGCGAACCGCTTGAGCTCGGCATTGACGCTGTCGGCCGTCAGTTCGAGCCCGACGGCATCGTTGACGTTGGCAATGAGGCCATCGAGCACGTGGGGATCGAGCTTCACACCGTTGGGGCTGCGGACCATCGCCACGGCGTCGCCGCCGGCCCGGGCGACGAGGAGTGCGAGCGGCACGAGCACGATCACGAGCACGAAGAGCGTCGTGCCGGCGGCCGCGGCCCACTCGGGCAGGTCGAAGCGGTCACGGAGCCAGCGATGCAGCGGCCCGAACACCACCACGAGCATGGCCGCGAGCAAGAGCGGCAGGAGAAATGCCGCGAGCACCCGCAGCGAAAGGAGTCCGAAGAGGACCACCAGTCCGAGGAGCACGCCGAACGAGACGAGCCGTGTCATTGCAAGCCTGCGGGGAACGAGACACTCTTGTCTCTTCCCCGATCGTACCAGCGGCTGATCAAACAGGCAGCCGGCCGGGATGGCAGCCGCCGGGGCCGAGCGGGTATTCTCCGATGACTCGCTGCATCCCGCCTTCCGCCCCGATCCCGCCGGACGCCTGCCACCGTGCCTCCTCCCGATGTCTCGCTCGTCATTCCCGTCCGTGATGAGGAGGGCAACATCGCCCCGCTCGTCGCGGAAATCCGGGCGGCGTTGGACGGCGCTGGGCTCTCCTGGGAGGCGTTTTTCGTCGATGACGGCTCGACCGACCGGTCATGGGCCGAGATCGAAGCCATCGCCGCCGCTGACGACCGGGTGCAGGGCATCCGGCACGGGGCCGGCCGCGGCAAGTCGGCGGCGCTCATGAACGGCTTCGCCCGGTGCCGCGGTGTGGCGGTCGCCATGCTCGACGGCGACGGGCAGGACGATCCGGCCGAGATCCCGCGGATGCTCGAGCTCCTCGCCGCCGAGCCGCGGCTGGGCCTCGTCAACGGCTGGAAGACGCCACGCTACGACCCGTGGCACAAGACGCTGCCCTCGCGGGTGTTCAACTGGCTCGTCGGCTGCACGACCGGGCTTTGGCTCCACGATCACAACTGCGGACTGAAGCTGATGCGGGGCGACGTCGCCCGCGGGCTCGTGCTCGACACCGACATGCATCGATTCATTCCCGTGCTCGTCCAACGCGGGCGGCACCGGGTGGCCGAACTGCCCGTGCACCATCGGCCGCGGATCCGGGGCGTGTCGAAGTACGGCATGGCCCGTTTCTTCAAGGGGCTCGCGGGCCTCTGGCGGGTCGCCGCCTCGGCCGACACGGCCGGCGTCCGGGGTGAATCGCGGGGCCGGCTCCGGCGGAGCGTGTTCACGCTCCTCACCGTGCTGGCGGCGGCAGCGGTGCTTGGCCGGATCGGTACCGTGACGAGCGTCGACAAGATCGCGCTCGAGAAGCGGCTCGTAGCCGATGCGATCGCCAAGGCCACGGCGGCGGGACTGGAGGTCGACGTCGATGCTGTCCGCACGCGGGTGGAGGAGGGCAAGCGTCTCATGCGGCCGTTTTTGTCGGCGAACGACCGCAGCCGCTGGCTGACGATCCGCAGCCTCGTCGAGCAGGGCACGTTCGCCATCGATGGCCTGGTGACGGAGCCCGGCTGGGACACGATCGATGCGGTCGCCCATCCCGACGCGTCGGGCCGGCTGCGGCTCTATTCGAGCAAGCCCCCGCTGTTGGCCGTGCTCTGCGCCGGCCCCTACTGGATCGTGCACCAGCTCACGGGCTGGACGCTGGGGGATCATCCGTTCGAGATCGGACGGGCGCTCATGCTGCTCTTCGGCCTCGTGCCGCTCGTGGCCACGATCTGGTGGACGAGCCGGCTCGTGGAAGCGGCCGGCCGGACCGATTGGGGGCGGATCTACGCCGTCGCCCTGATCGCCTGCGGCACCATGCTCACGACGTTCGCGGTCGTGCTCACCAACCATCTCCCCGCCGCGGCCTGCACGGCGGCCGCCGGCTGGCTTGTCTGGCGGATCCGCGCCGACGGCCTCCGTTCCTGTCGGGCCTTCGCAGCCGCCGGCCTCGCGGCCGGGCTGGCGGCGGCGTTCGAATTGCCCGCCACCGCCTGGCTCGCGGCGGTGGTGATCCTGCTCGCCCGCGGCGACCTCCGCCGCACGCTCTCCTGCACGCTTCCGGCCGTGGCTCTCGTCGCCGCCGCCGCCCTCGGCACCAACTGGCTGGCCCACGGCACGATCGCCCCCCCCTACGCACATCGCGGGACGGGCGCGGCCATTACGATCCCAGCCCCACCAGAAGCAGGTGATGCGCCGGAGTCTGCAGCGGAGTCATGGAATCCCGACAACTGGTACGACTACCGGATCCGTCTCCCGAGCGGCCGAATGCTCGAGAGTTATTGGCGGAGCCCCTCCGGTATCGACCGGGGCGAACCGTCCCGCGGCGTCTACGCCTTCCATGTGCTCGTCGGCCACCACGGCATCCTGTCGCTGACGCCCGCCTGGTTCCTCGCGATCGCCGGCATCGTGAGTCTCGTCCGCCGCCGGCGGCAGCCGGACATCAGCCGGGAGCTTGCCATCGCCATCGCCGCGGTGTCACTCGTCGTGATCGCCTTCTACCTCACGCGGCCTCTGGCCGATCGGAATTACGGCGGCATGACGAGCGGGTTTCGCTGGGCGTTCTGGCTCGCGCCCTTGTGGACGTTCGGCGTCGTGAATGCCGCCGACCGGCTGGCCGGCCACCGCGGCGGTCGGATCCTGGGGCTCGTCCTCATCGGCCTGTCGATCGTCTCGGTCGCCAGTCCCGCCTGGAATCCATGGACGCTGCCGTGGCTGCAGCAGTGGCTCGCACACGGGGGCTGGATCTCCCGCTGAAGAAGGGCAGGACAGTCCCGGGGGATGCCCCCCACGCCGGCCGGATTCGGCCATTCAGGAAACCTTTTTTCTCGTTTTGGCCTGCCTGGATGACGGGGCTGGTTGCCAGCCTTCACCATCTGTTATTGTCAGGATCCTCGTTGCCTTTCCCTCTGGTGTCCGCCAAACCATCTCCCTTCATTCGAGGCTGTTCGCGGGTCGAACGTGGCGAAACGCCGGTCGGTCCCGAGCTTGTTCATAATGTCTATCAAGCTGCTCATCGCCGACGACCATGAGGTCGTCCGGCAGGGGTTGGCTAGCGTCTTCAAGGACTCGCCGGCCAAGATCTGCGGCGAAGCTGCCACGCCCGAAGAGGTCGTCAAGCTCTGTCGGAAGCTCAAGCCCGATGTCGTGCTGCTCGACGTGCGACTGGGTCCCAAGGACGGGCTCGAATCGATTCGCAAGATTCGCGTGGCGTCCCCGGCCACGAAGGTGGTCGTCTTCTCGGCCTTCGACAATCCCACCTACGTGGCTCGCGCCGTGTCGGCCGGGGCCCACGACTACATCCTCAAGACGGCCTCGCGGGCCGAACTGCTCGCGGCCGTCGAGGGGGCTGCCCAAGGCAGCGCCCCGTCACGAGCCGGTCAGTTGCGGCGGATGGCCGGCACCATGGCCAACCGCGACGTGCCGGCCGACGCCAACGTGCCGCTGACCCCCCGCGAGACCCAGACGCTCCGGCTCGTCGCGATGGGCCTCTCCAACAAGGAGATCGCCGACGCGCTGGAGATCAGCGTGGAGACGGTGAAGGAGCACGTACAGAACATGCTCCGCAAGATCTCGCTCAACGACCGCACCCAGGCGGCCGTGTGGGCGATCCGTCACGGCCTGGCCTGAGTCACCCGAGCAATGCATCCTCACACGAGGCGGCGGCCGACCGGGCCGACGAGGAGCGCCGGCAGGAGCACCAGATCGCCGACGAGCGCGGCAACGAGCAGACCGGCCAGCATGACGGCGAAGCGGCTCGTGGGCGCGAACGAGCTCGCGGCGAACACCAGGATGCCCAGCCCGCAGACGATCGCACACTCCACGAGCGCCCCCGCACAGTGGCGGAATGCCGCCCGCACCGCCCGCTCCGGGCTGTTCCCGGCGCCGCGCGTGCGGCGGTAGAAGGTGAGGAAGTGGAGCGTGCCGTCGATCGCCATGCCGAGGGCGATCGAGGCGGTCATCACGCTGCCGATGTCGAGCGGAGTCCGTGTCCAGCCGAGCAGCCCGAAGAGCAGGAGCATCGGAAATACGTTGCTCACCATCGCCAGAAGCCCCGCCCCGAGGCTCCGTTCCACCACGACCATCACGACCGTGATGATGCCCAGGGCGGTGAGGAAGCTGCGAAACAGGTCGCCGAGCAGCGCGTGCTGGATCGAGTGCACGAGCGGCATCACCCCCGTGCATGACGCCGAGATGCCCCGGTCGGCTCCGCCGGCCGCCGCCACCACCGGGTCGATCTCCGTGCGCACGAGGTCGAGCAGTGTGCCGTAGTCGACATCGCGGAGCGCGGGCACGCGGGCGGTGACCCGCCACAGTTGGTCCTCGGCGGGCGCCGGGGCTGTGCCCGGCTCCTGCTTTTCTCCCGGCTGTGTCACCGGCGGCTCAGCGGCCGCCACGTTCCGCACGTATTTCATCGTGTCATCGGAGGCGAGGCTGCGCTCCAGTCGCCGCGCCGCGATGGCCTTGCGGGTGGCGCCCCGCAGGGATCCGGTCTCGGCCATCTCCGGGAGAAACGTGGCCGCCGAGACGACTCCGCTCACGTCGCCCAGGGCAGCCAGTCGCTCTTCGAACGCCTGCACGAGTTCGAGCCGCTCTGCAGGCCGGACATCGTGGCCGGCGGCGAAGCGGACGACCACCTCGATCGGCACGAGCGGACCGATCGCCCGCTCGATCCAGGCGTAGTCACGGATGACCCGGCTCTCGGGCCGGAACAGGGTGTCGATCCGCACGGAGGTCCGCACAAACGGCAGCCCCGTGGCGGCCGCTGCCATCGTGGCCCCGAGGAACACGCTGATCCAGGCTGCATGCCGGACCACCAACGCGGCCGCGACCTGCGGCCAGCGGGCAAGACGCATCCGCCTGCGGCCCCCGGCCGCGACACGACCCACCAGCGCACGGTCGGCTGCGGGCGCGATGGGCCACCGCTCGAAGAGTCCTGGCACCACCAGGAACATGGCGACGAGGGCTGCCACGACGCCGATCGCCGCATGGAAGCCGAACGTGCGGATCGGCTCGAGCCGGCTCGCCGTGAGGGAGAACAGGCCGATCGCCGTGGTGCCGGCCGACAGGCTGCAGGGCAGCCACCCGATGCGCATGCCGCGCGCCGCCACACCGCTCCGCCCGCCGTGCGCGAGCGCCTCCCTGAGGTAGTTCACGAGGTGAATCCCGCCCGCCACGCCGAGCACGAGGACGAGCACCGGCATGACGATGAGCATCGCGTTCATCCGGTCGCCGCACGCGTGGAGCGTGGCGAACGACAGCCCCACGCACCAGGCCGACACGAGCCACACCACGGCCGCATAGGCGACCGACCGCAGGGCCCAGGTCGTCACCGCGAGGACGACGAGCCCCGCGGGCAACGCGAAATGGTTGAGCGAGGAGGCGGTCTCGCGGTCGATGTGCACATTGTCGATGACGGGGCCGGCCATGTGCACCGCGGTCTCGTCGAGCGTGACGGTGCGATGCACGAGATCCTCGAGCCAGGCCACGGCCTGCCGGCGATCGAGGATGCCCGCCGGCGTAAAGCCGATCACCGCGCAGGTGGTGCGGCCGTCGGGGCCCACGAGCATGCCGGTGAGCCGCTCGACCGCCTCGCTGCGGCCGAGGTCGAGCGGCGGAGCGGCGATCGCTGCGAGCGCCTCGGTGCCGGTGGCCACCCCGTCGAACCAGGGAGCACCGTCGGCGGCCCGCGGCGCATCGGGCCCCGTCACGGCCGCCGCCAGCCGTTCGAGCGCGGGTGAACCCAGTTCGCATCCCGGCCAGGTGACGACCGCCACGTCGCCGCTGTCGAAGACAGTCGTGAATGCGTCATAGGCCTGCCGCGGCGCAAATTCCGGCGGCACCCACTCGAGCGGCGTCGTGCCGTCGACCGCGATCACGGAGAGGGCCGCCCGCGCGATCCAGGGTGCCGAGACGGCCATCAGCGCGAGCGTGCTGACACTGAAGAGGAGCCACGGAACCCGACGGGCCGCGGAAGGGCGGGGAGCGAGCATCGGCGTACGGGTCGGGTCTGCCGGCAGGCGCAGCCTCAGGAGGGGAGAACCTGAAATGAATATCGCCGCCCTTCACGGAAAGGGCAATCCAGCGGTTGTCGCGGACGCCATGCCCCTCAAAAAGACACCCTTGAAAAAGACCGGTACGAGCCCCGTTATTCGTGCTGGCCGTTCAGCCGCGGTCGAGGCTATACTTTTAAACAAGGTTGTTCATTCACGGTCCCGCCGATCGACCGCACGGTCCGCGATTCACCAGGGTATCTGGCTGAATCGGCGACGCGGGTGACCCCCCGAGGAAATGGTTCCATGGGTTACTCGAATGCCTGGCGGTTTTCGCTCGCGGTGACGCTCGCGGTCTCCGGGGCGGCTGCACGCCAGCTGCCAGCCATCGCGAATGCCGAGGCGTCGGCCCCGGCCCCGCTCGACTTCAACCGCGACATCCGGCCGATCCTGTCGGAGAACTGCTTCTATTGCCACGGCCAGGATGGCCAGAAACGGGAGGCCGATCTGCGGCTCGACGACCGGGTCGCGGCGCTCGAGGCAGGGGCGATCGTGCCGGGGGATCCGGGCGCGAGCACGATGCTCGAGCGAATTCACTCCACGGATCCCGACGTGCAGATGCCGCCGCCGAACTCGAACCGGCGGCTGGACGACGCCCAGAAGAAACTCCTCGACCGTTGGATCAAGGACGGGGCGGAGTACGCGGAGCACTGGGCCTTCACGGCCCCGGTGCGGCCGACCCCGCCGGCCGTGCGGCAGGCCGACTGGCCGCGGAACGACATCGATCACTTCGTGCTCGCGAAGATCGAGGCGGCCGGCCTCGTGCCGGCACCGGAGGCCGATCGGGCCACGCTCATCCGCCGGCTCCACGCCGATCTCACAGGTCTGCCACCGACGCCCGAGGAGGTCGACGCCTTCGTGGCCGACGCCGACCCGCAGGCTTACGACAGTCTCGTCGAGCGGCTGCTGGCGAGTCCGCACTATGGCGAGCGGATGGCCCTGCCCTGGCTCGACGCCGCGCGCTACGCCGACTCCAACGGCTTCCAGCAGGATGGCGACACCTGGCAGTGGATCTGGCGCGACTGGGTGGTGAAGGCCTTGAACGCCGACATGCCGTTCGACCGGTTCTCGATCGAGCAGCTGGCCGGCGACCTGCTCCCGGACGCCACGATCGAGCAGAAGATCGCCAGCGGCTTCAACCGCAACCATCTTTTGAACGGCGAAGGGGGTGCGATCGCCGAGGAGCAGCGGTTCAACAACCTCTTCGACCGTGTCGATACGACGAGCACGACGTGGCTGGGCCTGACGATGGCCTGCGCCCAGTGCCACGACCACAAATACGATCCGCTGACGCAGACCGACTATTACGGCCTGCTCGATGCATTCAACCGGGTGCCGGAAAGCGGCGTGCCGTCGAGATTTTCCGCACGGATCCGGGCCGCCCCACCGCTGCTCGAACTCCCGACCGAGGAAAACACGACACGGCTGGCCGAACTCGAGGCCGCCACGAAATCGCTCGAGGCCGAATCGAAGCCGGTGCTCGAGGCTGTGTATGAGGCCTGGCGGATCGGCCTCTACGCCGACGGCAAGCCGGCCGACGGCGAGGAGTTGCCGCGGACGCTGCCACCGCTGTTGCTCAAGCCCGAGGCCGAGCGGACCGACGCCGAAAACAAGGAGATCGAACGGGAGTTGCGGCAATTCTTCGACACGAAGGTCAAGCAGAAGCTCATCAAGAACCTGCCCCAGGTCGCGAAGTACGACGCCGCCAAGAAGGCCTCCGAAGACTACAAGGGCGACCAGATCCCGCGGGTGATGGTGATGAGCGACGCGAAGCCGCGTGAGACGAAGATTCTCGACCGCGGCGACTACCTCGCGCCCGTGGGCGAGACGCTCGTGTTTCTCCCGCCCGCGTTCCTCCCGTCACTGCCGGAGGCATTTCCGCGGAATCGGCTCGGCCTGGCCCGGTGGCTTTTCCTGCCCGAGCATCCGCTCACCGCGCGGGTGCAGGTCAATCGGATGTGGCAGCAGTTCTTCGGCGCGGGCATCGTGAAGACGACCGAAGACATGGGGGTGCAGAGCGAGTATCCGCTCCACATGGATCTCCTCGACTGGCTGGCGGTCGAGTTCCGCGACCGCGGCTGGAGTCAGAAGCAGATGCATCGCCTGCTCGTGACGAGCGCCACCTACCGGCAGTCGAGCCGGGTGTCGGCCGAGCATCTCGCGAAGGACCCGGAAAATCGCCTCCATGCCCGAGCGACCCGGTTTCGCATGCCGGCGCCGGTGCTCCGCGACGTGGCCCTCTCGGCCGCCGGCCTGATCGACCTGCGAATCGGCGGCCAGCCCGTGTATCCGTATCAGCCCGACCAGATCTGGGAGGCGCTCGCGATCACGAAGGAGCGGGATTTCAGCTACCCGGCCTCGCATGGGCCCGATCTCTACCGCCGCAGCCTCTACACGTTTTGGCGGCGAACCGTGAGCCCGGCCAATATGTTCGACATGGCCAACCGCCAGACCTGCACCGTGCGGGCCAGCCAAACGAGCACGCCGCTGCATGCCCTGACGACGCTCAACGACCCCACGTGGGTCGAGGCGGCGCGGGTGCTGGCGGAGAAGAGCATGCTGGCGGCCGGCGATCTCGAGGGCCGGCTCACCCATGCCTTCCGCCGCGTGCTGGGCCGGACGCCCACGGGCTACGACCTCGACGCCCTGAAGCGGATGCACGCCCGCCAACTCGACATCTACGGCACCGACCTCGACGCCGCCCGGCAGCTCCTCGCGGTCGGCGAAAGCCCCCGCGACAAGTCGCTCGACCCCGCGGGCCACGCTGCGCTTACGAGCGTCTGCCTCGCCATCTTCAACCTCGATGAAGCCCTGACCCGTGAATGAGAAAAAGGTGCCAGCCACCAAATCTGGGTAATCGAAGGAACTTTCGACAATGGACTCTGAAATTTACTTACCCAGATTTGGTGGCTGGCACCTTTTTTTGCCGACCATCCCGGAGCTGAAGCATGAGTGACCTTTTTCACCAGAATGACGCCCGCGTCACCCGACGCCGGCTCTTCGGCTCGGCTGGCCTCGGCATCGGCTCAGTCGCGCTGGCGTCGCTGCTGCACCGCGATACGCGGGCTGCCGTGGCGACGGCGACAGAAACCCGGCGTGGCCTGCCGGGCCTGCCCCACCACGAGCCGAAAGCCAAGCGGGTCGTAATGCTCTGGCAGGGGGGCGGCCCATCGCATGTCGATCTCTTCGATCCCAAGCCGGCCCTCATCGACCGCGGCGGACAGGACGTGCCCGAGAGCGTCCGCGGCCAGACGCGGCTCTCCACGATGTCGAGCGGCTACGCGAAGTGGCCCGTCGTGTCGCCGATCAAGCCGTTCGAACGGTATGGCCAGTGCGGCATGGAGCTGACCTCGATGCTGCCGCGGATCGGCGGCCTGGCCGACGACCTCTGCCTGGTCCGCAGCATGCACACCGAGGCCGTCAACCACGCGCCTGGTGTGACGTTTTTTCTGTCCGGCGCCCAGGTGCCGGGGCGGCCGAGCATGGGCGCCTGGATGAGCTACGGCCTGGGCTGCGAGACCGACGACTTGCCGGCGTTCGTGGTGATGACGTCGAGCGACAAGGAGAAGAGCTGCGGGCAGCTGTTCTTCGACTACTACTGGGGCAGCGGGTTCCTGCCGAGCCGCTTCCAGGGTGTGAAGTTCCGCAACACCGGCGACCCGGTGCCCTACCTCGCCAATCCGCAGGGCGTCAGCCGCGAGGCCCGGCGGGCGCTGCTCGACGACTTGGCAGCGATGAACGCCGCCCATCTCGCCGACTACGGCGACCCCGAGATCGACACGCGGATCGCGCAGTATGAGATGGCCTATCGGATGCAGGCCAGCGTGCCCGATCTCGTGGATTTTTCCGACGAGCCGCAGCACGTGCTCGACCGCTATGGCCCCGATGTAAAGACGAAGGGCACCTTCGCCTCCAACTGCCTGATCGCCCGGCGGCTGCTCGAGCGGGGCACGCGGTTCGTGCAGCTGATGCACGCCGGCTGGGATCAGCACGGCAATCTGTTCTCGAAACTCGAGCAGCAGTGCCGCGACACCGACGCTCCGACGGCGGCTCTGATCCAGGATCTCAAGGATCGCGGCCTGCTCGACGACACGCTCGTGGTCTGGGGAGGTGAGTTCGGCCGCACCCCGTTCGGCCAGGGCGACCCCAACAATCCCAAGGGCCGCGACCACTTCGGCAAGGCGTTTTCCTGGGTGCTGGCGGGGGGCGGCGTGAAGCCGGGCCACGTCTACGGCTCGACCGACGACTACGCCTGGAACATCACCTCCAATCCGGTCCATGTCCACGACATGCAGGCCACGATCATGCACCTCATGGGCATCGACCACACGAAGCTCACCTTCCGCTACCAAGGCCGGCAATTCCGGCTCACCGACGTGCACGGCCACGTCGTGAAGGGTCTGATCGCCTGAATTCGGCCCCGTGGTGCTGGCACGTCGGCGGGAATCTGGGATCGTGGGTATTCGTGGTGGCCGGTTGGTGAAGTCGCGCGTCCACGCCCCCGGACTTCCGTCCGGGGCTTTTATTGGTTGCGCGCGCGATGGTCATAGAAGCCCCGGACGGAAGTCCTGGGGTGAGGTGATGATGGGGCACCTTGGAGGCACCACGACCCCGCTCGACGCCTGATCCACGCCGACGTCGCTGAACAACACGCAGCGATCGCGGGAGCCTCAGTTGGCGAGGATCACGCGGATCGCCGCCTCCGGCAGATTGCCCTCGTCGGCGAAGCGATAGCCTGCGCCCGCCTGCACGTTGAGGAAGCGACCGATCTGCCAGTGGAATTGCGGCATGAGCAGGAGGGCGGCGGGACCGGTCGTCTCCTGCTGCCAGTTCGTCTCGATGCCGAAGATCATGTCGTCGGTGATGTCAGCGAACAGACTTACGTTCTGCAGATACTCGGTGCCTCGGAAGCCGGGCGGCCCGATCTCCTGGCGGCCACCGACGAGCGTGAGCACGCTCCACGTGCGGTCAAACCGCCAGCCCGCCACCCACAACAGGGCGACGGTGGTCGTGCCGCTGTCGAAGTCGTTGAGACCGATCGCCTGCCAGCCGTGGATGAAGTGGTCGTCGAAGGCGGTGCCGAGCATCCGCTGGTGGGCAACTTTGATCGCCTCGAAGCGATCGCGGCGAAAAGGAAACTCCACCTCCCACGTGACACCATCCCGGGGGCACCACTCGAATTCGGGCGCCCACTCGATCTCGGATGTCTGCGGTCCGAATGGCACGGCTCCGATGGGATCGGGGAGTCCTGCCGCACCCGCCGGCCCGCGGCGCAGCGGAACGATCGCAAGCACGTTGGCCTCGAACTCGCCGGCCCGCGCGTTGAGGGGCCGCACGAGATCGAACACCATCGGCTCCGGAATCAGGGGCCCGAGTCGATCGTCGTCGTCGTCGGGCCGAGCCCGGCGACGGCGGCCATTCGTGCGAGAGCCGGAGAGTCGGAGCGGACCCGTCACTTCATCGTGATCGTAGGCGAGGATTGGCGCCGCCTCGAATGCAAAATCGGCCCAATCCACGGCCTGCGCGACGAGGGCTCCACTGGCGAGCCACGCCGCGACGAGACGAAAAACTGCTTGAGAATGCTTCATGGGCGCGTTGCCAGGATATCTCCGGGGGAATAGAGGATTCGCCGTGGACGAACAAGTCGGACAGTGGCCGAAAGCGGACAAACTGGACGAGCCCGGTAGAATGGTGCATCCGCAGGGACTTGCGGCCTGGATTCATCCGGCCCCGGAGTGCCCTGCCCATGCCATGCGTCTCACTCGCTCCTGATTCACTCGCTCCTGTATCGCTGACGCCCGTCGCGCCGTCCGCCGCCGATCCCGTCTCGATCGCTTTCATCGGGACCTACGTGCCCCGCTGCTGCGGCATCGCCACGTTCACCCGCGACCTGAGGGCGGCCGTCGCGGCCCACCGTCCCAACGTCAAAACCTGGGTCGTGCCCGTGACCGATCCCGGCAGCCGCTACGACTATCCGGCGGAGGCCCGCTTCGAGTGCACCGAGGACGATCTCGAGTCATACCGCCGCGCGGCCGAGTTTCTGAATCTCTCGAACGTCGACGTCGTGTCGCTCCAGCACGAATACGGCATCTTCGGCGGCGAGGCGGGCAGCCACGTGCTCACCCTGCTCCGTGAGCTGCGCATGCCGGTGCACACGACGCTTCACACCGTGCTGGCCGCGCCCACGGCCACGCAGCGGCGGGTGATGGACGAACTGCTGCACCTGTCGGCACGGCTCGCGGTGATGACAGAGCGCGGCCGCGAGCTGCTCGAGACGGTCTACGGCGTGTCCGCCGGGCGGATCGACGTCATCCCCCACGGTATTCCCGACATGCCGTTCGTCGACCCCGAGTTCCACAAGGACCGCTTCGGTCTCGCGGGCAAGAGCGTGCTCTTCACGTTCGGCCTGCTCGCGCACAACAAGGGCATCGAAACCATGATCGCCGCCCTGCCCCGCATCGTGGCCACGCACCCCGACGTGGTGTACGTCGTGCTCGGGGCCACGCACCCGCATCTCGTGCGGCGCGAGGGGGAGGCGTATCGCGAGAGCCTCGTGCAGCTCGCCGCCGAGTTGGGAGTGGAGGATCACGTGCGTTTCCACCCGCGCTACGTGGAGCTGGCCGAACTACTCGAGTTCCTGGGCGCGGCCGACATCTACGTGACGCCCTACCACAACGAGGATCAGATCACCTCCGGCACGCTGGCCTACGCCTTCGGCTGCGGCAAGGCGGTCGTCTCGACGCCTTACTGGCATGCCCGGGAACTGCTCGCCGAGGACCGGGGTGTGCTCGTGCCCTTCCGGGCCCCCGAGCCGCTCGCCGCGGCGATCACGGGGCTGCTCGCCAACCCGCGGCGCCGCACGGCGATCCGCAAGCGGGCCTGGCTGCTCGGCCGCGAGATGGTCTGGAGCCATGTCGCCGCACGGTATGCCGACGCCTTTCGCGACACGCGGCGGGGGGCCGTCGTCAAGCCACGCCGGCTCGCGGCTACCCATACCCGGCTCCCGCCGCAGCCCCTGCCGCCGGTCGTGCTCGATCATCTCTGGCGGCTCACCGACTCGTCGGGTGTCTTCCAGCACGCCACCTTCGACGTGCCCAACCTCGCCGAGGGATACTGCACCGATGACAACGCTCGCGCGCTGACGCTGATGGTGATGCTCGAGGACCTCGGCCTCCAGTCGCCAGCCACGAGCCGGGCGGCGGCCGTCTATGCCGCCTTCCTCGATCATGCCTTCGATCCCGAGAGCGGGAGGTTTCGCAACTTCCTGGGATTCGACCGCCGCTGGCTCGACGAGGCGACGGCCAGTTCGGACGACTGCCTCGGCCGCACGGTCATGGCGCTCGGCACCTGCATCGGCCGCTCACGGACGCCGAGCCTGCAACGCTGGGCGATCCGATTCTTCGAGCCGGCGATGCGGGCCATCGAACGCTCCACGAGTCCCCGAGCCTGGGCGCTCGGCCTCATCGGCCTGGAGGAGTATCTGCGACGCCTGGCCGGCGACCGCGTGGCCGCCGCGAGTCGGGCCGCCCTCGTCGAGCGCCTCGTCGAGCGGCAACGGGCGGCTGCCGGACCGGGCTGGCCGTGGCTCGAAGACATCGTGGCCTACGAGAATCCGCGGCCGTGCCAGGCGCTCATCGCCGCCGGACACGCGACCGGCGACGCCGCCGCCCTCGCCCTGGGCCTCGAGATGCTCGACTGGCTCGCCGAAGTTCAGCGCTCGCCGGCGGGCCGCTTCGCGCCGATCGGCTGCCGGGGCTTCTACCCGCGCGGCGGCAGCCCCGCGACCTTCGACCAGCAGCCCATCGAGGCCCAGGCGATGATCGCCGCCTGCGCCGTGGCGTTTCACGCGACCGGCGACCAGCGGTGGATCGACCGCGGCTGGAACGCATTCGACTGGTTTCGCGGCCACAACGTGCTCGGCATCGGCCTCTGTGACCCGCGGACGGGCGGCTGCCGCGACGGCCTCCTCGCCGACCGGGCCAACGAGAACCAGGGGGCCGAATCGACCCTCGCCTATCTCGCCGCGGTCGTCGACATGCGGATGCTCGAGGCCCGCGCCGCCGCCACCCTCCCGGCCCGTCGGACCCGTTCACCATGCTCGTGACCCGCACCGGCGTCTTCCTGCGGCCCAACAACACCCGGGTGCTGTACCGGCCATTCGAGCCGCCGCAGTCGCAGCGGGCGCTGAAGATCATCGGCCGCGTGATGGAACTCCCTGACGACGAAGTTGAATCGCTCCTCGGTGCCGTCCTCTCGGAGTTTCACGGCCGCCACCAGCAGTTGCTGCGGTTTTTCCACGACCGATTCGAGGCCGTCTGCCACCATCTCCTCACCGACCGGCCGCTCGCCGAGTCCCGTCGGGTGCTCATCGGCTCCTTCTTCACGCAGGAATACGCGCTCGAAAGCGCCGCCCTCTTCAATCCCTCGATCGTCTGGCATCCCGACCAGTCCGGACTACCGTCGGGTACGCGGCGGTTCATTCTCAGCCTTCGAGCCACCGGCGAGGGACACATCTCGAGCGTGGGCTTTCGCACGGGCACGGTCGATGCGGCAGGCCACGTGAGCGTGGTCGCTCCGACCGGGTTCGTCACGGCACCGACGGTGGTGGCGAACACCCGTTATGCGAAGCCCTTGTTCCTCAAGAAACTCCTGGAACTCGGCATTGCCAACGGCCTGGTCGATCTCGTAGTCGACGCACTCGACGACGAGTTCACACTGTCGGACCTGCAAGCGGCGACGCGACACGTCTCACGACAGCAACGGACCCGCCGCGGGGAGTGGGAGCCGGTGGAGCGGGCCATCCTCGCGCTCGCCCGATCGAACTATGAGATCGAGTGCGACCCCGCTTCAGACATCTGCGAACGGGTGATCTTTCCCTATGCCCCAGCCGAGACGAACGGCATCGAGGACGCCCGCTTCGTGCGGTTCGTGGATGACGACGGCAGCGTCCGCTACTACGCCACCTACACCGCCTTCGACGGCGCCGTGACGCTGCCCCAGATCCTGGAAACCGAGGACTTCGTGCGGTTTCGCCTGTGCACGCTCAACGGCCCCGAGATCGCCAACAAGGGGATGGCACTCTTCCCCCGCAAGATCCGCGGCAACTACGTGATGCTCTCCCGCCAGGACGGCGAGAACGTCTTTCTGATGGAGTCCGACATGCTCCATTTTTGGCACACCAAAACCCTGATCCTGCGCCCCACGTTCCCCTGGGAATACGTGCAGATCGGCAACTGCGGCCCGCCCCTGGAGACGCCGGCCGGCTGGCTCGTGCTCACGCACGGCGTGGGCGCGATGCGGAAGTATTCGATCGGCGCGGTGCTCCTCGACCTCGACGATCCAACCCACGTGATCGGCCGGCTCCGAGAACCGCTGCTCTCGGCCGATGAGAACGAGCGGGCAGGCTACGTGCCCAACGTCGTCTACACCTGTGGTTCCGTCATTCACGAGGGCATCCTCGTGATTCCCTATTCGATGAGCGACTACGCCACGAGTTTCGCCACGGTGCCCCTCGCCGACCTGCTCGATACCCTGACAGCGACGCCGTAACCGCTTTCCAGGAATACCCCATCCAAACCAGGGCCTTGGACCGTGGTAGACTCCCCACCAGCGGCATGTGATAACTTCCAATCTTCTTCACGGAGGATTGTTCCGTGCGTCACCGACTTTTCCACGTTCTGGCTGGAGTGCTCGGCCTGGCGGCTGCCACATCGCCTCTTGCCGCCGGTACGATCCGGCATGATCGCAACGACCAGCTGTACCGGTCGGCGGCCCGCAGCCCGGCCATGGAGGCGGTTGTGGCCCTGCTCGTGGATGGCAGCCCGTCGTGTTCTGGCACGCTGATCGCACCACAGTGGGTGCTGACGGCGACGCACTGTATCTGGCCGTTTCCGCCGCTGCTTCTGCCGCGGCAGACGGTCGTGGTCAACGGCCAACGGTTCGAGGTGGGCCCCGAAGACATCTTCATCAACCCGGAATGGCTGGCCGGTGGTTTCGACGTGCTCTCGACCCGCGGTGACATCGCTCTCATTCGGCTGCCGCGGCCGGTGACGGGCGTCACTCCGATCGCGCTCAATCGGGGAACGGGAGAAGTCGGCCAGTGGGGATACATGGCGGGGTTTGGGAGCACGGGCACCGGCCGCACTGGCAACAGCGTGAACACATCGCTGAAGCGGGCGGGCGTCAACGTGATCGATGCCACGGTCGCCACGATCTCGTTTCCGGAGCGGTTTCCCGCCGAGCAGTCCGTGCTCGTCGGTTCGTCGCGGGCGCTCCTCACCGACTTCGACAATTCTGCCCGCAACTCATCGACGTTGGGAGCACCCGATCCGCTGAACATGGAATACACGACCGCCAAGGGCGATAGCGGCGGCCCCCTGCTGCTCTACCGCGACGGCGTGTTCACCGTCGCGGGCGTCACGTCCGGCGGCATCGACGGCTACGACGGCACGAGTTCGCAGGCTTCGTTCTACAGCGACACCGCGACATTCACCCGCGTGGCCTCGTACATCCGCTGGATCGAGCGCGTCATGCGGGGCAACGAGCCGTCGCTGCGACAGTACTTCCGGGATCCGGAGGAAACGTCCGCGGGGAACATCGCCGAGGCGGCGGATCGCCAGCGGCAACGAGCGGCGGAACTGCTTCGCAAGGGCTGGCGCCTGCAGATGCGGACACCGCTGGCCGATGCGCTGCCGCTGGGTGCCGCAGGACAGACGAGCCGCCCAATGCTGCAGCCGGCGCATCTGGAGCAAGAGTTTCCCGGGCTGGCCCTGCTCATGAGGCATGTGGAGCAGGTTCTGGCGCAGCATGCGGCCGCTGGGAACGATGACGGTCACTCCGCGCGGGGCTGCCGCTGCCAGTGAGTCGGCGGGAATCAGGGATCAACCGGGGTCGTGGTGACCGGTTGGTGAAGTCACGCAACCTCACCCCCGGACTCCCGTCCGGGGCTTCTAAGATCTACGAGAAGACCGCTCGGGGCTGCCCGTGCCATCGAGCCGGCGTAGGCGGCGAGCGCAGGCAGGATGCCGAAGCGAAGACGTCTCCGAGCGAGCGAAGGACAGGATGTCCGCAGCGAGCGTCCGGGCCGCGAAGCCCGCCGGTAGCATAACGGGGTGTGGGCAGCCCCGAGCCTGCGGCGCCAACCGGGCACGGAGTGACCGACCTACGGGGGGCAGGAAAACCAGAAGTGCCTCGTCTTGGACTCGAACCAAGAACCCTCTGATTAAGAGTCAGATGCTCTGACCAATTGAGCTAACGAGGCGGACGACATGGTTTTACCGCCGGTGTCGGCAGGCGACAAGGGTCACGGCCGCGTTGAGGGATTCGCCGCGAGCGGCTACATTCCGCCGTCCACGGACCACCCACGGAGAAACAGAGCAGATGGGCAAATTCGACGGCATGAAGGGACTTGTGCTCGGGGTCGCCAACGACCACTCGATCGCCTGGGCGATCGCCAAGGAGGTGCTGCACGAGGGAGGGCAGATCGGTTTCTCCCATTTGCCCGACCGTCCCGATGACGAGCGGCAGCGGAACCGCCGTCGCGTGTCGCAGCTCACCGACCCCGAACCCAATGCGAAGTTCCTCGTGCCGATGGACGTGTCGAGCGACGACCAGATCGCGGCCGTGATCGACCGCGCCAAGCAG
>Ga0114946_10000402_pt1 | contig 28411 bp, 23 predicted proteins | sample WalLakDeSediment_FD_88676 | JGI IMG/M metagenome (GOLD analysis project Ga0114946, IMG submission 88676) | Lake sediment microbial communities from Walker lake, Nevada to study Microbial Dark Matter (Phase II) - Walker Lake 11/02/13 Deep Sediment | ecosystem: Environmental > Aquatic >... | reverse complement strand
TATGGCGCGAGATTGGTGAGCAGTAAAAAGAAGGTCACGACGCAGTTCAGCGAGATAGCGGATATCGTTCGTGAAGCGGATTACTGGTGCAGGCAGAACGACAGCAAGTATGTCACATCGGATCATGTGGACAAGGCTATCAGCGAAGCATACAACAGGCATTCTCTCTATGAAGAGAAACTTCAGGAGATGATAGACGACGAGCTGTTGCTGATCGATGTAGAAGGTGATCGCATCGGCCAGATCAACGGCCTAGCAGTGTATGGTGGTGAGCGATTCTCATTTGGTAAACCAACACGCATCACGGCGACGGTGAGTGCTGGAAAGGCGGGTATTATCAATATCGAACGCGAAGCACGCATGAGCGGGCGAACCCATGACAAAGGAGTACTGATTCTTTCGGGATATCTGCGGGAACAATTCGCGCAGACGCATCCTCTGTCGTTGACGGCGGCCGTATCCTTCGAACAATCGTATGGGGGTGTGGACGGGGATTCCGCGTCGTCAACGGAAATGTATGCGTTGCTCTCGGCGCTATCGGATATTCCGCTTTCGCAAGCGATTGCCGTTACAGGGTCCGTCAATCAGAAGGGGGATATTCAGCCTATCGGAGGTGTGAACGAGAAAATCGAGGGCTTCTTCGAAGTTTGTCGACGGCGTGGTCTGACAGGACAGCAGGGCGTCATCGTTCCTGTACAAAACGTGTCGGATCTGATGCTTCGTACGCCCGTTGTCGATGCTGTTCGGGAGGGGCGATTCCACATTTGGGCGATTTCGAACGTGCAGCAAGGCATCGAAATTCTTTCTGGCGTAGTTGCCGGCGAACGATTGAGAGACGGATCGTATGAGGAGGGTACTGTGTTTGGTCGTGTGCAGCGCAGATTGCATGTTCTGTATGAACTGTCGAAAAAACACGACGAATCGGATACTCAGTAGAAGTGTATCCGATACTCTGATGATAACTCCAGCCGTTCTGAACGGAGAAGCGCAGTGATGCTGGTGAGGGTAGAACGTGTTGCGGGCTTCGGTTGTATTTGTGGATCAGGCGAAAGAGGTACGGTTACTCGACATACGAATCTCTGGCTCGGTGGAAGTTCATTATCATCATTATCGGTCGCTGATCCGATGCGCTCGCAACGACGTGATCGTGCATCCGATCCCATTTGCGTCCGTCACCGAAAGGATGCAAGGTGGTGGAATGAATGCTTGCACGGTACGGTAGGGATGTCGTTCCAGCAATGAATCGCTTCGAACACACATAATCCTTCGTTTTTCTCTCCTCATATTGAACACTCCATCGTGAGAGGTCAGAAGAGCCGTGTCGCACACGCTGTTTCGACGTGTCTTGCATGATGTATTCGCGAACAACGGGAAAGTTGCTATACACACCCGCACGTCGAACGTTTTATCCTCGTGCTGAGAAGCACCGCATCTGTTACCGTGCGACGAGAAAAAGTCGTCGCGCTTTTGCACTGGAATGCTGCACTTCGCGGTTGTACATCCCAGCGGGAAGATCTGTGACATCGAAGGAGAGGTGGCGAATTCCCGCTTCCGTAGCGTCTAATGACTGGTTGGAAACAAGAGATCCCGTTGAATTGAAAATGCGAACGTTCACGCTTTCTCTCGAAGGTAGTGTAGTGACAATGGTCACCTTGTTTGACGCAGGGTGAGGATTCAGGGCGCCAAGTACAGCTCGATCCGGCAGTGAAAGCAGCAGCTCGTCAGACAGAGTGTATACTATCATTCCATATATGCTTTCAGCGAGCAGGCGAGAGCGAGGAACTACGTTCTCCAGAGTCGATGCTGATGCATCCGCAAACGAATATTCAACAGACTCGAAAGGGTTGCAGACGCCCGGTACAACGCCTACCTCAACCCAACGGTTTTGCGTTGATATGGAAGAGAGTGGCGACCATGCACGTTCAATAGTGAACTTTGTGCAACTCGATTCCGGGGCTGCGATTCAGCGAAGCTCGATGCTACGATCACTGTAATGAATGTGCAAGTGCAAACTGTGGGGGGACGACCTCTATTTCAGGTATCGATTCGCGATAGTTGCTTCAGCAACTGAATTTCCGAGAATATCGATGTGAATGCGAGGAGAGAACACCACAGCCGCTGAGACATGTTCCGGCGGAGATGTTGCGGTGACTCAGATGAACGGAGGTATGGCGGCGATGAGAATGGATGTTATGGTGATGAAGCTTCGTGGGTTGCGGAAACCTGCGATTCATTTCACGTTCTACTGTCAGGAAACGCTCGATTATAAAACGTGTGTGGCACGTCCTGATTTCCGAAGTAGTGAGCGATGAAAAAATAAAAGAAAAAATTTCCGAAATACTTGAATATTCTTCGGTGAGGAACTATATTAACGTCTGCGAACAGATTCAATCGGTAATCGTTTTTTCATCAAGACCCGGAAGGGTTGAGAAGGCATGTGCCTTGGAATCTCGCGAAGCTCGACTGCATCGCAGATTCGACAGATTGGATGTGTTCTGTGTTCTGTAATGAGCAGCACGCTCGACAAGCAACATTAATACGAGGTCACTAACATGAAACGGTTGTTTCCACTCATATTCGTATGCCTGCTTATGCTCTCCGGTTTCTCTACTCATGCGATTGCACAGTCGTATGTCACGGAGGCTAATTCTAACGGGTTCACATTGAAAAAAGTTGTAAGCGATACAGCTATCGCGACAGGGCAGAATTTCTCCTATACCATTTACTTTTCCATACCCGCCGGCGCGTCAAACGTCACGATAACCGACGTTTTGCCACCGGCCGTCACGTATCAGGGAATCAGTATCAGCAGCGCATGCGGCGTTCCTGTGAGCAACACTCCGTCGATAGGAAGCAGTGGTACTGTTTCGCTTTTCTGGACTTCGGTTCCCTCCGGTTGTTCGGGTTCTTTCGTCGTCACGGTGCAATTCCCGAACGGTATCACCTGCGACAGAACATCTGCCCGAAACAACGTATGCCTTACCGCGCAACTGGCCGGAATGTCGGTGGATTTCTGCACGGAATACGTATCGACGCAAGCGATAGCGTCCAATCCATGGAATATCGGAAAATGGGTCATCGGTGCAGGTTCGCAACCAGGACCATGTCCAAAGGTGACAGCGGATTCGATCGTCACCTATCAGATTTGCGTATACAAGAACGTCGGCGTTACCGGACAGCTCAACATGTACAACGCCGTCGTCTATGACACCTTGCCGGCGGGCGCGTATCTGGTCAGTTCCACGTGCGGCGCAACGCAGACAGGGAATGTGGTTACATGGAACATCGGCGCGCTTTCAGCCCTGTCGATGTATAACACACTATGTTGCACGTACTCGGTCGCATATCCGCCGAGTATCTTTCCAACGGGAACGCAACTACTTAACAGGGCTACGCTTCACGGCGAACTGGGCAGCCAGAACAACCCCTGCGGTACGGCGATTCATGCCAGTCCGGAAACCTGCGTCGAGGTGAAAGCAGTCACCAGTGCGACGCTTGGCAAGTACGCGTACACGAACGCTCAACCGGGATGCACGGGGAAATACAGAATTTGGGTTTGCAACAACGGCAGTGTTCCAATAACCACGATGACAATCACCGATACAATACCGTCACTGTTGACAGGGATTGCAATAGGTACGGTATCCCCCGGTCTTGCCGCTGTTCTGACCGGAAACGTCGTCACAGCCACACTGACGACACCTCTGTCGCCAACGCAGTGTCGCTATTTCGAGGTGGATTTCACCATACCACTCAGCGCTACTGTTGGGACGCTCGTGACGAATTGTGCACACATCACCATTCCCGGAAGTGCACCGCTCACTGCTTGCGCATCCTTCACGGTTGCTGCGCCGGCACCCAAGCCCTGTGTTTGGAAAGAAGTGTGCGACAAACAGCCTTCATATACACCGGGAAGTATATTCCGCTACCGCTTGCGGGTACAGAATACAGGTGGACAGCCTTTGACCGGAGCGAGTATCACCGATATTCTCGATCCGAACCTCGAATATGTCGGGAATCCCTCGTACTACTCCGCCACTGCTTGGAATGCGCCTTGTTCGAACACGTCCAATTGGCCAGGCGTCACGTTGACGCAGTCCGGCAACACCTTGAACTTCGCACTGCCTAGCATTCCGGCGACTTGCCAGAATATATTCTACAGCAATTGCGGTATGTACGGTAGCTTTGGTGTTCCATTCTACTTTATTGAATTCGACGTGAAGGTCACTGACACATCGGCGCTGGGCAACATCCCCAACAGTTTCACCTTATCGGGTGGTAATCTTCCCGCTACGACAGCTTCAAACACGGATTATGTGAACGTCGTCGGGACCGCTGGATTCTCTCTCGAGAAAGGTGTCGCGACCGACACAACGAGTTGGGCTTCGTCCGTCAGCGTGCCTGCCGGATCGAATGTGAACTATCGCCTGGATTTCACAGTAGCCCCAGGCAGCGTCGGACTCAGGCATATCACCTTTGCCGATCTTCTTCCCCGTGACGACTCACCGAACGACAATCTCATACTCGGACCGTGTTCGTCACGCGGAAGCGTCTTCGATATCGACTTCGCTTCACCGCTCCTGACCATGCCTAGTGCGACCGATTACAAAAACAGCTTTTCGTTCGCCAATGTGAACGTATTCACGCCAACTGGCGCTCCCGCCCCCATGTTCACTACTGGTTGTGGCACGATGGGATCATGGACGCCTGGTATCGCAAGTTCGGACCAGAATCTCGGTTGGTACTTCGGCGGACTGCCTCTCGGGGCGGGCAACACGGCGACTGCGATGTTTACGGCAACGGTTGCACCAACAGCTCATGAGAGTACTCTCGCATGCAACACCTTTGCCGCGAACGCTGCAGTGCGACATTTGATCAATAGTACTGTATACACCGACCAGGTGACCGGGAATCTCGAGTCTGGAAGTGTCTGTGTTACAGCGCTCAAGGATACAGGGACGGTCAGCGAGTGCTTCAAGGTTGACCCGCAGGCAGTTATCAACACGGGCGTCGATTCGGTCGGCAATTGCATGTACGACATTATCGTTACCATCAACAACAGCGGACCGCCAGTCACAGGGTATTTCGAATCATCCTACGGCAATGTTCTTCCTTCTACGCTTATGATACCGACGGGGACCACGACGGACACGCTGACCTTTATCGACACAGCACCGCCGGATCATTTCATTTGCATCCGTTATGGCATTGTCGAAGCAACAGGACAACGCCGACTCTGTGACAGCTTGTGCGTCGATCTTCCACCGTGTACTGGAGACGATGATTGCGATTCGCTCAGAGTGATGTTCGATTCAATGCATTCGACTGGTGTGGATGCAGCCGGTGATTGTACGTATTCGGTGGACCTCTCGTTTACGAACACTTCATCAGCACCGATTTCTGTGTGGTTTGAATCTGATCAAGGCAGCGTGACACCAGCGACGATGAACATACCCGTTGGTGCGAGCATACAGACGCTTAGCTTCACCGATACACCACCAGTGGACAGTCTTGTATGTATTCGCTATGGCATTTTCCAAGGTGTACAACATCAGGTGCGCGTGCTATGCGACAGCATCTGCTTCGATATTACTCCGTGTGACAAGGAGAGTCCGTGTGATTCGCTCACGGCTCGCTTGACGGGCGTTACGTCGGTTGGTGTCGATGCGGCAGGTGACTGTATATATTCCGTGGACTTTAGCTTTAGCAACACCTCCTCGGCACCGATAGCTGTATGGTTCGAATCGTATCAGGGAAGTGTGACTCCAGCGACGATCAACATTCCCGTTGGTACAAGCACGCAGACGCTCAGCTTCACCGATACCGCTCCAGCGGATATATTCGCCTGCATACGCTTCGGCATATTCCAGGGGATGCAACCGCCGATGCGCGTTGTCTGCGACAGTGTTTGTTTTGATATCACACCTTGCGAAAAAGATAGTCCGTGCGATTCGCTTTCCGTGCGCTTTTCTTCCGTAACGAGCACCGGCGTCGATGTGGACGGCAATTGCACGTATTCCGTGGATCTTTCCTTCAACAATTCGGCTTCCGCGACAATCCCAATGTGGTTCAATTCCTATCAGGGCAGTGTTGCTCCGATGACGCTTTCCATTCCCACCGGAGCGAGTATGCAGACGCTCACCTTTACTGACACGCCGCCTACGGATGCACTGGCATGCATACGATATGGTATATTCCAAGGACCACAACCTGTAACGCGTGTCGTATGCGACAGTGTGTGTTTTGATATCACTCCATGCGAGGAAACGCCGTGTGATTCTCTCATCAATGCGGAACTCGATCCTTGCTGCTGGTACAAGGCAACAATAGTCAACGCTTCGGCGACGCCTATCACATCTATCTCGTACTACATCAGCGGTGGCACACTGAACAGTCTCACGACTTCACCGTGCGCACCCGTGACTCCCGCGCCATCAGGCAGTACTTCGGGAATTCTCACGTACAGCCCGGCGTGCAACTCGAACATTGATTTCTTGCTACAAGCAACTCCCACTACGCCGACGAACACAATTACCGTCATGCTGGTCATTCATCACGAGCGGGATTCATGTGTCGTACGCTTCCAATACACCTGCGATCCCACGCCACTGCTGAGATGCGACGAAATGACGGTAAAACCCTTCGTGACGAGCGCACTCGGCGTCTCTGGACGTTCGTTTAGCATAATGAACACGAAGGTTCCTGCGTCACCGATCACGCATATACACATCACGCCGGTACCTACGCCGTGCAACTTCATCGGTGGTGCCTTGATGGTCGACTTTGCTACAGTCGCTTGGGCAAGCCCGTACACGCGCATTCCCGTCTCAGGTTTCATCAGCGCGAATACGGCCGTGAGTTTCAATCTCGCGATCGACTATTCATGCAACTGGACCGGCAACATCGAGGTTGTTGTGCACCATGCGGACGGCGACAGTTGTTCTTACACCTATGGGCCGTGGAAGGCGTTGACTGTCACCGGTACCGGTGTCGTGATCGCCGAGCAAATCAAGGACAAAGTGTACGCGAACAAGCTGCGTTTACAGAATCCAGCGATCAATGTCCCCGTGAAGTGGATTTCCTTCAACGTCGAATCCACATCCGATGTCATCTTGGCCGGCTCGGGGAAACATTGGCTCGGTACTCAGCTTCTGAGCGGGCATGAGAGCCTTGAGAGTTACGAGCAGGGTGCAAGCGAAGCGCTGTTCACATTCGATGTTCCCATCCAGCCCGGTACAACGAGCGATTACTTCAATTTGGTTGTCGCACGTGATTCGGCAGCACCTGGAACCCCCATTGTACGATGGACGACGTACGATGAAGACGGAAACGCCCTCGCAACGGACACGGTGGGAATTACTACTTCCGTGCTCTCGTTCCGCGGTGGTGGCACGAATGTATCGCCGGGTGATTTCGAACTTCTTCACGCCTTTCCGAATCCGGCAGGACAGTATGCCAGCGTCAATTACCTACTCGGAAAGTCGATGGACATACGGCTGGAGTTGTTCAACCAACTCGGCGAACACGTTGCGAATATCTGGCATGGTTTCCAGAATTCCGGCTTGCATACGGCACGCGTGGATGTCTCGAATCTTGCTCCGGGCGCATATATTGTGCGGCTTGTATCCTCCGATAGTTACGTCACCAAAGCACTTGTCGTGACGCGCTAAGACATTCGCTCATTTTTCATGCCGGATCGCCTCTCGTGGGGCGGTCCGGCATGATTGCGATCGAAGGTCGGAGTTTTCTATAGGCCGTAATTTTCGAACTCGTCGTGGCGAAGTGCTGTCATCTATCTCCCTTGTCGTTCGCGAATCGCACTGAAAACGTAGGAGAAATTCGGGCATTCTTCATCGACCGGAGTTGAAAGGCGAATCGAATTCGGAATTTCTTGCAAACTGAGTATTAACATGAACAAGTCATCGATGATACGTGTGCTTCGAATCCTAAGTGTCCCCAGAACCGGAATGATCGCGATATGCATGACAATCATGCTGTCAGGATGTTCGGAGAAGGGCGATACGGGACCTATCGGACCTGATCGGAAAGAAACCGTTGCGATGGTACTCATTCCAGCGGGGAGCTTTCTCATGGGCAACATCACCAACCCGGATTGGAGTGAAACGGGGTATGAAGTGCCCGTACACCGCGTAACCCTTACAAGGCCATTTCTCATGAGTCGTACAGAAGTGACGCAGAAGCAGTATGAAGCTGTGATGGGGATCAATCCGAGTCATATCAAAGGTTTGGACCTGCCTGTTGCGAGTGTGAGTTGGATCGCGGGAGTGGAATTCTGTAACGAACTTTCACGACGGGAGAGTCTTAATCCATGTTACACGGGCAGCGGTGTGAACATTGGTTGCGATTTCGATGCCAACGGCTATCGCTTGCCAACCGAGGCCGAGTGGGAATACGCCTGTCGGGCAGGTACGGAAACGGATTTTTATACGGGCAATATGACACGCTCTGGATACATACCGGATTCTGCTCTGGAGCGGGCGGGCTGGTACATCTGCAACTCGGGGGCGAATCAAGAACCGTCGGCCTGAGAAAGGCCAACTCCTTTGGCCTATACGACATGCACGGTAATGTGTATGAATGGTGCTGGGATTGGTACAGCGTTTATTCGGCAGATCCCGCTGTAGATCCCCGAGGACCGACGACGGGAAGTACCCGTATCATCCGCGGTGGTTCATGGACCAGCTATGTAGAAATCTGCCGTTCCTCGTTCCGAATCAGTTACACTCCGGAGTTTCGAGGTATCAGCTATGGGTTTCGTGTCATGAGGAAATTGTTTCATTGATCGTCAGGTTTTGACATTCGCGAATCGATAATCGTACTTTGTGTCGCGGATCGCACTGGAAAACGTGAGCGAATTCGGGCAAGCTTCATCGAACGGATTTGAGAGGAGAATCGAATCTAGTATCTCTTGCGAATGGGGTGAAGACTTGTGCTATGCAACAATAGTGGAAGGGTGACAAGAAATACCATCGGACCCGACGTAGAAGCGAAAAACGAAGCAAACCGTGATTCCGGAGTTGATCAATTGTCAGTGGGAGGTTTTCTTGCATGCCTGCTGGCAGCGAGAAACAGTGCATTCGGAAGTATGCGTATCACGCGTGTGGCGAGAGCGATGGGCCATGGAAATTGTACGACTGACTTTCGCCGTTGTATACCTTTCCGAATGCGACGAGCAGCTTTCTCTGCATCCATGAGAAATGGCATGCGAAATTCGTTTTTCGCCGTCATGGCGGTTTTTACGAAGCCGGGCCGCACAGTGATAACTTGTATGCCGGACTCGTGCATTTCTACGCGTGCGGATTCGAGCAGTACTGATGCGGCGGCCTTGCTTGCGCAATACGAGGCCGAACCCGGATATCCGCGGACGTCAGCAAGACTCGTTACACCGGCGATGACTCCCTTACCCTGAATCCGCATCGCCGGAAGCAAGGTCTCAAGCGCTTCGGCAAGACCGAACGTGTTCACGGCGAAAACAGAAGAACAACTCTCGGCCGTGAATTCATGCATCCACTCTGGTGCACCGACACCGGCATTGTATATCGCCACGTCGATGCGTCCGAGTTTTTCGAATGCATTGCCGACACAGGTCCGTACCTGACCCGGAATAGAGACGTCGCATTGAAGAACATGCGCTTCCCGAGTGCCTGCATGGATGCGTCGCTGCAAATCGGTCAGAGCAGTAAGATTTCTTGAAGCGAGCACGAGTCGTGAGCCATGCAGGGCATACTCCATGGCAAGAGCGGATCCGATGCCTTGCGAGGCACCAATGATGAGAATATTCTTGTCTGTTTTCATGAATTAAAGGTTGCGCCACGAGCATGAAGAGAGGTTGTCGATCTGTATACTGAACATTTCGTTATATGTGGGAACGTTGTGATTGCCGGTTCGCTTGAGATCTCGACGGAAACCGTTGCGTCCCTTGTGAACATGTCACCTTGCTTGCCATTCCGGAGTCGAGCGTGCCGTGTGTGAGTATATCTGTTCTGGTAGTAGCGGGCAGCCTGTACATAATCTCAAATACTGCATACATACACAAGAATGGCTTTGCCAGGAAACCCGAGCAGATGGCTGTATCCCGGACCACTTTTATTCAATATCCATACGATGCTCCATCCACGGGAGTTTGTCGAGATCAGTATTGCCGCCGGAGATGATAATGCCGATGCGCAAGCCACTCGCGTCGATGCCTTTGTCGAGAAGCATTGCCAGAGGTACAGCAGCCGAAGCCTCGATGATGATTTTCATTCGCTGCCAGACCAGACGCATGGCGCGAATAATTGTTGCATCGTCGACAGTCACAATATCCGAAACGAAGCGCGAAATCACGGCGAATGTTTTCTCGCCGAGCGATGTGAGTAATCCGTCGGCGATAGTGTTGGGAGAAACGGACGGAATGATGTGTCCTGCATGAAAGGAGCGTTTTGCGTCGTCCGCGCCCTCGGGTTCGGCGGCGATCACTGAAGTGCGAGGTGAAACATACCGTGCGGCCAAGGCTGTACCGCTGAGAAGTCCGCCCCCGCCAACTGGAGTCAGGACAATATCGAGGTCCGCAACGTCCTCGAACAACTCGATCGCAGCCGTGGCTTGTCCTGAGATAATACGCTCGTCGTTGTACGGATGAATCGCGATTGCTCCGCTCGCTTGCAGCACATGAGCCAAGGTTTCTTCCCTGGATTGCAGCGTCGGAGCGCAATATGTGATTCGCCCACCGTAGGAATGAACAGCGGCCTTTTTACTTGCCGATGCATTCTCAGGCATGACAATATGGGCGGGGATGCCGCGTACAGCGGCAGCAAGTGACAATGCCGCTGCGTGGTTCCCGGAAGAGTGCGTTGCCACTCCCAATTCCGCTAGATGATCAGGAAGCGATTGCACGGCATTCGTAGCACCCCGATATTTGAATGCACCGACTTTCTGGAAATTTTCGCATTTGAAAAACACGCGAGCGTCGAGCATGCCATCTATTGCCGAACAGGTCAGTACGGGCGTGCGATGCACAAAAGGGCGAATGCGTTGAAGTGCCTCGACGATGTGCTTGCGTTCGGGGATGTATGCAATGTGTCCGTGAAAATCTTCTTGATGCGTCATGAGTTGATAATCTTGATGTGAAACACGATTGCTGGAAGATTGAAAAAAATATTGTTCCGGCATGAGCTTCTAGCCATCTTATGAAGGTACGCATTACGTAGAACTCTGCAAGGATGTGTTCATGAATATTGGAATAATTGGAGCGGGGAATGTTGGAGGATCACTGGGAAGACGCTGGGCCCGAGGCGGTCATACCGTGCTGTTCGGTGTCCGGAATACAATGACGGATAAAGTGAGAGAATTATTAGATAGTGCTGGTCCCAACGCACGTGCCGAGTGTATCGAGGATCTTGTTCGAAAAGTGGATGTTGTCGTGCTTGCCGTACCATACAGTACGCTTCGGGCCGTCGTATCATCCCTCGGACCCATGCGCAACGCGATATTAGTTGACGCTTCCAATCCTATTGCGCCGGTGATGCGGCTTGCCGTTGGGCATTCCACATCCGGGGCCGAGCAACTCTCGAACTGGCTTCCGGGAACCCCAATCGTAAAAGCGTTCAACACCACGGGTTATGAGAATCTCGCCGATGCGGATTTCGGGAATGAACGCCCAACGATGTTCATCTGCGGCGATGATAGCAAGGCGAACGGCATTGTTGCAGTTCTTGCCAATGACCTTGGTTTCGATCCTGTCATCACCGGCCCACTCATTCACGCCCGCTACCTCGAACCCATGGCGATGCTTTGGATAGATATGGCCATGAAGCAGGGAATGGGACGTGATATCGCCTTTCGTCTCATAAAAAAATCATCCAACGAGTTCGTAGTGTAGGATGCAGTGCCTCGATTGCATTTCTCTTGTTCTTCTTCATGACAAGATTGCAGGCAGAGCTGTCTTGCTCGTTTCCCGGATATTCCGATTTTGGTATCTTGCATTGACACCCGCACGGGTGCATGCATACAGCATCGAACACAGATTGAGGAACATCGCATGAAACGCAGCATCGTCGCAATGCCCGGTGACGGGATTGGAAAAGTGGTTCTTCCAGAAGCCATCCGCGTTCTTGAAGCAGTGGGATTCGAAGCGGATTATGTTAATGCAGATATTGGCTGGGATTTTTGGTGTCGCGAGGGGAATCCACTGCCTCAGCGCACAATAGATTTGCTGGAGAAGCACCATATCGGGCTATTCGGCGCCATCACATCGAAACCGAAAAACAAGGCAGCGGAGGAACTCGATCCGGACTTGCGGGACAAGGGTTTTGTGTACTACAGTCCCATCGTCACGATGCGACAACATTTCGACCTCGATATCTGTATCCGGCCTTGCAAAACATTTCCGAACAATCCGCTGAATTTCATACGCAAGGCCGCTGACGGTGGTGTGGAGGAGCCGAGCGTTGACGTTGCGATTTTCCGGCAGAACACAGAGGGCCTGTACGTTGGGATCGAATGGACGAATCCACCACCGAATGTGCGTGATGCGCTGGCGACTCATCCGCGTTACAAGGCTTTCGCCGATGTGCCCGGAGAGGATCTGGCCGTCTCTACACGCATTTTCACGCGTAACGCATGCAGACGCATAGTAACCGCCGCATTCGAGTATGCGAAAACGCACGGTTATTCATCCGTCACTGTGTGTGAAAAACCGAACGTCATACGCGAGACATCGGGAATGATGGAACACGAAGCAGCGGTGATAGCCAAGGAATATCCGGATATTCAACTTTGGTCAACGAATATCGATGCACAGATGATGTGGTTGACGAAGAATCCGGAAGAGTACGGCGTCATAGTTGCCGGTAACATGTTCGGCGATATCGTCTCCGATGGCTTTGCCGGATTGGTCGGAGGGTTAGGATTTGCCTGCAGTGCCAATATCGGTGCCGAGGTGGCTGTTTTCGAACCTACTCATGGTTCCGCGCCGAAATATGAGATGTTGGAGCCATCGATCGTCAACCCGATAGCGATGATTCTCAGCGCATGCATGATGCTGGATCATCTGGGTGAAAACGACAAGGCATATCGTATCAGGACGGCAATCGCCAATGTTATTTCAGAAAACAAGGTGCGAACCTATGATATGATGAAGCTTGCCGGCGGACCGGATGTGTTCGACAAAGGAGCAGCAACTACACAGCAGATGACAGACGCAATAATCGCGCATCTATAATCTGTGTCAAGCAGAATGTTCTGTGAGCTACTGAATATGACAGCTCGCTGCAACCCGAATGTCGCTGAAATGTAAAACACGCGCCTTCGTTCCATGTAGCGAAGGCGCGTGTGAAAATCAGGTTTGCAACGAAAGCGTTCGGTACTACTCCAGAGTGATATTCCCGATATCACTCGACTGGCCCGCGAAAACCTCTATATCCGATTGTTCGTAGAAATTCCCGAGAATATCCTCGACTCGCACATCATATTCGCCAGCGGCAAGAAAGGCAAGCCGGAACTCGCCATTTGACATATTGACGGGGGTGGAGGTGACGACCACTGCTCCCTGACTGGCTGTCGCGAGAGTGGGGTGTTCGAGATTCGTGACAATTCCTTTGATAGAGCCCGTCATGGCCCGTTCGATAACACGTATAGTCGGCCTGAGTTTATATCCTGTTGGACTAAATGGTGGCCCTGTCGTGATAATGGACCTGTGGGCATCGAAGTCCAGAATCAGTTCATACGTGGATCCTGCTACGATATCGAAATTCGTGATGAGTTTTAATCCCGTTTGATCCGCACTCGGTATGTCCAAATTATGGGTGACACCTCCGACGACTACTTCGGCGTGGGTCACCATCAAACGGATCTGTGTGCATTTACCGGGACCGAGGTCGGCTCTTCCTACTTCGACGGAATTTCCGTTATTCCACTCGAGCAGGTTTATAGTTACTGGGGAAGCACTGACTACTACCCAGCGGCCATCCACATGGGCGGCTATTTCTGCGAAGGTGATATTCACTTGCTCATAATTCGCGGGCGCGTCTGTGATTCTGATGCTCAAGGTTCCCATGGTCGCTGGGGATGAGGAATCGTCACTGCACGCGCCAACAAAAGAGGCGAGAGCAAGTGTGAGGAGTGGCACGATAAATCGTTTCATTTCAATACCTTGGTCCTAAGAAATGATGTAGTGCAGGAGCAATCCTGCATTAGGATTATGTTTCAACATTACATGAGAACAACATCAATCGCGGATTGGTTCCTTACTGACGCAGGTACCGTAGTATCTCCTCTGGGGAAATTGTGTGTTTCGTCGCGAAAAGCGTCATCCGAATTCGTACACCGGGAAATAAACGTATGTACTTCATCAGATGTTCAACCCTTAATCACTCCGATTGGGCGCAATTTAGCAACTTTTTTCGTAATGCCGGCATCATGCATCACGTTGACCACATCCGCTACATCCTTGTATGCATGAGGCATTTCTTCGGCGATGGTCTTCATACCAGTTGCCATGATCTCGACACCGCTTTCGTTCAATTCCGCTATAAGATCGCGTCCTTTTCCAGCGCTCAGGGCTTTTTTTCGGCTCATGTGTCGGCCTGCTCCATGACATGATGTGCCGAATGTGTCGTGCATGGCCTTGTTTGTTCCAACGCAGACATACGAGTATCTTCCCATGTCCCCCGGAACCAGTACGGGTTGTCCTATACGGGAGTAGAACTCGGGGAGGTGCTTGTCACCCGGTCCGAATGCACGAGTCGCACCTTTGCGATGAACGCACACGCGTTGCTGCACACCGTCCACTGTATGTGTTTCCAGTTTCGCGATGTTATGACAAATATCGTAGACAAGTTTGAAGCCTGCTTCGCGTGGTGAAATCTGTAGCGTTTCACGGAATGCCTCTTCGGCGAGGTGTGTGATGATCTGGCGGTTGGCGAAAGCGTAATTGGCAGCGCAACGCATGGCACCCAGGTAACGCCGCCCCTCGTCGCTGCGAAGGGGGGCGCAAGCCAACTGCCTGTCCGGCAAAGTGATTCCGTATTTTTGTGTTGCCTGTTGTGCGACTTTCAGATAGTCATCGCAGATCTGATAGCCGAAGCCTCGCGATCCACAGTGAATCATCACTGCGATCGCATTCTTGATGAGACCGAAGGCGGCTGCTGCTTCAGGGTAGTATATTTCCTCGACGATGCCTATTTCGAGAAAATGATTCCCGGATCCGAGCGTTCCCAATTGGTCCGCCCCGCGTTCCCATGGGCGCTGATCAACAGCCTCAGGGTCGGCGTCCTCCAGGCAACCGCGGTCCTCTATACAATCGAGATCCGATGTCGAACCGAAACCACGCTCGACAGCCCAGCTTGCACCGTTTCTCGCCACGGCGAACAATTCCGTTCTGGACAGTTTCGAAATAGCTTTCGAGGAACCGACGCCGGTTGGAACGTAACGGAACAGAGACGATACGAGGTCGCGTATGCGTGGTCGAATCTGTTCTGCGTTGAGCGCGGTGGATATCAGTCTGACTCCGCAGTTGATATCGTAACCGACGCCACCGGGAGAAATCACTCCCTCGTCCGCATCAGTAGCACAGACACCACCGATGGGAAAGCCGTAACCCCAATGTATATCGGGCATTGCCAGAGAATATTTAACTATACCGGGCAAATGAGCCACATTGGCGACTTGTTCGAGACTTTGATCCTGACGAATCGTGTGCATCATGCTTTCAGAGGCATAAACTATGCCCGGAACTCTCATGCGTCCACTTTTTGGAATTTCCCAAGTTGTATCGTCGATTTTTTTCGCTTCTATGCTCATGATGTCGCTCCGTTAACGGTTACAGGGTAAAGGGATGATCAAATATCGAATATTATTTCCGCGACGTACATCGACCCATCGCGTTTGATGGAAAGTCCGTGCCATGTGACCGCCTTGATTTCAGATACATCGTTGCACATCGCGTCGGACATTGGCGTTGACCGCACCGATGCCTCGAGTTTGTTTTCCGATATTGAGCGGATATCGAAGTGTCGTGGGATGACGTGTTTGGCGGCGTGAACATAGAGAATTTCAGCGAGCCACTCGCGCAGGAGAGTATCGGAAGTAGATGCGTGCACACGCACCAAGTCGCGGCATTCCGCGTCGCTATTCAACGCGTGAGGATAAATGAGCCACATCATGCCCTTTGCTGCATTGACGAATAGCGATGACAGGGACTCGCCACGAGCGCGAATGCCGACATCGGCTGTGTGGTCGATTTCCTCGAACGGTGTGTAGGTGGCGTGGGGAAGTTTCATCGAATAGTTTTTCGCATCTGATCGTATTTGTTAGTAATTAACGCAAACGCACGAAGCAAGACAAGGGAGGAATTCGGAAGCTGAGTACGAGGAAACAATCACACGGAATGATAGTGATCCGTGTATTCACACGGCGAGAAAGAAGAATGTCCGATACAACTATTCGAGATTTTGTGCTTCAACCCGTCGTGCTTAGCAATAATGAATGTGTATATGTTACTGCTGCATAAGCTGATTTCCATGCGTTTTCACCGTGAAGAGTGCTTTTGTCCGCGATTTTTCGTACTTTCAAAATACTTGGCGCTCCGTTATACATGGAGAATTCGCGCTGCTAACTCTCTCACATCTGAAGGAAATCCAATGACACAATTGTTTCGCGGAATGAAGGCCCTCACGATCATTGTCGTCACTGCGGGGTTGTTGTTCGGCTGCAGCGCCGGAAGTGATTCGCTGATGACGTACGATGCAGCGAGGAAGGCGCAACTCGAACAGATCAAGGCCGGCCGATTTGACAGTGGTCGAATGTGGACGTTCGACTATCCACCCCTCGATTATTTCGAACAGACGTATGGCTTCCGTCCAACGCAGGATTGGATGGACGATGCCCGCTTGTCGTCATTGCGAATGTCCACAGGCTGCTCGGCATCCTTTGTCAGCGAAGACGGGCTGGTCATGACAAATCATCACTGTGCGAGAACCGTTATCGTCAATGTTCAGCAGGATGGAGAACGACTGCTCGAAACTGGTTTTATCGCCGCGACATTAGCTGACGAGCGCGAAACGGAGGATACGTATTTCGAACAGCTTCTTGAGATTCGCGACGTCACTGGCGAAATCCACTCTGTTATGGACGCAGCAACAAGCGACGCGGACCGTGTACGAGCACGCGATGCGAAGATAAAGGAAATTCAGGAAGCTGCCGAAGAAGAAAGTGGGCATCGGGCGCAGGTCGTATCCCTATACAACGGTGGCAAATACTCACTTTATCTGTATCGCCGCTTCGACGATGTGCGCCTTGCATTCGCGCCAGAACTGCAGGCAGCGCATTTCGGGGGAGAATTCGACAATTTCACCTATCCCCGGTACTGTCTGGATGTTGCGTTTTTCCGCATCTACGACGAAGACGGCAACCCGTACAAACCCGAGAACTGGTTCCGATGGAGCAGCGGAGGAGCGAAGGAAAACGAGCCGGTGTTCGTGATCGGCAACCCCGGCAGCACCAATCGCCTCAGCACCATCGAACAGCTCGAGTATTTCCGGGACGTACAGTACCCGTATATTTATCAATTGATCAATGATCGCATGGAAGTGTTGTTGCTGTATACCGAGGCGAATCCCGAGAAGCGCGACGAGTTGCATACTGACATTCTCAGCATGTCCAATTCACAGAAGGCGTTCATGGGGCGGCTCGATGGTCTGCGCGATGACGAATTGATGCAGCGCCGTCGCGATTTCGACAGGCAGTTCAGAGCGGAAGTGATGAACAAACCCGCGTTGAAAAGCAAGTACGGACATGTATGGGGTGAAATAGCCGACTCCAGAAAAAAGATGCGTTCGGTTGCACCTGAACTCAACGGCTTGCGAATGAACGGGCTCGGCATATCGGCGTACTTCGTCAAAGCGTCGCAGCTGGTTCGCCTTGCCGGAGAACTGCGCAAAGCCGAAGCAGATCGCAGCAATCAGTTCAAGTCCCAGGCGATAGAAACGACGAAAGGCATTATCGCGCGGGCAGTTGATGTCGATAAGGAGATGGATCGCCTCACGCTCGAGCGTCAGTTGCGAATGATGCGCAATCAACTCGGAGAAAACGATCCGATAGTTGCTGCCGTTCTGGATGGGAGTGAGCCTGCGGACGTTGCTCACCGCATGATAGAACGAAGCGTTTTGGCGGATTCAGTGCGCATAGCCGAGCTTATCGCAGGCGCGCCGGAATCGATTCAGGCCTCCGACGATCCTTTCGTGGTGATCTGCAGAATGGCAATGCCGAGACTTGAAGCTGCGATTGACGTAGCGACTGAAACAAGTGCCAAGGATCAGGTGAATCGCACTCTGCTCGGCCGTGCGCAATTCGATGTGTACGGTACTGATATACCGCCGGATGCTACGTTCACCTTGCGTATCGCCGACGGGATAGTGAAGGGGTATGAGTACAATGGAACGGTTGCTCCGCCATTTACGACCTTTTATGGAATGTATGACAGATATTACTCATTCCTCGGTCGGAAAGCTTGGGAATTACCTGAACGGTGGATTAATCCTCCTCCCGGATTTAATCTCGCAACACCCGTCGATTTCGTTTCCACAAACGACATTATCGGTGGAAATTCCGGAAGCCCGATGATCAACCGGAATCGGGAAGTTGTGGGGCTGATTTTCGATGGAAATATTCAGAGTTTACCGGGTGATTTCATCTTTGCTGAGGATAAGGGCAACCGGACAGTTTCCGTGCATTCCGCCGGTATTTTAGAAGCAGTACGGCATATTTTCAAAGCGGAACATATAGCGAAGGAATTGGAGACGGGACGTCTCGCGAAATAGTGCGTCTCGTCGTACGGGCAATATTCGGAATCGTTGCCGCACGCGTATGAGAATGGATTGGAAGCGTGGCGTCGCTTACAGTCACCGCAGCACAGATGATTCGAACAGGAGAAGAGAGACGCGTGCTAGACGTGCTCTCTCTTCATTTTTCATGTTGTGAACAAGCTGAACGGCTTGTTGCATATTCGAGTTATTGTACGAAGCATGCCGCACTCACTTCCGGTTAGTAACGTCGAGACCTGTTTTGGGAATTGGGAACTGTAGACTGTGAGACCGCTGAATGCCGTGACGTGAAACTTATTCAGAAGGCGGGCGTACACACTACTTTTACAGTTAGCAGGGGATAGATACCTGCAACTGAACGTATGTTTTTCGTACCCTCCTTTTTCGTACCTTTCATTTTCCCCGTATGGGAAGCATTCTCGACGAACATCATCATTTACACACGAAATACCATCACATTTTCAGGATTCGTTATGCGCCTACTGGAACACAGGATTTCAGCTCTGATTTTTATTGTTGTATTCGTCACCGCATGCAGTGGCACGAAGGAATTAACTCCGTATGAACAACAGAGACTCGCAGCTCTCGAAAACATCGAGGCCGGGCGATTCGACAACGGTAGGATGTGGACGCTCGATTATCCACCGTTGGAGTATTTCCGGGACCAGTACAATTTCACTCCGGATCAGCAATGGATGGACGACGTGCGGATGTCGGCGTTGCGTTTCGCTACGTATTGCTCCGCATCGTTTGTCAGTGAAGATGGTCTGGTCATGACCAACCACCATTGTTCGCGTGAAGCTGCGGAAAAAGCGTCGAGCGAAGGCGAGAATATCGGGACTCATGGATTCATTGCGAATACGCTCAATGACGAGCGCAAGGTCGATGGGTTGTTCGTCGAACAGCTTGTGGACATTCGCGATATGACCGACGAAGTCATTGCCGCTATGGATATAGTCGGAAGCGACAGGGAGAAGCTCGCGGCTCGCGACGCGAAAATGCAGGAGATTGAAGAAAGAATATCCGAAGAAACTGGCAATCGCTGTCAAATGGTTAGCTTTTTCAACGGCGGCAAGTACTCCGCGTATGTGTACAAGCGCTATGACGACGTCCGCCTCGTGTTCATGCCGGAACTGGCACTCGGCTTCTTCGGCGGGGATGACGACAACTTCACCTATCCACGCTACACCTTGGATTGCACATTTTTCAGAGTCTATGGTGAGGATGGCCAGCCGTTGAAGACCGAACATTATTACAAATGGAGTCAATCCGGACCGAGCGAAGGCGAACTCGTGTTCACTGTCGGGAATCCCGGAAGAACCAGCCGCCTGAGCACCTCCGCGCAGCTTGAGTTCAATCGAGACGTGCAGTTTCCGTGGGTAACCGGATTGCTCGATGATTACGTGGATGTTCTGAATCGATATATCGAAGTACGTCCGGATATGAAAGATGAAATGATGAATCAAATTTTCAGCATGGCCAATTCGCAGAAAGCGTACAAGGGACAACTTGCTGGTTTGGAAAATGACATACTTCTCCAGCGTCGTAAGGATTTCGACAGAAAATTCAGAGCAAAAGTGAATGCTGATCCCGCGTTGCGTGCGAAATACGGACATATTTGGGACGAGATCGCCGAGGCGCGCACGAAAGTCCGTTCGGTGTCGCCCGAACTCCTCGGATTGCGTTTCGAAATTCTCGGTGCGTCGGAAATGCTCAATCATGCCATGAGCCTCCAGCGTCTTGTCAGCGAGATGGACAAACCCGAAGACCAGCGGGGACGCGCTTTCAGGGGTGAAGCGCTAAACCTGACAAAGCGTTCGTTGAGTCGGCACAAGACACCGGATATGCACATGGAATCGCTGACGCTCGCGAAAAAACTCGGTATGATGCAACGCATGCTCGGCGACGACGACCCGATCGTGAAATTCGCGCTGAATGGTCAGACTCCCGAGCAAGCTGCCGAGCGTTTGTTGCGCAATACCCTGTTTACCGACAGCGTGCGTTACGCGCAATTCGCTGAAGGATTTCCCAAATCGATACGTGAATCGGATGATGCTTTCGTTGTGATCGGTCGTATGGCATTTCCACGATTGGTGAAAGCCAGTGAAATTGCGAACGAAGTTCGGTCGCGGGACGAGTTGAACAACACTCTGCTCGGTAGAGCATTGTATGAGATTTACGGAACATCCATTCCACCCGATGCCACGTTTACATTGCGTCTTTCCGACGGAGTTGTGGAAGGATACGAGTATAACGGAACAAAGGCACCACCGATCACGACATTTTACGGAATGTATGATCGTCATTTCTCATTCCCTGGTGATGAGCAGTGGGCGCTTCCCGAACGCTGGAAAAATCCACCACCCGCGTTCGACCTGGGTACACCGCTGAATTTCGTTTCAACCAACGATATCATCGGCGGCAATTCCGGTAGTCCGTTGATCAATCGAAACAAAGAAATCGTAGGGCTTGCATTCGATGGAAACATCGAAAGTTTACCTGGGGAATTCATTTTCGCACCCGAGTTGGGCAATCGCACTGTGAGTGTCCATTCGGCAGGTATGATTGAAGCCATCAACCACGTGTACAGACTTGAGCGTCTGGCGAAAGAATTGCGTGCCGGGAAGATGGTCAACTGAGACTAGTGGAAGGATGATTGTGAACTTCGCAATCGAGCGTATGCAATGCTGCTAGCGGTATCGCGAATGCCGGATTGAAAAGACTGCGGGATTGGTGCCAACGTAGCGTGTATAGCTTCGACGCAGTAGGCTTGAAATGCAACGACTCCGTCGCATTACTATATGTGACGGAGTCGCTGTTTCTTCCGGTGAGTGGAAACTGTTGTGACCATACTGTTACGAGTCTTGGGGCGAAGGTGTGAAAGCAGGCCATTGTCGCGCGAACGAATGGCATTGACGATTGAAGCGACGGACGAAGGACAAAGCCGCGACCGTGAGTCCGATAATAAAGCCGATCCAAATACCGACCGGTCCCAGTCCGAAAACAAAGGCCAGGAGATAGCCGGAAGGGACTCCGAGAAACCAATACGCGAACACTGCGATGAACATCGGAACGGTGACGTCGGTGATACCTCGCAGTACTCCAAGCGTGACAGCTTGCACGCCATCGGAAAGTTGGAACACCGCTGCAACTATCAATAGCGTGGAAGCAATGTCGATAACAGCGGGATCGCGGATGTACAATTCAGGGAGTTTTGATCTGAACACAATGAACACCACGGCCGCGATTGACATCATGCATATTGCCATAATGATCCCTGTAAATCCTGCACGACGTAAATCCTCAGCGTGTTTACGACCCATCGCGTTGCCGACACGAATAGTTGCAGCGCTGGATATCCCGAGAATTGCCATGTAGCTGATAGCAGCCAAGCTCAATCCGATCTGATGCGCTGCAAGAGCCGTGGCACTGATCCATCCCATCATCACGGTAGAGAACGAAAAGGATCCCGCCTCGAACAACCACTGCAAACCGCTGGGAGTGCCAATACGCAGCATTCGACGTTGAAGCATCCACTCGAACCCTCGAAGACGAAGAAGAGGAAGATATCTCCGAAAGCGCCTCGAACGATGTATATACATCCAAAGCGCCACGGCGGAGAAGAATTCGACGAGTACACTTGAGTAACCGGCACCGACAAGCCCCATGCGTGGCATGCCAAGGTTGCCGAATATAAACACCCAATTTCCGAATATATTGATGATATTCGCTGCAAGAATGATGAGCATTGCCGGTTTTGGGAAGGACAGACCTTCAGTGACGTTGCGCATGGACATAAAGGCAAGCATGGGGAGGAATGACACTCCCATGACACGTAAATACGGTACGGCTTCGTCTACAACAGCATTATCCTGCCCCAGCAAATGGAGTGAATTTGCCATGAGCATGGTTACACCACAGAGAAGCAGGGAGAGTAGGAAGTTTTGCACCAGTCCTTGTCGCGCAATGCGGGAAACCAGATCGTGGTCGTCTTCGCCAACCGCGATGGCGGTGAGAGGTGTGATAGCAGAGGCCATTCCAGCAGCGAAAACAAGCATCAGTACGAAGACGCCGTGCCCGAGCGAAGCACCGGCTAGTGGAACCGCACCGAGAGAACCGACCATGAGATTGTCCACCAAAACGAGAAGTACATGCCCGAGTTGGCCGATCGCAACCGGGACGGCAAGGGTAACGGTTTCCAGAAAATGTTGCCGAAAAGAGCGTGCAAATGGGCGATGCGTTTCAGGTGTACGTGACGAAGCTTCTATCATTCAAACGGGTGGCGTGAGAACGCCGGAATTGTATGCAAGGTTGTATAGAGAAATACTTGCGTTCAATGTACTGCTTTCCTTCGAATTTGATCGAACCGAGAAAGGAAACCATGACGACTCACAGCGTTGTTCGAAGCAAGGATTGAACTCGTCGGGTGCTGTGATCAGAAGTGTGCTGTTTGCAGTTATTCGCCAACGATTGGAAAATCGGTAGCACGGTGCGGAATTTCGTACGTCACGGTGTACTTTGCACCTGAACCGGGGGGTCAGCCCTGCAAAATAATCATTCAACTGATTCTTCAGATTGAAGCGGATGAATGCTTCATCAACAACGCAAAGAAGCACAGGCCTGCTCATCGCTCCACCCCCACGGCAGAGGGTATGGTGCTATCGAGTTCGTTGTCCCGCAATGCTTTCATAATAACGGTACCCAAAACTCCGAAATGTTCTATTCTTCTAACATTCGCGTTAACTGTAAGCATGAAGGCGATGGTATTCGAGTACTTTTCATGAACTTGCAGGGCAGAAATTGGTCTCCACTGATGTCGGGCATGAGTGAGTCGGTAACAGTACGGACAACGGTAACGCCTTCATTGGCGTATTCATTGATAATATCCCAAAGCTTGTCCACGTTTTCGGTAATTTCACAACGAAAAGTGTCGCCGAAGTTGTATTTTTCTTGCGTGCGGAAACTATCGAGTGTGAGAAGCTCGTCATCGACACAGCGAATGACTTGTTTCATTCGCATCCGCTCTTAAGAGAATGCATGTATTTGCAGTCTGCATCACGCATGATCTTGAGAAAGACACACAATTTCGTGAGTAATAGCACTATTCATAACAGTATATGCTCCGGCATTTCGGAAATCCAATTGGCGTTGAGCGAATCGCCTCTTCCTCTCATTATATTGTTCGACGGGTTCCGGAGGCGGTCGATGCGAGCCAAGCTCTGATCAGCGGAAAGTGTTTTAGCACTGGAAAGAGCGTGTTTGTCCCCTGCAGACGAGCTGCGTTTCCAGAAGAGATGGATACATCATTCGCTTCTTGCCATCCACATCTAGTCCCTCGACTACTTCAAGACAAGGAGAAATAGAGGGTTGTGTATAGAGGATGCAAGGGGATTCTTCGATGTAGCAGGATACTTGGCCCGCGAGAACAGCCGATATGAAGTGCGGAGCAACATTTGCTTCATAGTGATGGAAAGGCATGCTCCGGGTGATGCACGCTTACCGGAAATCATGCATACTCACGATATGAGCGAATATGCGCACTAGGAATTGATACTGCGATTTCAACCCCAGTATCGTCTCGTCAACCAGCGATCGATGGAGAACGAACCACTGCCGGCGATCAAGACGACCAACCCGAGACCGATAGCGAGCAAGTGGAATTCGATACCTTCTCCCTCACGCATTCCAGACCAATTCATGAAGAATCCGTGTGTTAGATTCGTCGTGAGTATTGCACCCATCATGATCACGATTATGGATGCAGCCATGAATCGGCCGAACGCACCAAGAATCAGTGCTATCGCACCAAGCGATTCACCGGCGATGACGAGAATGCCGATAAAATATGGTATCCCCCTCGAGTCAAAAGACTCCAGTGCCTGAAAAAAACCTGGCCCATCGAAGCTTCCAAGAGTTTTCTGCAATCCGTGCGGTAGCATGACGAGACCAAGAAATGCGCGCGCGATCAAGCCTGCCGAATGCCGTTCTGTGAAGATGAATTGTGCCATACGCATGCGTCCTTGCTTTGTGAAATAGTGCATTATGGGTACGATCAATACTCGTTCGTCAAGATGCGTGATAGACTGACGAGAACGACGGTGCGAAGGTCTCAATGGATGTCGGAGTGGTGTTCAAATTATTGCGTGGTTGAGCAACGCAAATACGTTTTTCGTTGATTGCGCGTGCCAATTCCACCATTTCTTTCGCTGGATTTTCAGCGATTCCTGCTTGAAGCAGCCATTCGCGCATATCCTCGTAGGAAAAGGGAACATAGGGCATCTCCGGTTTGCCTATCAACGCACCGAATACACGTGCGACTTCATTGAGGGTGACGTCACGTTCACCGAGCAACTCGCGAATTTGTATGCCTGTGAAATTCTTTCGTGACAAGGCTCCTGCTGCCACAGGAGCGATGTCCCGAGTAGCTATCATGGCGAAGCGAAGGTCTCCTCTGATTGCATTCCCCATTACGCCTGATTTCTTTATCAAGGGAATAGTAGTATAGAGATTCTCCATGAACCACGTTGGACGAAGATGCAGGACGTTCAATCCTTGAATGTTGTTGAGACGTTGTTCCTGATCATGTAAACACTTGATGGGGCCTACGCCACTAGAGTGGTGTGCGCCATGACTGCTTAAATGCACCACGTGTGTTGTTTTTGAAGCGCGTAGAGCATGCGCGAGCACCTCGCCGTATTCCCGCGCGAATTCTCGCAAATTCGGAGCGTCCAAGCGGTTTGGCATCATGACGAAAATGCTTGATGCACCTTCGAACGCACGATAGAGGAAATCGAAATCGAGTGCGCTACCAATTGCAGCTTCTGCGCCTCGATTCATTAGGTCTCGCAGTCGTATTTCGGATCTGCCGATGACGCGAACATGTTCACCCTGATCGAGCAGAAGTGAAGCTGTCTGTCCACCGACATTTCCTGATGCACCCAGGAGAACAATCATGCTTCGCTCCGCGGTTGTGAATGGAATAGATGCATAAGGTGTAACAAAGTAATGTGAAGCTTGGTTTCATCGCTGGAATGTCTCGAGGATGTGAACGCATTCAGAAGAAAATTGAAACACTTGGTACAGAGTTCTTCAGCAGTTGAAGTAGATGCTTTCTCTTCGTCGAGGTGATGGAAACCGAAAAGCTATCACATCTGACGATTGAATCGTGACGGGGTGTAGTGCCGTATGCGATGGAAATGTGATTTTCTGTTGCACTACAGATTACCGGTGCATTTCTTACTTTATGAATGGAAAACGAGAAGGGCTGAGCATGCAGCACGCAAACCAGGTGCTTTTTTCGCTTGGTATGTCCGGCCATGTTGTACATCTTCTGTTTTCTTTCACCCGTGCCCAATAAGCAAAGGTGCATCAATGAGAAGTCGACTCTGCACACTAGTCCTGCTATTCATCGGATTCGGGACAACCGAGGCGCAACATGGACAGTCGCAGTGGGATTGTGAGGCACTGTTCTCGGAAGCCGGAGTGAATGGATGCGTCGTTATTATGGACGAACGTGTCGATTCGCTTTGGGTGTATGGGGAGTTGCACGCGACAACGCGTTTCATCCCGGCCTCGACATTTAAAATCGCTCACACATTGTTTGCATTGGATGCTGGGATAGTACGAGACGAATTTCAAGTATTTATCTGGGACGGAACGCAGCATTGGCTCACGGCTTGGAACAGCAATCAGAATCTGCGATCATCAATGCGTAATTCCACCGTCTGGGTATTTCAACAATTCGCCACGAAGATCGGGGAGCAACGCATGAGCGAATATCTCGATCTCATCGATTATGGCAACGCAGATATGTCGGGCGGCATTGATCGATTTTGGCTCGATGGTGCGCTGCGTATCTCGGCATTCGAACAAATTGCTTTGCTGCGGAAATTGTATCGAAATGAGCTACCGTTTCGTGAGGAACACCAGCGCTTACTGAAAGACGTGATGATTGTCGAAGCCGACAGGAACTATATTCTGAGGGCAAAAACTGGCTGGGCAGCACGAGCGACACCGAGCGTCCTCTGGTGGGTGGGATGGGTGGAGCGAGACGAAGGTGCGGTCTTTTTCGCAATCATCATCGTAAGTCCTCCCGATACCGTGGACGGAAGAGTGCGTGAGACAATAGGTCGCGCGGTACTTCGCTCCATAGATGCTCTTCCTCCGAATTGAGCGTGCTCGCACTACTCACGATGCCAGTATTTCGAGTAGAGGATGCTATTCATCGTCATGCAACTCAGGTTAAATGGAATTGTTGAACAAATGAAAACTCAGCTCATAACATGGTTGAAGGGAAGCAGGGGAGAATGGTATGTTATCGCTCAGGTAGCGCTATGTATTCTTGTTGTCTTCGGACCGCGAAGCGTCCAAGTTCTTCCCGTTTGGGAGGGCGTGCTATCGGTGATCGCCACAGTGGCCGGAGCAGTATTGTTGTTCGTCGGTGCAGTCTTTTCTGGGACAGGTCTTTTGCTCCATGGACCGGGAATCTCACCACTTCCAGACCCGAAGGAGGGTGTGGAGTTTATTGAGAAGGGGCCGTACCGTATCGTGCGCCATCCGATCTACAGTGGTCTCATCTTCATGGCCTTTGGTTGGGGTTTGTGGATTCACGGTATACTGACACTGTTCTATGCACTGCTTTTGAGCGTATTATTCGATTTTAAGACGCGAAGAGAAGAGCGCATGTTACTCGAGCGGTATCCGGCGTACAAGGAGTATCGAGAGCGTGTGCGCAAACTGCTCCCATTCGTATACTAGTGCTTGGATACACTTCGAGACGTTCTGTACAGGCTTTGTATATTACAAGTGCTGTCATGCAACAAGCGAATCGGACGCCATGGAAAAGAAGCAAATGGAACGGTATAAACAAGTGCTACTCGAACTTCAGCGAGAACTCGAGGAGACCGATGAAGCCGCGAGGCAAGCGGCTGAAATTGTGGAGTTGGATCAAAGCCGTGTTGGCAGGTTGTCAAGGATGGATGCGATGCAATCGCAGGCTATGGCAATTGAACTTAATCGACGTCGATCTGAGCAGCGGAAGCGTTACGCCTCCGCGTTGCGGCGCATCGAACGTGGTGCCTATGGTGCTTGTGCTACGTGCAAGAGGGAGATAGATCCTCGACGACTGGATTTCGATCCTGCTGTGAAATTGTGTATTCACTGCGCCTCAAGAGCGGAAAGATAGCATACACCAACCCGACCTCCGCGAATAAACGATGTGGATCGTTCATGGCTCGCCCGTCGAGTCGGTGGCGGTTCATGGAACGCCCTCGAAAAATGGTAGTGGTGGTTCATGGATCGCCCCTCGGGCTGGTGGCTATTCATGGATCGCCCTCCGAAAAACGGTGGCTATTCATGGATCGCCCCTCGGGTTGGTGGTGGTGGTTCATGGATCGCCCTCCAAAAAATCGGTGGCGGTTCATGGAACGCCCCCGAAAAATGGTAGTGGTGGTTCATGGATCGCCCTCCAAAAAATCGGTGGCGGTTCATGGATCGCCCTCCAAAATAACGGTGGCTATTCATGGATCGCCCGTCGAGTCGGTGGCGGTTCATGGATCACCCTCGAACAATAACGGTGGCTATTCATGGAT
>Ga0114946_10000401_pt1 | contig 28427 bp, 23 predicted proteins | sample WalLakDeSediment_FD_88676 | JGI IMG/M metagenome (GOLD analysis project Ga0114946, IMG submission 88676) | Lake sediment microbial communities from Walker lake, Nevada to study Microbial Dark Matter (Phase II) - Walker Lake 11/02/13 Deep Sediment | ecosystem: Environmental > Aquatic >... | reverse complement strand
TAGGGCAGTAGGCATACTCTCCGGAATTTGCACCGGACTTGACCCCAAGTTCAACGTCTGGCAGACCATTACTCCCTACGCCCAAAGACTGTTGAAAGAAGAGACGTTTCAGGGCGGACAACTCTGGCTGGATGCGTTCAGAGGGATGCTACAAGATCTCATCTACCTTCCCAGGCGTGTCAACAATCTGTTGGATAAGATTGAGAGGGGAGATTTGATCGTCCAAGAAATCAAGCATAGCCGGCAATTGGACAGAATCGAGCGAGCCCTATATCTTGGCGCGGCTGCTTTGATTTTTGGCGCCTTGTTATTGGGAGGCATTCAGCTTTATCTGGGTGGAGAGAAATGGTTTGCGCTGGCTCTGCTTTCACTGGCGGCTCTGATATTTGGATCGTCATTCCTCCTCGTGATTAGAAAAAGAAAATGAGTCAAGTCTCAATCGAGGATATAATAATGACGCCTGGGGGGTAGTGATTGGTGGTAAAAATCATCCCATCCCGGTGCTCTTTGCTATAGGTCAAGGTTGCACGACCAATAATCCAAATAACGAACTTACTTTTGGAGGGCGTATGAAGTGCGATTTCGTCTGGATGGATGGGAATATCGTTCCCTATGAACAAGCTACCATACCATTTTTTACCCCCACGCTCCATTATGGACCAGGTGTATTCGAGGGCATTCGTTGCTATGAAACACCCAATGGACCGGGAGTATTCCGCCTGCGTGAGCATTTGCAGCGATTTGCGGACTCAATTCATATTCTGGGTGTACGTGAATTTCCTTATTCTGTTGAGGACCTCCGGCAGGCGGTTCACCAAACGATTGCGGCCAATTTGCTCGGTGAATGTTATATCCGTCCTCTGATGTACCTGGCTGGACCGATGGGTTTGAATATGGATGCATCCCAGCCAAAGGTAGCCATTGCAGCCTGGGAATGGGGACCCTATTTGGGCGCCGAGGCTATGGAAAAGGGTGTACGAATGATGATCTCCTCCTTCTCCCGCCTTCATCCAAACATCAGCATGACCAAAGCAAAGATTACCGGCAACTACGTGAACTCAATGCTGGTTAAGACTCTTGCCCTGAGATCTGGTTATGATGAGGCCATCATCTTAGACCCCAATGGTTTTGTCGCAGAATGTACGGGTGAAAACTTGTTCATGGTGAGCAAAGGTACCTTATACACACCTCCATTGGCTACCGTATTGGAAGGGATCACCCGCGATTCACTCATTACCCTGGCAGTTGATTTGGGGGTTCCCGTAGTGGAAACGATGATCACCCGCGACCAGTTGTATATTGCCGATGAGTTATTTGTGTGTGGAACAGCGGCAGAGGTCGTGCCTGTCAGGGAGGTTGATTATCGTACAGTCGGAACCGGCAGTATGGGTCCAATAACCCGAGAGCTTCAGCAGGGCTTTTATAATAATGCCCGTGGTCAGGGTGCTCACTCGAGTGAATGGCTTGATTACATTTAATCATTCACTTAGGTAACTTTTTTGCTGTTTGTGCATCTGATTAAATGTTATCACTGTAATTTTCCTAATATGAAGAGGTAAACAATATGGATTTCAATTTGACAAATTTTTCAACCGGCTCATCGGGCGATGTGGAGCAGGTACGCGTGCTCATTATAGGCTCCGGACCGGCTGGATTAACTGCTGGCTTGTATGCTGCCCGGGCAGACCTTGAACCGGTTGTGTTGACCGGTATGGAACATGGTGGGCAGGTTTCTTTAACTTACACGGTAGAAAATTATCCGGGTTTTCCGGATGGTATTGGGGGTCAAGAGATGGTAGATCTGTTTCAGAAACAAGCTGAGCGTTTTGGCGCCAGACTTGAATTTGATTCGGCTACTGAGGTGGATCTTTCACAGCGTCCATTCCGGGTGAAAACCTTCAACAAAGAATACCTTACAGAGGCCTTGATCATCGCCAGTGGAGCCACCCCCCGGCATCTCAACGTTCCTGGAGAGAATGAGTTAACCGGGAGAGGGGTATCTTATTGTGCCACATGTGATGGTTGGTTTTTCAAAGACAAAGATGTGTTTGTTGTGGGAGGTGGCGACAGTGCCCTTGAAGAGAGCATTTTCCTGACCCGTTACGCGAAATCGATTACAGTCGTGCACAGGCGAAATGAGCTGCGTGCGGGTCCAATCTTGCAAAAGCGGGCTATGGAAAACTCGAAAATCTCCTTTTTATTCGACACGGTGGTCACAGAAATTGTAGGCAAGGACGCGGTAAAAGCAGTTCGTCTGAAAAACGTGAAGACGAATGAGGAATTTGAACGCGCTGCGGATGGGATTTTCATTTTCATCGGGCATGACCCCAATACTCAGCTTTTCCAGGGTCAACTGGAGATGGATGAGCTTGGGTACTTGAAGGTAGATCCACTGATGAAGACCAACGTCCCGGGTGTTTATGTTGGTGGAGAGGCAGGCGACCCACATTTCCGGCAGGTGATTACATCGGCAGGGATGGGCGCTGCGGCAGCCATGCAAGCCGGGCGTTTTCTAGACGAACATGTTGGGTACATCAAGTAAAATCGCTGATAGATTTTCTTAGAATGCAGGCTCAGGTCTGAGCAACGACAAATATTAACAGCAAGTAGAGAGGAACAGTATGAAGAACAAAGTATCTATCATTGGAGCTGGCATGACCGGCTCAACCACAGCCCATTGGCTTGCCGAGCGAGAGATAGCAGATCTTGTGCTTGTGGATGTAGTTGAGGGGATGCCACAGGGAAAAGCTCTTGACCTTTTACAAGCTATGCCGGTAATAGGCAAAGACGTTAAGATCACCGGCAGTAATAGCTATGACGCAACTGAGGGTTCTGATATTATCGTCGTCACCGCAGGACTACCGCGCAAGCCGGGGATGAGTAGAGATGATCTGCTCATTGCCAATGCTGAAATTGTTCGCACAGCTGTGAGCTCTACCCTCCCAGGTTCTCCAGATGCAATTTATGTGATTCTTACCAATCCCCTTGATGCGATGGCGTATCTTGCTATGAAGGTGGGGGGGCTGCCTGCACAGCGGGTTATTGGACAGGCTGGAATATTGGATTCTGCCCGGATGCGTGCATTCGTAGCAATGGAGACTGGTGTTAGTGTGGAAAATATTAGCTGCTACGTATTGGGCGGACATGGCGATGAAATGGTTCCACTTACCCATTATTCCAATATTGCTGGCATCCCTCTTGATGAAATACTACCGGCGGACCGCCTGGAGGCCATTGTGGAGCGGACCCGGAAAGGGGGTGGGGAAATTGTCAGTCTGCTCAAAACGGGCAGCGCTTATTATGCCCCTGCTGTGGCGGTCACTCAAATGGTTGACGCCATCTTGAAAGACAAACAATTGATTGTCCCGGCTGCAGCATATCTGCAAGGTGAATACGGCTTAAATGGTATCTTCTTTGGTGTACCGGTACAGTTGGGTCGCAAGGGAGTTGAGAAAATTATCGAATATAAACTGAATGACAAAGAGCAGGCAGCTCTGCAAAAATCAGCCGAAGGTGTTCGCCAGTTGATTGAAACGCTTAATGTTTGATTGTCGCGTGAGGAATAATTATTTAGCCAAGGTCAGGAGGATGGAATGAAACTGAAGGAAAAAATTGAGGCTCAATTACCGGAGTTGAGAGAGAGAGTTCGCAAACTGGTCAAAGACAATGGCGATGTAGTGGTTGGGGACGTCACGGTTTCACAAGTTTATGGTGGAATGAGGGATGTTAAAAGCCTGGTTACAGATATTTCCTATGTGGATCCTGAAGAGGGCATCCGCTTCAGAGGATATACAATCCCGGAAGTGTTGGAAAAATTACCAAAACCCCCCGGGGCAAAGATGCCTTATGTTGGCGGGTTATATTATTTATTATTAGTTGGCGAATTGCCAACTGAGACAGAAGCTCTCGAGGTAGAAGATGAATGGAAAGCCAGAGGTGAGGTACCCGACTATGTGTTTTCTGTTCTAGATGCCATGCCCTGTGATACGCACCCCATCCCGCTCTTTTCTCAGGCTGTCTTAGCCTTACAAAGAGAATCCCTTTTTGCAAAAAAATATCATGAAGGGATGAAGAAGGATGAATACTGGGAGCCAATGTTAGAGGATAGCCTCAACCTCTCTGCCAAAATGCCTGCTATCGCCGCATATATCTACCGGGTGAAATGCCAGCAAGCTGAGCACATCCCAGGTAATCCAGATCTGGATTGGGCGGGTAATTTTGCCGTGATGATGAATATACCCTCTGAAGAATATCAGGAGCTCTCTCGGCTGTATTTTCTGCTCCACTCGGATCATGAGAGTGGCAATGTAAGCGCTCATACCACGCACCTGGTTGGTTCTGCTCTGTCAGATATTTATTATGCCTTCTCTGCCGGGTTGAATGGCTTAGCAGGACCCCTGCATGGTTTGGCAAATCAAGAGGCCTTGCGTTGGCTGTTAGAGATCCGCAATCAATACGGTGGCAATCCGACCCGCTCTGAATTGGAGCAATACGCTTGGGATACACTTAACGCTGGTCAGGTTATCCCAGGTTATGGTCATGGTGTCTTGCGCAAAACAGATCCGCGATTTTCGACTCTTTTGGAATTTGGAAAAGAACATCTGGCTGGCGATGAGATTTTTGAATTGGCCAATATGGTCTATGAATTCGTCCCTGATGTATTGCGGAAACAAGGCAAAGCCAGAGATCCATGGCCAAATGTAGATGCCATCAGTGGTGTATTGCAATACCATTATGGGCTGCGTGAATTTGACTTCTACACTTTGCTTTTTGGGGTTGGCCGGTTCTTGGGTGTTTCAGCCAACGCTGTTTGGGCGCGTGCATTGGGCCAGCCATTGGAGCGACCTAAGTCACTCACTACGGGGATGCTCGAGAAGATTGTCCAGAAGGCACAATCTGCCTGATAATATTTGAGCTAACAGAAAAATTCGAAAAATCGTGTGCGTTGGAGTTTTACCTTAGCGCACACGATTTTTTTACCGAGAATTCGGGATTAGATGATTATTTTAGCTTAACCCCCAGGGGTTGCGACCGGAGGCGCGCTGGACCAGGTAAAGACGCGTTGTACACTGGCAGTTCCAGCCGGTTCCCAGGTTGGATTTCCATCACTGTCTGTCCCAGCCTGGCGGACCGTGACGACTGACCAGCGAAAGACATGTGGATTCCTGTCTGTGGAGCGGAACGAAGCCGGTACGATAAATTTTGTGTCGGTGACATACCGGGCCAGCTTCCGGTTCTGGCCCTCAGTTACATCTTCAACAGTGACAGCATATGCCTCGTTATCTCTTAAGTTTCCAACCGAAGCCCATTGCAGGGTGATGGTTTCGTCGCTCAAGCTGAACGGGGCGCCATCTGCGGGAAGCAGCAAATTGGGCGCGGGATAGGGTGGTAAAGGGGTAGGAGTAGCGGTTGGGCCGATAGCAGTTGCGCGCATACACAAGGGAATGACCAGTGGCTGTCCCAAAAAGACCGTGTCTCCTACCAGACCATTCTCTTCCTTGATTGCGCTTTGAGAGATGTTGTAAGCCGCAGCAATGCTGCTAAGGGTATCGTTCTCTTTGACGATATAGGTGTCTTTAAGGCAGGCCTGTTCGGTTTCCTGTAAGCTGCTCATGGTCGCTGTTGGCAGGGGGGTTACCGTGGCGGTGGGCTGTGGAATGAAAAGAGTCGTTCCGGGGCTCAAGAAACATTCTGTGGAAAGATTGTTCTCCAGTGTGATGGCCTGGATGGATACCTCAAAAAGACCAGCAATTCCCAGGCACGTATCTCCCGGTTGCACAACATACTGGATTGGGGTGGGAGTTGGCATGGGTGAGGGGGTTGCCGTTGGAGGTGAATCTGTAGGCGTGACCGTGCTGGTACTGGTAATTGTTGGTGTGGAGGAGGGGGGGGGCGCCGCAGCAACCTCGGGGTTGCCTCTCAAAGCAAAGAAAACCATCACTGCACCAATTGTTAGGAAGAGCGCCAGCAAACCTAAGGCCGCTGGCAGGCTTAGCGTAATGGCAGGCATCCGGCTTCCTTGTACAGCTTTTGCCGGGCTGGCTGGCTTCTGAGCAGTTCCGATTTCGGCGCCGCATACCAGGCAGCGGGTTGCATCCTCAGAGAGGCGCGTTCCGCAGGTAGGGCAAAGTTTGGTTGGGGTTGTAGGGGTTTCAGGGGTCATAGGCTTAATATGCCGGGAGATCAACCCGGACTTGGCGCATTATACCAGCCTTTTGCAAGCTGTGGGAAGCTCGATTATAATCCTTAATCTTGATGTACTCAAAGAATTTTTCTTCATATTGGGGTTGCGAATGACACCCATCTTTGTAATCCCATATTTGGAATTTATCTATAACGCACAAAATCTAAACAATGCTAAACAAACTGGACTATAGTATCTACTTACATATTCCATTCTGCCGTCATCGTTGTAGCTACTGCGATTTCAATACTTATGCAGGCATGGCAGACTTAATCCCTGCATATACGCAGGCCTTGTGTCGTGAGATCCAATTGTTGGCCGAAAGCGCCAAAGAAACCTTGCCGGTTAAGACAGTATTCTTTGGAGGCGGGACTCCATCTCTCATCCCGCTGGTCGGGCTTGAGCAGATTTTGTCCTCTCTCCGGCAAAATTTTGATCTGTTGCCTGATGCCGAGGTAACCCTGGAAGCAAATCCGGGCACGGTGAGCTTGCGGTATCTAACCGGATTGATCCGTTTAGGCGTCAACCGGCTTAGTTTGGGGATGCAATCAGCCATTCCAGGTGAGCTGCGTTTGCTCGAACGTGAGCATGAGTTTGGCGAGGTTGTTCAAGCCGTTGCTTGGGCGCGTAGGGCGGGTTTTGAAAACCTGAACCTGGATTTGATCTTTGGGCTCCCTTTCCAAACACTGCTGACCTGGCAGGAAACCCTAGAACAAGCAATTGCTTTACAGCCTGATCACTTTTCTTTATATGCTCTGACCCTTGAGCATGGCACACCGATGCGGCACCAGGTAGAGCAGAATCTGTTACCTACGCCAGACCCTGATCTGGCCGCAGATATGTACGAATATGCCGTTGAGCGGCTTGAGCAGGCTGGATTTTTGCAGTATGAGATTTCTAACTGGGCTCACCCAAACATAAATGGTGAGGTTCTGGCTTGCCGCCATAACCTGCAATACTGGCGGAACTTACCGTATTTAGGCTTTGGCGCTGGCGCTCATGGTTATGCAGGCAGTGTACGTACTGCCAATGTCTTATCTCCTTCGGTTTATAACCAACGCATCCTGGAAGGAGAGGCGCAAATCTTCCCCCGTACGCCAGCCACGGCAGAAGCCATTCAGATAGACCGCAGCACCGAAATTGCTGAAACGATGATGATGGGGTTAAGGCTTGTTCAGGAAGGGGTGTCGGACAGTACTTTTAAGGAGCGTTTTGGACAGAGTCTTGAAGAGGTATTTAGCGAGGCTATAAAACGTCTGCGCAAGCTTGGTCTGTTAGAATGGGCCGGTGGCAACGAGGATATCCTGCGCATATCTCCACAAGGACGTCTGTTAGGCAACCAGGTATTCGTGGAATTTATTTAATTTCTGTGGTTGGTAGAAAAAACGCCGAAGAGGAGAAGTGATTGTGTGACGCGCGCCAAGCAATCACTTTTCTGCTGTGTCAATACCTCCGTGTAAGCAATTTTTCAGCCAGTTCATGAAGCGCCTGACCAGCCTCGCCCTGTGGGCGGGCGTGTTCCAGCGCGTGGAGAGCTTGAACGGTTAATTCCTCAACCACTGTTTGGGTATAATCCAGAGCCCCTTCGGCTTTTAGCTGTTCTGCCAGGACTGGCACTTCTTCTGCTGATATTCGACCCTGCTCCCAGCGGTGAGCAAAAGCAGCTTGTTGGCTCAAACCATACAGCACCGGCAGGGATTTCTTCCCTGTCAGAAGGTCACCTTCGGTTGATTTACCCGTCAGGGCTGAATCTCCCCAAATGCCGAGTAGATCATCTTGGGCCTGGAATGCCAGACCTAATGAATGGCCGAAATCCCGAAAAGCTTCCTGGCGTTGTTCACTGGCGTTGGCTATCAGCGACCCTAACTCAGCACAGGTGGATAGCAAGGCTGCCGTCTTACCACTAACCATGCTCCAATAGGCGTCCAGATTGAGATCTCCTCGAGCTTCATAAGAGATATCCAGGTACTGACCCTGGGTGAGGCGCAGGCAGGTGGTTTGCAGAATCTGTGCCGACTGCAAGACAGAGGCCGAAGATGTGCTTTCTCCCAGGCGAAGGACAGAGAGGTGAGCCAGGGTAAACATGGCATCGCCGGTATTGATTGCCTGGGCAATCCCCCATTTTTGCCAGACAGTGGGGCGTCCCCTGCGCGTTGGGCTGTTGTCTTCAATATCGTCATGGATCAATGAGAAGTTGTGCACCAGCTCCACAGCAGCCGCGGCAGGCAGAGCATTCTCCCAGTTTCCCCCTGCGGCGGCGGTGGTAAGCAACAAAAGAAGGGGGCGAATTCGCTTGCCACGCGCCTCCGCACCAGCGCCTTCCCCTTCCCATCCCAGATGATAGGCGCACATCTGGAACAAACCGGCCAATTCTGCCATACGTACCGGCAATAAAGCCCGCTTGAGCTCACTTTCAACTGCCGGCAGCATCATATCGATGTAATTGGCCAGGATTGAGTTTTTCTTTTCCATGCTGTACTCTTCTACCGGTTGAGGAATATGAGAGGATTATCCCTTAGCTGCCGAGTTTAGTTTCGATCATGGCAGTAGACTTGAGCGCTTCCAGATCGGCTGCTCCGGTGGCAAACATACATACCTGGATCTCGCGCTTGATTTCCTGGATCGTTTGAACTGTCGCTTGGGGGGATTTGACCGCAGCTTTCAGGAACAGACCAGCCATTCCGCCGAGAACAGCGCCTAAGGCCAGACACTTGGCAATATCGATTCCCGTCCGCAAGCCACCGGAAGCAATGATCTTCAGGCCAGGAGCTGCCTGGCGGACTTGTATGATCGAATCGGCAGTCGGGATACCCCAATTGACAAAAGCAGCCGCCAGGCGGGCCTGGCTTTCATCTGTAGCCCGGTGCATCTCTACCTGGGACCAGGAAGTGCCTCCTGCCCCAGCCACGTCAATCCCTGAGATGCCAGCTTCCATAAGCAAGTGGGCGGCTTTGGCAGAAAAACCCCAGCCGACTTCTTTGGCAATCACCGGCGCCGGAAGGAGCTTGCAAATGGTTTCCACTTTCGACAGCAAGCCTGCAAAGAGCGTGTCTCCCTCTGGCTGAAGCGCTTCTTGCAGGGCGTTGAAATGCAGGATTAGCGCATCGGCTTCGATCATGTCAACCGCTCGCCGGCATTGGTCTATGCCATAGCCATAATTGAGCTGGATTGCTCCCAGGTTTGCAAAAAGGAGCACATCTGGGGCCAGATGTCGTACGCGGTAGGTACCAGCCAGCTCCGGATGCTCTAAACCTGCTCGCTGTGAGCCAACTCCCATGGCTATATGAGTTTCTTGGGCAGCTTGCGCCAGGACCTGGTTGATGGCGGCTGCCTCCTCAGTTCCACCTGTCATTGATGAAATCAGAATGGGTGCTGAGAGTTTTTTTCCATACAACTCCTGGCTCAGATCAACCTCTTCAAGGTTTAATTCAGGCAAGGCTTGATGGATAAAGCGAAAGCGGTCTAGCCCAGTGGTTAACCCAGAACTGACATCTTCATCTAAATTGATGCGGATGTGGTCAGCTTTGCGTTCCGTGATTGGCGTAACTTTTGGCATCGATCGGTGTTCCTGTGGAATGAGGTATCTTACCAGCCTGGTTAGGCACTGTCAACGTTGCCAGCCCTTGAATATCCTGCCTGCCACCAAAACAGGCTTGACAGGTGAGAAAGCAAGGTTACAATTGCCCCTATTGGGTAATAACCACGTGAATGAAGGAGGATTTTTCCATGACCGACACATTTGCTGAAGTAAAAGATATTATTATCGATTTGCTGGAGGTTGATGAATCGAAGGTCACCCCGGAGGCAAGATTTCGCGAAGAATTGGAAGCCGATTCTTTAGATTTGGTCGAGCTCATCATGGCCTTCGAGGATAAATTCGGCGGTGAAATCTCAGACGAAGACGCCCAGAAGATCACCACAGTTGGTGAAGCAGTTAAATACCTGGACAACCACCGCTAGGAGAAGCAGGGACCATCTACCTGCTTTCTATTAGGCAGATGCAAAAGAATCCTGCTGATCTGGCAGGATTCTTTTGCATAATAGATATAAAAATAGTGATCACAGAAGGCGTATGCGCTTTCTGTGATCACTATTTTTGGGTATTAATCTCATAAGAGTTCGGGGATTTCTTCAGGATGGGAAGCTACCTGCACACCGGCTGCCTGGAAGGCTTTGATCTTATCCTCGGCTAACCCTGAGCCGCCTTCTACGATCGCTCCAGCATGCCCCATGCGCTTGCCCGGAGGCGCAGTTTTCCCAGCGACAAAGGCCACCACCGGTTTGGTCATATGGTCGGCAATGAATTCAGCTGCTTTTTCTTCATCTGTGCCGCCGATTTCTCCGATCACGATAACTTTGTCTGTGTGAGCATCGGCTTCAAACATGCTCAGCGCATCAATGAAGTTGGTTCCATTGATCGGATCTCCACCAATGCCAACACAGGTGCTTACACCTTTGCCAACCAGTTTGAGGGCATACAAGACTTCGTAGGTCAGCGTACCTGAGCGGGAGACAACGCCAATATTGCCGGGTATGGCAATATTTCCTGGAATGATACCGACCTTGGCTTCTCCGGGAGTAAGTAAACCTGGGCAGTTGGGCCCAACCAGGCGCACGTTCTTTTGATCCAGGTAATTACGGACCTTCATCATGTCTTGGACGGGGATACCTTCGGTGATACAAACGATCAACGGCACCCCGGCATCGGCTGCCTCAAAAATGGCATCTGCTGCAAAGCGGGCAGGCACAAAAATCAGGCTGGTGTTAGCCCCAGTCGCTTCTACCGCGATTTGAACAGAATCCAGGACTGGGATCTTTCCATCCAGCACCCATTCGCCACCCTTCCCAGGCGTAACCCCAGCTACCACATTAGTTCCGTAAGCTACAATTTGTTCTGTGTGGAAAAGGCCTTCGTTACCGGTAATGCCTTGGACGACCAGGCGTGTGTTCTTATCAACCAGAATGCTCATCGGATCAGGCTCCCTTCGCAGCGGCGACCGCTTTTTGAGCGGCTTCTACCAGGGTATCTGCGGTAATCATATTTGCGTCGGCAAGAATTTGCCGTCCTTCCTCTGCCTTTGTTCCAACCAGGCGAATCACCATGGGAACCCTAAGCTGTACTTCTCCCAATGCGGTCAATATGCCACGAGCAACCTCATCACCCCTGGTGATTCCCCCAAATACATTGAAAAGGATGGCTTTGACATTTGGGTCAGACAGGATGATTCTGAGAGCTGCCGCCACCTTTTCTGCTCCGGCTCCTCCACCAATGTCTAAGAAGTTAGCTGGTTCTCCACCAAAGAGCTTCAGAATGTCCATGCTGGTCATTGCCAGGCCGGCGCCGTTGACCATGCAGCCGATATTACCATCCAGCTTGATAAAAGAAAGCCCATACTTGCGCGCTTCAATCTCTGACTGGGCTTCAACATCCAGGTCGCGCATTTCTGTCAGGTCTGGGTGGCGGAAAAGCGCATTATCATCCAGAACGACTTTCCCATCCACTGCCAGCAATTGGTTCTTACCGGTTATCACCAGAGGGTTGATCTCTGCTAAGGTTGAGTCCGATCCGGAATAGGCCTGCCAAAGCCCGTGGGCGATCTGTCCAAACGTGCGCCAATGCTCGCGGGGCAGGTCAATACCGGCTGCGATATTGCGGGCCTGGTAATCCCGTAACCCAAGCAGGGGGTCAATATGCACTTTGATAATCTTCTCGGGGGTCACGCGGGCAACTTCTTCAATCTCTACCCCACCTTCTGAGGAGGACATCATGACTGGCTTGCGTTCAGCACGATCGTTGGTGATGCCCAGGTAAATTTCTTTTTCGATATTGGCGGCTTCGTCTACAAGTACCTTACGCACCGGCAATCCTTTGATCTCCATTGCCAGGATCTGGGTCGCTAGCTCCTCAGCTTCTTCTGGGGTTTTTGCCAGGCGAATGCCACCCGCCTTTCCTCGTCCACCGACGAGTACTTGGGATTTAATAACAACGCGGCCACCCAATTCTTCAGCAATATGTTTTGCTTCGTTTGCGGTAGCCGCTACTCGTCCCTTTGGAATGGGGATGCCAAATTTTGAAAAGAGTTGTTTTGATTGGTATTCCTGTAGTTTCATCCCACTTGCCTCTCTGGAGTAACAGGTCATTTGGGTTTGCCTAGCGAGCAATCCAAGCACAGGTGCTCCACTATGCTCCCCGCCGACCAGAAATATGGGGGCCTGAGCCGTTTTTATGGTGCTGTTAGGATTATACCATGCCGAAATATGGGCTTCCACCAGGGGATGCTCAAAGGAAACACCTGAAGTGCCGCGATTCCCAACGCACCGTATTTTGGGGATGCTTGATAATAAATCAACTCATCAATCGGCTGGCAGGTTGAAGGCCATCAGCCGGGAGTTTGCACTGTCAACAACCCATACTTTGCCCTGGGGATCAATCCCAATTCCCACGGGAAGGCCGAAATCCATCGCAGTGATCCCATAATCGCCCCAATAACGGACGAACTCGCCCTGGTCGGTGAATTCCAAAACCCGATAGCCTTCTGGATCAGTCACAAATACCCGGCCAGCCTGTGCAGCTATATACGGGTAATTGTTAAGCGATGTTCCGTACCAGCCGACAATATCCCAGTTTCTTTCGGGAATGTAATTCCCTGTTCCATCTGGAGTTAAAATCTGCACGCGTTGGTTCCAGGTGTCTGCTACAAACAATCTGCCCTGCTCATCGATCGCTAAACCGACGGGTTCGTCGAACTGACCGGGGGCAAAACCTCCACTGCCGATCTGGGTGATATAGCCACCTTGAGAGTCAAATACCACCACGCGCTTATTGCCGGTATCCGTGACAAAGACCAGTCCATCTGCGTTTACTGCGATCCCTCGCGGACCATAAAATCCAAATGGATCCCCCGTTTGACTGATGCCATAGCCCCAGGTAGTGATGAATTCACCCTCGGCAGTGAATTTCTGCACACGGTGATTCCAGGTATCAGCCACATAGACTGCCCCATCCGGGCCTATTGCCAGGCTCCATGGCTCATTGAATGAACCCGTTGGTGCAGAAATTGTGCTGTCACCTGCTCCGAACGAGCCCCAGGCATGGATAACACTGCCATCGGGTGCAAAATGTTGGATTCGGTGATTCCCGGTGTCTGCTACATAGATGCTCCCATCGGGAGCTACAGCCAACCCGCGCGGCCCGCTAAACTGACCAACTTCGCTGCCGGTCGCTCCAAAGATCGGATCAGCGGCGATATTGATCTGTTTCCCTTCGTACGGATCTGCAATGATTTCTCCCGGCGCTGGGCCTGTGCCATAGTTCCACAGTTGAGTGGCGATATCTTTACGCAGGTAAAGGCGCATCCGGCGAGCCGGTTCCCAGTTTGGGAGACTCAGATCTTTATTGACCAAGGCCGCATAATTGGTATAGTCGCGATTGAGCCAAATTTGGAAGACCGCTTCCCTCATTTCTGGGTTGGAGACTGCATTCCACACGCGCTCCCAGGTTAAATTATAGTAATCCTGGTCAGGCCACCACATGCGTATGTATTCAAAGGAATAATAAGCCTGTCCTACGACAGGCTCGATTTTTGAGTAATTTTCTTGTCCCACCAGGATGGCAGTCACCTCGCGCAGATCCCGGGTTGGATTTGCCGCATAATAACGTTGGTTGGTATAGTTGCGCAGGTACCACCAGAATGGGTAGGTTGATTGATCGTCATAAGCGACGCTAACGGCTAAGCCGTCGGTAGTGCGCCGTGAAAGCTCTTCAATCTGCGAGAGGGCGATCTTATTGCCTGGCCCAGAATGGGCATACACCAAAAGTTCATTGGCGTTGTCGTAATTGATAAAACTGGAAGTGAATGCCGTACGGGCGGTCAAGAAAGCCAGCGCAGAGAAAATGACCAGAACTGCTACCCGAATGAACTGCATGGTCTCCCATTCTTGTAAGACTCGCGCTAAACCCCACCCGCTGACAATAGTGACCAGTAAAGACATTAAAAAGGTGCTGGTTGCTTGCAGTTGAGCCAGCTCTTGCCCTTGGAAGGGTTTGTTGGTCCCCATAATGGAACCGAATGCTGCAGAAAAGCTGAGCAGGAACACCGGTAGCAAAACCAATGTCAGAACCCCGCGCGGAACGCGCATGAAGCGCCAATCGACCGATTCAATCAGCCGACCCAAAGCCCAAGATGCTGTCAGGATCATGGGTAATGCTATATGGACTGTCAGCCAGGGCATCTTTTCCCCAGCGATTGTGTAAGCTGCCACAGCAGTAATGGTCCAAAAGCCTAACAGCCCTAAGGTTGGCGGAATTTGGATCGGTGTCCTTTCTGCAGTCGCTTCATCCTGTTCTGAGTGTTGATTCTGGTTTTCGCTCTCGGCGAGGTTGGCGCTTGTCCGTTTACGCCCAAAGGCCAACCCAAGCGCCAAAAAGCTGCCTAAGGCTGGCAGGTATTCATAAACCGGGACTTGTACAAAGGCATAATAATACCAGGGTTGGCTGCCACGTTGAACCTCTTGTTGCGCCAACCAGTATCCCAGCCCTCCCAGTATGCCGGTGAAAAAACCGGCTCCATTGGTGAAAATGGTGGTGTACAAGACGGTGAAGATTGCATAGAAAAGCGCTGCGTTAGCCAGCCAAATACGCTTGTTCCACCATAAGCCAATTGCCACAGCGATCAAGGAGATTACTAACAAAACCGATCCCATTTGCAGGATGCCGGTTGTGGTCAGGTTGGCAATCGAGGTGACATTTGTAGGCACTCCCCAACCCAACAACTCCAGTGGAAAGGCGGTGAGCAAAGGCAGGATCAAGGTCCCTTGCAGGATTAGCAGGTCGAATGAGCGTTCCGCCCGGATCTGCGCCCAGGTATAGCCTTTGATCAGGAAATAAGCTGCAGCAAGCAGGGCAACGCCTGCCAGCACGCCTAGCGCGATTCCAATGATGGTTAATACAATCCCTGGCTCGACCGGTATAGGACCCGTTTCAGTTACCACCGTCCTGCTGCCGAGATAATAGGTAAATCCGGCCGTAGTTGCCAGAAGTAGAAAACCCGCTACCAGAAAGCGGATAAAAGTTAAACGCTCTTTCGGATTCTTCCAAGGTCGCTGTGTCACTGCGTAGATGAAATAGAATGCCAAGAACAGCAGCGCTTGTGCGCTGTAAATATATGATGTTTCCTTGGTTGTGTAGTGCAGAGCGGTGGCAGCGGTCAAGAACAGCAGGTAGCGAGAGCTGCCTGACTCTAAATATCTGAGAATTGCCCAAAGGGTAATGACTCCAAACAGAGCCACAAAAGCCTCATTTCTCACATAGCGACCATAGAAAAGCATATATGGAGAGATCGTTAACAAGATTGCAGCTACCAATGCCCCCGCTTTTCCCAGGTAGCGACGATAAAACCACATAAACCCTATTGTTGCAATGCTAAAAAGGACTACTGGAACCCGGGCAGTGAAATCATTATCGCCAAATAGAAAGTAAGACAAAGCCAGTATGTGGAATTGAAACGGACCGTGGGTGATCGGATCGTGCTGGTAGCCACGTCCTTGGTATAGAAGCCAGGAGAAATATACATGAGAGGTTTCATCGTGGCTCATGACCCGTGGTTCTAGCAGATGGAAACGGGTAAAAACTGCAATGACCAGGATCACAATGAATAGCACAGTTTCCCAGTTTATAGTGATCAGCCTGGATAGAGGCCGGTCCAGCCAGGATGGCTGATTTTCAATGGTGGTCTGCATGTATACTCCAGATTTCGTTGAATTCAGCAGTACGACTTTGTTGTGCTGGAATGATTACTTTCTTATACGCTTGTGTTGCTTGGTGGGGGAGCCCGAGGCTTTCAGGTCTGCAATTTCTTTTTCCGAAAGGTGACGCCATTCTCGGGGTTGGAGTTTGCCCAATTGGATGGCGCCAATGCGGACTCGAATGATCCTGACGACGGGTAATCCGGTGCTTTTCCCCATCTCGCGGATTTGGCGTTTGCGTCCTTCTTTCAGAATTACACGCAACCAGGCGCCCTTTCCATATATAGACTCATAGCGCACCTTAGCTGGTTGGGTTTTATAGCCATCCTCAAGTACAACCCCATGCCGCCAGGCTTCCAACTGATTTTCATCGGGTTGTTTTGCCACCAACACCCGGTATTCTTTTTCATGTCCGTAGCGAGGATGGGTTAAGCGGTTTGCCAGCTCACCATCATTGGTAAGCAAAATTAGACCTTCGCTGTCGAAATCAAGTCTCCCAACCGGGTACAAGTGCCCAGGTACCGGCACCAAATCTCGCACGGTCTGGCGGGCATCGGGCGTGGTGACCGTAGAGAGGACATTGCGGGGTTTATAGGTTATTATGTAGGTTAAGGGTTCTGAGATGGCTATTTGGCGTCCATCCACGGTAATGCGATCAATGGTTGGATCAGCTTTGCTGCCTATCACAGCAACCTGGTTGTTTATCCTGACACGACCGGTTTCGATCAATTTCTCAGCAGCTCGCCGCGAACCGTAGCCAGCCCGAGCCAGTATTTTTTGTAATCTTTCTTCCATAAGCATAATTATAATCCAGGCAGTCTAGCAGGTCTTGTTGGAAGCGCCAGTATTTGTTGACCACTCAAAGGTTGTTTCCGAATTTTAGGCTTGCGATGCCTGAACAGTATCCTTGTTTTATCATTTCAAATGATCATTGATGCTCTCTTGTTTGGAATCCGGTTCAAGTTCAGAGTGAAGTGGGGGGAGGTCTTTTAGAGAATTTAGACCAAAGTGGCCCAAAAAGTCCGATGTTGTGATATAAAGGATCGGTCGTCCAGGTCTTTCTGCCCGTCCAGCTTCCTGGATCAGGCCTTTGCCAAGCAGGCTTTTTAATGCGCCGTCGCTATTTACCCCTCGCACGGCATCGATTTCCGGTCGCGTGACGGGTTGTTCGTAGGCAATAATGGAGAGGGTTTCTAATCCAGCCCTGCTTAATTTAGCAGTGGCCTCAATTCCCAGAAAACGCTCAATCACCAGGGCTGCCTCTGGGGCGGTGGTGAGCTGAATATGTTGGAGGTGTCGTTGCAGGCGCAGTCCACGCTCCTGGTACTGCTCTTCGAGCTCTGCAAGACCTCTTTCCACCTCCGCAGCCGGTACTTCTAAGGCAGCTGCCAGTTGTGCCACAGTTACAGTGCCCGGAGCTACGAACAACAGGCTTTCGATTTGGGCAATCAGATCAAGTTTGGATGGTGTTAAAGGCGTATCGGTCATGCTATAATGAGTGATTGGTGACTTGGTAAGAAGGGATGAGATTGGCGCATGAGATTATACCACTCTCGCATGAGGCTCTCTCCAGAAGAACAGCCGAGGTGGGTTTCAAAGGGCTTTCGAAAAGATCTAAAGGATTGTCAGCTTTGGTTGGCAGCGCTGATATTGGTCATGACGATTTCTTTAGCAAGCTGTACCCCAACCCAAGCTGACCAGGGCTTGATTTTGGCTACCATCCGTGCAGATGGAACTGAAACATCAATCGAATTAACCGCCGGAAGCACTGTCCAGGATGTTTTGTCGGTAGCTGGGCTTAATCTAGGAACGCTTGACTATACCGAACCTCCTCTCTATTCCATGATTGCCAGCGGGACCACAGTAACAATCATCCGGGTTGAGGAAGAATTTGATATTGAGCAAGTGGTCATTCCCTTTGAGCAACAGGTCCTACGCAATGAGTCAATGCCAGAGGGCCAGACGCGCCTGTTGCAGATGGGTGTCAATGGGATTCAAGAGATCACATATCGTCGTGTCTTTGAAGATGGGAAAGAAACCTCCAGCAGTCCCGTCAAATCCGTTATCGTCCAGGAAGCTGTGCCCGAAATATTAATGGTCGGTAGCCAGGCGCCATTTACTTCGATCACCATTCCGGGGCGCCTGTCCTATTTGCTGGCTGGCAATGCCTGGATTATGGAAGGATCTACGGGCAACCGTCGACCGGTTGTTACTACAGGCGACCTGGATGGCCGGATTTTTTCTTTATCTCCAGATGGAAAATGGCTTCTGTTCACCCGTCTCTCAAAGAATGCAGATGATATCAATGATCTATGGGCTGCCAAAATTGGGGATGATGTTGACGCAGACATCTTGTTGGTGGATTTGAAAGTGAGCAATATTATTCATTACGCTGAGTGGAGGCCGGGGACAACCTATACCATTGCATATTCGACCGTTGAACCGCGCTCCACTGCTCCGGGTTGGCAGGCTAATAACGATTTGAATCTGATCAGACTGTTTGAAGGTGGCCAGGTCAGGCCTTTAGAAGTTGAGCTTGAGACGAATATGGGCGGCAATTACGGCTGGTGGGGGATGACGTTTGCATGGGCGCCGGATGGATCTGGCATGGCATACGCCAGACCAGATAGTATCGGTCTGGTGGTTTTAGGAGGAAACAGCGTTATTCCTTTGATGGATGTCATCACTGTTCAAACTCGTGGTGATTGGGCCTGGGTGCCCGCTCTGGCCTGGGGTCCGGACGGAATGGTCATTTATACAGTTGATCATGTTGCTGCACTAGGGTCGGGGTCTCCGGAAGAGTCGCCATTATTTGATCTGGCCGCTATCCCTTTGGTGGGCGGAGGTCCGGTCAGCCTTGTTTCGCAATCAGGCATGTTTTCTTACCCTCTGCCATCTCCTCTTCAGATTAAAGATTCTGGTGAAAATGCCTATCAAATAGCATTTTTGCAATCCATCTTTCCAACCCAAAGCGAAACCAGCCGTTACCGGTTAGCCCTTATGGATCGAGATGGTTCTAATCGCCGGATCTTTTTCCCACCTGAGGGTTCGTCGGGGATAAATCCGCAGAATGGGTGGGGCGCATGGTCGCCGGGTGGATTGGATGGCTCGGAGAGCTACTCATTGGCGGTCATTTATCAGGATAATTTGTGGATGGTGGATATTGAAAGTGGTGAAGCTCGCCAAATTACCGGCGATGATCTTGTCAGCCGGGTGGATTGGAAATAGTAGATTGAATTATTTATATTAAGGAGGAACTGCTACATGCGAGTATTAATTACCGGAGCAGCAGGATTTTTGGGTTCTCATCTCTGCGATCGTCTGTTAGAGGATGGTCACGAGGTAATTGGTATGGATAACTTCATCACGGGGAACCCAGGCAATCTGGCTCATATTGCAGGTCATGAAAGGTTTCTATTTATCCGGCATGATGTTTCGGATTTTATCTTTGTGCCCGGTAAGGTGGATGTAGTCATGCATTTTGCTTCACCAGCCAGCCCAAACCCCACTTCCCCATACGGGTATGTCAATCTGCCGATTCAGACAATGAAGGCGGGGGCGCTTGGGACCCACAACACTTTGGGGGTTGCCCGCGCCCATGCAGCCCGGTTTTTGCTGGCATCTACAAGTGAGATCTATGGGAATCCGCTGGAGCATCCTCAGAAAGAATCCTATTATGGTCATGTGAACCCTATCGGAACGCGCTCTGTTTACGATGAGGCCAAACGTTTTGCCGAAGCCTTGACGATGGCGTACCATCGCTTCCATGGTTTAGATACAGCCATTGTGCGGATTTTCAATACTTATGGACCGCGCATGCATCTAGATGACGGGCGGGTGGTGCCGAATTTCCTTCAGCAAGCTCTCAAAGGGGAACCATTAACCATCTACGGCGATGGTTCTCAAACCCGTAGTTTTTGCTATGTGGACGATTTGATAGAGGGGATTCTGCGTCTGCTTTACTCAGAAGAACACAATCCTGTCAATATTGGCAACCCAACTGAGACAACCATTTTCGAGTTTGCAGAGACAATTAACCGGGTCACCAAGAACCAAGCGGGTACTGTATTTAAACCGAGCCAGCGCGGCACGGGAGACCCACAGCGCCGCCAACCTGATATCACTCGCGCCCGTCAAATCCTCCAATGGGAACCGAAGATAAGCCTTGAGGAAGGTTTGCTGAAGACTATCCCCTATTTTCGCCAGAAATTAGGAATGGAATAATATGTTGCTGGCTATCATCACCAATCCTCGTGAACGTAGCCGCTTTTTGCGCTTTGCAGTGGTTGGGGTTATTGGTACAGTGGTGGATTTTGGGACCTTTAACCTGTTGACAATATTCGTGGGGATGGCTGCCGTTTACGCGCAGGCAATTTCATTTGGGTGTGCAATTGTCAGCAACTTTACCTGGAACCGTTTTTGGACCTATCCTGATTCGCGCTCCAAAAAGATCTCCAAACAGATAATACAATTCTTTTTTGTAAGTGTTGTTGGATTGACCATCCGCACTCCGATCTTCCTCTTTGTTGAGACACCCCTAACCCGTCTTTTTGAAACGATGGATTGGGTCTATGAGATGTTGCCATTTCTCTCACCCGTCTGGTTGGGGCACAACTTTTCCCTGGCTTTAGCGGTTGGCATCGTAATGATGTGGAATTTCTTTGTCAATCGGTTTTGGACCTATGGGGACGTGGAATAGATCGCGGAACAATAAGCAGTTGTATTCATCACGGGTATAATTATTAATACATGGCTTTTCAATTCAAGTTGATCCCAATCTACACAACCCGTGGCGACCTGGGCGCTTTTTTGGCTTATCCCTATATATACAATCCCTCAGGAGAATGGATCGGATGGGTAACGCCCGAACGAGACGTTTATTCAGTTTACGGCGGGTATGTGGGGTGGCTTGGGAAAGGCCCGCGCATTCTTCGGAAACAGGCGGACAGCTTTGGCAGAGTAAGACAGTCTGTGCCGCAACCACCGGAGCCCATCAGACCGCCTGCAAGGGTCCCCTTAGCGCCGATGATGCCAGAATTGCCGATGGGTATTATTGATGTTTTAGATGAAGATCCAGATCTGATGCCTTGCCTGGACTTTGGTGAGGAGCGGATGGATCTGGAGTAAGTGGTGAAAAAGATGACCGACAAAGAAGTGTCGATTCCGGCACCAGATGGTTCACCCGAGCAGGAAGTGCCCCGGATTGGCTCCTTGAAGGAATTGATCGACCGGGTCTCTGGGCGTGGGCTCCAGATAACTGATTATGGAGGCGACGCCGGGCTGGCAGAGCTGTTGCCTTTCCCCTTCCTGGCATTGGTCGGTCAGATGGATATGAAGCTGGCGTTGTTGTTATCCCTGGTCAACCCGGCTGTGGGTGGGGTGCTGTTGATTGGGCCGCGTGGTACAGGAAAAACGACCGCCGTACGCAGCTTGATTGATCTGCTGCCCCAGGTACCCCGCAGCCTTTGCCACCATGGTTGTATGCCTGAGGATGTTGAAATTGGGGGGATCGATGCAGTCTGTCCTGACTGTGCTCGCAAATATGGCAGGGGAGATCCCCTGGCAGTAATGGACTCCGTGCGGTTGGTCGAGCTCCCATTAAATTCGCGTCTGGATGATGTTGTTGGTGGAATCGATGAGCGATCTGTGATCCATGAGCGGATGCGCCTTCGGCGCGGCATACTTGCTCAGGCAGACCGTAACTTGCTTTACGTCGATGAGGTTAACCTGCTGGCTGACGAAATCGTAGATGCCATCCTGGATGCAGCAGCTCAAGGAATATATACCGTCCGGCGTGGTCCGATGGCAGCCACGTATCGTTCTCGCTTTGTGCTGATAGGCTCAATGAATCCAGAGGAGGGCGGACTGCGGCCTCAGATCATGGATCGCTTTGGTTTACGGGTTTTGGTGAGCGGACCAAAAGGGGAAACCGCTTCACAAGAGCGTCTGGAAGTATACCGGCGCGTACAGGCTTATTCTGCCAGTCCCCGGCGCATGGCTGCCGAGTATTCGGCCGAAACCGCCCTTGCTAAAGCAGAGATCCAGGCTGCTCGTGATATCCTTCCGGAGGTGGTCCTTCCGGATCAGGTCGCCAACCTTGGCCTGGCTATTATCGATCAATTAGGGATCGACTCCTTGCGGGCTGCCATTACCCTTTTTGAGGCGGCTCGAGCTTATGCCGCAATCGATGCCCGTCTGGAGGTGACCAGCGCCGACATCCGCGAAGTTGCTGCGACGTCTCTGCGTTTGCGCCGGTCTAGCTTTATAAAGGAGTTCTTTAAGGAGCAAGATGCTGAAGAGGTTGAACTCTCTACAGTATTGGATCACACCATTACTGAATCTCCCCCACAGGATGCTCTTGATTAGTGGCTGATTTGTTGTCGCCGTGGCGGCATCCCTAATCTGAAGATTTTTTAGGTAAATGCTAATAGGCCAGAATGAGACAATTTGTCTCAATTGTGAAAGGTGGAATACATGGACGATCAATCCATGCTAGAGCCCAATATAGTTCCACAACCCAAAACAGCTGCAGAGTACCAGGTACGTGGCTATGCTTTTTATGCTAAAGGTGATTACCCGGCTGCTCAGGCGGATTTTCTACAGGCCATTGGACTTGATCCAGCAGATGTGGAAGCCGTTTATGCTCTTGGCCTAACTTACAAGGTACAAGGCCGCCTGGATGAAGGGATAAATGCCTTCCAGCGGGCGCTGGATTTGATTGACTCAGGAGTTATTGCAGATGCAACCCGGGCAAAAATGCTTGCTCGACTGGCAAGAGGTCATTTGAACAAGATGACCATTGGAGACTGGAACTTGGAGAAAGAGATTTGGAAACGAAGCGAATGACTCATCGTGAACGTTTGGAAAAATGTTTGAGTGGAGACAGCCTTGACCGGGTCCCGGTTGCGCTTTGGCGGCATTCCCCAGTGGATGATCAAACGCCAGATGGATTGGCCGCTTCCACCCTTCACTTTCAACGCAGCTATGATTTTGACCTGGTCAAAGTCACTCCGGCTTCCTCTTTTTCGGTAAAGGATTGGGGCGTGAAAGATGAGTGGAGAGGGGCTACCGAAGGGACGCGGGATTATACCCGGATGGTTATAAATTTTCCCGAAGACTGGGAACGCTTGCCCGTGATTGACCCTGGCAAGATACATTTGGCAGCCATGCTGGCCTGCCTGAATTTGCTGGTAAAGGAGGTTGGGCCGGATACTCCTGTTTTACAAACGGTATTTAATCCCCTCTCGGTGGCAAAACACCTTGCTGGCAATGCGAAATTACTGGTGCATATGCGCCAATATCCAGATGCAGTTCATGCTGGCTTGAAGACAATCACCGAAAGCATTCGCTTGTTTATTGAGGCGGCTGCTAAAAAGGGTATTGCTGGAATCTTTTATGCAGTGCAGCATGCTCAGTTTGGCCTCTTATCTGAGAGCGAATACCAGATTTTCGGGCAGGAATATGATCTACAGGTGCTTGAGCAAGCCAAAGACCTTTGGCTTAATTTATTGCATATGCATGGCTCGGATATTATGTTTGATCTATTAGCCAGCTACCCGGTCCAAATGATCAATTGGCATGACCGGGAAACCTCTCCTTCACTGGCCGAAGGTCAATCCCGTTTTCCTGGGGTGGTATGCGGTGGGTTGGAAAGGGTGCAGACGATGGTCCTGGGTACTCCTGAAACGGTCACGCTGCAAGCTTCTCAGGCGATTGAGTCCAGTGGGGGGCGCCGCTTTATGCTGGGTACAGGCTGCGTGCTGCCCATCACCGCTCCCCATGGGAATATTGTCGCCGCACGTCAGAGCGTAGAACAACCATAGAGGTCAGATGAGTGGGTTACGGGTCATTGGGGGCAAGGCGCGAGGAATGAAGCTCAGGTCAGTGCCCGGAGATACAACCCGCCCGGTAACCGACCGGGTAAAGGTTTCTCTATTTAACATTATCGGAGCGGATATTGAGGGGGCAACTTTGTTGGATTTGTTCGCCGGGACAGGTAGCATTGGGATCGAGGCGCTTAGCCGGGGGGCAGCCTTTGTGCGGTTTTTGGACCTCAACCGCAGGGCTGTAGACACCATTCAAGCCAACCTGACCCATACTCGCCTGGAGTCTGGCGCAGAGGTATTGCGTGGGGATGCCTTCGCCTTTCTGGATCGCCCGGCGGATCGGGTTTTTGAATATATTTACATTGCCCCGCCTCAATACAAAGGCTTATGGAAGCAAGCTTTATTGGAGGTGGACCAGCGCGTGGATTGGTTATCTGAGGATGCCTGGGTCATTGTGCAGATCCACCCTCGTGAATATGAGCAGGTCCAGTTGTCTAACCTGGAATTATTTGAAGAGCGGACCTATGGCAGTACCTTGCTGGTTATCTATCGCAGGCTAGAGCGCGGTTTAGAGATTTAGCCACTGGGCGGCAGTGCGCGGCAACTGGCTCAGTGGACCCTGGCGCAAGGTACAGGTTGGAAGTGAATCGATAAAGGCCTGCCGGTAGCTTTTACTCAACAAACGCTTGTCTAGAATCACAACCACCCCACGATCTTGCTGGGTGCGGATCAGGCGTCCGAAACCCTGCCTGAAGCGCAAGATGGCCTCGGGCAGGCTGTACTGGTTAAATGGGTCCTCAAAGGTTTCTGAGCGGGCTGCGATAATTGGATCAGAGGGCACATCGAAAGGAAGCTTAATGATTGCCAGCACCGATAAGGCTTCGCCTGGCACATCGACGCCCTCCCAAAACGAGCGTGTCCCCAACAAGACCGCCCGGTCTGCTGAGCGGAAAGTTTCTAATAAAGTGTTTGGCGATGCCCCTTCCCCCTGCTCGTAGACGCGAATATCCTGCTTTGCCAGCAGGGGGCTGATTGCTTGAGAGGTTCGCTTCAACTGGTCGTAAGATGTAAACAGCGCCAGCGTCCGGCCTCCAGTTGCCAGACATAATTGAGTTAACCCATGCTCGACAGCACGTTGGTGTCCGTGCCGGTCGCTTGGCTCCGGGATATCATTGACCAGGTAGATCAATGTGGAAGTCTCATAATCGAAAGGAGAGCCTAGCGCTAATTCATACGCCGTCTCAGCGTTAAGCCGTCCGCGCAAATAATCAAACTCTCCCGCGGTGGTGAGCGTGGCAGACGTCAGGATGATTGAGGTTTTTTCATTCCACAGAAATTTTTCCATCAACGGCCCGATATGCAGAGGAGCAGCGTGCATAGACAACCGGTATAGATTGGGATGGATTTCTACCCAGTAGATCTGGTTGGGATCGGGCTTGAAGACCAACGCCTCTAGATTGTCGTGCAATTCTGTGAAGCGGCGGTACAAATTGCTCACACTACTGAAAAGCTCCTCGCCCTCGTCTGGCAGCGCTTCCAGCAGGTTCGCTAGGATCCGAGCAAGCTCTCCCAATATATCGTTCAGTGGCTTAAGGGTTCGTTCCGCATTCTCCCAGGCCACTTCCACTTCAGACCAGGCCGGTTGGGTGCGGGTGGCGGGTAATATGCGCACCTGGTGTGCGTAGGTGCCCAGCGGCTTGCCGTCGCGTTGATCGTAAAGAAATTGGTCGACCGTATTGAAAAACTCTTTGATCAGGCTGTCAAAATGAAAAGCCAGATCTGTAGAGCGTTGTACCTGGTGATTGATAGCAGCGTAATCTGCCGGGGCAAGGACATCGGTGAAGCTCTCCAACAGCCAGCCAAGTACACCGGCTGTAGGTCCACCCAACTCCCTCATCAGGCGATCAATATCTGCTTGAGTCACGCGGAAGCTCAATGCGTTGGTGGTGGCATCTTCCAAGTGATGGGCCTCATCGACAATCAGGTAGTCGTAATCTGGCAAGACCCGGTTTCCAGAGGCAATATCTGCCAATAGCAGGGCGTGGTTTACCACCAAAAGATGAGCAGATTGGGCAGCCTGGCGGGCCTGGTAGAAGGGGCAGGCGCCGCCGGTATGCTTCAAGCAGTTTTCTGTGCTACAACCTTCATCCTCAGCGCAGATACGCATCCAGGCATCCCGCTCGTTGGGACCATTCAGGTTGATCTCGCCGCGGTCACCTGTGGTCGTATTCTGGAGCCAAACCAAGATCTTGCTCAGAACACGCAACTCGTCTACGTTTGAGGGGCCACGCCGGCGCAAGTATTCCATACGGCGCGGGCACAGATAATTTGCGCGGCCCTTTAAGATTGAGGCTCCCAGGTTAAATCCCAATGCCGCAGACAGGTCAGGGATGTCTTTGTTGATCAGCTGATCTTGCAGGTTAATGGTGTTGGTGGAGATAACGACTCGGCAGTTGTTGTGTAGCGCCCACAAAGCTGCGGGAATAAGGTAAGCCATACTCTTGCCGGTTCCTGTTCCGGCTTCAACCAACAGGTGTTGGCCTTTCGAGAAAGCTTGTGTAACCGCTCTCAACATTTCGACCTGCTGAGGCCGGTATTCGAAATCTGGAAAATGTTTGGCAAAGGTCCCTCCATATTCCAGGATTGAAGCGACCTCATCGACATCCAGAGGGACGATGGCTTGGGTTGGCTGTAAGGGGGAGCGGGAACGCTTTGTTTCCTCGAATAGAGGGCCCAGGTGAGATTGGCGAGCCTGGATAGCGGACATTGTCTCTTTTGATCTGGCCCGCAGAGCTTCACGCAGAGCCAAATAGCCGCCCCAATCCAAATGCTCACTCATCTGAATGATTTCAGCCAGCAAGTTTAGAGGTAAGGACAAAGCTAACTCGAAGAGGCGTTGGTAGATGCCCCTGGTCACCCGGGCGTCATCGAGAGCTCGGTGATTGGCTGGCAGCGGGATGCTGAGGAGCTGTCCCAGGGCGGCCAGGTTGTAACGACCAGCAGAAGGCAGCAGAACCGCAGCCAGTTCATAGGTATCAATAGCTTCGTTCAAGCCCAGCAAGCGATGGCGGCGCAGGAATGATAAATCAAAGCGGACGTTATGTCCAAGAATTGGGTCGTTCCCGGCGAAATCCTTGATCTGCCCCAGCACAGATTGGATTGGTGGAGCTTCGCGTACCATTTGGTCGGTTATGCCGGTCAGTTGAGTGATGAAGGGGGGAATAGGTCGTCCGGGGTTGATCAGGGTAGACCACTCTGCTTCGACGCGCCGAGGGCTAAATCGGACCATGCCAATTTCTATTATTAAATCCTTTTGTGGATCTAAGCCGGTGGTCTCAATGTCCAGAGCGACGATGGAATTCATTCGGGGATTATACCACCCGCTCACTCCTATCCGCTTGCTATCAGGGGAGCTCTTCAAGTGTTACCTAAAAGATCCCAGTTTTAACATCCCCGTCTTGCCTGGAAGCCTTAGAAAGCCAAGAGCTGGCCCATTTTTGCCCTGATCCGATCTGTGGAGGGAATAACAGCCTGCATAAGCCCCTGGTTGTATGGGATGGGTATATCGGGCGTGGTCAATCGTTCAAGTGGAGCATCCAGGTCGGTGAAGGCCTGGCTGGCTATGGTGGCAATGATCTCTCCAGCAAAGCCGGCTGTGAAGGTATCCTCATGAACTACCAAGGCCTTCCCCGTGCTTTTGACAGCCTCCAATACCGTCTCTTGGTCCCAGGGGACGATGCTACGAAGATCAATGATGCGCACGCGTCCTGGATAGCTGTTAGCAGCCTGCAGGCAACGGTGGACGACTTCTCCCCAGGTGATCACCACCAGCTCATCCCCATCAGCCAATATATTGGCTTTACCAAACGGCAGGCAGTAATCATCCCCAGGGTAGGGCCGGCGACCTTCACGGGTATCCAGTAGAGCACGGTGTTCAAAGAAAAAGGTTGGGTCATCGCCGCGCAGAGCGGTGCGTAGGAGCCCGACTGCGTCCTCTGCGTTGCTGGGGAAGGCAATCCGCCAGCCGAGAGTATGCGCATAGATAGCTTCCCCAGTGACACTATGCCAGGGGTCACCGGTCTTTTTGCCATAACCAACTGGAATCCGCACCACAACTGGCGCTGCAAATTGATTGGCTGTCCGCCAACGTAAGGTCCCCAAATCTGTGATCTGTTCGTGAGCTGGATCGGCGTACTTGCGAAACTGGATTTCGGGTACAGGCAGCAGACCTGCCAGGGCCAGGCCAACAGACCGTCCGATGATGCCCTCTTCGGATAGGGAGGTGTCAAAAACGCGCTCAACTCCGAAATGGCTGTGCATATCCAGGGTAGCTCCGTGCACACCTCCTTTGACCCCCACATCCTCGCCAAACACCAACATGCGCGGGTTCGTTCCTAGTTCTGTTTCCATCGTGCGCCGGACAGCGTCGACAAAGTTTATCCGGGGTCCGTGGGGTTGGGGGAGATTGAAATGAACTGGGATCATTGCGCCTTCTGGGCGCAAGCCGCCTTGTAGTGGAGCAATGCCTTCATAAAACAAATGCGTGGTTGGGTGAGTTGGATCTGGATCGGGAGCCGCCTCAGCTTCAGCCAGGGCATGTCTGGCATCTAATTGGACCTGATATTCTAAATCTTCCCATTCTTGGAGAGTGAGATGATCAGATACCATAAATG
>Ga0114946_10000400_pt1 | contig 28479 bp, 22 predicted proteins | sample WalLakDeSediment_FD_88676 | JGI IMG/M metagenome (GOLD analysis project Ga0114946, IMG submission 88676) | Lake sediment microbial communities from Walker lake, Nevada to study Microbial Dark Matter (Phase II) - Walker Lake 11/02/13 Deep Sediment | ecosystem: Environmental > Aquatic >... | reverse complement strand
TCGAGACCGTCGAGCAGTGGTGCCGGCCCAACGGCCCGCTCGATGACGTCTCGATCCTGGGCCTGGAGTGGCGGCCGTAGCGTGTCCCGGCGCTCCGCAGCCCGGCTGAAACGGCTGAAACGGCTTTTCCGAACCGTCCGGGCCAGGGGCCGACGGACCGGCGCTCGGCCCGAAAACGCGAACTACACTGGAGTGTTTGCCTTCAGCAGACCGGTTTCGGGCCCCTTTGTGTCCCTATGAACACCATCCAACGGCTGCAATTGGCCACGCTGGGACCGATTCTCGTCCTCGCGGGGCTGGCGGTCTTCTCCTACGCGATCCAGCAGGACGTGCACCGTGCCGAGGCCAACCGCCATGAGTCGGTGCGGCTGGCGAACGAGCTGCGATTCAGTTCCGACGAACTGACGCGGCTGGCACGCACCTACGTGGTGACTGGCGATCCCGATTACGAACGGCAGTACTGGCATGTGCTCGCGGTCCGCAACGGCACCGTGCCGCGGGCCGACGGGCGGAAGGTGCCGCTGCGAACCCTGATGCAGGAGCAGGGCTTCACCCCCGCGGAGTTCGCGAAGCTCGAGGAGGCCGAGGACAACTCCAACGCGCTGGTGACCACAGAAACCATCGCCATGCATGCCATGAAGGGGGAGTTCGCCGACGGCCAGGGAGGCTACACGAAGCGGGGACCTCCCGACGCCGACATGGCCCGCCGGATCATGCACGACGCAGACTATCATGCCGACAAGTCGGTGATCATGGACCCGATCGGTGACTTCGAGGCGCTGCTCGCGACCCGCACCGACGCCGCCGTGGCCGTCGCCCGCCGCCGTGGTGATGCGGCGCTGCTCGTGGGCATCGCGGTGGCCGCCCTGGCGGCGGTCGTGGCGGCCATGAGCCTGCGGCGGCATGCGGCGCTGCTGCGGCACACCGTGGGCGAATTGGCATCGACGTCGACCTACGTGGCGGCTGGAGCGACGCAGGTGGCCGCGGCCAGCCGGTCGCTGGCGGACGGCACCGCCGAACAAGTGGCCGCAGTGGAGCGGATCACGACGTCGGCCCGCGACGTGAGCGGGATGGCGGCGAGCAACGTGCAGCGGACGCAGTCGGCGAGCGAACAGGTGCATCGCGAGCGGGAGGAGCTCACGGCCGTGCAGGCACAGCTCACGACACTCGTCACCGCGATGGGGGAGATCGATTCCGCCTCGGGCAGGATTTCCAAGATCAACAAGGTGATCGACGAGATCGCCTTCCAGACCAACATCCTGGCGCTGAACGCCGCCGTCGAGGCGGCCCGTGCCGGTGAGGCCGGGCAGGGATTCGCCGTCGTTGCCGACGAGGTCCGGGCGCTGGCCCGCCGCAGTGCCGAAGCGGCCCGCGAAACGGCGGCGCTCATCGACGAGTCGATCGTGCGGACGCAGTCGGGCCGGGAACGTGTCGATGCCGTCGCCGCGGCGATCGGCGGTCTCGCGCGGCAGGCGGCGGGCGTGCAGGCGCTCGTCGACGAGGTGCGGCGTGGCAGTGGTGAGCAGCAGCAGGCCGTGGGCGGAATCAGCGCGGCGCTCTCCCAGATCGAGAGGGTCACGCTCCAGTCTGCAGCCGGTGCCGAGCAGGGCTCCGCGGCGGCCGAAGAGCTGACGGCCCAGGCCGCGGGGCTGAAGGACGTGTCGGCGGCCCTCGAGGCGATGGTCGGCAGCGGTGGATCGGCCCGTGCCGGCCACGGCCTCGCGACCCTCCGAAGGGCGGCGACATGACGCCCGACGTCTCGAACGCTGCGGTGCGGGCCAGCGGCCTCTTGCAGCAGCTGGCCCTTGAACTCGCGTTTGCTCTGCCCGATGCCGCGGCACCGCCGGCAATCGGCGCCGTGCTCGACCAACTCGCCACAACCTGCGCGGCGGCTCCGGAGCCGATTCGGCAGGCGATGGCGGCCTGCCGTCACTGGCTCGCGCACGATGCGGCCCGCGGCCCGTTGACAGCCGAGACGATCCGCGCGATCAACGACTGGCAGCCCTGGATGGTCGCCGCGGCGCTCGCCTGGGATCGTGGCCAACCCCTGGCCGGCATACCGGCGGAGTGGGCTGCCGCAGTGGCCGAGGCGGGGCTGTCTTCCGGCGGCACGTCTGGCAGTCCGGCCGGCACCGCGAACACTCCCGTCGGCGAGACGCTCGACGTCGCGGTGCTGCCCGAGGGCTTCGAAGACGAAATGACCGAACTGTTCTGCGCGGAGTCGCAGGATCTCCTCCAGGAGGTCGAGCAGGGCGTGCTCGCGCTCGAGCGAAATCCGGCAGACGCGGCCTCGATCGACGTGGTCTTCCGCGTCTTTCACACGTTCAAGGGGAACGCCGGCGTGCTCAAGCTGGCCGTGTTACAGCGGCTGACGCACGAGCTGGAGTCCGTGCTCGACGCGGCCCGTCGCGGAAAACTCGTGCTCGGCCGGGAGGCAATCGACCTGATCCTCGCCGGTGCCGACGTGCTGCGGCGGTACGTGGCCGAGATCCTCGCGCAACTCGCGGGTCACAACCGCGGCCGGAGCATTCCGCTGCCGATTCCCGAACTAATCACACGGGTGCAGCGGCTGCTTCGTGACCGCGCGGCCGCTCCGACTGCGGCCGCGAAGCCGGCCGCGTCCACGCTGGCGATGTCCACTCCGGCACCGGCCGCCGTGCCGCTAACTCCGACCCCGGCCGCACCCGCCATTTCCCTGCCGGCACCGGCAGCCCCGCCGGCGCCTGCGATCATGCCTGCAGCCGCCGCTCCCTCGACGCCCGTGGCCGCACCGGGCAGCGTTCGCGTCGACACGCTGAAGCTCGACGGTCTCATCGATCTCGTCGGTGAACTCGTCGTGGCCCAGTCGATGGTGGTTCAGAGTCCGGAGCTGACCGCGGTAGGCAGCGCGCAGCTGACCCGCTGTCTCGGTCAACTCCGCGGGATCACCTCCGACCTGCAACGCACCGCGATGTCACTGCGGATGGTGCCGATCGGCGGCACGTTCCGCCGCATGACGCGGCTGGTTCGCGACCTCGCGGTCGAGCTCGGCAAGGAGATCGACCTGCGGCTCGAAGGTGAGGAGACGGAACTCGACCGCACACTGGTCGAGGAACTGGCCGACCCGCTCGTCCACATGATCCGCAACTCGGCTGATCATGGCATCGAGCCGCCCGCGGCCCGCATGGCTGCCGGCAAGCCGGCCGCAGGGACGATCACGCTCCGGGCCTTCCATCAAGGTGGCTTCATCGTCATCAAGATCGAGGACGACGGCCGCGGCCTCTCTGCCGATCGCATCCGGGCCAAGGCCGTCGAACGCGGCCTCGTGCAGCCCGACGAGCCGTTGGAACGGACCGAAATTCTCGATCTGATCTTTCGGCCCAGCTTCTCCACCGCCGAGCAGATCACCGGCCTCTCCGGCCGCGGCGTGGGGATGGACGTGGTGCGGCGGGGGATCGAGGGGATTCGCGGCAAGGTCGAGGTGGCTTCGATCGAGGGTCGGGGCACGACCTTCACGCTCTCCGTGCCGCTCACGCTGGCGATCATCGAGGGGCTGATCGTGGGAGTGGGCGACCAGCGCTACATCGTCCCCACGCTCTCGGTGCGGGAATCGTTTCGGCTCACGGCCAACGCGCTGACGACGGTCCAGGGCCGGGGCGAGATGGTCGAGGTTCGTGGTCGGCTGACACCGATCCTGCGGCTCGGCGGCTTTCTGGGTGTGGCCGGCACGGCGGCACCCGCGGCGGCGCCGGAGGGTATCGTGGTGGTGGTGGAGTCTGGTCAGGACTGCCGCTGCCTCGTGGTCGACGACCTGCTCGGCAAGCAGGAGGTGGTGATCAAGAGCCTGGGCGACATGTTCCGCGGCCGTACCGCCTTCGCGGGCGCCGCGATCCTCGGTGACGGTCGCGTGGGCCTGATTCTCGACATCAACGCGCTGGTCAAACTCAAGTCCGCCGCTGGCGACGCGGCCTGATTCGCCACCGGAACAACATCATGAATCCATCCACGTCACCCGAGTCGCACCTGCCGCCCGCCGCCGCAAAGCCCGGCAAATACCTCGTGATCACGCTCGGCAGCGAGTCCTACGGCATCCCCGTGCTGTCCGTGCGGGAGATCATCCGCCTCTGCCCGATCACGCCGGTGGCCAACATGCCCCCGCACGTCCGCGGCGTGATCAATCTCCGAGGCAAGATCATTCCGCTGGTCGACCTGCGGAGCCGCTTTCACCTGCCGGTGGCCGATGAGCACGACCGCAACTGCATCGTCGTCGCACAGCTCGGCGGCGGGGCCGGTGCATCGCGGCTGTATGCCGTCATCGTGGACGGTGTCGAGGAGGTGGCCTCGTTCACCTCGAACGACATCGAGCCGACCCCCGACTTCGGCGGCGCGATCGATGTGCGGTTCATCACCGGCATGGCCAAGTCGGGCCATTTCGTCCACACACTCATCGATCTCGACCGGATCGCGGCGGCCGATGTCGCCACGTCGGTCGTTGCTCAGACTTCCCCCCACCAGGCTCTCTCCCCGCAGGACTCGCCATGATTCCCCGTTCGCTCCCCGCCCGGGTCACCTGGGGCTTCTCGCTTCTCGTGTTGATCGCCGTCCTGCTCGGCTCCTTGGCGCTGTGGCGGATCGTCGGCATCAACAACAGCGTCGTTGCCGTCGCGGACAACTCGATGCCGTCGGTCATGACACTCAATCGGGTCATCACGTCGACCTATGGCACGACGCGGGCCGCCCGGAAGCTGCTGCTGGCGGCCCTCGAGAATGCCTCCGGTGCGGTGTTCGACGACACCCCCTACCAGGCAGCGAGAAAGCAGGGCGAGGAGCAGCTCGCCGCCTATGAAACCTTGATCAGCGACGAGCACGACCGCCGTTTGTTCACCGAGGCGCGGTCGGCTCGCGCCGCCTACTCCGCCGTGCTCGACGGGGCGGTGCAGAGCCTGCGGCAGGGAAAGATCGCCGAGGCCGAAGTGGCGCTAGGCGAGGCGAGTGATCCGATCTTCGAAAGGTGCATTGCCACCCTCCAGGAGATCGTCGACTACAACGGTTTGCTCACCGAGCGACAGGTGGCGGAGGCCCGCCACCTCGTGGCCACGAGCTTCCTTCTGATCGGTGGCGGTCTCGCCCTGGCCCTGGCCCTGGGCCTGGTGCTGGGCGGTTGGATCATCACCTCGACGCGGAAGTCACTGGGCCTGATTTCCGACGCGCTCGAGGTGGGCGCCGCTCACACCTCGCTGGCGTCGACGCAGCTCGCTTCAGCCGGCCAGTCGTTGGCCGAGGGCTGCAGCGAACAGGGCTCGGCCGTGACGGAGACCAGCGCGGCGCTCGAGCAGATGTCGGCCATGATCCGCAGCACCGCCGACAATGCCGACAAGGCCAAGTCCTTCGCCAACCAGGCCCGCGACGCGGCGCAGGCCGGCGCGAGCACCATGGGCGACATGAACGACGCCATGCGAGCCATCGAGGCATCGAGCGCCGAGGTTGCCAAGATCGTCAAAGACATCGACGAGATCGCCTTCCAGACCAACATCCTCGCCCTCAACGCGGCGGTCGAAGCGGCACGGGCCGGTGAGGCGGGCGCCGGATTCGCGGTCGTCGCCGACGAGGTGCGGGCCCTGGCCCAGCGGAGCGCCGCCGCCGCGAAAGAGACGGCGGGCAAGATCGAAGCCGCGATCACCAACAGCCGCCGCGGCTCGGCGAGCTGCGGCCGGCTGGGTGAATCGCTCGGTGACATCGTCCGCACGGTGTCGGCCGCCGACGGGCTCGTGGCGGAGATCGCCACGGCGGCCAGGGAGCAGGCGCAGGGCATCCGTCAGGTGGGCGTGGCCATGGCGCAGATGGATCAGGTCACGCAGGGCAACTCCACCAATGCCGAGCAGAGCGCCGGAGCCGCGGAGGAGTTGAAATCGCAGGCCGCAGCGCTCCAGTCGACGGTCGACGTGCTGCGGGCCCTCGCGGGCCGCGCCGCGGGTCGGCCGACCCAAGCCCGTGGGCCCGCCGCGCTCTCGCCACCACCCGCCCGGCGCGGGCTCCCCGGCACCGGGCTGCGAATGCCCGATCGGATCCCGATGCCGCAGGAGGTTTCTGTCGCCAACGTGGCGCCGGATCACGAGGATCGGCACTTCAAGGCGTTTTGACGTCGCGACTGTCGGGAGAGGGTGGAACCCGCATGGTGATCCCGTCGGAGCAACCGCTGTCGCCGCAGGCCTACGCGTTTCTCGCGAACCTGGTGCACGAGCGGAGCCGCATCCAGCTCGGCACCGATCGTCAGGCGCTCCTTGCCGGCCGGCTGGGGCAGCGGATCCGAACGCTCGGTCTCAGGAGCTACGAAGACTATTGCCGGCTGCTCGACTCGCCCCAGGGTGAGGAGGAAGTGGGAAGCCTCATCGATATCGTCTCCACGAACCATACGCACTTCTTCCGCGAAGCCGAACACTTCACGATCCTCACCGATTGCGTGCTGCCCCAGCTTGCCGAGCGGCACGGCACCACCGGCCGGCCACTGCAGATCTGGTCGGCCGCGTCGTCGTCCGGCGAGGAGCCCTACACGCTGGCAATCGTGCTCGCCGAGTTTGCCCGCCAGCGGCCGCACGTCACCTGGCAGGTGCACGCCTCCGACATCTCCCGCCGCATGCTCGACCGCTGCCGGTCGGGAATCTACGAGGCCGAAAAGGTGGCGGTGCCCGACGAGCAACTGCGGCGGTATTTTTTGCGGGGCTTCGGCGAGCGGGAGGGCTTCTACCGCGTGCGGCCGGAGTTGCGGCGGTTCGTGCAGGTGCAGCACGTCAACCTCTTCCAGCCCGACTACCCGCTGCCGGCGGGGCTCGACGTGATCTTCTGCCGCAATGTCATGATCTATTTCGACCAGCCATCGCGACAGGAACTGCTCGACCGTCTGGCGGCGATGCTGGCACCGGGCGGTGCGCTCTTCGTGGGGCATGCGGAGAGCCTGCTCGGCCTGCGGCATGGATTACTGAGCGAGTGGCCAAGCGTCTATCTGCGGCCGGAATGAACGACACCACCGTGGCGGTACGACACCGATGAACCAGCCTTCTACGCCCCGAATCCGCGTGCTCGTCGTCGATGATTCGGCGCTGGTGCGCAAGGCGATCACCGACGCGCTCGCCCTCGACCCGGAGATCGAGGTCGTCGGCTCGGCCTGTGATCCCTACGTCGCGCGGGAGAAGATTCTCAAGCTCGACCCAGACGTGCTGACGCTCGACATCGAGATGCCCCGGATGGACGGGCTGACGTTTTTGAGGATCCTCATGGAACACCATCCGCTGCCCGTCGTGATCGTGAGTTCGCTCGCACAGGCCGGGTCACAGGCGGCCCTCGACGCGATCGACGCCGGCGCCGTCGACGTGCTTGCCAAGCCGGACGGCACGATGTCGATCGGCGGACTCGGGGCGCGGCTGGCCTATCACGTGAAGGCCGCCGCGGCCTCCGCTCGCTCGAGCCGGCAGCGGCAGCCGGTCACACGAACAGCCGAACTGCCGCTCGAGGCGGCGCCCGAGCGGGGCCTGGCCCGCGGAGCCGAGCCGACGGCCACGCCTGCACAGCACGCTTCCGTGGTGCCGCTGCCGCCGGTAGGTGTGATCGACCCCCGGCAACTCGTGGTGCTCGGTTCCTCGACGGGCGGCGTCGAGGCCCTGCGGACGATCCTGCCGCGGCTGCCCGCCGATCTGCCGCCGGTCGCGGTGGTCCAGCACATCTCGGCCTACTTTTCGCGGGTCGTCGCCCAGCGGCTCGATTCCATGTGCGGATACGAGGTGCACGAGGCCGAGGAGGGCATGGAGCTCCGCCGCGGGCGGTGCGTGATCGCGCCGGGCGACCGCCATCTGGCCGTCGTCTGGCAGGGCGGAGCCTATCGGGCCCGGCTCCTCGAAACGCCTCCCGTGCACCATTGCCGTCCCGCGGTCGACGTCCTGTTCCGCTCGGCGGCCGAGGCCGCGGGACCGCGGGTCGTGGCGGCGCTCCTGACCGGCATGGGGAGCGACGGCGCAATCGGCATGCAGGCCATCCGCAGGGCGGGTGGGCGGACGATCGCGCAGGATGAGGCGACATCGGTTGTATTCGGCATGCCGCGGGCGGCGATCGAACTCAACGCGGCCGAGCAGATCGTGCCCTTGCCGCGGATCGCCGAGGCAATCGTCACGTGCGTGGCGGCGCAGGCCATCCTCCCGGGTTGACGCGCTGTCGCGAGCGGCAGAGCCGTGACCCGGATGGGGCTCGCCACGTGGGGTGTCACGCGTGCCGCCCGAGCAGAAACGCCGTCTGGACCGGGCCCTTGCCCCTGACGATGATCTCGCCGCGGTGCTCGATCACGAACTCGTTGGCGAGCAGTGCGGCCGTCGCCGCGGAGAGATGAATGCGGCCCACTTCGCCGTGGGCTTCCATGCGGCTGGCGAGATTGACCGTGTCGCCCCAGAGATCGTAGGCGAAGCGATCCCGACCGATCACGCCGGCGACGACCGGGCCGGTGTGCATGCCCACCCGCAGCCCCAACGGCAGGTCGCGCCGGGTCGCCAGCGCCTGGAATGCCGGCTGCAGCTCCAGCGCCAGTGCGGCCATGGCCTGCGCGTGATCGGGCCGCGGCTCCGGCAGGCCGGCCACGGCCATCCAGGCATCGCCAATCGTCTTGATCTTTTCCACACCATGCTTGGCTGCGAGACCGTCGAAGCAGCCGAAGATCTCGTCGAGCATGTCAACGACCTCGCCCGGATAACTCCGCCCGGTGAACTCGGTGAAGCCGCTGATGTCGGTGAAAAGCACCGTCACCTCGGCGTGCATGTCGGCGATCACCTGTGGCCCCGCCTTGAGCCGCTCGGCGATCGCCCGCGGGAGCACCGCATAGAGCAGCCGGTCGGCGCGTTCCCGTTCGTAGGCAAGATCGGTATTGGCCTTCTCGAGGGCGGCGAAGGCGGCGTTGCGCTCCACGAGCCGCGTGTAGGCCTCGGAGTGGAGCCGGACACGGGCCGCCAGCTCGACCTGCGCAGGCAACTTGACCAGATAATCGCTGGCCCCGCCGGCGAGCAGTTCGGCCTTGGTGGCAGGCTCCTCGACCGCGGACAGGACGATCACCGGCACGTCGGCTGTGACTGGATGCGCGCGGTAGCGACGGACCATTTCCGCGCCCGTCACATCGGGCATGACGAGATCCTGCAGGATCACCGTGGGCCCAAGGGTGGCCGCGGCTTCGAGGGCGGCATCTGCCGTCTGCCTGAAGTGGCATTCCAGTTCCGGCTCGCCGGCGAGCATCTGTCGCACCATCGTACCGATGAGCAACTGGTCATCCACCACGAGCACGCGATGGCGAAGGCCGGAGGGAGCGGCCGGGGAGGAGGGCGTTGGACTGTTCATGAGGAAGAGAAGCCACGGCCCTTTGCAATCTGCGAAGAGTGTATAGTACCGGCGAATTTCCACCTGCGACCCACGTCTGCTTTGGATACCGGGCTCACCGTCGTCATGGAAGCAGATTCGTCGGCAGCGGGCACGGCAGGGCATGACGCGCCGCAACCGCGCGGCCGAGCGGCCGTCGCTGCACCGGGGGTGCTCGTGATCCTGGGCGCCTCGGGTGATCTCACCAAGCGGCTGCTCATGCCGGCGCTCTACAACCTGGCCTGCGACGGCCTGCTGCCGGCGGAGTTTGCCGTGATCGGCATGGCCCGTCGCCCGCTCGACACGACGGCGTTTCGCGCACAACAACGGCAGGATATCCAGCGGTTCCACACCCGTCGTGAGTTCGCCGGCGGCCCGTGGGAATGGCTCGAGTCGCGGCTTCATTACACGGCGGGCGACTTCGGGGATCCCGAGGCCTACAGGAGGCTGCGGGAGCAGGTGCTGGAGGTCGGCACTCAGACCGCGTCGGCGGGCAACACGCTTCTCTACCTGGCGATATCCCCCGAGTTTTTCGCGACCGTCAACCGACTGCTCGACGAGGCCGGCTTCCCCCAACTGCCCGGCAGCCGAAAGATCATCGTTGAAAAGCCCTTCGGCAAGGATCTGGATTCCGCCGTGACGCTCAACCGATCCCTCCTCGACCACTGGCGTGAGGACGATATCTATCGCATCGATCATTACCTGGGCAAGGAAACGGTGCAGAACCTGCTGGCGTTCCGCATGGCGAACGGAATGTTCGCGCCGCTGTGGAATGCTGCCCACATCGACCACATCCAGATTTCGGCCACGGAGACCGTGGGCGTGGAAACCCGCGGCGAATATTACGACAAGACGGGCGTCGTCCGCGACATGCTCCAGAATCACCTCATGCAGATGCTGGCCTACGTCTGCATGGAGCCTCCCGCGTCACTCGAGCCCTCGGTCGTGCGGGATGAGAAATCCCGACTGTTGCACGCCGTGCGGTTGCTCGGCCGCGGGGAGACGGCGTGCGACTGTGTCCGCGGGCAATACGGCCCCGGCTCCAAGGTCGACGGCACGGTTGCCATCGGCTACCGGCAGGAGCCCAACGTCGATCCGCAGTCGAACAACGCCACCTATGCCGCCCTCACGCTCCACATCGACAACGACCGCTGGGCCGGCATGCCCGTCTATCTTCGGTCGGGAAAGGCGCTCTGGAAGCGGGGCACGGAGATCGTCGTCCAGTTCCGGTCGCAGCCGGGCACTGACGTCGAGCCAAACCTGTTGATCTTCCATATCCAGCCGTTCCAGGGGCTCGAGATTCGCATGCAGGCCAAGCGGCCGGGTCCGACGTTCGACCTGCAGCGGGCCGGCATGCGGTTCGACTATGCCGAGACCTTCGAGGCGACGCGGGGCACCGGCTACGAGGTGCTGCTCTATAGCGCGCTCAACGGCGATCCGACACTCTTTTCGCGGACCGACTTCGTGGAGGCTTCCTGGCGCATCGTGCAGCCGATTCTCGACGCTTGGAAGGAATCCCCCGCCGCCGAGTTCCCCAACTACGCGGCAGGGACCTGGGGCCCGCTGGCGGCCCATGCCCTGCTCGCCCGCGACGGCCGCCGCTGGCACGAGTGCATCCACCGGGATGTCCTGATGCGCAGCGACTTCTTTGCCCAGGCTCCCGGCGTGCTGCTCAACAATCTCGCCTTGGCCTGCCAGCCCCTGGCCGTGGACGCGGGAGCCACGATCGTCGAACGGGGAGACACGACGTCCGACCTCTACCTGGTGTGCCGCGGGGAACTGGAGGCGATCGGAGCGTCGGGCAACAGACTCGGACTCCTGCAGGCGGGGGACTGCTTTGGCGAGATGGCCATGCTCGACGACCGCCCGCGGAACGCCACGGTCCGGGCCGTGTCGCCGTCCGATCTGCTCGTGCTTTCCGCGACCGACTTCCGGCGGATCGTGGAGGATTTTCCGGAGGCGGAGGCCGAGTTTCGTCGGATCGCCGCCCGCCGGCGTTAGAGCGCAGCGGAGATCGCTGCAACGACCACTCAAACGCTCGAGGAGCCGCGGCTCGTTCTCAGTGCCCCGTCGAGCGCTGGAGCAACGGCCCCTGGGAACGACCCAACGACGGCGCGTGCAGCACCCGCGGACCATCGGTGGGGTAGGAGCCCGTACCACCTTGGGAACGTCTGCCGTGCCAATACCGCAGGTTCGTGTGTTTCGGAATGACCAGCCCGGCGTAGTCGGTTCCCCACACACCCTCATTGATCCTGCGTTCGTCGCTCGTGCGGCTTCGTTCACGAGCCCCGCCGCCGACGTAGTAGCCTTCCTCGTGGGGTGATTCCGTCGGTTTCGCCAAGGGTGAGATCCGTTGAGGATCGCCGGCCCGCCGGAACTGGTCGCCCTGGAAATGTTTTCGCTCGGTTGCCGGACGCCCCATCGGCGGTGTCAGGTCGCGACCGTCTGCCGAAAGGAACGTCGTTCCGGCCATGAGCACTGCCAGCACCACGACGTTCCAGCCTTCCTCTGCGCGCATCCGCCCATCACTCCCCAGAGCCCGTTGGTTCCCCAGTCGAATTTTCAGCTGGTTCACCAACTGCCAAAGAAGTCGGCGTAGATTGCCCAGCTTATGCAGGCTTCTTTCGCTGCTTTATCCATGTGGTCAGGAAGTCACAACCAATTCAGCCAGCAACGCCGATAGATTCATCACAATCCGATTGTTCGGCATCTCTTGGCAGGGCTTCCCATCGTCCCGTGCACGACCACCGGCCGTTGGCCAATTCATCCGCCACCCGTGCGGGCCCCGAGGGCATGCGCACTTGCGGTCTGCGGGCTCCTGTTCGCAGTTCTCGGCCATCGGCTCGCCGCCGAGGAATACGCTCTGCCGCCGCCGGCCGGGCCAACGCGGCCGATCTCGTCGCAGCGAGCGCCGGCCGGCGAGCTTCCCAGTTTGTTCGCACCGCCGGAGTGGCCACGGCCGCTGCCGACCATCGACGCGCCCATCGAGTCAGGGGCGAATGGCTGGTCCTTCGACCTGGATGTCTACGAGGAGGATTCGGTGTTCAGCGGCGGTGGTGATGCCAACGCCTTCGGAGACGAACACCTACGCATCTCCCAGATCCGGGGGCCACCGGTGCTCGCGGAGCCGGCGGAAAACCCGTACGACATGGCCGGTCAGACCCCGGTCGCCGATCCCCTTTACCGCTATCCCGTCTATCCGACGCCGGGATTCGCCGGCGCATCAAGCGTGTTGCCGAGCGAACAGCAGGAGACGAGTCACTTCGTGCCCATGGAGGATCGCTGGCGCATCGGTTCCCCCACTTGGGACCGCTATGGCCGCGGCCATCCCCGGCTCGACGACTATCCCTACGCGCTTGGCAACGGCTTCAATCCCTACACGCAAAACTTCCTCAAGGAAGACTTCCCGATCATCGGGCAGCACACGTTCTTCGACCTGAAGGGCATCAGCCGCACACTCACCAACTTCCGGCAAATACCCACGCCGACCACCCCGTTCGAGTCGACACCCACCCCGGGCCAGGAGCCGTTTTTCGGCAATCCCAACGGCTTCCTGTTTCTCCAGTACTACACGCTGGCATTCGAACTCAACCACGGCGACAAGACCTTCAAGCCCAATGATTGGCGGATCAAGGTCGCACCGGTCTTCAACCAGAACTACCTCGAGGTCTACGAAAACGGCATCACGTCGCCCAATGTGGAGAAGGGCCGACGGCGCTACCGGGGGTTTGCCTCGCTCGAGGAGTGGTTCCTCGAGGTGAAACTCGCCGATCTCAGTCCCGACTACGATTTCATGTCGGTGCGGGGCGGGTCGCAGCCCTTCACGAGCGATTTTCGGGGCCTGGTGTTCAGCGATTTGAATCGCGCGATCCGGCTCTTCGGCACGCAGTTCGCCAACCGGGATCAGTTCAACCTGATCATCTTCGACCAGCGGGAGAAGGACACCAACAGCTTTCTCAATTCGTTCGACGACCGCGGCCAGAACATTCTCATCGCCAACTACTACCGCCAGGACTTCATCTGGCCGGGCCACACGGTGCAGACCAGCTTTCACTACGACAACGACCGGGCGGGGCTCAAATACGACAACAATGGCTTTCTCGTGCGTCCTGCCCCGGTCGGCCTCGCCGAGCCGCACGAGGTCAATGCCTGTTACTTCGGAATCGCCAACGACGGCCACATCAACGAGCTCAACATCTCGAGCCACTTCTACTACGTGATCGGCCGCGACTCGCTCAACCCGCTGGCACTGCAGCCGGTGGACATCGGCGCGACGCTGGCGGCCGTCGAACTCTCCTATTCCCCCGACTGGATCCGCTTCCGCGGCTCGATCTTCTTCGCCTCCGGCGACAACAACATCAACGACAACAAGGGGGGCGGCTTCGACGGCATCATCGACAATCCCCAGTTCGCCGGTGGCGAGTTCAGCTTCTGGGTGCGGCAGCAGATCGGCTTGCTGGGCACCAACCTCAAGAACCTGCTGAGCATCTATCCCGACCTCCGCCCCAGCAACAAGTTTCAGTCCCAGGCGAACTTCGTGAACCCCGGCTTACAACTCTACAATGTGGGAGTGGACTTCGAGCTCACGCAAAAAACACGGCTCGTCACCAACTGTAACTTTCTCTTCTTCGACACGACCAACGTGCTCGAGTCGTTCGTGTTTCAGGACAACATCTCCCGCTCCATCGGCACCGACCTCAGCGTGGGCGTCGAATCCCGCCCGCTCCTCAACAACAACTGGATTTTTCGGGCCGGCGTTTCGGGCCTGCTCGTCGGCCAGGGGTTTCGGCAGCTCTACGGCAACCTGGATAACGACGTGCAAAATCTGTTCGCGGCGTTCACCGATCTCGAACTGGCGTTCTGATGGTCCTTCTCCCGAGCCGTGCGGCCTCCGGCACCATCGTGCAATCGCGTCTCGGGACGACGGTGTCGTGGTGGCGACGGCACCGTCTCGCGCTGGCGGGGGGAGGTGGGGCCATGGTGCTGGCTACGGCGGTGCTGGCTGCGGCGGTGCTGCGGCCGCCCGCCCCGCCCGCCCGTCTCGACCTCCATGCCCTGCGCTCGCTTTCGGCCGAACGAGCAGGCGAGATCGCCGGCTTCCCGGGCACCATCGACCTGCGGGGCCTCCCCACACTGTCCACGGAAGCGGCCAAAGCCCTCGCTGCCCACACCGGCCGCCTGCAACTCGACGGGCTGGCGGAACTCTCCACGGACGCTGCCAGAGCGCTCGTCGGCCATGCGGCGCCCCTGTCGATCGACGGCCTCGTGATTCGGACCCGGGATGACGAAGCGCTGTCCGTCCCGCTGGCAACGCTCGTGTCACGGCATGCGGGACCGCTCGGTTTCAACCGACTCGCTGAACTGCAGCCCGAGGTGGCGGCGGCATTGGCCGGGCATTCCGGCCAGCTCGCGCTTCCCGCCGTCAGGCGGCTCACACGGCTGGCGGAGGAGCGACTGGCGGAGCATTCCGGCGAGCTCGTGCTGCCCGGACTCGAGTCGATCCAGACCGCGGCGCTCATCGAGAAGCTGCGGGCCGACGGTCGGGACGACTTCGATGCGGTGACGTCCCTCTCGCCAGAGGCTGCGAAGACCTTGGCCGCTTCGGATCGTCCGGTCTCGATCGCGACGCTCGTCTTTCAGGCTGCCGCCGCGGCCGACATCGATTCCCCGCTGGCGAAGCTGCTCGCCCGGCACTCGGGCCCTGTCAGCCTGCCCGCGCTCGAGGCGCTCTCCGCACCGGTCGCCGTCGAGTTGGCGCGCCACGCGGGCCCGCTCGCGCTCGACGGACTGTCCAATCTCTCCACCGCCGCCGCCGAGGCGCTCTCCACGCACGTCGGTCCGTTGCGGCTCGCCGGCATCGCCTCACTCGACGGGCCGGCGGCGGACTTTCTCGCCGCGCTCCGCGGCCCCCTCGATCTCGCCGGTCTCGAAACGATCGACTCCGCCGCGCTGGCCGGAAAAATGCTGGCCGATGGACGAACCGACTTTAGCCGGATGGTGTCGATCTCCCCGGCCGCCGCGGAGCGCTGTGCAAACCATCCGGCACCGCTCGACTTCTCAGGGATCGTCGCGGTGAGTCCGGTTGTCGAGGAGATTCTCGCCCGTCACCCCGGGCCGCTCGAGCTGGCGGGCTTGGTGGCCGCGGCGGCCGCCGCGCCGCGGCTCGAGCGGTCGCGTGCCGAGTTGCTGGCGAAGCACCGGGGACCGTTGCCGCTGACGCGGCTCATCGAACTCGAAAGCCAAACGCTCGCGAAAAAGCTGCTGACTGACGGCCGCTCCGACTTTTCCTCGCTCGAAAGGCTGTCGCCTGAGGTGGAGGAACTCTTTGCCGACCATGCCCCGCCGCTCGATCTCGGCGGACTGCGGTGCCTCACATCGTCGGCGTTGGCCACAAAACTGCTGGCTGACGGCTGCACGAACTTCGCTGCCGTCGAATCACTCTCCGACGAGGCCGCCGGTGTGTTCGGAAGGCATGATGGGAGTCTGTCCCTTCGGGCACTCGTCGGACGGGCCGCCGCGAGCCGCTCGATACCGGTGGCATTGGCGGCGGCCATCGCCCGTTCGAGAGGCCGGCTGCGACTGCCGCTCCTGAACCAGCTGCCCGACGACGTCGCGGCGGCACTCGCCACGCATGCCGGGCCGCTGGAACTCGATGGACTCGAGGAACTCACGCCGTCGCAGGCCGCCGCGCTCGCCACCCATGCGGACGGGCCCCTTTCGCTCGACGGTGTCGCCCGCTGCGAGCCGGCGGCTGAAGAGGCGATCGCCGGTCATCCGGGGCCCGTCTCAATGGCCGGCCTGCGGGTGCTGGCAACGGGTCGACTGGCGGAGAAGCTGTGCGGCGACGGCCGCCGCGAGTTCGGCACGCTCGCAGACTTGTCCCCGGACTCTGCGGCGGTGCTCGCTGCGCTGCCTGGTCCGCTCTTCCTGAACAGACTCGGTTCGCTCTCGGCCGAGGCGGCGGCCGCCCTGGCGACCCACGCGGGCGACCTCTCGCTCAACGGGCTCAAGACACTCTCGATCGAGGCGGCGACCGCGCTAGCGAACCACCGCGGGGAACTCTCGCTCCGCGGCCTCCGGCGGCCTGCACGCGAACTGAAGGCGGCGCTCGACAAGCACGTCGAACCGGTCTGGCTCGGCATTGAATGACGATCCACAGCAGGGCCGGGAGTGGGATCGGCCCTTCCCAAAAGCGACATCTCGAAACACCCCTTTGTAGCCGTTGAAGTCCGAAAGTCATTCCATCCGCCGCACGTCGAGGTGGTTGGGGGAGGCCAACCGCCCGTAACCTCGCCGCCCCTGACGGCGATCCTCGCGACCGTGGTCCTCACGCTCGTGCCGGTCGCGGCCCGGGGGGTCGAAGATAGGCTCGGGAGTGCGACGTCATCTGCGACGGATCCGTGACCGCGCAGGCTCCGTTCAGGTTGGAACCGGCAGCCCATTGCTGAGCAGCGGACTGCCACGCCCGTTTCCATCGTGTCCATCCCCATTCCGGATGCGTTCCCACACCTCGTGGCGGTGGATCGGCGTGTCGGTATCTGACTGAAATCCCAGCCTCACCCGGCCGCCCGTGATCTCCAGGACCGTGACGACGACAGTCACCTCGAGATCCTCATGGCGACCGATCACCACGCTTTCACGCCTCTTCCGAGTTAACACCAACATTGGCCACCTTCTTCTTGGTTGCGGATCCCTCCGGGTACGTACGATGACGAAGGACGGCCTTGCCCCTCGCTCCACTCACGCCATTGGCATGCAGATGCGTGTCGATCGGTATTCCCAGTGTCGGCACGCCCTCACCCAGCAGGAACATGTCCACTGCCGGCCTCGTGGTGAGTGTCTTGAGCACGCTTCCGGTCGCCCGATCGACGTGCACGGCGCCGCCGCGGAACCACACTCCCGTGCACGTCCGGACGTGACCGCACAGGGCTTCGAGGCCGTGGCTGAACAGGTGCCGGTGGTACGCGTCAACCTTCGCGAACCCGCCCGTGCCATTGCTCGCCACCTGCCGCTCGCCCGGCGAGAAGGCTTCGTGGATGCTGAGCACCATCCAGTCCCCGTCCGCCACCACCGTCACGCTCGAAGGGACGCGACCCACCAGCAGATGCTCGAATGTGCCGGCGGCGTGTGCCACTCGGCGGGCGAGACGCTCACCGCCTCGCTTCCCACCATGGACGATGCTCATCCCTGATCTCCTCTCCGTCTGCGACGGCAGTGCCGCACGCGACCCGCAGACATTGGCCCAGGAAACAAAAAAAGCCGGCGTGAAAACAACTTTCGGTGCTCAGCACCTGAAGTTCGTTTCACACCGGCTTACGTTCCAGCAGACCTTCCGGCAGCGGCCGGACTGCATGCTGATTCGTCTTCCGCGACTCGTCATCCGTCAAAGTTCGCCGACCGCTCGTTCTCGAGCCACCCGCGTACCTCAATAGGCACTATAGCGCCGCGGAGCATGAAAGCAAGTGACAGCCCGGCCAGTCTGATAGATTGAAGCCATTGGTGGCGGACAGCGAACTGAAACATCGCCTCCCGGGCGCACTGGCCAACGGTCTCATGTGGTGCGTCGTGAGGCGCTCGCCTGCGGTGTGCCGCATTCTTGCACGCGAGTGCGCGCCGGTTCGAAAAAGCGGAGGTTCCATGAAGACCCGCGGCGAAGTCGAGGCGAGCGTCTGTGAAGGCGTCGCGCATTTCATGCAGGAATTCATGGGTCGCGGCCCCACGGAGATCCGCACGCATCTGATCGGCAGCCTGCTGCTCGTCCGCATGCAGGGGATTCTCACTCCGGCGGAAACCAGCCTCGCCGCGGTGCAGCCGCCGGAAAAAGGCCGAGACATGCTCAAGAGCGTCCGCAACTACCTGATCGAAACCTCGCGTCCGCGGATCGACGCATTGGTGCAGGCATCGACAGGCCTGCCGTGCGTCAGCATGCACCACGACATCAGCACGATCACGGGCGAGGAGGTGTTTGTGTTCACGCTTGCCAGCGAGATGAACCTGCGGGAGCCGAAACGGAAGTGAGCCGCGGGGCCGACAAAGCGATCGCTGTGGCAGCAAGCCGCGGCGCGATCGCGGCGGCGGGGCCGGCGGGCTGTGCGAGCACGTGGCAGCCAGTGAGCCGTCCGTGTCGATCCCGCGGCAGCTGGCTTCGATGACCGTCACTGCATAGCCGAGCCTGCGGGCGTCCAGGGCTGTATGCAAGACGCAGAAGTCCGTTGCCAAGCCGGCCAGCGTGATTTCTCGAACGCCGGCGTCACGCAGCAGGGCGTCGAGCCCCACGGGTGTCTGCCGGTCGGTCTCTCACACGACTTTCTGCCATCATCGCGTTCTATTGCAAAACACTTCCGGTAGCGGTCTACTCCCGGCACTCTGCGGCGATGTGCGGCCGACGATGCCACCCGCCCGTTCCGGTGAACGTCGTCCAAGGCTCCGCCATGCCGTCTCCGCTCGCGCTGCTCGACCGTGAGCAGACCGTCGCCGGACCCGGCTTCAACCGCTGGCTCGTGCCGCCAGCGGCGCTTTGCATCCATCTTTGCATCGGGATGGCCTACGGCTTCTCGGTGTTCTGGCTGCCGCTGACCCGGGCCGTCGGCATCAACGCGCCGGTCCACTGCCCCGCCGGCATGACGCTCCTTGAAAAGCTCACCACAACGACATGCGACTGGGACAAGCCGCTGCTGGGCTGGATGTATACGCTCTTCTTCGTCTTTCTAGGCTCGAGCGCCGCGGTGTTCGGCACCTGGCTGGAGAAGGCGGGGCCGCGGAAGGCGGGCGTCGTGGCGGCCTGCTGCTGGTGCGGCGGCCTCGTGATCTCGGCGGCGGGCATCCGCTGGCACCAGCTGTGGCTCGTCTGGCTCGGCTCGGGCGTGATCGGCGGCATCGGACTGGGGCTCGGCTACATCTCGCCGGTCTCGACGCTCATCAAATGGTTTCCCGACCGTCGCGGCATGGCCACCGGGATGGCCATCATGGGATTCGGCGGCGGCGCGATGATCGGCTCGCCGCTGGCCGACAGGCTGATGAAGCACTTCGCCGGGCCGACGTCGGTCGGCGTTTGGGAGACATTTCTCGTACTCGCAGCCGGCTACTTCGTCTTCATGATGCTGGGGGCCCTCGCGTATCGCGTGCCGCCGGATGGCTGGACGCCGGCGGGATCGCACGGTGGCCCAGCCGGCCCGCCCGCCGGGGCCGCGCGGTCACTCACCGCCGACGAAGCCTGCCGCACGCCGCAGTTCTGGCTGCTCTGGATGGTGCTCTGCCTCAATGTCTCCGCCGGCATCGGCATGATCGGCATGGCTTCGCCGATGCTGCAGGAGATGTTCGGGGGGCGGCTGCTCGGTGAGAGCGTGCCGTTTGAGCAGCTTGACGCCAACCAGCTCGGCCGGGTCGCGGCCATGGCGGCCGGGTTCACGGGGCTTCTCAGCCTTTTCAACATCGTGGGCCGGTTCTTCTGGTCGACGCTCTCCGACGCGATCGGGCGGAAGACCGTCTACGCCATCTTCTTCCTCTTGGGTGCCGTGCTCTACGCCGCGGTGCCCGCGGCCGGCCAGGCAGGCAGCATTCCGATCTTCTGCGGCATTCTCTGCCTCATTCTCACGATGTACGGCGGAGGCTTCGCCGCAATCCCGGCCTACCTGGCGGACATGTTCGGCACCCGTTTCGTCGGCGCGATCCACGGCCGGTTGCTTACGGCGTGGAGCGTCGCCGGCATCCTCGGCCCTGTGCTCGTCAACTATCTCAACGAGCGGCAGGTCGCGGCGGGCGTACCGAAGGGGCGGGCATACGACCAGACGATGTACCTGCTCGCGGGGCTGCTGGTCGCCGGTTTCGTATGCAACGCCCTGGTGCGGCCGGTCTCCGGTTCGCCTGACGCCGTCGTGGCAGGCGGCGATGGGACACCGAAGGCACAGTCGCAGCCCGCCGTCCTGCCAATCGCACCTCCCGCGCTACTGAAGGCCCTGGACCTGGCCCTGCTGGCGGGGTTTTGGCTACTCGTCGCCGTGCCGATGGCCTGGGGACTGTTCGTGACGGTCCGCCAGGCGTGGGCGCTGCTACTGTAAGTACCCACCACCGTCGCGACGAGCAATCGACCGCTGACGGCAATCTGACCGGCCAACGCTGACGCTCGATCGTGCGTCAATTCTGCCGGTGGTGCTGCATACGGGATGGCGACCTCTAGCCGTCTCTTGAATGAGGCCGAGGTTGCCCGCTGGGTTTTGCATCTCGCGATGGCGGTGGTGGCTTGATGAAAGTCGCCCTCGCGTCGGAGCCATTGCCATGAACGCCGCCCGCCTGCTTCTGACACTCACAGCATTGTTGTTTTCCACGCTGCCGGGACTGGCCCGCGGCCGTCCCCGAACCCTCCACCTATTGCATGGCCCTCGCCGGTCTGGCCTGCGGCGGCTATCTCGTGAAGCGGCGTCGCAAGCGAAGAAGGATAGTCCGAATGGCACGTCCGCAACCGTTTCCGAACTGCTGAGCGGCTCGTGAGCCTCGTGCGCCGTTTCCAGGACCCGAACAGGCGGCACCCGGAACGCCTGCCGTCCCCCCTGGAGTGGCGGGCTTCTCGCCCGGAGCCTTCAGTGTGCCATCCCGGGTCGCTCCCGCAGCGGTGGGGCCGGGCAGGTGCGGACGTAGTCGAGCACGTCAGCCAACCGGGCCGTGGCCAGGGCCAGGCAGGAGTCGGCGCCGCCGTAATACATCCGGATCACGCCGCTGGCCTCATCGAGGATCCAGCCGCATGGAAAGACCACGCCGTTGACGTCGCCCTGCCGCTCGTAGGGCATCTCCGGCGCGAAGATCCAGTCGTCGCTGCGCCGCAGCACCCGCCAGGGCTGCTCGAGGTCGAGCAGCGCCAGGCCCAGCCGGTAGAGGCAGCCGCCGGGAGTGTGCCGCACGCCGTGGTAGAGCAGCAGCCAGCCCTCCGGCGTCTCCAGGGGTGTGGGGCTGAGGCCGATCTTGTTGGCGTCCCACCATGCGCCGCGGCGGGCATGCAAGAGCACGTGGTGATCCCCCCAATGCTGCAGGTCGGGCGAGAAGGAAAGCCAGATGTGGGCCCCGGAACTGCCCGCCGACACCGGGCGATGAATCATCGCATAGCGATCGCCGAAGCGCCGTGGAAAAATCGCGGCGTCTTTGTCCTCCGGGGGCATCACGGGCCCGAGGCGGGTGAACGACTTGAAGTCGGCCGTGGAGGCCAACGAGACGAGCGGCCCGATCGCCGAGAAGGCGGTGTAGGCGATGATCCACTCCTGCCGATCCTCGACCCAGGTGACGCGGGCGTCCTCGACCCCCCACGCCTCTTCAGCGCAGTTCACCGGATCGGCCGCGAACGAGGGTTGGGGGTCGATCCGCCAGTCGGTAACCCCATCGGCGCTGCGGGCCACGCTGAGATGGGAATGGCCGCGGCGATCCTCCGCCCTCACCAGGAGCAGCGTGGTGCCGTCGATCCGGCAGGCGCCGGCGTTGAAGACGGTGTGGACCGGATACGGCCAGTCATTTGCCGTGAGGATCGGATTCCGCTCATGGCGTTGAAAGAGTTCGGGATAGTGCTGCGGCTTCTCGCGGAGCGTCATGGGCCGGGTGTTCCTGGGACGGAAGGGACGGGGGACGGGGGCCGAGGGCGATCTCGTCGTCGGTGCAGTACAGCTTCCGGGTCGCGATGCCCAGCCAGCGGGTCCAGAGCGCCGCGAGCGTCGATTCGGCGCCCTGATTACGGTTCAGGCCGGCGGGCTGCAGGCCGTCAAAGCAGCCGCCGGTAAGCGGATCGAAGAGCGCCAGTCCTTGGCTGTTGCGACCCTCGAACCAGGCGTGCGCCCTGAGGAACGTGGCCCGATGGCCGGCCTCCGCACGAACCGTGCAGGCGGCGAGCGCCGCCTCGGCCATCGTCGAGGCTTCCACCGGCTGCTGATCGTAGGGTGATTTGGACTCGCCCCGGGCGTACCAGTCGCAGTTGCCCACCGGCCAGAACAGGCCGTTGGTCGTCGTCTCACGGACGAGGAAGCCGAACGTCTGTTCGGCAACCGTCATGAAGGGACCGTCTGGCCAGCGTTCGGCTGCCGCGAACATGCTGTGTGGCAGCACGGCGTTGGCATACGTCATCCGGGATTCGAACCACGGCCATTCCGGCCGATGCGACCGCTCATAGGCTTGGGCGAGCCGCAGCGCAGCTCGCTGGGAGACGCCCTCGAGCCTGCTGGCCAGCGGGATGTCGGCCTTCCAGAGATGCGACCACGCCAGGATTACGTAGGCCTGGGCTCGCAGGCTCTGGAGTTCGGCCAGCGTCGGCAGGACCGTCTGGATCAGCTCCCCGGCCACCGCGCGGAAGCTCTCGGGCAGCCGGCTGCCGAGCACCTCGGCCAGCGCGAGCACCGCCTGCCCCTGGCAATCGCCGGTGCCGGTCGTGTCGAGCCAGTCCCGTTGGTAGCCGAGAAAGTTGTGGAAGCCCTTCACCGGGCAGCAGGCGTGTTCCAAGAAACTCAGGTAGCAGGTGACTCGAGCCAGCATGCGGTCGTCGGGATGCCGGCTCCACAGCCGGGTGCAGAGCCGCAGGGCACGGGCGTTGTCGTCGGTCGTGTAGCCGCTCTCGCGGCGCGGAATGCCGTAGATCGCGTGCTGAATGAGCCCGGTCGAATCGGTCATGCGATCGAGGTGGGCAAGCGGCATGTCGGCGGCGTGGATCATCGGGTGCCTTCCTGGAGGGCGGGGAGACGGGGGCCGCCGGCTGCGGCCCACGGCGGTTGGAGATTCTTCCGGCGTTCCGCCGCGACGACCTTCCGGAAGAGGGTGTGGTAGGCGCGGCCCACGTTCGGCCAGAACATCGGCCGCACATGGCGGTAGGCCCGCCGGCGAATCTGCTCCCGGAGCCGGTCGTCGGTGAGCAGCAGGGCGGCCGCCCGGCCCAGGCTCTCGCTGTCGGAAAAGGGCACCAACACGCCCCGGCCTCCGGCCAGCATCTCGCGGGCGTAGAGATAGGGCGTGCTGATCACGGCGCCGACCACGGCCATGGCGTAGGCCATCGTGCCGCTGGCGATCTGGTCCTTGCCCGGATACGGCGTGACGAACACGTCGCAGGCCTGGAGGTGAGCGAGCAAGTCGGGCAGGCCCAGATACTCGTTGACGAACCGTACGTGCTCCCCGACGCCCAGGGAATGAGCCAGCTCCGCCAGTCCCTCGCGATAGACCTCGCCTTCGAGAAGTTTCACCTGCGGATGGGTGGCGCCCACGATCAGATACACGGCCGTCGGGCAGGCTGCGACCACATTCGGCATGCCGCGAATCATGTGTTCGAGACCCTTGCCGCGGTTGATCAGGCCGAATGTGCACAGGAGGCGGCGGCCGGCGAGTCCGAGCGCCGCCTTGCGGGCTTCGTCGCGGCCGAACGGCACCGGCGGCACGCCGTGGGGGATGATCCGCACCCGACTCGGCGGGACGCCGTAGTCGTCACGGAGCAGCCGAGCTGCGACGCGCGTCATCACCACCACGCGGCGGCTGTGCGTTGCCAACTGCCTGACGATCATCCGCGGCAGCGGGTCGGGCTGGGGCATGAGCGTGTGGAGCGTGGTCACGATCGGCTTCGAGCAGTGGGCGACGAAGTCGAGGATTCGGCTGCCCCACTCCCCCGGATAGAGGCCAAACTCATGCTGGAGGCTGACCACGTCACAGGGCCCCTCGTTCGCCATCTCGGCGGCGAGGCGATAGGCGTCGGCCGCGCGGTTGTCGATGACGTGGACCACCCGCGGGTCGCTCGGCGGAATGGCGGCGATTTTCTCGATCGCGGCCACCGCGGAGACCGGCCGCCCGGCGGCCAGGTCGACCGCGTCGGCGGTGTCCTTGGTGAAGGTCGCCAGGCCGCACGCCTCCGGCGGATAGGTCGAGACAAACAGCGGCCGTACAAGTGTCGGCATCGATCACCTCCCCGGTGGAATGGCTGCACGGCAGGCCCTGGGCCCGCATCAGCCATACGGTTACAAGTCACGCCGGCCAGAGAGGCCGGCAGCACTTCATCGCGACCGACGGGTCGCGACGCACCATGGATCAGCGTTCGATCCAGCGGATCACAGACCGGGCGTGTCTAGGCTTTCCTACGAAACACGGCCCGCTGCATACCCTCCACGAAGAGCGTCATTGCACCCTATCCGATCCCGTGTCGGGATGCAAGGAACAAACCTCGCACCTCCAAACCTCGCGGCTCCCCTTTGCCCAGACCCCTAGGCTGTCATGTGAGCTGGGCGGCCGTTTCAACCGGGTGACGTGAGGGCGTCGATCTTCGCGGCGACGATGAAATCGTTTTCGGAAAGCCCGCCGATCGCATGCGTGAAGAGCTCGACCCACGCCGTGCGATACCCCTCGAGGTGGAGATCGGGATGGTGCTGCTCGCGCTCGGCCACGGCACCGCAGTTGTTGAGGAACTTGATCGCCTCGCGGAAGTTCTTGAACGTCCAGTCGCGGCGGATCCGCTCGCCATCGTGCGTGAGCCGCCAGCCGGGCAAGGCGACGAGCTGCGCCTCGGCCTCGGCGCGGGAGTACTTCGGCACGCCCCCTTCGCAGGGCACACATTTCTTCGCGGTAAGATCGCAAGCAGTTTGGGTGTTCATGGGTGAAAGTCTATGCCACCGGCGCGGCCGCCGCCACCAGGTGGCTCGGCGGTCAATCGATCGGATTGACGATTCTTCTGAAACCGGCCTCACGAAAATCGGCGACGTTACGGGTGTAGAGCTCGCTGACTCCATTGCTCCGCAAGGTCACCGCGAGCACGTGGTCGTACGTGCGCCGCCGCGGAAATGCGGGGGTGGATAGGCCGGCGAGGATCGTCGGCCATGATCGCAGCTCGTAACAACAGAATGAAAACCCCGACTCATCGCGGAGAAAGGCCACCCGCCGGGCAGCCTCGGCCGCAGACAACGGCTTGGCGAAGACACTCGGATGCCTGAGGCCGGCGTACATCTCGAAGAGAACCTGATCGGACAGCATCCATTCAGCCGGCGAACGCAGGGCCTCGTTCAAGAGCCGGATGGCAGCGGCATGCTCGCGGCAATCCTCGTCGGCGGCATACAGGAGAATGTTGGTGTCGAGGCTCTTCATCTCAGCGCTTCCGCCGGGAACCGCCGCGGCTCGCGGTGCGGGCCTCGTCGTCAACACCGTCGTCAACACCGTGGAGCACATCCCTCAGACGATCGGCATCCACGAGGACACCGCCACCGTGAAACGTCGGGAACCGTGCCGGCTGATTCGAGGGGAGTGCAGGCACTTGCTCGAGCAAGCGATCAACGGCCCGCCGCACCAATTCACTCACAGGACGGTCCTGCTGCCGTGCAACAGCCCGCAGCCGCTCCATCACGGGATCGGGAAAGAGAATCTGAATCTTTTGCATGTATCCATGCTATAGACATTCTTTCGGGGTTTCAATCGCGAACGTGATATGTGGATCGTTGATGGTAGCCGCAGGAACGGCCAGCGCTCCTTCGGCTTTCACGGCGTTGTGCCAGCAGACGACGACGGGGTCGTGACGCTCGAGGCGCTGCCGCTCACCACGACCTTCCCGTCGGCACCGACCCGCGAGAAGCGGATGTCGAGCGTCCGCAGGAACGTCTGCAACCCGGCATCCTGGATCGGCAGCACGTGGGCGGGCGTGTCGGTCTCGTTGTGGTGCGAATGCCAAAGGCCCGGCGGCGTGACGAACACCGAGTGTGGCTCCCAGTCGAACCGCTCTGCATCGGCGATCGTGCCATCGTCGGCCAGCCGCGGGCCGACGAGCGTGTAGCAGCCCGGCGGCGCATCGACGACGAGATCGACCGCCACCGACTGATGACGGTGTGGGGCCTGCACGGTCCGCGGTGGCAGGAGGCCGAACATCGCCCAGAGCACGTGGCTCACCGTCTGCGTGTCGGGAAACGCCGCGTTCCCCAAAAGCACGCTCAGCCGGTTGGCTGCGGCGCTCGCGGGATCGGCGGCGATCTCACCGAGCATGCCTTGGATCACGCTTGCCCGATGGAGCGTCGGCTCGAACCGCCGCACGACGGCCTCCGCGCCGAGATACCGCAGGAGCGGCTCGTCGTGCACCCAGTAGAGCGCGGCATCGGCAGTCGCCTCGTGCCGGGCCGGTGATCCGGCCGGCAGCGTGAACAGGTCGCCCGCCTCCCAGGGGATGTCCGCCTCCCTGGGGATGTCTGTGGCGTTGTCGGCGCCGCCATGCCCCGCGAGCTGCGTGCGACCCCGGCCCCGCATCACAAAGAACAGCTGGGTCGTGGCGTTGGCGGCGGTGGCGACCGACTCACCCGGCGGGATCCGCACGAAGTTCGAGCACAGTCCTGGCGTCGTGGCCGGCCCCGGACACTTGAGCGTTCCCGAGAGATCCAGCGGCACGACGCCGGCTGGGCCCGTCTGGTGGAGCCGCGCAGGAAACCGTCCGCCGGGGATCGGCGGCACGGCCCCCGAGGCGAGCGGATTCGATGCCCGGCGGTAGTCATGGATGTCCGCGGCGGCGGTGAGCCGCGCAACCGCCAGGGCGACATCGGGGGCTGGGGGAGCGGCGGGTGTCATGCAAAGGCCTCCGGCTGGTCACGAGTGACGTGGTGGCCAGAGGGCAATCACCCCGGCACCATCCACGACAGAATACCCGACTGGAGCCACACGAGCAGACCGACGAGCGCGGCGAGCGCGAGGCTGTGGGGAAACACCCGCCTGAGGATCGCCCCCTCCGCCCGATAGCTGCCCGTGGCCGTCGCCGACACGACGATGCTCTGGGCGTCGATCATCTTGCCCATCACGCCGCCGGTGCTGTTCGCCGTGCAAATGAGCAGCGGGTCGAGCCCCAGTTGCTCCGCCGTGACCCGCTGCAGGCTGCCGAACATCGCGTTGCTCGACGTGTCGGATCCGGTGAGCGCCACGCCGAGCCAGCCCAACAGCGCGGCGAAGAAGGGATAGAAGCTGCCAGTGTGCGTGAGGGCCAGGCCCAGCGTGACATCGGTGCCGGAATAACGGGTGACGAAGGCGAGCGCGAGCATGGCCGCGATCGTGAGGAGCGGGCCGCCGAGCCGCCTCAGCGTGTCGAGCCAGAGCACACCGGCCCGCCGCCAGGAAATGCCGAGCCAGGGCACGGCGAAGACCGCGGATACGAACAGCGCCGTGCCCGCCGCGGAGAGCCAATTGAACCGGTACACCGCCCGCTCGATCTCGCGGGCCTCGCGGGTGGCAGGCGGCACCTTCGCCACGCGGCCATCGAGCCGAGGCACGGAAAACTCGGGGGCGACGATGGCGGCCGGAATCCAGGAAGCGGCGGGGCCGCGGCCTTCGAGCGCCGCCTTCACCGGCGGCAGTCCCCACAACAACACGGTCAGCGAGAGCACCGCCCATGGCGTCCAGGCCCAGGCGATCTGTGCCAGCGAGTCGGCGGTCAAGGAATCATCCGGTGCCACCGTGGTCGTTGCCGACGCGGGCACTTCACCGTCGTGCCGCCAGATCGAACGGGGCCGCCACCACCGCAGAAACACCGCGAGTGTGACGAGGCTCACGATGCCGCCGGCCACGTCGACGAGCGCGGCCCCCAGCAGGTTCGAGACGGCGAACTGCACGGCCGCGAACGACGCGCCACAGACGAGGACGGCGGGCCAGACGCCGACGAGACTTCGCCAGCCCCCCATCATGCAGACCATCCAGGCCGGCACGATGAGCGAGAAGAAGGGGAGCTGCCGGCCGGCGAGCGCGGAGATCGCCTGCTCATCAAGGCCGGTGACTTTCGCGAGCGTGATGATCGGGGTGCCCAGGGCACCGAAGGCCACGGGCGCCGTGTTGGCGACGAGCGCCAGGCACGCCGCCTCGAGCGCCGGAAACCCCGCGGCCAGGAGGAGCGCGGCGGAGATCGCCACCGGGGCCCCGAAGCCGGCCGCCCCTTCCAGGAAGGCCCCGAACGAGAAGGCGATGAGCAGAGCCTGGAGCCGATGGTCGGCCGAGAGGCTCGTGACCGACCGCTTCATCACCTCGAGCGCCCCCGCCTCGACCGAGAGCCGAAACAGAAACATCGCCCCGATGATGATCCAGCCGATCGGAAAGAGGCCGAAGCAGCCGCCGGCCACCGCCGCGGCCAGGGCGGCATCGGCCGGCATGCCCGCACCGGCCACG